>Ga0153956_1003032_pt1 | contig 11399 bp, 10 predicted proteins | sample TSFL040MetaG_FD_104704 | JGI IMG/M metagenome (GOLD analysis project Ga0153956, IMG submission 104704) | Attine ant fungus gardens microbial communities from Florida, USA - TSFL040 MetaG | ecosystem: Host-associated > Fungi > Mycelium > Unclassified | place: USA: Florida, Wekiwa Springs...
ACGGCGGCGGCATCGACCTGATGAACGAGTACCTGAGCGACAAGAATCTCGTCTCTTTTCCCGGCGGCAACACCGGCACGCAGATGGGCGGCTGGATCCGCAAGGAGATCAACACGGTCGCCGACCTGAAGGGCCTGAAGATGCGCATCGCGGGCGTCGCCGGCCAGGTGATGGCGAAGCTCGGCGTGGTGCCGCAGCAGCTTGCCGGCAGCGACATCTATCCGGCGCTGGAGAAGGGCACCATCGACGCGGCCGAGTGGGTCGGTCCCTATGACGACGAAAAGCTCGGCTTCAACAAGGTCGCGCCGTTCTACTACTATCCGGGTTTCTGGGAGGGCGGGCCGATGGTCCACGCCTTTACGAATCTCGATAAGTGGAACGCGCTGCCAAAGAACTATCAGGCGATCCTCACCAATGCGGCGACCAACGCCAACACCTATATGGGGACGCGTTACGACCTGCAGAACCCGGAGGCGCTGAAGCGCCTGGTTGCCAACGGCACGCAGCTTCGTCCGTTCAGCAACGAGATCCTGGAAGCCTGCCTGAAAGCGACCAACGAACTGTGGGGCGAAATCTCCGCCAAGAACGCCGACTTCAAGAAGAACATCGAGGCGATGCAGGCTTATCGCAACGATGAATATCTGTGGTGGCAGGTTGCCGAATACACCTTCGACAGCTTCATGATCCGCTCGCGCACCCGCGGCTGATCGTAACTGACGGCGCGATAAAGAAGCCCGGTCTCCGTGAGGAGGCCGGGCTTTTTTGATGCGTGCGTTAGGGATCAGCGCGCCGGCTGGGGTATCGCCCGGCCTGCACAAGCCCCTTACCTGTTCCGGGGCGCGGAAGGTTGGGGATACCCGGCGCGATGCGTTTTGCGTCCAGTCCTTGAGGGCTTGGGGGCTACTAGTCACATGGACACAGAAATAAGGGTTAATTTCGGCCTAAAAGTTAATGATAATCAGTGTGTTATAGCGCGATCACCAGGCTTGTCTTGTTAGAAATAGAGGTGATATTATCTAACGAGATGGAGGCAGTGAACTATGTCTGCCATGGCTGACAAGATCATGAATCGCATCCGCGGCAAGGGCCGCGGCTGGGTGTTTACGCCCAAGGATTTTATCGACTTCGGCACGCGCGGCGCGGTCGATATGGCCCTTTCGCGCCTGACGCAAACGGGGGCGATTAGGCGCATCGGGCGCGGTCTGTACGACTATCCCAAGCTTCATGCGAAGCTGGGCGCGCTAAGCCCGGATACGGACAGTCTGGCGCAGGCGGTCTCCACGCAGAGCGGGGACAGGGTATTTCCCTCGGGTGCGGTCGCGGCAAACAATCTCGGTCTTTCAACGCAGGTGCCTGCACGCGCCACCTATGCGACCACCGGGCCGTCGCGCGTCAAGACCGTGGCGGGACGGACGCTTTCCTTCAAGCATGCGCGCGCGCCCCTGATCGGCAACGCATCCCACCGCGCAAATGCGGTCCTGCAAGCGGTGGCTCATCTTGGCAGGCGCAATATCGACGCCGATGCCATCCGGCGTTTTGCCGACCGGCTCGATGATAGGGATGTAAAGGCGCTGACAGCCTCCCGCCCGCAAATGCCGGGATGGATGGGCGATGTCGTGCTGAAAATCGGGGCGGTGAAGAATGGATAGCTTCGCCCGCAGGGCGGCGGACGACCGCCGCGCCTTTATCGAGGAAGCCGCCAACCGGCGCGACCTCACGCCCGCCGTCATCGAAAAGGATTTCTGGGTCTGCTGGACCCTGAAGCGGCTGATGGACAGCGGGGAGTTGGCCGGGCACTTCACCTTCAAGGGCGGCACGTCGCTCTCAAAGGCATACGGCATCATCCAACGGTTCTCCGAAGATATCGACCTAACCATTGGCCGAAGCGCGCCGCTGATCCGCGACGTGAAATCTCCGATGGAAGAAGGGTTGGGCAGCAACGAGCGGCAGCGGCGGACGAAGGCGTTGCAGGAAGCCGCCCGGACCTACGTGGCGACCATCGCCATGCCGCTGCTGGTGAAAGAGGTTGAGCGTGCGCTTGGCACGGCGGAAGGCTGGAGCGTTGTCCTAGATCCCGGCGATCCCCAAACGCTGCTGTTCAACTATCCTCGTCTGATGAACTACGGCATGGGTTTTGGACGCGGAGGCTTCGGGCTCGGCAGCTATGGCGAGGGCGAGATTGGCTATATCAAGCCGCGCATCAAGCTGGAGTTCGGCGCGCGGGGCGATACGGAACCTTCCGAGGCGAAAAGCATCACGCCCTATCTGGCGCAAGCGTTCCCCGATGAATTGCCGGATGCCGTACTCACGCTTCCCACCCTGGCCGTCGTCCGAACCTTTTGGGAGAAGGCGACCATCCTCCATGCCCTGCACCACAACGGGAAGCTGCGCGAGGGCATGTCCCGGCACTATTACGACACGCTGATGCTGGCCGGAAATGGCGTTGACAACAAGGCCCTTGCCCAACCCGGTCTGCTGGAAGCGGTGGTGCGCAACAAGAGCCTCATGTTTGCCGACAAGTCGGCATCATACGAAACGGCGGCTCTTGGAACGCTGCGCCTGGTCCCGTCCGGCGAAACCGCCGACAGGCTCAAGCAGGATTACGCCGCCATGTCGGCAATGTTCATGGCCGCGCCGCCGTCTTTCGATGACCTGGTTTCGGGCATCATGGCGCTTGAAACGAAAATCAACGGCAAATGAGCCGTTTTCTCAACCGGCGGGCGGTCGGCCATGCGAGCCTGTGGATTTTCCGATCACATGAAGCCGTAGGGCGGATGGGCACAGCACATCCGCCGCAGGTGCTTGTGGCAGGCGACGGCGGCGGATGACATCCGTCATCCGCCCTACGGCTGAAAACAAAAACTTCACAGTCTTGTAGGGTGGGCACGCTGCGCTTTGCCCACCCTACGGATTCATTCGCCGGCCGAAGCGGATTATTTCGGCTGTCCGAAGTCCGGCATCGCCGGCATCTCGATCTGCGGGATCTCGATCTTCACGTTGCTCGTATCCACCGCGGTGGTGTCGATCCAGTAGGTGACGAGGCCGGGCCAGGCGATCACGATCACCACCAGGATGATCTGCATCGCCACCCAGGGCAGGGCGCCGAGATAGATGTCGCGGCTCTTGACCTCGGGCGGCGCGATGCCGCGCAGATAGAACAGCGCGAAGCCGAACGGCGGGTGCATGAACGAGGTCTGCATGTTCACGCAGAGCAGCACGCCGAACCAGACGAGATCGATGCCGAGCTTGGCGGCGACCGGGGCCAGCAGCGGAATGATGATGAAGGCGATTTCGAAGAAGTCGAGGAAGAACGCCAGGAAGAACACGAAGACGTTGACGAACACCAGGAAGCCGACGGCACCGCCGGGCAGGCCGGTGAGCATGTGCTCGATCCAGCGCGCGCCGTCCATGCCCTGGAACACCAGGCTGAAGCAGGTCGAGCCGATCAGGATCATCACCACCATGGAGGTCAGGCGCATCGTCGAGGTCATCGCCTGTTCGACCAGCGGCCAGGTCAGGCGGCGATGCAGCGCCGCGAGCGCCATGGCGCCGACCGCGCCCATGGCTCCGGCTTCGGTGGGGGTGGCAAGGCCGAGGCCGATGGTGCCGAGCACCAGGAAGATCAGCACGATGGAGGGGATCATGCCCCACAACACGCGGCTGACGAGCTTCCAGCTCATCGGTTCGCGGGCCTCGGCGGGGATCGGCGGCATCGCGTTCGGCTTGAGGATCGACAGCACGACGATGTAGAGGATGAAGATCGCCACCTGCAGGATCGAAGGCCCGACGGCGCCGAGATACATGTCGCCGACCGAACGGCCGAGCTGGTCCGCGAGTACGATCAGCACCAGCGACGGCGGGATCAGCTGCGTGATGGTGCCGGACGCGGCGATGACGCCGGTGGCCAGCTTCATGTCGTAGCCGTAGCGCATCATGATCGGCAACGAGATCACGCCCATGGCGATCACCGATGCCGCCACCGTGCCGGTGATGGCGCCGAGGATGGCGCCGACCAGGATCACCGCATAAGCGAGGCCGCCCGGCACCTTGCCGAACAATTGTCCGGTGCCTTCGAGCAGGTCTTCGGCGAGGCCGCAGCGTTCGAGGATCGCGCCCATGAAGGTGAAGAACGGAATCGACAGCAGGAGGTCATTCGACACCGTGCCGTAGAAGCGGAACGGCAGCGCCTGCAGGAAGGCAGGATCGAAGTGTCCGGTGAAGATGCCGAGGATACCGAAGAACAGGCCGACCGCGGCCAGCGAGAAGGCGACCGGAAAGCCGAACACCATGAAGATGATCATGGTGCCGAACATCAGCGGAGGGAACACGCCGTAGGAAAACATCGGTGGTCCTGACTATCGAATGCGTATCGTGGAATGTGTGAGCGGGAAAAAGCAAACGCCGCTATTGCAGCGGAGCTTCGTAATGGGTGTCGATCTTGACGACGCCGGCGAGCGCCGCAATGCGCTTGGCGAGTTCGGAGAGGCCCTGCAGGACCAGCAGCGCAAAACCGAGCGGCAGAATGAGTTTCACCGGCCAAAGGATCAAGCCGCCGGCATTGCTGGACATTTCCTGCGAATTCCATGAATTCAGAAAGAATGGGATCGTCATATAGGTGAGATAGCTCATCGCCGGCAGCAGGAAGAAGCAGAGGCCGATGATGTCGATCCACAGCCGCGCGCGGTCGGACACGGCGGAATAGAGCAGGTCGACGCGCACATGCTCATTGAGCCGCAGCGTCTGCGAGGCACCCAGCAGGACGATGCCGGCAAACATGTACCACTGGATTTCGAGCCAGCCGTTCGACGAGTAATTAAAGAGATAGCGGACGGTGGCGTTGACGGCGCTGACGAGACAGGCCAGCAGGACAAGCCATTTGGCGATGAAGCCGAACACATCGCTCAGCTTGTCGATCGCCTGTGTGAATTTGAGAATGCCCACGGTTTCCCCCGACTTGCCGCTCCGCCCGGACCGCAGGTCTTTCTCGCTGAGAGAGTACTTTCTCGCTGAGAGAGAACGGCTTTTTCCGCTGGGCGAAGAAAATTCGCGGCACCATTTCAGCGCGTCATGCAATCGTCAATCGGAAATTGACGATTGGACGCAGGCTTTTCGTCGGGGGGCAGGACAGGGGGCGCCGCCGGAGGCTCAGCCGCCGGTGACGCTCATATGCCGGTTGACGCTCGGGCGGTTGTGGCGGCGGTCGATGATGAAATCGTGGCCTTTCGGCTTCAGGCCGATGGCGCGGTCGATGGTGGCGTTCAGGAGGTCGTTGTCGGCGGAAGCGCGCAGGGGCCTGCGCAGATCGGAAGCGTCCTCGTGGCCCAGGCAGGTATGGATGGTGCCGGTGCAGGTGATGCGGACGCGGTTGCAGCTTTCGCAGAAATTATGGGTCATCGGCGTGATGAAGCCCAGCTTGCCGCCGGTCTCGGCCACCCGGACATAGCGGGCCGGGCCGCCGGTATCGTCCGCCAGGTCTGTCAGGGTGAAATTCTTAGACAGTTGCGCGCGCAGCAACGACAGCGGCACATATTGGTCGATCCGGCCTTCGCCGATATCGCCCATCGGCATGACTTCGATCAGCGTCAACGCCATGCCGCGTCCATGCGCCCATTCCATCAGTGCCGGGATTTCGCTTTCGTTCAAATTCTTCAGCGCCACGGCGTTGATTTTCACCGCGAGGCCGGCGGCTTGCGCCGCATCGATGCCGGCCATCACCCTGGCGAGGTCGCCCCAGCGCGTGATGGTCCTGAATTTGTCGGCATCGAGCGTGTCGAGCGAGACATTGATCCGCTTGACGCCGCAATCGGCGAGTTCACCCGCATATTTCGAAAGCAGGGAGCCGTTGGTGGTCAGCGTCAGCTCTTTCAGCGCCCCGGTCTTCAGATGCCGCGACAGCGACCGGACGAGACCCATGACGTTGCGGCGCACCAGCGGCTCGCCGCCGGTGAGGCGGAGCTTGGTGACGCCCTTGGCGATGAAGGCCGAGCAGAGACGGTCGAGTTCTTCCAGCGTCAGCAGATCGGCCTTCGGAAGGAAGGTCATGTCTTCCGACATGCAATAGAAGCAGCGCAGGTCGCAGCGATCCGTCACCGAGACGCGCAGATAGCTGATCCGCCGGCCGAACGGATCGGTCATGGTGGATGAGGTCTGCGCGGGAGCGAGTTCGGTTACCGACATTCAAACGCCTTGCTGCATGCCACGAGCGGCGCGATTGCCGCTCGTCGTAATGTAGTCATGCAGCCCGTCCGGCACAATCGCACCGACCGGCTTGACGTTCGAACTTTACTGCGGATTCGGGAAGGGCGATCCGGCCGCCGGGGCGGCCGCAGCCGGAGCCGGGGCGGCGGGGGCAGCCGCGGCGGGTGCCGCAGCCGGCGCCGTAGCGCGTTTTTTCGCGGCCCTGTGGGGACGGGCGCGGCGCGGTGGAGCTACTGCCTGCAATTCGGCCGTCACCGGGCTCGGATTGACGGTGGTGTGGGCCGCGGTGGTGAAGTCGCCCGGGACGCGGGTCACGGTGACCGGAACCGTCGCCGGCTGGAACTTGGGCAACGTGAATGTCACCTCGAAGTTGCCTTCGGTGGCAATGGGCAACGAGCAGGGGGTCGTGCAGGACGGACCCACGGATGTCCTCGCCTCGGCCCCCGGGGGCGTTGATTCAAATTGAACGGTAACTGGGTCGGGTGCCGACTTGAAGGCATCCGTGGAGAATGAGGAACAGCCAGCGAGACTCAAACCCACTGCCGTCAGTGCCAATACTCGACGCATCGTTGACCCGTATATGTTCGTGGCTACCGCAGACCCCGCACCAACCATAGGAGCGTGCGCCCGATCACGCAACCAATCGGCGCAGGGGCGCTAATAAATGGTTAATTTCGCGGTGACGGACTTTGAAAACCGCAGGCAAATGAAAGAACTAGGCGTGCTTGCCGCACAGAAGCACCTCAACCGCCGCGGGTAGGTCGCGAAAGTGGCTGATGATCGCATCCGGCTTGAGTTCGGCGATCGGGGTTTCCGTATAGCCGAAGGTGACGCCGATCACCGGGACGTTCGCACGGCGCGCCACACCGACATCGGGGCCGGCGTCGCCGACCATGACGACCGCAGACATGTCGCCGCCGGCCTTGGCGACGGTCTGCTGCAGGATCGCCGGATCCGGCTTGGGGACGCCGAAGGTGTCGGCGCCGCAGATCGCGGCGAAACGCGGCGTGAGTTCGAGCTTGTCGAGCAGCCGTCTGGAGAGCCATTCCAGCTTGTTGGTGCAGACCGCGAAGCGATAACCCTCGGCTTCCAGCGTATCGAGCGCCTCGATCAGGCCGTCGAAGGGGCGCGATTCATCGGCGATATGGTCGGCATAAAAGGCGATGAAATCGGCGGTGAGACGGCTGATATCCGCCGGTGTCACCTCGCGGCCCTCGGCTTCCAGTCCGCGTTCGATCATGCGGCGCGCGCCCTGACCGATCATCTTGCGGGCCGATGCCGGCTGCACGGGCGCCAGACCCTCGCGAACCAGCACGTGGTTCAGAGCGCCGACGAGATCGGGAGCGGTATCGACGAGGGTGCCGTCGAGGTCGAAAACGACGAGAGGAACTTGGGTCATGGGCGGATCGCTACCGGTCCGCGCCCGATCCCGCAAGGGGGCGGAGGCCATCGCCGGCGCCGGTCTGCTTCTCCGGGAAAAGCATGCCTGCACTCTGTTCCTCTCCGGCAAACGTCGCTAGATATGCCGCCTCCCGCCCGCGGGACCGACCGGTGCTGCAAGGACAACCCGCCAATGACCATGGACGAGCTGAAACGACAGGCCGCCGCCAGGGCGCTGGAACAGGTGCAGGAGGGCATGAAACTCGGGCTCGGCACCGGTTCGACCGCGAAGCACTTCGTCGATCTGCTCGGTGAGCGCGTGAAGGGCGGACTGAAGGTGATCGGCGTGCCGACGTCGGAAGCGACCCGCATTCAGGCCGAAGCATGCGGCGTGCCGCTGACGACGCTCGACGAGATCGATCATCTGGACCTCACCGTGGACGGCGCCGACGAGGCCGACCCCGATCTCAATCTCATCAAGGGCGGCGGCGGCGCGCTGTTGCGAGAGAAGATCGTCGCGGCGGCCTCCGATCGCATGATCGTCATTGCCGACGAATCCAAATGGGTTGCGAAACTGGGCCGCTTCCCGCTGCCAGTCGAGGTGATCCCGTTCGGCCTCGGCGCTACCCGCCGCGCTATCCAGAGCGTTTTCGCGCAATGCGGCCTGGCCGGTGAGATGGCGGTCCGTCAGGGCAAGGACGGCCATCCTTTCGTCACCGATGGTGGCCACTGGATCATCGACGCCCGGCTCGGAACCATCACCGACGCGCCCCGCCTCGCGGGATTGCTCGGTGCCATCCCGGGCGTCGTGGAACATGGACTGTTTATCGGCCTGGCGCGCACCATCGTGCTCGCCGGCTCGGATGGAATTCGCGTTGTCGAGCGGCCGTGAGGCTGCGATCTCAAGGAGAGTCGAAATGAAGACCCTGTCGAAACTGCTGCTGTCCGCCGGCCTCGTGCTCGGCGCCGCGGCCGCAAGCATGCCGGCATCCGCCCAGCAGGCGGCTCCTGCGGCGCAAAGCCAGCTCAAGCCCGCGTCGCCCGCCGCCATCGGCTATGCCAAGGAAATCCTTGAGATGAAGAAGGCGAGCGCGATGTATGCGAACGCCATTCCGAACATGGTCCAGCGCGTCAAGGATTCGCTGCTGCAGAGCAATCTGAACTATCAGAAGGATCTCAACGAGGTGGCCGAAGTCGTCGCGCACGCCAATGCCGGCCGCGAGAAGGAAATCGGCGAGCAGATGGCGAAGATCTACGCCAGCGATTTCACCGAAGCCGAGCTGAAGGATCTCGTGACCTTCTACAAGTCGCCGCTCGGGCAGAAGCTGCTGCAGACGGAGCCGCAATCGATCGCCGCCAGCATGAACTATATGCAGCAGTGGGCGCGGCAATTCGCGGAGCAACTGAACGGCCAGTTCCGCGCCGAAATGCGCAAGCGCGGCAAGGATATCTGAGGGCGGAGGGCGCTCCCTTTTCTCTTACCTCTCCCCTCTAGCGAAGCTTCGCTTCGCGCGGGGGGGAGAGGTGACAGAGGGAACACGCGATTGAAATTCGGAGCGATCCATGTCCAGCAAGTCTGATTTCGACGTCGATCTGTTCGTCATCGGCGGTGGTTCAGGCGGCGTCCGCGCCGCGCGCATCGCGGCCGGTTACGGCGCCAGCGTGATGCTGGCCGAGGAATATCGCTTCGGCGGGACGTGCGTGATCCGCGGCTGCGTGCCGAAAAAGCTGATGGTCTATGCCTCGCATGTGTCGCACGAGATCGAGGAAGCCAGGGGATTCGGCTGGACCATCCCGAGTGCGACCTTCGACTGGCCGACCTTCATCGCGGCGAAAGACAAAGAGATCGCCCGGCTCGAAAATATCTACATCGCCAATGTGGAGAAACCCGGCGCCAGGACCGTCAGGGCGCGCGCCGTGTTCGAGGATGCGCATACGCTCAAGCTGGGCAACGGCGAGACGGTGCGGGCGAAGCACATCCTGATCGCCACCGGCGGCACGCCGAGCCAGGGGCCGGCGATCCCGGGCATCGAACACGTCATCTCCTCCAACGAGGTCTTCCATCTTCCCGAATTGCCGAAGCGCATCGTGATTCAGGGCGGTGGCTACATCGCGCTGGAATTCGCCTGCATCTTCGCCGGTCTCGGCTCCGCCGTGACGGTGGTCTATCGCGGCGACAACATTCTGCGCGGCTTCGATGAGGATGTGCGGGCGCATGTCCGCAAGGAGATGGAGAAGCAGGGCATCGCCATCGTGACGGGCCGCAACGTCACGGCCGTCGAGAAGCAGGGGCGCGAACGGACGGCGCATCTGTCTGACGGCACCGGCATCGTCGCCGATCAGGTTCTGTTCGCGATCGGCCGCCATGCCAACACGAAGGATCTCGGCCTCGACAAGGCAGGCGTCGCCGTCAGGCAGAATGACGGCTCCGTCATCGTCGACGAATTCTCGCAGACCAACGTACCGCACATCTATGCGGTGGGCGATGTGACCAATCGCGTGAACCTTACCCCGGTGGCGATCCGCGAAGGGCACGCCTTCGCCGACACCGTGTTCGGCGGCAAGACGGTGAAGGTCGATCACGGCAACATCCCGACGGCAGTGTTCACGCAACCCGAAGTCGGCACCGTCGGCATGACCGAGGAGGCGGCGCGCGCCAGGCTCAGCCATGTCGATATCTACAAGGCCGATTTCCGCAGCATGAAGTCCACCATCTCCGGCAGCGAGAGTCGTGTGCTGATGAAGCTCGTGGTGGACGGCGCGACCGATGTGGTGGTCGGCTGCCACGTCGTCGGCCCAGGTGCCGCCGAACTGATTCAGATCGTCGGCATCTGCATCAAGATGAAGGCGACGAAGGCCGATTTCGACGCGACGGTCGCAGTGCATCCGAGTTCGGCGGAAGAACTGGTGACGATGCGCACGCCGACGGCACGCTACGTGCGCGAGGCTGCGGAGTAGGGGTGTTCCTTCTCCCCGCTTGCGGGTCGGATGAGGGGGACTCTCCGCACGCTCAGAGTTTGCGGCGAGTCCCCCTCACCCGAATTCCACATGCTCCGCATGTGCAATTCGACCTCTCTCCGCAAGCGGGGAGAGGTTAATTTTCCATCTGCAGCCATTCGGCTGCCCCGCGCCACAGCGTGTCGCGGTGTTCGGGGCGGAAGAAGCCGAAGTGTCCAATCTTCCCGGCGCCGATTTCGATGGGCTTGATCGTATCGATGTCCGGCTTGATCGCGGTGAAGCCCGCGCACAGCATTTCCACTGCCGGTCGTGTTGCCCACGGATCGTCGGAAAAACTCAGAGCCCGCAGGTCACCGCGATATTGCGGGAAGTTGACGAGCGCACGCAGCGTGTCGTCATCGAAGAAATACCGGTCCCGGGTCACCCAGTCCGCCCATTCGAGGAAGACGCCTTTGGGGAGATCGAGGCCGAGCCCGATCCTGCCGGGCGCGTAACCCACCACCCGCGCTAGCGGCGCGCCGATGAACTTCATCATCGCATAGATGCGGTAGTTCTCCGGCGGCGTCATCAGGCGCCAGGTGCCGGCCTGCGCGGCGACGAGGAGGGCGCGCGACACCTCGGTATTGTTCGGGATCAGCCCGAGCGCCTGGCCGCCGAAGGAGTGGCCGACGAAAGCGAGGGGCATTTTGCCGTATCGCCCGCGCATCCAGGCCACGGCCGCCGTGACATCCTTTTCCGCCCATTCGGACATCGACGTCTTGAAGCCGCGCAGCGAGGTCGCCTTCTTCGGGATGGAATCGCCGGTGCCGCGGTAGTCATAAGTCAGCACCGCGCAGCCGCGGGTTGCCAGATAGCTGGCAAAA
>Ga0153956_1003033_pt1 | contig 11394 bp, 10 predicted proteins | sample TSFL040MetaG_FD_104704 | JGI IMG/M metagenome (GOLD analysis project Ga0153956, IMG submission 104704) | Attine ant fungus gardens microbial communities from Florida, USA - TSFL040 MetaG | ecosystem: Host-associated > Fungi > Mycelium > Unclassified | place: USA: Florida, Wekiwa Springs...
GCCGACGGCGGCGGCCGCGTCGGTGGCGATCTTGCCGATCCGCTCGCGCATCTCCTCGTCGACGTGCGGGCCGGGGGCCTCCTCGATCACCTTCTGGTGACGGCGCTGGATCGAGCAGTCGCGCTCGCCGACGTGGATCACGTTGCCGTGCGAGTCGGCCAGCACCTGGACCTCGACGTGGCGCGGGTCCTCCAGGTAGCGCTCGATGTAGACGCGCGGGTCGCCGAAGAATTTCTCGCCTTCGCGCGCCGAGCCTTCGAAGGCCTCTGCCAGATCATCCGGGGTCATCGCGACGCGGAAGCCCTTGCCGCCCCCGCCGCCCGCGGCCTTGCAGGCCACCGGGTAGCCGGCTTCGTCGGCCTGCTTGCGCGCGGCCTCGAGGTCGGGGGCGACCTCCGTCGACCCAGGGACGATCGGCACGCCGGCCGCCTCCATGATCTCGCGGGCGCGCGTCTTCGAGCCCATCATTTCGATCGCCTCCGGCGGCGGGCCGATCCAGGTGATCCCGGCCTCGGCACAGGCGCGCGCCATGTCGGCGTTCTCGGCGAGGAAGCCGTAACCGGGGTGGATCCCTTCGGCACCGGCCTCCTTCGCGACCTCGATGATCTTGGCGATGTTCAGGTAGCTCTCCGCCGGGACGGCCGGGCCGAGCAGGAAGGCCTCGTCGGCCTCGCGCACGTGCGGCGCGTCGCGGTCGATCTCCGAGTACACGGCGACCGAGCCGATCCCCATCTCACGGAGGGTGCGCGCGACGCGGATCGCGATCTCCCCGCGGTTGGCGATTAGGACCTTCTGGAACATCGGCGCGGAATCCTATTTGGGATTGCGTGAGGGTGTCGCGCGGACCCACGCGGGACCGCTCGCTGCGCTCGCGTGAGTGTCCCGCGAAGGTCCGCCCGACCCCCTCAGTCGGCCGCTACTCTGCCCCGATGCCACTCATCGAGCTGCAGAGTCACTCCACCCATTCGGACGGTCAGCTGGCTCCCCGGGACGTCGTCAGGGAAGCGGCGGCGGCCGGCGTGACCACCCTGGCGCTCTCCGACCACGACTCCGTCGCCGGGGTCCCGGAGGCCGAAGAGGCCGGGCGCAAGCACGGCGTCGAAATCGTCCCCGCGGTGGAGATGTCCTGTGTCCACGAGTACGCCGAAGACCTCCACATCTGCGGCTACTGGGTCGACCTTCAGAAGATCGAGCCGGCCTGTGAGCGCGCCCAGGACGAGCGCCGCGCCCGCGCCGGGGAGATCGTCGAGAACCTGCGCGGCTTCGGCTTCGACCTCACCCTCGACGACGCGATCCGCGAGGGCGGCGGCGCCGACTCGATCGGCCGCCCCCACATCGCCAAGGCCGCCGGCGCCACCGGGGACCTCGGCCCCTTCTTCGAGGAGTACCTCGTCCCCGGCGCCAAAGCCTTCGTCCCGCGCCGCTGGCCGAACGCCGAGCAGGCGATCGACCTCATCCACGACGCCGGCGGCGTCGCCGTCATCGCCCACCCTTACTGGGACATCTCCGCGCCGGGCGAGGTCGACGAGCTGATCCGCTCCCTCAAGGCCGACGGGGTCGAGACCTTCTACCCCACCCACTCCGAGGAGCAGACGAAGCACCTGCTCGACCTCTGCGCCGAGCTCGACCTGGTCCCGACCGCGAGCTCCGACTACCACGGCCCGACCCACAAGACCTTCGCCAGGTTCGGCGCCTACGAGACCTACGGGCTGGGCGAGCCCCAGGTCCCACCCCGCCCCTGAGCTAGGGCAGCAGCGCGAGGACCTGCCGGACGGCCTCCTCGAGGTCCGGCGAGGTGACGAGGTCCGGCCGCTCCGGCGCCTCGTAGGGGGAGCCGACGCCGGTGAGGTCCTTGATCTCGCCCGCGCGCGCCTTCGCGTAGAGGCCCTTCGGGTCGCGCCGTTCACACTCCTCCAGCGGCGTGTCGACGAAGACCTCGTAGAAGGGGAGGCCGGCCTCCTCATGCAGCGCCCGCACGCGGTCGCGCTCGGCCTTGTAGGGGCTGACCAGGGAGACGATCGAGACCGTGCCCGATTCGGCGAGGATCTTCGCCACCTCGCCGGTGCGGCGGACGTTCTCGTCGCGGTCCTCGGGCGAGAAGCCGAGGTTGGAGTTGAGACCGTGGCGCAGGTTGTCGCCGTCGAGCATGAAGGCGGCGCGGCCGGAGGAGACGAGCGTGTGCTCGATCGCCGTCGCGATCGTCGACTTGCCCGAGCCCGAGAGGCCGGTCATCCAGATCGTCGCGCCGCCCGTTTCGAGCGAGCCCCAGCGCTCCTCGCGCGAGAGTTTGCTCGGGTGGAAGGTGATGTTCTCGGCGACGATCGAGGACGTGTCGGTGGCCGCGCCCACGTCGCCACCGGCGCTGATGATCATCCCCGCGGCGACCGTCAGGTCGGTGGCCGGATCGACCAGGATGAAGCTGCCGGTGGTGCGGTTGATCCGGTACTCGTCGAAGAAGAGCGGCGAGGTGGTGTGGATCGCGACGCGGCCGATGTCGTTGACCTCGAGCGTCTCCGCGGTCAGGTCGCGGTGCAGGGTGTCGACGTTCAGCTGGTAGCGCAGCTCCTCCACCTCGGCGGCGACCCAGCGGGTCGTGTGCTTCAGCTGGTACGGCGCCCCGGTGCGCAGGTGCGAGGTCTCGTCGAACCAGCAGATCATCGCCTCGAAGCGGCGGCTGGCGGTCGGCTGGTTGGTCGGGCGGCAGATCATGTCGCCGCGGGAGACGTCGACCTCGTCCTCGAGGCGGATCGTCACCGACATCGGCGGGAAGGCCTGGGCGACCTCGCCTTCGGGCGTGTCGATCGCGGCGATCTTCGACGCTTTGCGCGACGGCATCACCATCACCTCGTCGCCCTGCTTGAAGATCCCGCCGACGACCGATCCGGCGAAGCCGCGGTAGTCGCGGTACTCGGCCGACTGCGGGCGGATCACGTACTGGACCGGGAACCGGTTGTCGACCAGGTTGCGGTCGGAGGCGATGTGGACGTCCTCGAGGTGGCCGAGCAGCGGCTGCCCGTGGAACCAGGGCATGTTCGGCGACGGTTCGACCACGTTGTCGCCTTCCAGCGCCGAGATCGGCACGAAGCCGAGGTCGGTGATGTCGAGCTTGGCGGCGAAGTCGGTGAACTCCTGGCGGATCTCGTCGTAGACCTTCTTGTCGTAGTCGACCAGGTCCATTTTGTTGACGCAGAGGACGAGGTGCGGCACCCCGAGCAGCGACGACAGCAGCGCGTGGCGGCGGGTCTGTTCGAGCACCCCTTTGCGCGCGTCGATCAGGAGCAGCGCCAGGTTCGCGGTCGAAGCGCCGGTGACCATGTTGCGCGTGTACTGGATGTGGCCCGGCGTATCGGCGATGACGAACTTGCGTTTCGGCGTCGCGAAGTACCGGTAGGCGACGTCGATCGTGATCCCCTGCTCGCGCTCGGCCCGCAGGCCGTCGGTGAGCAGCGCCAGGTCGGTCTGTTCGTCGCCGCGTTTCTCCGAGGTCCGCTCGATCGACTCGAGCTGGTCTTCGAAGATCGATTTCGTGTCGTGCAGCAGCCGCCCGATCAGGGTCGACTTGCCGTCGTCCACCGAACCCGCCGTCGCGATCCGGAGGATCTCCGTGGCCGGCACTAGAAGTAGCCCTCCCGCTTGCGATCCTCCATCGCCGCTTCGGAGAAACGGTCGTCGCCGCGGGTCGCACCGCGCTCGGTGATCCGCGAGACCGCCGTCTCCTCGATCACCAGCTCATACGTGGTCGCCTGCGAGGGCACCGCGCCGGTCAACGTCGCGTCGCCGACGGTCCGGTAGCGCACCATCTCGGTGTGGGACTCGGCGCCCTCCGGCAGCGGGAAGTACTCGTTGACGGCCATCAGCAGGCCTTCGTTGTCGACCACCTCGCGCTCGTGGGCGAAGTAGATCGGCGGCAGCTCGATTTCCTCCCGCGCCAGGTAGCGCCAGACGTCGAGCTCGGTCCAGTCGGAGATCGGGAAGACGCGGATGTGCTCGCCCTTGCGGTGGCGACCGTTGTAAAGGTGCCACAGCTCCGGCCGCTGGTTCTTCGGGTCCCACTGGCCAAATTTGTCGCGGAAGGAGAGGATGCGCTCCTTCGCCCGTGCCTTGTCCTCGTCGCGCCGGCCGCCGCCGAAGACGGCGTCGAAGCCACCGTCCTTGATCGCGTCGAGCAGCGCCCGGGTCTGGTGGCGGTTGCGGGATTCCAGTTCGTGGCCGACCTTGATCGTGCCGTCGTCGATCAGCTCCTGGACCGAGGCGACCTCCAGCCGCAGCCCGTATTCATCGACGACCTTGTCGCGGAACTCGATCACCTCGCGGAAGTTGTGGCCGGTGTCCACGTGCATGATCGGGAACGGCACCGGCGCCGGCGCGAAGGCCTTGCGCGCCAGCTGCAGCATCAGCACCGAGTCCTTGCCGCCGGAGAAGAGCATCACCGGGTGTTCGAACTCGGCGACGACCTCGCGGATGATGAACATCGACTCCGCCTCGAGCGTGTCGAGGTCGTCCAACTCCACCGCGGCAGGGCGCACTTTCGTCGTCTCGTCCATCAAAGGCTCCTCACCGGAGCGCTAGTTGATGCCGCACTCGGTCTTTTCGACGCCGGCCCAGCGGCCGTCGCGAAGGTCGCCGCCAGGGCCCACCGGCTGCGTGCAGTGCGTGCAGCCGATCGAGGGGTAGCCGCGATCGTGAAGCGGGTTGTACGGAAGACGGTGCTCATGGATGTAGTTCCAGACGTCGCGCTCGGACCAGTCGGCGAGCGGGTTCAGCTTCCAGAGGCCGAATTTCTTGTCCCAGGTGAACTTGGGAGCCCCGGCCCGGCTGCTGGAATCCGCCCGGCGGACGCCGGCGACCCAGCAGTCTACGGATGAGAGGGCGCGGCGCATCGGCTCGACCTTGCGCACCCCGCAGCAGGCGTCCGGCTCGCGCTTCCAGAGCTCGTCGCCGTACTCCGCGGCCTGCTCGGCGATGGTCAGGTTGTGGTACCGGTCGAACTCGATGTTCAGCGCCTCGGCGAGGCGGTCCCGGGTCTCGTAGGTCTCCGGGAAGAGGACGTCGGTGTCGAGGTAGAAGAAGCGCGCGTCGGGGTTGACCTGGGACGCCAGGTGCGCCGTCACCGAGCTCGTTTTCTGGAACGAGCAGGCGATGTAGTGGTCCTGCCCGAACTGGTCGAACATCCACTCGATCGTTTCCTGGGCGGTCAGGCCCTCGAGCTTGTCCGCGATCGCCTCGTGATCGAGGTCGGTGATTGTCGGCACGTTGCCGGACAGCGTGATTGGCGGCGGCTTCATGGTTCCGTCAGTTCGTTTTCGTCAGTTCCCCGCTTGGCGCGAGCTAGATCGCGCACTCCCCTTCGCCGCGGATGACTTCATACGGAGTCGCCCGCTGCCAGTCGATGAACTCTTGCATGGTCTCCAGGGAGAAGTCCACCGGCATCGTCAGATCTTTGACCTCGGCTTCGAAGCGCTCGGTGCCGACCCGCTCGGCGAAGGCGTTGAACTCCTCGCCCTCGGAGCGCTCGGCCTCGTACATCCGGACCCAGCGCTCGACCGCCTCGGGCGCCCGTTTGGCGGGCAGGCGCGATTTCAGCCGCTTGCCGTAGGCCACCGTGCCGCCCTCGTAGTTCCCGCCGATGTGCGGGATGTAGGCGGGCATCTGCCGCTCGCCGATCTTCAGCGAGGCGCCGTAGAAGCCGATGTTGGCGATGTGGTGCTGGCTGCAGCCGTTCGGGCAGCCGCTCATTTTGATGTGGATCTGCCGGGTCAGCTCGTCGTCGAGCTCCATCTCGTCGATCCGCTCCTTGACGGCCCGGTTGAGGCCCATCGAGGAGGTGATCCCGAGTTTGCAGCTGTCGGTGCCTGGGCAGGAGACGACGTCGGAGATCTCACGCGCGCCGGGGTCGCCGAGGCCGAGCTCGGTGAGCTTGGTCCAGACGTCGTAGACCGACTCGTCGCGGACCCAGCGCAGGACCAGGTTCTGCTGCACGGTCGAGCGGGCGTTGCCGCCGCTGTAGTCGCGCATGATCTGGCCGAGACCGCGGAACTGCTCCGGGGTCAGGTCGCCGCGGGTCACCTTCACCTCGACGGCGGAGAAGCCGGCCTGGCGTTGCGCCTGCACGTTCGACTCGACGAAGCGGTCGAAGGCCTGGCGGTCGCCGTTCGGGGACGCGGCCGTCGGCGCCCAGCTGGTCGGCGCGCGGGACTCCTCGTTGTCGTCGTAGCTGAGGCGCTCGACCAGCTCGGGGCCGAATTCGCGCTCGGCGACCCAGTCGCCTTGGAGCTCCTCCTCGAGCAGATCGCGGAAGGCGTCGGCGCCGATCTTGTCGACCAGCACCTTGATCCGGGCCCGGGCGCGGTTGACGCGCAGCCAGTCCTGGCGGTCGAAGATGCGGAAGACGGCCTCGGCGACCTTGATGTAGTCGCCGTTGTCGGCCTCGACGAAGTCGAGGATCGGCGGCGCGATACGCGGCATGATCGCGGTGCCGCCGCCGACGCGGAGCTCGAAGCCCTTGACCCCGTCGCGTTCGCGCGAGATGAAGGCGATGTCGTGAATGCCGGTGATCGCGCGGTCCTCCTCGGAGCCGGAGAACGCGGTCTTGATCTTGCGCGGCATCAGCTGCGTCGTCGGGTGGCGGACGAAGTAGCGGACGTAGGCGCCGGCGTACGGCGTCGGGTCGAAGATCTCGTCGGGCGCGATGCCCGCCCAAGGGTCGCCGGTCACGTTGCGGACCGTGTTGCCGCAACCCTCGCGGGAGGAGAGCCCGGTCTCGGAGATCACCTTGATCAGGTCCTCCATGTCGCGCAGCGGCACGTGGTGGATCTGGATGTTCTGCCGGGTGGTGATGTGGCCTTTGTTCAGCGGCGCCCACCGTTCGACCACCTCGGCGAAGGAGTCCATCTGCTCCGGCGTGACGCCGCCCATCGGAAGCTTGACGCGGACCATCTGGACGTCGGACTGGCGCTGCCCGTACACGCCCTGTTTCAGGCGGAACCCGATGAACTCGTTCTCCGGCAACTGATCGGCGAGGAACTTCTCCGCTTCGTTGTCGAAGTCATCGAACTCGCGCTCGATGATCGGGATGATGTGGCCCGGGACGTTCGAGTAGCTCTCTGGGTTCTCCAGGGTGCCGACTCGGCCCTTGCCCTCCTGCGTCTTGTTCTCAGCAACTATGACCTCCATACGGAGGAAATTAGCAAAACCCTGACCGGGATTAGGGTATTTATCTGTGAAGTTCTGAGATTTGGCTCAGGAACTGCGTTTGCGGGCCTGGATAATTGCCGCGGCCTCGCCCGACTCGGCCACGTAGCCGCCCTCCGGCTCGAATTCCAGTCCCTCTTCCTCCCAGCCGACGGCGCCCTCGGAGAGCTTCGACGCGTCGTATCCCGCCTCGGCCAGTGCGGTCGTCGCCATCGAAGAGCGGTTGCCGCCGCGGCAGTAGAGGATCACCGGCCGGTCCTTGTCGATCTCGTCGACCCGGGCGGGCAGCTCGGCCAGCGGGATGTGGACGGCGCCGGGCAGGTGGCCCGTCTCCCACTCGTGGTCGACGCGGACGTCGACCAGCTGGGCGCCCTTGCCGAGCATCTCCCGCGCCTCGGCGCGGGAGATCTCCTTCGGCGTGGAGTCAGCGTCGGCCATCAACTGACCTCCGATCCCTCGATCAGGAATGCGACGCGGACGTGAGCCCGGTACTCGTCCAGGTTCTCGCCGCGGATCCCGGTCGAGACGATGTCGACGGCGCGGATGTTGCGCAGCGATCCCTGCGCCTGCGCCAGCGCCTGTTTGGCTGCATCGTCGGTCGACGTCTTGGAGCTGCCGACGAGCTCGATGATTTTCACGACTGCCATCTCGCTCCTCCTCGTGCTTGTGGGTCCTGGATGTTCTGCTTGGCGCCCACTCCCTCGAGCAGCGCGGCGCGCTGCCACGGTCCGATCGCGTCCTTGGGCTCCGCCGCCGGCGCGGCGGCGAACTCCGACTCGAAGCGCGCGACCGCCGCTGCGATCGCCGCCCCCTCGTCTCCGGATGCGGTCTTCTCGGCCACGGCCTCACTTTATGGGAGCGCGGCGAGCGAGGTGGCGCCGCAATCCGTCGATCACAGTTGCGGGCTCCCGATCGAGCCGCGGCCCGGTCACCCGGGTGGTCTCGATCCCGGCCAGGAGCAGCGCGTCGTCCCGTTCCCGGTCCTCCTCAAAGGAGAGCCGCGACCCATGCGTCTCGTACACGTCGAGTTCCACCCCGAACCGCTCCGCCTCCCACCAGGCATCGATCTCGAACCCCGCGACGAAGTGGTTCATGGCGGGTTCCGGGAGCCCGGCCTCCCGGACGAGCTCGAGGAACCGCCGCTCCAGGTCGGAGCGCGTGAAGACGGGCCGCTCGTCGTAAAGCTCCATGGCGGCCCGCACCTTGCGCTGCCCCCGATGTCCCTTGGTGCGCTCGAGCAGGTCGTTCATCTCGCGAAGGTCGAACAGTTGGAGGTCTTCGGCGAGCTGAACGTGCCGCCTGACAGTGCGAAGCCGGCTGGTCACAGCCACGTCGAGGATCGTCCGCGAGAGCGAAGTCACCGGGATCCGGTCGCGCCGCGCCAGGTCGACCCGGGCGAGGTCCGCGGTGTGGACGACGAAGGGTCGCTTACGAGGGTGGGGCCTTCGACGGGTGACGTGGAGAGTTTCCGGCTGATAGCGCAGCAGTCCCCAGAGCCACGCGGCCGACAGATGGCTGGCGACGGAGGGATATGAGGCGAGCACCGCCGCCAGGCAGCGTCCCTCCCAGGTCAGCCCCCGTTGCCCGACGACGTACACGCCGCGGTGAACGCGGTGGAGTCGACCCACCTTCGCGGCCTTGGCGACCGAGCTCTTCGAATAGCCCAAGGCGTCGAGCTGCCTCGTCGCGACCACCCCGTGCTGCGTCGTGGCCAGCTCGGTCAGAGCTCCATGCCGAACCTTTATACGTTGGTCGCCCACAAGGCTACTAAGGGCTAAGGGTTCTCTTTTTGCCCCCCTCCCGGGGTGAAATCAGCCGTTAAGTCCGGGGACGGGGGTGCCGTACTTGGACTTTGCGCAGTTGAAGGGGGGTGGGTCTTGGGGGTCCATGAGGGCTCGGCCTTCGGGGCGGCCCGTGGCGGGCTTCGGGGGCACGGCGGGGTGGGTCTTCGTTTTCGGTTTGCCGGGGACGGCGGGGTGGCCGCGGCCGCATTGGATGGAGACGTCGGCGACGCCGTCGCGGGCGTCGATCACGTCGTCGCCGCCGTTGCCGATGAAGACGTCCTTGCCGGGCTGACCGAGGATCGCGTTGGGACGGGCGTTGCCGATCAGGATGTCGGGGCCGAAGGAGCCCTCCATGTCCTCGTCGGTCGGCGAGAGGTGGACGTGGTGGCAGCCGGGGATCGCGGTGATCCAGGCGGAGTGCTTCGGGAAGGAGACGATCAGGCGGCCCGGGTGGTAGCCCGTCTCGGCGAAGGAGGCGTCGTCGCGGCCGCCGCCGCCGACCAGGGCGCCGCCGGCGCAGCCGCCGCCCGCCGCGAGGAGGTCGCCGTCCGGGCCGCCGTAGAGGTAGGTCGGGCCGGGGGTGCCGCCGACGAGGCCGTCGGCGCCGGGACCGCCGTAGAGCTTGTCGGCGCCGGGGCCGGCCTGGAGGAGGTCGTCCTCGGGGCCGCCGTGGATGACGTCGTCGCCCTCGCCCCCGTTGACGCGGATGAAGCCGACCTCGACCAGCGAGCCCTCGACGGTGAAGCGGTCGTTGCCCGGGCCGAGATCGGCCATCAGCCAGCGGGCCGGGCCGTCGAGAGGGCAGCGGACTTCCCTCGCCGCGTTCGCGCCCGGGTGGTGTTCGCAGCCCGGGCCGGCGGCGAGGCCCGCCTTCGCGTCGACGGCGAGCGTGCTCGTCGCCGCTTCGTAGGCGACGGTGAAGTCGTCGCGCCCGCGGCCGCCGACGATCTGCACGCCACCGCCGCCGTTCGGCGCCTCGTCGACCTGCACGAAGGCGCTCCCAGGCAGCCGCTTTTCGGGACCGCAGGAGGTGGTCCGGCCGGGCGCGCCACGACAGCCATCGGTCCCCACGCCGCCGTCGAGCGTGTCGTGCCCGCCGCCGCCGATCAACGTGTCGTTCCCCGGCCCGCCCTTGATCTCGTTCGGGCCGCCGTTGCCGATCAGCGTGTCCTTGAAGGCGGAGCCTTCGAGGTCCTCGAATTCGAAGAGCTTGTCGTGGCCGTCGCCGCGGGCGGCGTGGGCGCGGAGGCTGGCCCAGACGCCGGAGGTGCCGTTGAGGGAGACCGAGGTCGCGAACGAGGCGATGTCGTGCTTCCCCGGCCCTCCCGACATGCGGTCGTAGCCGTAGTCCCCGTGGACGAGGTCGTAGTCGCCCGGCCCGCCGTTGACGGTGTCGATGCCGAGGCCGCCGGAGACGTCGTCGTAGGAGCCCGGCCCGCCGACCACCTTGTCGTCGCCGAGGTCGCCGAAGACGCGGTCGGCGCCTTGGCCGCCGAAGACTTCGTCGTTGCCGCGGCCGCCGTGGATCACGTCGTCGCCACCGCCGCCGCAGATCAGGTCGTTGCCGAGCTTGCCGTAGATCGTGTCGTTCCCCGGCCCGCCCCAGATCACGTCGCGGCCCGGCGTCCCCTGCAGGACGTCGTCGCCCGCGGTCCCGACGATCGTCGCGCGGCGCCCGTGGCAGCGGTGCACTTCTTCTTCGGCCGGCGGCGCGCCCACGGCAGCGATCGCGTGGGCGGCGATCATGGCAAGGGCGGCGAGGGCAAGCACGATCGTCCCTCTCAGTTTGCCCTGGCCTCGACCCACGACGCCGCCAGCATATGGGCTGTCAGGCGATGCCGAGCGCGGTCTCGACCGGCACGTACTCCATGCCGACGCCCTCGGCGACGGCGGCGTGCGTCACCTTCCCCGCCGCCACGTTGACCCCCGGCCGCAGGCCCGGGATCCGCTTCATCGCCCCGGCCAGCCCCTCGTCGGCGATCGCGATCGCGTACGGCAGCGTCGCGTTGGTCAGCGCCTGGGTCGAGGTGATCGGCACCGCGCCGGGCATGTTGGCGACGCAGTAGTGGGTGATGCCGTCGACCTCGAAGGTCGGTTCGTGGTGGGTGGTCGGGTGGGAGGTTTCGAAGCAGCCGCCCTGGTCGATGGCGACGTCCACCATCACCGCACCCGGCTTCATCAGCTTCAGGTCGTCGCGGGTGATGACGTAGGGCGCGCGGGCGCCGTGGACCAGCACCGCGCCGATGATCAGGTCGGCGCGCGGCAGCATCTCCTCGACCGCGAGCGTGGTCGAGTACACGGTCGAGCAGCGGCCGTTGAAGATCACGTCGAGCTCCCGCAGCCGGTCGATCGAGCGGTCGAAGACGAAGACGTCGGCCTCCATCCCGATCGCGATGAAGGCGGCGTTCATGCCGACCAC
>Ga0153956_1003034_pt1 | contig 11392 bp, 8 predicted proteins | sample TSFL040MetaG_FD_104704 | JGI IMG/M metagenome (GOLD analysis project Ga0153956, IMG submission 104704) | Attine ant fungus gardens microbial communities from Florida, USA - TSFL040 MetaG | ecosystem: Host-associated > Fungi > Mycelium > Unclassified | place: USA: Florida, Wekiwa Springs...
GCCTGGTCGGGGATCTCGATGGCTGAACGCCGACAGGCCAACGGCCAGGCCGGAAAGCGGAGCGCTCGCAAGAGCAAACCGTCGACCCGGGACGGGAGCGCGCTCAGGCCGGCCAAGGTGAAGAAAGGCTTCTCGACCGAGTACAGCCTGCTGCTGACCGCGACCATGATCCTGCTCGCTTTCGGCGTGGTCATGGTCTTCTCGGCCAGCTCGACCAGCCGGATCCTCTCCGACGGCAGTCTCGCCGACAGCACCTTCTACCTCAAGAAGACGGTGATCGCGGTGCTGATCGGGCTGGTCTGCATGTGGTTTGTGATGCGGGGGAGCCTCAGCCGGTTCCGTGAACTGACCCCGAAGTTCATGATCGGCACCCTGATCGCGCTTTTTTTGGTTCTCTTCATGGGAGCGGCGATCAACGGCACCCGTGGCTGGTTCATCTTCGGGCCGATCCAGATCCAGCCGGCCGAGTTCGTCAAGCTCGGCCTGGTCCTCTACGGCGCGAACCTGCTGGCCGACCGCCCGGACCGGCTGCACTCGATTCGGGAGATGGGGCCCTTCCTGGGGATGACCGGGCTGGCTTTGCTCCTGGTCTTGGCTCAGCCGGACATGGGTTCGGCCATGGTCGCCGTCTTCGCCGTCTTCGTCACTCTCTTCGCGGCCGGGGCCCGGCCCCGCGACCTCGGCCTGCTGGGCGGGGTGGTCGGTTCGGCCGCCATCTTCTTCGCCCTGATCGCTCCCTACCGGCGCGACCGGCTGCTCACCTTCCTCGATCCGGGTGGCGACGTGACCGGCAACGGCTTCCAGATCATCCAGGCCAAGATCGCAATCGGGTCCGGCGGTCTCGACGGGGTCGGGATCGGGAACGGGGTTCAGAAGGCGTTCTATCTGCCGGAAGCCCACACCGACATGATCTCGGCGGTGATCGGCGAGGAGTTCGGCTTCCTCGGGATGGTCGCGCTGATCCTCGTCTACGGAATGCTCGGCTACGCCGGCTTCCAGATCGCCCGCAAGGCCAAGGACGACTACGGCCGGATCCTCGCCGGCGGACTGACCGGACTGATCTTGATCCAGGCCTGCATCAATCTCTACGCGGTGATGGGCATGGCCCCGCTGACCGGCGTCCCTCTGCCGCTGGTCTCTTACGGCAACAACAGCCTGATCGTCAGCCTGATCTCGATCGGGCTGATCCTCAACGTGGGGCGGGGTGGACGGGCCGCCACGGCGAAGAAGCCGGTGTCCCGAGGCCCGGGACGGAATGCGAGACTGCGCCTGATCGAAGGAAATGAAAGGACATCCGGTGACCAACGTCGTGATAGCGGCCGGCGGTACGGCGGGGCACGTGGTACCGGCCCTCGCCATAGCCGACGAGCTTCGAGATAGGGGCGTCGGGGTGTCCTTTCTCGGTGCCCGCGGACGACTCGAGGAGAACCTGGTGCCGAAGGCCGGCTACGAAGTCGACCTGCTCGAGCTTTCGGGGATCGACCGGAAGAACCCGCTGAAGGCGGCTCGAGCCGCGGCCCAGGCGGCAGCCGCGATTCCGCGTGCTCGCAATTTGATCAAACAGCGCGGAGCCGACGCGGTGATCGGGGGCGGGGGCTTCGTCGCCGGACCGGCCGGGGTCGCGGCCCGGCGCTTGGGGCTTCCGCTGGTGCTGACCGAGGCGGACCGTCACCTCGGCCTCGCCAACCGCCTGCTGGCGCGACGGGCCGATCGGGTCTGCCTGGCCTTCGAGATCGAAGGGATGGACGGGGCCAACGTGCGAATCACCGGCCGGCCGGTCGGCCGGACCGTGATCGAAGCCGACCGGGCCAAGGCTCGCGAACGCTTCGGCATCGCGCCGGAATCCCGTTGCCTGCTGGTCATGGGGGGCAGCCAGGGCGCCCGCAGCGTGAACTTCGCGGCGATCGAGGCCCTGGCCGAACGGGAGGGCCGGGATTTCGAGGTGATCCACGTGTCAGGCAGCCGGGACTACGAAGAGGTCCGGGCGAGGCTCGACGCGGCTCCGCATGGCGATGGTTACACGCTGCTCGAGTACGAACCCGACATGGGCGACGGGATCGCCGCCAGCGACCTCGTCCTGGCCAGGTCGGGCGCCTCGGTCTTCGAGCTGGCCGCCCTGGGTCGCGCCGCGGTGCTCGTGCCCTACCCGTACGCGACCGGGGACCACCAGACCGCGAACGCCCGGTGGATGGCCGAAGCCGGTGCCGCCGTGGTCGTGCCCGACGCGGAGCTAGACGCCGGCCGCCTGATCTCGGAAGTGTCGGCGATCTTCGGCGACGGTTCCCGGCTGGAGTCGATGTCTTCGGCCTCGAAAGCACTGGCCCGCCCGAACGCCGCGGCCGATGTCGCCGACGAGGTGATGAGCCTGATCGGGGACGGCAAGTGAGCTGGGAAGATCGTCACATCCACCTGATCGGTGTCGGCGGAGCCGGAATGTCGGGGCTCGCCTGGGCCGCGCATCAGCTCGGCGCCTCGGTCACCGGGAGCGATCGTTCCGACTCGTCTTATATGGAGCGCCTGAGGAAAGCCGGGGTAGAGGTGAAGGTCGGGCATGACCCGGCCAACCTGCCGGACGGGGCCGAGGTCGTCGTCTCCACCGCGATCACGGAGGAGAACCCGGAACTGGCCGCGGCCCGTGAGAGGGGGCTCCTCGTCAAGCATCGGTCCGAGCTGCTGGCCGAGCTCTGCTCCGCTCGGCGGCAGATCGCGGTCGCCGGCACCCACGGCAAGACGACCACGACCGGGATGCTCGCGTACACCCTGAGGGAGCTGGGGGAGGATCCGGGCTTCTTCATCGGCGGCGAGCTGCCCGGGTTCGGCCCGGACGGTTCCGCCGCAAACAGTCGCTGGGGCGAGGGCGAGTGGATCGTGGTCGAGGCCGACGAGTCCGACGGCAGCTTCCTGACCCTCGATCCGGAAGTCGCCGTGATCACCAACATCGAGATGGATCATCACGCCCGCTGGGACAACCTCGCCCAGCTGCGGGACGCCTTCCACGATTTCGCCGCCAAGGCCCGGCGGGTGATCCTGCCGGCCGGAGATACGGAGATGGCGGGTCGGCTTGGGTCGGCCGACCGGGAGATCACGCCGTTCGATCTCACTCGGCCGGGGCCGGGCGAGCTCGAGCTTTCGGTGCCCGGCGCTCACAACCGGCTCAACGCCCGGGCTGCGACCGGCGCCCTGGTTGCCGCCGGCTTCGACGAGGCCGATGTGGCGAAGGCGCTGCGCGGCTTCACCGGGGTAAAGCGCCGGCAGGAATTCAAGGGCCGGTGCGGCGGCGCGAGGGTGTACGACGACTACGCCCATCATCCGACCGAGGTCGCAGCCGCCCTCAGCGCGCTCCGCGAGTTCGAACCGGATCGACTCGTCGCCGTATTCCAGCCTCATCTCTATTCGCGGACCAAGATCTTCGCTCAGCAGTTCGGGGCCGCGCTGGCCAACGCCGATGAGATCGTCGTACTCGACGTGTATCCGGCCCGCGAGGAGCCTGTCGGGCGGCTGGCCGGGGTGAGCGGACTCGACGTGCTGCGAGCAGCCGCCGACCGTGGCCACGGCAAGGCGGCCTACTGGGCCCCGGATCTCGACGCCGCGGAGCGCATAGCGCGGTCGCGCGCCGGGGCGGGAACGATCATCGCCACGCTCGGCGCCGGTGACATAACGAAGCTCTCCGATCGTCTGGTGGCCCCATGAGCGCGAGAGCGACCGGTCAGCGGCGCCGTCCGGCCCGGACCCGCACCCCGGTGAGCCGTACCACCGAGCTGGCCCGGAGCCGGGAGCAGCGCAGCTTCCGTCTCAGGCTGCTCGTCTTCAGCGGGCTTCTGCTGGTCCTGCTGGCCGTCGCCGTCTACCAGTTCTGGCTGCGGGACTCGTCGCTGGTCGGGATCAAGAACCTGGAGGTAGCCGGGGTCACGACCAAGACCGAAGAGGGCAGGCAGATCGACGAGGCGGTCCGGTCGGCGATGGGAGAGATGACCACCCTCAACGTGAAGCCGGATCTGCTGGATCAGGAACTCGCCCGCTTCCCACGGGTGGCCGATACGGAGATCAAGACGAAGCTGCCCGACTCGGCTACCGTGACCGTCACTCTGCGGGAGAACGGGTCGATCTACGGGGACGGGGCGAACGCCCTGCTGATCGCGACCGACGGGACCGTGCTCGGCCCGGCCGACGGGCAGGAGGGTTCCTTGCCGCAGATCGGTGACGGCGATCCACCCGCGGCATCTTCCGGTCCTGAGGACCAGCAGCCCACCGCCGGGGTCAAGCTGAGCGGACGGGCTCTGAACCAGGCCTTGATCCTGGGGTCGGTCCCGGCGGCGTTGCGGGACTATGTGAAGGGTACGCGGAGCACGCGGGACGGGGTGGAAGTCGAACTCGATGACGGGCTGAAGATGCTGTTCGGAGACCCGACTCACGTCGACCAGAAATGGCGGGCGGCGGCGGCGCTGATCGCCGACCCGAGTTTCGATACGAGTAGTTATGTCGACCTGACCGTGCCCCGGCGTCCGGCCGTTTCCTCCGAAGAACCCTCCGACGAGGTCTCCTCCGGCACCTCCGAAGCGGATGCCGCAGTGCCCGTTTCGGGCTGATCGGTATCGGGGCCTGAAGCCGCATCCGGTCTGGCCTGCGGCTCTTTGCCATATGTTCGTCAGGAGAGCGCTTCCCTAACCGTCGACCATAGCTTTAGGGTTCTAAAACCCTAAAGTGACAGTTGAGGATTCCGGCCTGCAGGATGACGTGCGGCCCGTTGACAGATCCGTAATAATGCCCTACGTTGAGCGCAATTTCCGGTGTTCCGGCAGCCTTGGCAACCCTGAAGCGGGCGTGCAGGCTGCGGTCATCGGAGGCTTCAACTCAAAGCAAAGATTTGGAACGGAATGATGGAAAGCACATACCTGGCGGTAATCAAGGTCGTCGGCTGTGGCGGCGGCGGTACCAACGCGGTCAGCCGGATGGTCGATGCCGGAGTGCGCGGCGTCGAGTTCATCGCGGTGAACACCGACGCCCAGGCGCTGCAGGCCTGTGATGCCGACATCAAGATCTCGATCGGTCAAGAACTGACCCGCGGGCTTGGCGCCGGTGGACGGCCCGAGGTCGGCGCCGGTGCGGCGGCCGAGACGCGCGACGAAATCAAGGAAGCCCTCAAGGGCGCGGACATGGTCTTCGTGACCGCGGGCGAGGGTGGTGGCACCGGCACCGGCTCGGCCCCGGTGATCGCCGAGATCGCCAAGGAAGAGATCGGCGCCCTCACGGTCGGAGCGGTGACCAAGCCCTTCGAGTTCGAGGGCAAGAAGCGCATGCAGAACGCGATGGAAGGCATCGAGAAGCTGCGCAACCACGTAGACACGCTGATCATCGTCCCCAACGAGAAGCTCCTCCAGGCAGTCGAACGCCGGACCACGGTCCTCGACGCCTTCAAGATGGCCGACGACATCCTGCGCCAGGGCGTCCAGGGCATCACCGACCTGATCACGATCCCTGGTCTGATCAACCTCGACTTCGCCGACGTGCGGACGATCATGCGCGATGCCGGCTCGGCCCTGATGGGCGTCGGGGCCGGGCAGGGCGAGAACCGGGCCGCCGACGCGGCCAAGGCGGCCATCACCTCGCCGCTGATCGAGGAATCGATCAAGGGCGCGACCGGCATGCTGTTGAACATCACCGGTCCGGAAGAGCTCGGTCTCTTCGAGGTCAACGAGGCGGCTCAGCTGGTCCAGTCGGAAGCGGACCCGAACGCGAACATCATCTTCGGCTCCGTGGTCGACCAGTCGCTGGTCGACGAAGTCCGGGTGACCGTGATCGCCACCGGATTCGAGGGATTCGAGCTCCTGGCCCGGACCCCGCAGCGGGTCCGTCGCCGCTACGAATCCCGCAAGCGCGTCTCCTCCGAGGACACCGACATCTCAAACCTCCGTGTGGGCGACAACGACATCGAAGTGCCACCCTTCCTCAGGGATTAAAAAAGTAGTCGGCGAGCTTCGCTCCGCCTCCAAGTCGAACGCGCCGGCCCACAAGAGGAAACGACGGATGGGCCGGCTCCGTTTGGTGGCGATTCTCTAAGATCGCCTTGTGTCTGTGGAACAATCCGTCTTGCGCCGAACTTCGCTCTTTGAGACTCATGTCGCGGCAGGCGGCAAGATGGTGCCGTTTGCCGGCTGGGAGATGCCGGTCCAGTACGACGGGATCAAGGTTGAGCACATCGCGGTCCGTACGCATGCCGGGATCTTCGATGTCTCGCACATGGGGCAGATCGAGGTGGAAGGCCCGGGATCGCTCGCCTTCCTCCAGCGGTTGGTCACCAACGACGTCGCCAAGATCCAGGTCGGTGGGGCTCAGTACTCGCTGCTCCTGAACGAGGACGCCGGCGTCATCGACGACCTTTTCGTCTACCGCCTCGGCCATGACCGCTATCTGGTCATCGCCAACGCCGGCAACCACGAGACGGACCTGGCGCAGTTCGGTCTGATCGCGCGGGATTTCGACGTCTACGTGCGTGACGCGACCGACAACTACGCGATGCTGGCGATCCAGGGCCCCAACGCCCGCCGGATCGTCGAGGGCACCCTCCATCTCGAGCTGCCACCGCGGATGAAGGTCGCGGCCCGCCAGGTCGGCCGGCGGCCGGCGATCGTCTGCGGCACCGGGTACACCGGGGAAGACGGCGTCGAGATCCTGCTCGACCCGGAGATCGTGCCGGCGATCTGGACGGAGCTGGTCGACGCCGGCGTCGTGCCCTGCGGGCTCGGTGCCCGTGACACCCTGCGCCTCGAGGTCTGCTTCCATCTCCACGGGAACGACCTGACCCTGGACACCGACCCGATCTCGGCCGGGCTCGGCTGGGCCTGCGACGAATCGACCGGCTACGTCGGTTCCGACAGGGTCGCGGCGCTCCGGGCCGAGGGCACCGACCAGAGGCTTGCTCCTTTCCTGATCGAAGGCGACGGCATCCCCAGGCAGGGCAACCCGGTGATGCTCGATGACGAGCGGGTCGGCGAGGTGAGCAGCGGAACGTTCTCGCCCTCGCTCGAACAGGGAATCGGCATGGCCTATGTGCGGACCGATCTGGCCGAGCCCGGCACCGAGCTCGAGATCGACGTGCGCGGGAAGCGTCGTACGGCGCGCGTAAGCTCGAAGCCCCTTTACAAGAAAGCGAGATGACCTTGGCCGAGGCCAGCTACCCCGAAGACCTGAAGTACCACCCCGAGCACGACTGGGCGCGGATCGACGGGGGCGAAGCCACTCTCGGCGTCACCTGGTACGCCCAGGACTCCCTGGGCGAGGTCGTCTTCTTCGAAGGTCCCGAGATCGGCACCGAGCTCAGCCAGGATCAGCCTTACGCCGAAGTCGAGTCGGTCAAGGCCGTTTCCGATGTCGTCGCTCCGCTCTCCGGCGAGGTGATCGCGGTCAACGAGACGCTGGCCGATGCGCCCGAGGCGATCAACGCCGACCCATACGAGACCGGGTGGCTGGTCAAGATCCGTCTGAGCGATCCCTCGGAGGCGGACTCGCTGATGGACTCGGCGGCCTACGCCGCCAGCCTGGAGTAGTCCGGCTTGGCGGGGTACACACCGGTGACAGATCCCGAACGGGCCGAGATGCTGGCTGCGATCGGGGTCGACTCGATCGAGGATCTGTTCGCCCAGATCCCAGCTGACATCCGGCTGGACCATCCCCTCGACCTCGAGGACGGGATGAGCGAGTCCGAGGTCTATCGCCTCATGGCGGGCCTGGCCGACACCAATCTGGACACCGAACGGATCCCCTCCTTCCTCGGGGCCGGAATGTACGACCACTATGTGCCGGCGATCGTCGAGGCGATCGTCGGCCGGTCGGAATTCCTGACCCCGTATACGCCGTACCAGCCGGAGGTCTCCCAGGGAGGCCTCCAGGTGATGTTCGAGTTCCAGACAGCGATGAGCGAGATCACCGGCCTGCCCGTCTCCAACGCCGGGCTCTACGAAGGGCCGTCGGCCGCCGCTTCGGCCGCATACCTGGCGATGGGGCAGACCAAGCGAACCGGGCTGGTCGCCTCGCGAGGACTCCACCCTCACAGCCGCGAGACCCTCGCCACCCACGCGGTCGGCTTTGGCGCGACCTTGACCGAGGTCGGCCTCGAAGGAGGTCTGACTTCCGGCGAGGAGCTCGAAGCCGCGGTCACCGACGAGACCGCCGCCGTCTTCCTCCAGAACCCGAACTTCCTCGGAGCGGTGGAGGACATCGCCGCGCTCGGCGAGGCGGTCAAGGCCAAAGGCGCTCTGCTGATCGTGCAGGTCGACCCGATGACCCTTGGCATCCTCCGCCCGCCCGGCGAGTGCGGGGCCGACATCGCCTACGGCGAGGGCCAGCCGCTCGGCAACCGGCTCGACTTCGGCGGGCCGTCCTTCGGCTTCTTCTGCGCCAGGGATGAATACCTTCGCAAGATGCCGGGCCGCATCGCCGGCGAGACGACCGACGTCGACGGCCGCCGCGGCTTCGTCCTCACCCTGCAGACCCGAGAGCAGCACATTCGCCGCGAGAAGGCGACCTCGAATATCTGCACGGCCCAGGCGCTGAACGCGCTGGCCGGGATGATCCACCTCGCCTGGCTCGGCAAGCAGGGCTTCGTCGAGCTCGGGGCGCTGATGGCCAGGCGCACCGACCACGCCCGTCGGATGATCGGCGGCCTCGACGGCTACGAGCTGCTTCACGACGCCCCGGTGGTCCGCGAGTTCGCGGTTCGCTCGGAACGGGCGGTCGAGGAGCTGCTGCCGCTCGGCGACGAAGCCGACGGTCCGGCCCCGCGCCTGCCGGTCTATCCGCTCGGGCGGGACTATCCGGAATACGAGGACTCGTTCCTGGTCGCGATCACCGAGAACCGCTCGGTCGACGAGATCGGCTGGCTGGCCCACATGCTCGAGCACGCTCAGGCGGGTTGGGGCGAGCACATCCACGAACACGACCACGAGGGCAATCCGGTCACGGAGACGGCCCGATGACCGAGCCGACCCTCACCGAAACTCCGCAACAGGCCGATCGGGCGACCACCATCTACGAGAAATCGGTCCCCGGCCGTCGTGCTGCCCAGCTGCCGCCGCTCGGCGGGGGGCTGGAGGAGACTCCGCTCGAACAGCTGATCCCGGCCAATCTGCTGCGCGAAACACCGGCCGACCTGCCCGAAGTGTCGGAGCCGGAGATCGTCCGCCACTACAACCGGCTCTCCCGGAGGAACTTCGACCTGGACACCGGCTTCTACCCGCTCGGCTCCTGCACCATGAAGTACAACCCGCGGCTCAACGAGCGGGTCGCCGCGCTGCCCGGCCACGCCAAGCTCCACCCGGCCACCGACCCGGCCGACGCGCAGGGAGCGTTGCAGCTGATGTACCTGCTGCAGGAGTCGCTTTCCGAGATCACCGGGCTTCCGACGGTCAGCCTCCAGCCCTCGGCCGGGTCTCAGGGCGAGCTGGCCGGTCTGCTGCTGGCCCGGGCCTATCACGCCGACCAGGGACGCAACCCGACCAAGGTCCTGACCCCGGACACCGCCCACGGCACCAATCCGGCCTCGGTGACCATGGCCGGCTACGAAGTCGTCAAGGTGGCGACCGACGAGCAGGGCGGGGTGGACGTCGAAGACCTCAGGGACAAGATCGACGATGACGTCGCCTGCCTGATGCTGACCAACCCGAACACTCTCGGGGTCTTCGACGAGAACATCGTCGAGATCGCCGGGCTGGTCCACGAGGCCGGCGGGCTGCTCTACTACGACGGCGCGAACCTGAACGCGATCATGGGGCAGGCGAGGCCGGGCGACATGGGCTTCGACATCGTCCACGTCAACCTGCACAAGTCCTTCTCCCAGCCGCATGGCGGAGGTGGCCCCGGGGCCGGTCCGATCGCCGTGTCGGAACGGGTAGACCCGTTCATTCCGCGACCGCAGGTGGTGCGGCTGGAGGAAGGCGAGGAGGTCTTCTACGACCTCGACTACGACCGGCCGAAATCGATCGGGCGGCTGCGCGGATTCCAGGGCAACTTCGGGGTGTTCGTGCGTTCGCTCGCCTACATCCTCAGCCTCGGCGGCGACGGTCTTTCCGAGGCGTCGCAGCTCGCCGTCCTGAACGCGAACTACCTGAAGAAGCGGCTCTCCGAAGGGCGCGCCGGCAAGTACCTCCCCGTCGCCTTCGACCGGCACTGCATGCACGAGTTCGTCCTCTCCGGGGCGCCGATGAAGAAGGAGCTCGGGATCAAGACCCTTGACCTCGCCAAACGGCTGCTCGACTTCGGGTTTCACCCACCGACGGTGTACTTCCCGCTGCTGGTCGACGAAGCGCTGATGATCGAACCGGTCGAGACCGAGGCAAAAGAGCATCTCGACGCCTTTGCCGAGGCGATCGAAAAGATCCTCGAAGAGGCCGAGGGGGATCGTTCGGTCGCGCAGAATGCGCCTTACACCACGCCGGTCAGAAGACTCGACGAGGTAGGGGCGACCAGAAAACCCAAAATACGGCATCAAAATCGCTTCGCTCAATAGAGGGAACTGACGGTTTCGCTGTGCGATTTTGACGGTGGTGCGGACCGTGTTACTTCGGGCGCGCGACGAAGATAGGCTGTCTGTCGCAAATTTATGAACCTGACCGAAGCGGAGTGACCGAATGAGTGATGCCCAGTACGCCCTGACCCAGGATCAACTCGACTTCCTCGAGGTGATCCGTCAGATGGTGGTCGAGAAGGTCACCCCGCGGGCCCACGACATCGACGAGTCCGGCGAGTTCCCCCAGGACATCCGTCAGCTCTTCGCCGAGCATGACCTCTTCGGCCTGCCGTTCGAGGAGAAGCACGGCGGCACCGGGACCGGCGAGCTGATGCTCTGCGCCGCGATCGAGGAGATCGCCAAGGGCTGCGCCAGCTCCTCGCTGATGGTGGCCGCGCAGGACCTTTCCTCGCTGCCGATGAAGCTCGCCGCTTCCGACGGGCTGAAGGACCGCATCCTGCCGCGGATGGCTTCGGGCGAATGGCTCGGCGCCTTCTGCCTCTCGGAGCCCGATGCAGGCTCCGACCCGGGCGCGATGCGCACCCGGGCGACCAAGGTCGACGGCGGCTGGAAGCTGAACGGCGCCAAGAACTGGATCACCAACTCCGGCGTCGCCGACGTCTACGTGACCTTCGCCGTGACCGACCCGGACGTGAAGTTCTCTCGCGGCATCACCTGCTTCGCCGTGATGGGCGACTCCGAGGGCTTCCGCATCGACGCGCTCGAGAAGAAGATGGGCATGAAGGGCTCGCCGACCGGGCAGCCCGTCTACGAGGACGTCTTCGTCCCGGATGAGAACGTGATCGGCGAGGTCGGCAAGGGCTTCAGCGTCGCCATGCAGACCCTCGACCGCTCCCGTCTCGGGATCGGCGCCCAGGCCCTTGGCATCGC
>Ga0153956_1003036_pt1 | contig 11390 bp, 9 predicted proteins | sample TSFL040MetaG_FD_104704 | JGI IMG/M metagenome (GOLD analysis project Ga0153956, IMG submission 104704) | Attine ant fungus gardens microbial communities from Florida, USA - TSFL040 MetaG | ecosystem: Host-associated > Fungi > Mycelium > Unclassified | place: USA: Florida, Wekiwa Springs...
GGTTCGCCCATGGCGCGGTAGATGCCGTCCACCGAGACGAAGGCCAGCGAATCCGCGCCGATCAGGTCGCGCATCTGCTCCAGCGTATGCGTCGCCGCGAGCAGGCCGGCACGATCAGGGGTGTCGATGCCGTAATAGTCGGGATGGGTGATCGGCGGCGAGGCGATGCGGAAGTGGACCTCGGTGGCGCCCGCATCGCGCATCATCTTGACGATCTTCTTCGAGGTGGTGCCGCGCACCAGGCTGTCGTCGATCAGGACGATGCGCTTGCCGGCGATGGCGGCGCGGTTGGCCGAATGCTTCATGCGTACGCCGAGTTCGCGCACGCTCTGGGTCGGCTGGATGAAGGTGCGGCCGACATAGTGGTTGCGGATGATGCCGAGTTCGAACGGCACGCCGGACTGGCGCGAATAGCCGATGGCGGCGGGGACGCCGGAATCCGGCACCGGCACCACGACATCGGCCTCCACATGGGTTTCACGGGCGAGTTCCTCGCCCATGCGCTTGCGGGTGTCGTAGACCGAACGGCCGGCGACCACGGAGTCGGGGCGCGCGAAGTAGATATATTCGAAGATGCACGGACGCGGCGGCTGCGGCGCGAACGGCTTGTGGCTCTGGGCGCCGGTGTCATCGAATACGACGACTTCGCCTGGTTCGATGTCGCGGATGTAGCGGGCGCCGATGATATCGAGCGCGCAAGTCTCCGAAGCGAGGATCGGACAGCCGTCGAGTTCGCCGAGGACGAGCGGGCGGATGCCGAGCGGATCGCGGGCGCCGACCAGCTTCTTGTTGGTGAGCGAGACCAGCGCATAGGCGCCCTCGATGGCGCGCAGGGCTTCGATGTAACGGTCGAGGAAGCGGGGGCGCTTGGAGTGCGCGACGAGATGCAGGATCACCTCGGTATCGGTGGTGGACTGCATCATCGCGCCGTTCTTCACGAGTTCGCGGCGCAGCGTCAGGCCGTTGGTGAGGTTGCCGTTATGGGCGACGGCGAAGCCGCCGGCATTCAGTTCGGCGAACAGCGGCTGCACGTTGCGCAGGATGGTTTCGCCGGTGGTGGAATAGCGGGTGTGGCCGATGGCGGCGTTGCCGGGGAGGCGCTCGATCACTTCCCGGCGGGAAAAGGTGTCGCCGACCAGGCCGAGACGGCGTTCGGAGTGGAAGCGCCTGCCGTCGAAAGCGACGATGCCGGCGGCTTCCTGCCCGCGATGCTGCAGGGCATGCAGGCCGAGCGCGGTGATCGCGGCGGCTTCCGGATGACCGTAGATGCCGAACACGCCGCATTTTTCACGGAGCATATCGCCGGAAAGATCGTCGCTCACGTCGAAAGAATTCTGCATCGGATGCACAATGCCCCTGTTGTCGCAAGGTGTGCATTTGCACGACGCCTCGCGCAGTCGGTTCAAGTTCGGGACGATCAATGTCCCGCGGGTTTATCGATCAGCTTCTTCAAGCTGTCGCGTGCCGGCTTCGAATAGCCATCGTTTCCCCCCGGAGCGTCCGGCGCCGCGTCCGTCGATTCGTCTTCAGGCTTGTTCTTCTTGAACTTCTTCAAAATGGTGTTTTCGGGGTCATCCGGCAAGAGCGCCATCAGCCAGTTTCCGGTGGATTCCAGCACCACGCGCGACTTGGCGCCGCTGACCCAGTCCGGACGCTGCTTCTCCGGCACCAGCCAGGTGAAGAACAGGAAAGCGACGACCACGATCAGCATGCCGCGGGCGAGGCCGAACAGGAAGCCGAGGGTGCGGTCGAGCGCGCCGATGCGCGAGTCCAGGATCATGTCCGAGATGCGGACGGTGATGATCGACACCACGATCAGCGTGGCGATGAACAGGCCGGCGATGGTGGCGGCCGTCGCGATGGTGTCGTTGGCGATATAGCCCTTGGCGGACGGCAGCACCTTGGGGAAGGCGTAAAGCGTGACCAGTGCCGCGGCGCCCCAGGCGGCGATCGACAGGATTTCGCGCATGAAGCCGCGCACCATCGCGAGCAGGCCGGAAATCAGCATAACGCCGAGCAGGACAAGGTCGAGGATCGTAATCGGCATCGTCTGGTCTGTCCGCTCGTCTGTCGTAACCGCGAATCGGCAGCAAAGCTGCCCGGGTCAGGTGACGGTGATATGGCACGGCTCACAGAAACGGAAAATCGCCGGTGACCGTGTCCTCACACCATTATTTCGCCTCCGCTCAAGAACCTGAACGGAGCGTTGCGCGGCTGTCACATCCGCGCGGGCTCTCTATAACCGGCTGCCGCCGCAAGGTCACGCTGCTGTCACCCGTTCTCGCGCCGGAAACGGGCATGCGGGGCATTTTTATCGGCCTGTGTGGTTTTGTCGTCATGACGGGCCGGCTTGACGCCGCGGGCGGCGATCTCGGCGACCAGGGTTGTGAGACTGCCGATGCTGTTCAGCGACAGGCCGGCATCGCCGCCGGCGTCGCCGCGTGCGGCTTCCGGCAGAATCGCACGGCCGAAGCCGAGCTTGGCGGCTTCCTTCAGGCGTGCGGCGCTTTGCGCCACCGGACGCACCGCGCCCGACAGCGAGATTTCGCCGAAATAGACGGCGTCGGTGGGGAGCGGCGCATTGCACAGGGAGGATACCAGGGCTGCTGCGGCGGCCATGTCGGCCGCGGGCTCATTGATGCGCAGGCCGCCGGCGACGTTGAAATAGACGTCGTAGCCGGACAGTTTGACGCCGCAATGCGCCTCCAGCACCGCGAGCACCATCGAGAGGCGGGAGCTGTCCCAGCCGACCACGGCCCGGCGCGGCGTGCCGAGCGTCGTCGGTGCAACCAGCGCCTGCAATTCGACCAGCACGGGACGGGTCCCTTCCATCCCGGCGAAGACGGCCGTGCCGGGCGAGCCGAGATCGCGATCGGACAGGAACAGTTCGGACGGATTGGAGACCTCGCGCAGGCCGAGGCCGGTCATCTCGAACACGCCGATTTCGTCGGTGGGGCCGAAACGGTTTTTGACGGCGCGCAGGATGCGGAACTGCTGCGAGCCTTCGCCCTCGAACGACATCACGGCGTCGACCATGTGTTCGACCACGCGGGGGCCGGCGATCTGGCCGTCCTTGGTGACATGACCGACCAGGATGATGGTGGCGCCGGTTTTCTTGGCGAAGCGGATCAATGCCTGTGCGGAGGCGCGGACCTGGGTGACGGTGCCGGGGGCGGATTCCACCGTGTCGGTCCACATGGTCTGGATCGAGTCGATCACGATCAGCCGCGGCACCTTGCCTTCGGACAGCGTGGCGACGATGTCCTCCACCGAGGTTTCGGATGCCAGTTGCACCGGTGCATCCGCGAGGCCGAGGCGGGCGGCGCGCAGCCGCACCTGCGCCACGGCTTCTTCGCCGGAGATATAAACGACGCGGTGGCCGGCTTTGGCCATCATGGAGGTCGCCTGCGTCAGTAGCGTCGACTTGCCGATGCCGGGATCGCCGCCGATCAGAATGATCGAGCCGCGCACGAAACCGCCGCCGGTGACGCGGTCGAGTTCGCCCATGCCCGAGGGAATGCGCGGCGCGTCCTGGCTGGTCCCGGTGAGGCTTTCGAGATTGAAGGTCCGCCCCTTCCGCTTGGAACGCGCGCTGACCGGGATCGCGGTCTCGCTGTTCTCCTCCGACAGCGAATTCCACTCGCCGCAGGACTCGCACTTGCCCTGCCATTTGTTATAGGCCGCGCCGCAATTCTGGCAGACGAAGGAGGAGGCGGATTTGGCCATGGGATGAATCGCTCTTGGAAGATAACGGTGCTGAATAGCATGAATGGCTAGATGCGGCGAAATCGTTCGTCGTCCGTCATCCAATCTTAAGCACGTTCGTCAAGGTAAATACCAACTCTGCGTTGACCGCCGGCGGTGCTCGTTTAAGTCTCGCACCCGAGAATTTTCCGCATGCATTTCATGGGAGTTGATAATGAAGAATGCGATTGCTGCTGTTGTCGTGACCGTTGCGGGTCTGGCGCTGCCGAGCGTTGCTTCGGCCGGATGCTATAACTGCTACGCGCCGCCGCCGTGCCAGACCTGCTATCAGCAGCAGGTGATCCCGCCGCAGTATCGGACGGTTGAGCGGACCGTGATGGTGTCGCCCGGCCGCACGGTGCGTCGTCATCGTCCGGCGCAGTACCGGACGGTGATGGTGCCGAAGACGGTGATGGTCGCGCCGGCGCGCACCGAATATCACCGTATTCCGGCACAGTATGCGACCCAGCAGCGCACCGTGCAGGTCGCTCCGGCTCAGGTCTACTACGCGCCGGTGCAGACGGGCTGCTCGACCTGTAATCGCGGCTTCAGCTTCGGATCGAGCTACGGCGGTTACGGATATGATGATGCCGACTGAGCGGGCTGCAGCATTTTGACGATCGATCGGCCGCCATGAGGCGGCCGATTTGTTTTGATGACCGTGCATCAAACGAGATGCAGGCCCGACAGCACCATGCTGGCGCCGGCCGTGATCATGATGCCGTCCATGATGAGACGGAACGTCTCCACGCTCAATTTCAGAACATAACGCTTGGCGATGAAGGCGCCGGACATCAGCGATGCGCCGGCAATCAGACCTTTCACCAGCACGTCGAAATCGAGTGCACCGAAGCGCTGGAAAGTGACGGACTTGCTGAGATACAGGCCGAGCGAACTCGCGGCTTCGGTAGCAAGGAAGGCGCCCTTGGCGAGGCCGTAGAACAGGAACAGCGGCACGCTCAAGGGGCCGCTGGAAACGACGATGCCGGTGAGATAGCCGATGATTGCGCCGCCGAGCGCAAGCTGCCACAGGCCGATGGTGAAGGAGCGCCGCGCCAGCCAGTGGCGCAGCGGCACCATCGCAATGAAGAACAGGCCGATGGTCAGGTCGACCGCCTGCGACGGCAGCACCAGCAGCGTGCGCGCGCCGAGCGCGGCGGCCGGAATGCCGGTCAGCGAATAGGCTGTTGTCGCGCGCCAGTCGATCTCGCGCCACCACGCCATGATGCGCGCGAGATTGGACATCACCGCCGCGACGGCCATGATCGGTACGGCTTGCTTGGGGCCGAATTCGTAGACAAGCACCGGCATCAGCATGATCGACGAGCCTGTTCCGACGATGCCGGACATGGTACCGGCCAGCAGACCGACTGCGAAGACGAAGATGAAGCTCACGGACGGGCTCCAGCGGCGGTCGATCTCACACGATCTTTCGAGTTAATGCGGCACATCCGCCGTCATTGCGAGGAGCCCTGACGAATTGGCAAAGCCAATTCGTTTGGGAAACCAAGCAATCCAGTCTTCGGTTGCGTTTTTCTGGATTGCTTCGCCCTTCGGGCTCGCAATGACGAAAAAGCTCGCTCCACTTCGAATCAACCATACGCCAACGCGGAGCGCATCCGGTTCGTGCTATTTGCGTCTAATTCGGTCTAATCCGCAACAATCCAACGGTTCATTTAATGCACGTTTAAGGCAATCATTTCAGAGTGTATTCGAATATTCTGGAGTTTCCCCTGTCATGGCAGAAGCTGTGAACGACGGCGCGGCGCCCGGCGCATTGCGTGCGATCCTGCCGTCTTCAGCCGGCGCCGCTCCGGCGACGGGCGAGGTCGCGCGGTTGTCGCGGGCCGTATGGCTCCTGATCCTTGCGATGGCGGGGGCCGTTGCGGTGGGCTTTGTGACGCTCGGCCTGTCGATCAACCTGACCAGCAATCCATTCTTGATTGCGGTCGGTTCTGCTTATGCGGCGCTGACATGGTTCTATCGTCGCGTTCGCCGCGACGAAACGATTGCCGGATCGCTCGAAGCAGTCGGACAGCTATTCGTCGTGCTGTTTCTTGGCCTGTTGCTGACTTATGCTGCCACTGCCACGGCGCTGCCGTATCGCGATGCCGAACTGAATGCCGTCGATCACTGGATCGGGTTCGATCGACACACGTTCCGCGCCTGGATCGCGTCGGTTCGGCAGCTGTCGGATTTGCTCGATATTGCCTATCTGTCGATCCAGCCACAGACCGCGCTGATCCCGTTCATTCTGGTGATGGCGCGCCAACTGCCGCGCCTGCTGCGCTTTGTGCTGGCAATGGGGCTGGCGCTAGCGATGACGTCCTTGATTGCGGTGTTCGTGCCGGCTGTTAGCGCGTCGATCTATATCGATCTTGCGCCGCTGCGCGAGGCGGGCATTCCGCCCGGCGTTTACACCCATATCCCGACCTTGCAGGCTCTGCGATCCGGCACGATGACGGTGATTCAGCTCAACGATTTCGAGGGGCTGATTACGTTTCCGAGCTTTCACACTGCCATTGCGATCCTGTTTACATGGGCACTATGGCGTGTGCCGGTGATCCGATGGGGCGGACTTGTGGTGAACGCTCTGATGATCCTCAGTACGCCGCTGTCAGGCTCTCACTATGTCACCGATCTGATCGGAGGCGCAATCGTCGCGGCCGCGGCGATTATCGCCGCCGGCTGCATCGGCCATGCTGAACCTGAGACGCCTGAGTTGAAAACGGCGTAGACTAACCGCCCTTATACACGCGCTGGTATCGCCGTCCCAGGCTGGTCAGCACTTCATAGGCGATCGTGCCGAAGTGATGCGCGAGGTCGTTCACCGTGAGGCTGTCGCCGATCAGCGTCGCCATGTGGCCGCGGCGTGCGGCGTTCGCGGGAAGGTCGGTGATATCGACCGCGATCAGGTCCATGGAGATGCGGCCGGCGATCGGGCAGCGCTGGCCGGCGATCAACACGTCGGCGCCGCGGGTGCCGTCATTGCTCCCGGCGGCGCGGAAATAGCCGTCGGCATAGCCCGTCGCGATGATGGCGAGGCGTGTCGTGCGGCGTGCCGTCCAGATCGCGCCGTAGCCGACGGTGTCGCCGCGCGCGACATCGCGGGTCTGGATGATGCGCGCCTTGAGATCGACCACCGGCTGCATGGGATTGGCGGCCTCCGGCGTCGGGTTGACGCCGTAGATCGCCGCGCCCGGCCGCGCCATGTCGAACAGATAGCTCGGGCCGAGATAGATGCCCGACGAATTGGCGAGCGACGCGGTGATGCCCGAGAACAGATGCGCGATGTCGCGGAATGCACCGGCCTGTTTCGGATTCATGGGGTTGTGCAGTTGTTCGGCGCAGGCGAGGTGGCTGATCACCAGCGTGAACCCGTGATTGCCGGAGGCGATGCGCGGCGCGAGACTCTGCGCTTCATCGATGCCGAGGCCGAGCCTGCTCATGCCGGTATCGACATGGACCGCGGCGCCGCCGGTCCAGCCGGTGCGGCGGCAGAACATGTCCCATTCGGCGAGTTCGTCGAGGGTGCCGATCACCGGCTGCGCCCGGGCGGCGGCGAGCGCGTCGCCGGCGTTCGGCGACAGGCCGTTGAGCACATAGATCGCCGCGTCCGGCGCGGCGTTGCGCGCCGCGCGGGCCTCCTCGATGGTGGCGACGAAGAAGGTCTTGCAGCCGGCCTTGGCAAGGGCAGGGACCACGCGACCGATGCCGCAGCCATAGGCATCGGCTTTCACCGCCGCGCCGCATTCGGCGGGGACGCTCGCCTTTTCCAGCTTGCGCCAGTTGGCGACGATGGCGTCGAGATCGATGGTCAGGAGGCCGGTAGCGGTCGGATCGAGGTCGGTGTTTTCAGTCATCACTTTGTCTCGGAAGTTCATCATGGCCGGATCGGTTCCGGCCACTCACGTCCTTTTAAGCCGCGTGCAACGCCTTCTGGACGGCCTGCGGAGCGCGGTCGATGACGAGAAGATAGGCGCGTGTCGGGCCTTCCGGCTGGCGCGACCCCTGTTCCCAATGGCGCAACGTGTTCACTGAAAACCCGAACCGGCCCGCGAATTCCTCCTGCGTCATATCGAGCTTCGTGCGGATCGCCTTCACATCGATCCGTTCGGGAACATGGACGCGATAGGCGTTCGCATCGGCCTTTCTCTCGGCATAGGTGACGGCTTCCTGAAGACCGCGCCGGATGCTGTCGGCAACTGTGCTCATGGTTTCCTCCGTTTCTTGAATGCATCCACCATCATGTTTGCGGGTAATGACAGCCGGGAGTGGGTTCTAGAAACAGGTCATTCGTGATGCGTCGGCATCTGATGATCGTCAGCGAGATTGCTGAACCGGGTGAACTGGCCTTCGAACTGGAGGTTCACCGTACCCGTCGGGCCGTGTCGCTGTTTGGCGACGATGACTTCGGCCTTGCCGTGCACGCTCTCCATTTCGAACGCCCACTTTTCGTGTTCGGGCGTGCCCATCTTGGGCTCTTTGGCTTGCAGGTAATACTCCTCGCGATAGACGAACATCACCACGTCGGCGTCCTGTTCGATCGAGCCGGATTCACGCAGGTCGGCGAGTTGCGGGCGTTTGTCGTCGCGGCTTTCCACCTGGCGCGAGAGCTGGGAGAGGGCGATGATGGGAACGTTGAGCTCTTTCGCGAGGGCCTTCAGGTTGGTCGTGATCTCGGTGACTTCCTGCACGCGGTTGTCGGACCGCTTGCCGGAGCCCTGCAAGAGCTGGATGTAGTCCACCATGATGACGTCGAGGCCCTTCTGCCGTTTCAGGCGGCGGGCGCGGGCGGTGAGCTGCGAGATCGATAGGCCGCCGGTTTCGTCCACATAGAGCGGCAGGTTCTGCAGCCTGATCGTGTAGTCTCGGATCTTGTCGAATTCGGTTTGGGTGATGTTGCCGCGGCGGATCGCGCTGGAGGAGATTTCGGTCTGCTCGGCGAGAATACGGGTGGCGAGCTGTTCGGCCGACATTTCGCAGGAGAAGAAGCCGACCACGCCGCCGTTGACGGTCTTGTGGGTGCCGTCGGCCTGCAGCTCGGACTGATAGGCGGAGGCGATGTTGTAGGCGATGTTGGTGGCGAGCGAGGTCTTGCCCATGGCGGGACGGCCGGCGAGCACCACAAGGTCGGAGCGCTGCAGCCCGCCCATGCGGGAGTCGAGATCGCGCAGGCCGGTGGAAATGCCGGACAGCTTGCCGTCGCGCTGATAGGCGTTGGCGGCCATGTCGAGCGCCGTGGTCATGGCCTGCGAGAAACGCTGGAAACCGCCGTCATAGCGTCCGGCTTCGGCGAGTTCGTAGAGCCGGCGCTCGGCGTCCTCGATCTGGGCGCGCGGGGCGAAATCCACCGGCGCGTCATAGGCGACATTGACCATGTCCTCGCCGACGCCGATCAACTGGCGGCGGATCGCGAGGTCATAGATGCTCCGGCCGTAATCCTGCGCATTGATGATCGTCGTCGCCTCGGCGGCGAGGCGGGCGAGATACTGCGCCACGGTCATGCCGCCGAGATCGGTATCGGCGGGCAGGAAGGTCTTCAGCGTGACCGGGGTGGCGATCTTGCCGGCGCGGATGATGCTGGCGGCGGTGTCGAAGATGGTCTGGTGCAGCGGCTCGTAGAAGTGTTCGGCCTTCAGGAAGTCCGACACGCGGTAGAATGCGTCATTGTTGACCAGCATCGCGCCCAGCACGCCCTGTTCGGCCTCGATATTGTGCGGCGCACTGCGATAGGCGGGCGTTCCCGCTTCGGGGGCGAGCTTGAGGACGTTGGATTCGAATGCGGCCATGGTCTGTCAGTGTCGGTCGTGAATGGGGCGGATGCGCGGCTTCGGACGGCGATCCCGGACATAAGCGCCTTCGCGGCGCCTTGGCGCCGACTGGATCGCGTGCGCAGAGGCTTATGCCCGAATTTCACCGATTCCCACATTCGTTCATCATCGAATTCGACGATCCGTCCAGATAGGCTTGACGCGTTCTCCTGCCTGCTATTGCCCCGTGTCCCGGACGCGATGCGGCGTGTAACGCGGCCTCGTCCGCGACACGGGGCAGCCAGCCGTGTGTGGTGCCGCCCTTGCGGTTTGCCGTTCAATTCCGGATTTTACCCGCCGGCCATCTGCTCCAGCTTCGGCGATCCCGCACGTTCGACGGCGGCCAGCCGGGCTTCCGCGCGGCCGATATAGTCGCGGGTGAACGGCAGCACGTCCTGGCGGCGGGTGAGCTGGATCTGGAAGTTCATCATGTTCTGCTTGCGGAACGACATTTCCGACGACGCCAGATAGAATTCCCACATCCGGGCGAAGCGCTCGTCATAGAGCCGCACCGCCTCATCGCGCCGGGCCATGAAGCGTTCGCGCCAGGCCTTGAGCGTTTCGGCGTAATGCAGGCGCAGGATTTCCACGTCCGAAACCAGCAGGCCGGCACGCTCGATCGCCGGCAGCACTTCCGACAAAGCGGGGATATAGCCGCCGGGGAAGATATATTTGGCGATCCATGGATTGGTGATGCCCGGACCTTCGGGGCGGCCGATGGAATGCAATACCATCACACCGTCGGGGCTGAGCAGTTCAGCGCACCGCTTGAAGAACGTGTCGTAATGATCGACGCCGACATGCTCGAACATGCCCACCGAGACGATACGGTCGAACGGCCCGGGAACGTCGCGATAGTCCTGCAACAGGAACTTGGCGGACCCTGAAAGCTGCTTTTCTGCGGCGCGGGCATTGGCGACGTCCAGCTGCTCGGTGGAGAGCGTCACGCCGGTGACACGCGCACCGGTCGTTTCGGCGAGATAAAGCCCGAGACCGCCCCAGCCGCAGCCGATATCGAGGACGCGATTGCCCCGCTCGATCAGCAGTTTTGCCGCGAGGTGGCGTTTCTTGGCGAGCTGGGCCTCATCGAGGCTTGCGGTCGGCCGTTCGAAATAGGCGCAGCTATATTGCCGGTCAGGGTCGAGAAAGAGGGAATAGAAACGGGCGTCCAGATCGTAATGATGGGCAACGTTGTGACGCGACCGTGCGCGCGGATTGAACTGCTGGATGTGGCGGAGGATATAGCGCGTCCACCATTGCGGTTTGGCCCAGCGGGGAGCCAGATCGGGCTGGGAGAGTGCGATGGCGAGCAGGTCGGCGATGGTGCCGCGCTCCAGCGTGAGATCGCCCGCCATGTAAAGTTCGCCCAGAGCAAGTTCGGGATCGAGCAGCAGGCGCCGTTCGGCAGCCGCGGTCCGGAAGCGGACGGTTACCGGGATGCCGGTCCCGTCACCGCATGTGAAGGACCGGCCGCCGGCGGTGATGAAGGTCAGCGCGCCGCAGCGGATGTACCGATCCAGGAAAAAACGCAGCAGACGATCCATCGACATCGCTCCAATGATCCGATCGCGCGTCCGGCGCCGCCGCGTAGCGATACGCGCCGCACGAGATCAATTGTCGCCCCAGCTTTATGACGATAGGTATGCCGGCCCGGTGTCGCCAATGCGCCTGCCGCAATGCCGCCATACACATTGCAGCCATCACGGTCATGCTTTCACAGACTTGCGCAAGCTGCCGCTTCCATTCGCGATACAATCGGCTACAAGAGGCCCAACTTGGGCACATTGCTATTTCAGGAGATGAACATGTTGAGCCGAGCGCTCAGTTTAGCGA
>Ga0153956_1003037_pt1 | contig 11389 bp, 12 predicted proteins | sample TSFL040MetaG_FD_104704 | JGI IMG/M metagenome (GOLD analysis project Ga0153956, IMG submission 104704) | Attine ant fungus gardens microbial communities from Florida, USA - TSFL040 MetaG | ecosystem: Host-associated > Fungi > Mycelium > Unclassified | place: USA: Florida, Wekiwa Springs...
ACCGGGGACATCGACGAGGCCAAGCGGGCCGCCGAAGAGCGCGCCGTGAGCACCGCCGAGGAGAGCGAAGCGGCGAAGTCCGTCACCCGCGCCCAGGCCGACGTCGGCGACGCCGACCAGCTGCTGGCGCTGTCCGACGCCCTGGCCGAATTCGAAGCCGAGCACATCGTGCTGGTCGACCCCGACGACGAAGAGCTCGCCGCCGCCGCCCGCGATCGCTTCGGTCTCCCCGTCTCCGAGCTGTCGGCGGGCTAGCCCGCCCCCTCCTCGGCCGCCTCGCGCAGCTTGTCGAGGGAGCGGCGCAGGAGGCGTGAGATGTGCATCTGCGAGCAGCCGATCCGCAGGGCGATCTCGGTCTGCGGCAGTTCCTCCGCGAAGCGCAGTCGCAGCACCTCGCGTTCGCGCTCGCCCAGGACCGGCAGCACCGACTCCATCGCGAGGCGGTGCTCGATCAGGTCGAAGTTGCCGTCGGGACGGCCGACCCACTCGGCGCCGGAGGCTTCTTCGGGGTCTTCGCCGACCGGCGGCGCGTCGAGCGAGAGCGGCTTGCGGTTGTGCTGGGCCTCGAGCACCTCGAGCACTTCGGAGGCGTCGATCCCGATCTGCTCGGCCAGCTCCTCGACCGACGGCGGCCGCCCCTTCTCCAGGGTCAGCTTCTCGGTCGCCTTTTCGACTTCGCCGATCCGGTCGTGGACCGAGCGCGGGACACGAACCGTCCACACTTTGTCGCGGAAGTGGCGCTTCAGCTCGCCGAGGATGGTCGGCTTGGCGAAGCCCGCGAACGGCGTCCCGCGACTCGTGTCGAAGCGGTCGACGGCGTTCAGCAGGCCGAGGCTGGCGACCTGGAGCAGATCGTCATACGGCTCCGAGACGCCGGCGTAACGACTTGCCATCCGCCGGGCCAGCGGCATGTAGAGCTCGACCAGCTCGGTCCGGGCGTCCTGGTCGCGATGGTTGATGAACCGGTGCCAGAGCGCGCGCTCCGAAATTCGATCGCGGGGCTCGCTCGCTACTGCGTCCATGGGCTTCTCCAATCGGGCACTGAGTTCCCGGGCCCGCCCATTGGCTTATTGAGAAGCGTGCGGTGCGTTCGGTGACGGCCTGTGTCCGTCGTCGCGGTTCTACCCACATATCTGGATCGGCAATCCAGCTTTTGCAATCCAGCTTTTGGCGACGGATTCGACCGCGTCCGGGCACGAAAAACAACCGGGGGGACGCTCGTCGCCTGCCGCGCGCGTAGCCTTCGCGCTCAGAAGCTCGGTTGCGTCACCTTTGAGACGGCCTCCCCACTCGGCTTCCGGCGGGGCGCCGGTCTCTCCCGGTCGCAAGAGGCAACCTACCCGCGGATCGGCGCCGCGCAAGGGGGCGCCCGACGACGATCCCGCAAAACCCGGGATCTTGTGATCAGGTCGTGATCGGGACGTAGCCCGGGAGCCCGCGGACGCGCTCCAGCCACCGCGCGATCGCCTCGAAGCGGCCCATCTCGAACCCGCCCTCGTCGGCGACGTGCGTGTACGCGTAGAGGGCGAGGTCGGCGACCGTCGCGCTCTCCCCGACGAAGAACTCGCGGCCGTCGAGGTGCCGCTCCATCGCCTCCAGCGCCCGGTAGCCGCCCTCCAGCTTCGCCGCCGCCTCCCGCGGATCGCCCTCGATCCCGGCCTCCGCCCAAAACCGCAGCACGGCGATGTTCGGCTCGTGGCTGTACTGCTCGAAGAACATCCACTGCAGCACCTGCGCCCGCGCGTACCGATCCTCCGGCAGGTACTCGGTCCCATCCGCGAAGTACACGAGGATCGCGTCCGACTCCGCCAACGGCCTGCCGTCGTCGAGCACCAACGTCGGCACCCGCAGCCCCGGGTTCAGCTCCCCCAGCACCTCCGCCCGATCCGACCGATCGACCACATCCACCTCCCGCCGCTCGTACTCGATCCCGAGCAGCGAGAACAGCAGCCGCACCTTGAAGCAGTTGCCCGAGATCGGGTTGTCATAGAGCAGCACGGCCGCAGCCTACTCGGCGTTTTGCGGGTGACAAGAGTGAGACGCGGGGGTGAATCGCACCCGTCCCGGCCCTTGCGTCGGGGATGGTCCCGCGACGCTACGTCAATCAATGGAAACAGGCGTGCCGCGAGGTGGGATTGGACGAGGAGGAAGAAGAGCAGGCCTCGGCAGATTTCCACGCCGAAAAGAGGGCGTCCGGGGAAAGGGGCCATTGGCCGTATAGAAAACTGATCAATTGGCTGCGAAGGTGGAGGGAAGACAGATGGCGATCGTGAGTTCAGACACTTCCCCCGCGCTGCTGCTCGACCGGTTTCGCGGGCCCGTGACGAACACCCGTCCGCTCTACCCGGGGAGGATCGGAATCGAGGTCACGGATACCCAGGGCGACACCTGGCGCCTGGTGACCTGCGACGCGGAGTACTCACCCTCGGACCACGAGTCCCTCATCGGCAGGACCGTCGTGAAGACCGACCTCGAGGTGGACGGGAAGGTCGTCGTCGGCTTCTCGGACGGGTCCAACTTCACGGCGACCCCTATCCCCGATGACGAAGAAGACGACATCGAGAATTGGAGCCTCTTCATGCCGGACCGCCAAGTCTTGGTCTTCGGTCCAAAGGGGCGCTGGCGGGTGTGCAGCGTCAACGACCCTTGCTGATCACAGCGCCAGACCTACCGGCTCCTCGAGCAGGCGCTTGACTTCGGCGAGGAACTCGGCTCCGTCGGCGCCGTAGAGGATGCGGTGGTCGCAGGAGAGGGTCAGCTCCATCAGCTTGCCGGGGACGATTTCGCCGTCGCGGACGACGGGGCGGTCGGCGATCTCGCCGACGGCGAGGATGCCGGCCTGGGGGGAGTTGACGATCGCGCCGAAGGACTTGATCCCGTACATGCCGAGGTTGGAGACCGAGAAGGTGCCGCCGGAGAGCTCGGGCGGGGTGATCGAGCCATCGCGGACCTTGGCGGCGAGGGAGCGAGCGTCGGCCGCGATCTCGCGCAGGCCCTTGCGGTCGGCGTCGAAGACCGTGGGGACGACCAGGGCATCCTGGGCCGCCACCGCGATGCCGACGTTGATCCGCGAGTAGAGCTCGAAGCGCCCGTCCTTGTAGGAGCCGTTGGCGCGGGGGAACTTCCGGAGCGCGATGGCGCACGCCTTGACGACCATGTCGTTGAAGGAGGGGACGACGTCGCCTTCGACTCCGCCATGCGACGGGCGACCACCTGCTGGAGTTTGGTGAGCTCGACGGTCTGGACCGCGCCCTTGGCCGTCTCGGTCTCCCCCGGCTGTTCCTTTTGCGCCTGTGAGGCCGAAAAGGAACGGCTGGGGGCGGGCGATGCAGCTTCGACGTCCTTCTTGACGATTCGCCCGGCTGGCCCGGAACCAGAGAGAGTCGAAAGGTCGACGCCCAGCTCCGAAGCAATGCGCCGCGCGAGCGGCGAAGCCTTGACCCGGCCCGAACCCTTGCCGTTAGTTGAAGACGCATCCGCCGCGGGTGACACCGTAGGGGGACCGTCGCTGAGGAAGCTTTAGCTACCGGAGGCGACGGTGGGTCCCCTGCGGTGACAGGACCCGCGGCCCGCGAGCCTTGATCCTGTGCATCTGGGTCCCCGATCCGAGCGATCAACGCCCCGACCGGAGCACTCTCGTTCTCCTGAACGAGGATCTCCAGCAACGTCCCGGCGACGTCGGCCTCGTAGCCCATGTTCGCCTTGTCGGTCTCGATCTCGACCAGTTCCTCGCCGACGGCGACCTCGTCGCCGACCTGCTTGATCCATTTGAGGACCGTGCCCTCCTCCATCGAGTCGGAGAGGCGGGGCATCGCCACGTCCTGGACGGCGGTCTGCGCCATGGTCAGGCCCCCGTCGCGATCTCGGCGGCGAGGCCCAGGCGGCTGGAGACCTCGTGGACGATCCGGCCCTCGTCCGGGAGGAAGGCGTCCTCGAGGCTCGGGGTGTAGGGGATCGGCGTCTCCGGGCAGGCGATGACCCAGGCGTCGTCGAGGTCGTGGAGGCCCTCCGCCGCGACGATGCCGAGCAGGTTCGCCGCCCAGCCGCCGATCAGCGGTCCCTCCTCCACCATCACGACGCGGTTGGTCTTGGCGACGGAGGCGAGGACGGTCTCGGTGTCCAGGGGACGCAGGCTGCGCAGGTCGACGACCTCGGCGTCGACGCCCTTCTCCGAGAGCTCGTCGGCCGCGCGCAGGCAGTCGCGCACGCGCCGAAGTTGCCGCCCGCGCCCATCGCCGAGCGGACCACCAGCACGAGGCCTGCTCGCCCGACACGTACCAGTACTTCGCCGCCTGGTTCACGAGACTGTCCATGGAGAGCAACAGGAAGTCGGCGAACATGATCTCGAAGATCGGGGGCAGGCCGTTCACGGCGGCACCGAAGGCACCGGCCGACATCGCCAGCTCGGAGATCGGGGTATCGATGACGCGGTCGCCGAAGCGCTCGTAGAGGCCGGGCGTCACCGCGAACACGCCGCCCGCGATCGCCACGTCCTCGCCGAAGAAGACGACGCTCTCGTCGCGCTCCATCTCGTCGCCGATCGCTTCGCGGACCGCGACGCGGTACTCGATCGTCTCGCCTGCCTCAGGCATCTTTGAACTCCTTCCCGTCGGACTCGGGATCCGGGAACGGCGCCGCCAGCCCCCGTTCGACGATCTCCTCCAGAAGCTTTGCCACCTCGGCGTCGATTTCGTCGCAACGCTCGGACTCGATCCCGTAGCGCTCCTCCAGCGCCCGGCGTCCCAGGATCAGCGGGTCGCGCTTTTTCCATTCGTCCATCTCCCCCGGCTTGCGGTACTTGCCCGGGTCCGAGCGCGAGTGGCCGACGAAGCGGTAGGTCATCGTCTCCAGGAAGGCCGGGCCGGCGCCGGAGCGCGCGTGCCGGGTCGCCTCCCCCGCCGCCGCGCGCACGGCGAAGACGTCGTTGCCGTCCACCTGCTGGGTGTGGATGCCCATCGCCATCGGCCGCGAGCCGATCGCCCCCGCGGTGACGTTCTCGATCGGCGTGAACTCCATGTAGAGGTTGTTCTCGCAGACGAAGACGACCGGGAGCTTCTCGACCTGCGCCCAGTTCAGCGACTCGTGGAAGTAGGCCTGGTTGGAGGTGCCGTCGCCGAAGAACGCGACCGCGACGTTGCCGGTGCCACGGAGCTTCTCCGCCAGCGCCGCGCCGGTCGCCGCGCCGATCGAGCCGCCGACGATGCCGAAGCAGCCGATCAGCCCGCTCTGCACGTCGACCACGTTCATCGAGCCGGCCCGCCCGCCGCAGGCGCCGGTCGCCCGCCCGAGCATCTCGTCCATCAGCTTCTGCGGGTCGACGCCGAGCGCGATCGAGTGGCCGTGGCCGCGGTAGGTCCCGGCGACCTTGTCGCCGTCGCGGAGCATCGAGCAGACCCCCACCCCACTCGCCTCCTGGCCGGAGTAGAGGTGGGTGCTGCCGTGGACGTTGCCCTTCTGGAACTGGGACTGGACGGTGTCCTCGAAGGTGCGGATCAGCCGCATCCGGCGGTAGAGGTCGCGCGCCGCCGCCGCGTCGATCTCGGCCCCGGAGGCCGTCGCCTGCGTCTTCTCTGCCATGTGACTCTCGCTCCTCTTCGTTGTCAGTTCTTCGGGCCGGCCGCGATCCGCCGCAGCGCGTCGGCCACTTTCACCAGGTCCGCGTCGCCGCCCTCCAGGCCCGCGCCACCGTCATCGCCTCGGCCGACGCGGTCGCGCCGAAGAGCGGCGCGCCGGCCGCTTCGCCCTGCTCGAGGGCGAGCCTCAGGTCCTTGCGCATCAGGTCGAGCGCGAACGCCGGCGGCGTGCCGTCGGGGTCGATGAAGGCGTCGCGCTTGTAATCGACGAAGGGCGAGCCGACGACCCCGGCGGCGATCACCTCGTAGGCGTCGGCGCGCTCGATCCCGGCGTCTTCGGCCATCACCAAGGCCTCGGAGATCGCCACGGTGTGGGCGGCGATCATCACGTTCAGGCCGAGCTTCATCGCCGCGCCAGCACCAGATGGGCCGAGGGGGAAGTGGGCTTTGGTCATCGCCTCGAGCACCGGGCGGGCGCGCTCCACCGCCGCCTCGTCCCCGCCGACCATCGACACCAGCGTCCCCGCCTCGGCGACCGCGGTCGAGCCGGAGACCGGTGCGTCCAGCATCTCCACCCCGGCGTCGGCGGCGCGGGCGGCGAAGCGGCGGGCGGCGGTCGGGCCGATCGTCGACATCTCCAGCCAGACGAGGCCCTCGGGCGCGTCGGCGAGCAAGCCCTCCTCGCTCTTGACCAGGTCCTCGACCGCAGCCGGATCGGCCAGCATCGTCACCAGCACCTCGGCGTCGCGGACGGCCTCGGCGGCGGTGCTCGCCACGGTGGCGCCGTCGTCGCGGAGCGGGTCGCAGCGGGAGGCGGTGCGGTTGAAGACCGTGAGGTCGTGGCCCGCGCGCAGGACGTTGCCCGCCATCGGCAGGCCCATCCGTCCGATGCCGACGAAGGCGACCTTCACGCCGCCACCTCGACCACCATCTTGCCCGGCGCGCGGCCCTCGGCGAGCGGCGCGATCGCGTCGGAGACCAGGCGCGTCATCGGCACCACCTCGCCGAGCACTTCGCCCGCCAGCTCGGTGCTGTCGAGCACGCGCAGCGCCTCCGGCAGGTTCGAGTCGCAGATGTGGGCGACGGTGGCGATCAGGTCCACCTCGCGCAGCGCCGCGTCGAAGATGTCCACCGGGGGCGGCTCGGCCTGGAGGCCGACGATGACGACGCGGCCACCGCGCTTGGTGGCGTGGATCGCGGTGCTCGGGTTCCGGGGCACGCCGGAGGCCTCGATCACGACGTCGGCGCCCTCCCCTTCGGTCGCCTCGAGGATCGCCGCGGTGACGTCGGCCCCGCGCGCGTCGATCGCATCGTCGGCACCGAGCGCGCCCGCCAGCGCCAGCTTCGCCGGGTCTACGTCGACCGCGATCAGGCGGCGCGGCTCACGGGTGCTCGCCGCACCGACGAGGAAGCCGCCGATCCCGCCGATGCCGAGCACGGCGACGGTCTGGCCGGGTCCCACACCCCCGCGGTCGAGCGCGTGGATGGCCACCGCCAGCGGCTGGGTCATCGCGGCGGCAACGTCGGCGACGCCGTCGGGCACCGGCACGCTGATCGACGCCGGGCCCACCACCAGCTCGGCGAGGCCGCCGGGGGCACCCAGCCCGAGCGTGTAGTAGGAGGCGCAGAGGTTCGTCCGCCCCGCGGCGCACCAGGCGCACTCGCCACAGGACACGCCCGCGCCGGAGACGACGCGGTCGCCGACCGCCAGTCCCTCCACCCCGTCGCCGAGCGCCTCGACCCGGCCGACGAACTCGTGGCCGATGACGAGCGGGCCGACGTGGCCACTGCCCGGATGGGGCTCGTGCAGCGGGATCATGTGCGGGCCGTGGGCGTACTCAGAGGCGTCGGTGCCGCAGATCGCCGCCATCGACGGGGCGATCAGCACCTGCCCGGGGCCGGGCTCGCCGGGCGCGTCGGCCGCCTTGATCCGGACGTCGCCCGCTCCGTGGTAGACGGCGGCGCGCATCGCAGCCGCGCTAGGCGCTCACCTGCACGCGGCCGTCGACGACGGCCGCGCCGCGCACGTACTGGCGGCCGGCGACGAGCAGCTCCTGCGCCGGGAAGCGGGTGAGGATGCGGTTGCCGTCCTCGGTGACCAGCACCTCCTCCTCGATCCGCGCCGCCGAGACGCCGTCTGACGCCGGGCAGTAGGTCTCCAGGGCGAAGACCATGCCGGGGACGATCTCCTCCGGGTGGTCGAGGCTGTGCAGGCGGCTGATCATCGGCGACTCGTAGAGCCCGACGCCGAGCCCGTGGCCGAACTGCAGGCCGAAGCAGGCTTCCTCGTTCGGGAACCCGAGCTCCTCCGCGGTCGGCCAGACCGACGCGATCTGGTCGGTGGTGACGCCGGGCCGGACGAGGTCGATCGCGTCGTCGAGCCACTCGCGGCACTGCTTGTAGGCGTCGACCTGCGCCTGGTTGGCGCCGCCCACCGAGAACGTGCGGTAGTAGCACGTCCGGTAGCCCATGAAGGAGTGGATGATGTCGAAGAAGGCCTGGTCGCCGGGCCGCAGCAGGCGGTCGGAGAAGACGTGCGGGTGCGGGATGCAGCGGTCGCCGGAGACGGCGTTGATCGCCTCGACCTGCTCGGAGCCGAGCTCGAAGAGCAGGCGCTGGGCGTCGGCGACCACCTCCGACTCGGTGACGCCGGGGCGCAGCATTTCGTAGATCCGCTCGTAGGTCGCGTCGACGATCGCCGCCGCGTGGTCGAGCAGCGCGACCTCCTCGTCGGTCTTGATCGTGCGCGCGGCGAGCATCACCTGGGACCCGTCGGTGGTGGCGATCCCGGCGCGGTTCAGGGCGGCGAGGGCGACCATGTCGGTCATGTCGATGCCGACCGGCTCGCTCGCCAGGCCGCGCTCTTCCAGCTCGCCCAGGATGTTGGCGGCGAGCTTGTCGGGGACGCCGGTGTGGTCGGGCATCGCGCCGCGCATCGGGCTGACGCCGCCGCGGAAGTTCTCAGGGGGAAGCCACGGCGCGTACATCTGGTGGTGCTTGGCGGCGGAGCCGAAGTCCCAGAGGACGGGCGGGCCGTTGCGCGGCAGCAGGGCGAAGCGCGCGTTCTTGTCCCGGGCCCACTCGCCGATGTGGGTCGAGGTGACGTAGCGGATGTTGTTCGGGTCGAACAGCAGCAGCGCGCCGAGGTCCGATTTGGCGAGCTCCGCCTGGGCGCGGGCGAGGCGGTCGCCGCGGAGCTTGCCGAAGTCGATCCGCTGCTCCCAGTCCACACCCATGGTGGCGCCACGTGAAGCGATGTTGGTCATAGGCGTGTTCCTTTCTCCCTCAGCAGCAACCCGGCGCGCTCCGTGCGCCTTACGCAGGATAGTAAACTAAATTGAACACCTCAGTCAACCAGCGGTTAGGCAGGATGAACGGCTGAAACCATCGACTCCGCGTTCTGGATACCCGGCTCGAGCTCACCCGACTCGACCCGCCGCGACAGCTCCACCAGCATCCGGTTGACCGGCGCGTCGGCGCCCAGGCGCTCCTGTTCGCGCACCACCAGGCCGCTCATCTCCTCGCCCTCGCCCTTGCGGCCCTTCAGCCAGTCCTGGAGGATCGCCACTTTGGTGCTCTCCAGCGACCATCCGGCGAGCACCGCGTCCAGCAGGGCCGCGGAATAGCGCTCCGGCGGGAGGTCCTCGATCCCCTCCTGACCGAACATCGGCACGATCTTGTTACCCAGCGCCAACGCGGTGTCGAGGGCCTCCGTGCCCGCCGCGTCCATCACCTCGCGCATGCCCTCGACGTGCAGGGCGGCGACCAGCGGGACGCCGAGGATCGCCGACGGCAGCATCTCCGCCGCGTTGGCGACCAGCTTCATCCACTTGGCCGAGCGCACGTCGCCGGTGATCTCGACCGCGCCGGCGCTGCGCAGGGGGACCGCCAGCTCCTCCACCCGATCGGCGGGGGTGCGCTCGTCGTAAGGGCCGAGCGCGAACCAGGTGCCCTCCGGCCGCGTCTGGCGTTCGACGACGCCCGGATCGAAGCAATTTCCGGCGATCTCGATGGCGGAGGCGAAGGTGCGCTCGGGGCCGAGCACGTCGGCCATGTCGTCGAGCGTCATCCCGTTCTGGAGGCCGACCGCGAGCCCTTCGGGCGCAAGCACCGACTTGATCAGCTCGCTGTGCCAGCGGGCGTCGTAGGCCTTGGTGACGAGGTAGACGAGGTCGAAGGGCCGCCGGATCTCGGCCACCTCGCAGAGGTGATGGATCCGCAAATTGGTGACCTTCTCGTCACCCTGCGGTGAGCGGACCGTGACCCCGTTGGCACGGATCGCCTCGACGTGGGCGGGCCACTGCTCGATGCAGGTGACGTCGAAGCCCGCGTCGGTCATGTCGGCGGCGATCGCCGCCCCGTTGGCGCCGGTCCCGACCACGGCGATGCGCTGCTCTGACATTCCCTCGACCCTCCAGTTCGTCGGCCCGTCCAGGGCCCTTGCGATCCGGGCGAGAGTAAACTAGATTTAACAGCAGAGTCAAACGAGGCTGTATAGGGACTTAGGAGGACCGGACGGGCGCGCCGAAGCGTCTAGTAACTTCGCGAACGTATGGCGACGAAGACTGACAAAGCAGAGTCGGCGCCAGGGCAGGCGGGGCGGGCGAACGGGGGGCGTGAGCCGCTGGCCGAGCCGGTCGGCGAAGGCCTGCGCAAGCACCGGACCGAAGCCGGCATGAGCCTGCGGGAACTGGCGCGCAAAGTCGGCGTGTCCCCCAGCCTGATCTCGCAGATCGAGCACGGCAAGGCGACGCCTTCGGTGGCGACGCTCTACGCGATCGTGTCCGAGCTCGGCATCTCGTTGGACGAGCTCTTCTTCGACAACCCGCGCGGCGCCGCGGCGGCGCCCCAGCCGGAGGCGCCGCGTCACGCCGACACCGGCAACGAACGCACGCCGTCGAGCCACTGGCGGGCGCCGAGCGAGGGGCCGGTGCTGCGCGCCGGCAACCGGCTCAGCCTCACCCTGGCAACCGGGGTGCGCTGGGAACGCCTCACCGCCTCCCACGATCCGGGCGTCGAGTTCCTCTACTGCACCTATCCGATCGGCGGCGAGTCCTGCGCGCCCGACGACCTGATGAGCCACGAGGGCTCCGAGTACGGAATCATCCTCGAGGGCCGCTGCGGCGCCACCGTCGGCGAGGACTACTACGAGCTGGAGGAGGGCGACTCGATCGCCTTCGACTCCCGCACCCCCCACCGCATCTGGAACCTCAACGACGACCGGCCGATGAAAGCCATCTGGACCGTCGTCGGCCGCGACGGCGACCCCCGCATCAGCTAGTTCGGGGCGTCTGGAAGCTGGCGCCCGAACTGCCAAGGGACGCGAGGCGTCTCGGCGAGCGCGGCCGTCTCGGCCACGGCCCGGGCAGGCTGTGGCCGTGGCCGAGACGGCCGGGGATGTGGGGAGTGGCGGCGGGCGTCCACGCGAGCCCCACGGGTTCGTCACGGGGGAGGGACGGATCCGTGACGGGACCCGCGGGTCGTGGGAGAGATGTTGGGAACGTCACGCTTCCGTGCGTGTTGGGAACACGCACTTTCGCGCTGAGTGAGTTGACCACACCATGGTGTGGTCAACTCACCCAGCGCGTCTCCGGGCCCTTTTCCCAGGCCCGGGGACGGAAGGAAGACGCGCGGGAGTGTGACGTTCCCGGCGTCTTCGTCGACGGATGAGGCTCCTCGAGGCTCTTCGTGACCTCTCCTGCACGGGACGCCCACGGAAGAGCGGCAACTTCCCGACCCTCCGCGTCCTCCCCGCGAACCTCACACGTCCCGGGCGTCTCGGACACGGCCACAGCCTGCCAGGGCCGTGTCCGAGA
>Ga0153956_1003038_pt1 | contig 11387 bp, 7 predicted proteins | sample TSFL040MetaG_FD_104704 | JGI IMG/M metagenome (GOLD analysis project Ga0153956, IMG submission 104704) | Attine ant fungus gardens microbial communities from Florida, USA - TSFL040 MetaG | ecosystem: Host-associated > Fungi > Mycelium > Unclassified | place: USA: Florida, Wekiwa Springs...
CCTCTTACGATTACGGCGCGGGTATCGATGAAGCCCGCCGCATCCGCCCGAAGCAGATGACCTTCAAGCAATTGGGCCAGTTCGTCCAGGCCGCCGAACCGCTGCTGGCCAATCTCGATAAGGGCACGCCGCTCACCAGCGACAACCCAAGCGTTAAGCTCTATCATGATATCGGCGCCAAGGGTGAAGGCGAACTGATCTTCGCCATCCATGAGCCTTCCAACGCCACCACCAACGATGCCTTCGGTTTCGACCTGAAGACGAAGGACGGCAGCTACCATATCAAGACCCAACTCAACGGACAGGATGGCAAGCTGCTGCTGGCCGACTATCCACTGGAACGTCAACATCTGGTCTATACGACTTCCGACACCCAGACCCATTTCCGGCAAGGCGCGCGCGATGTGGCGCTTCTTTACGGACGCGCGGGGGAAACCGGCGAGACGGTGCTGCGTTATGCCAAAAAACCGAAGATCGAAGTGCTGAAAGGCGATGTCGCCAGCGCCTTTGACGCCAAAACCGGTGACCTCAAACTCAGCTATACACATCAGGGCTACAGCCTTGTCCGCATCAGCGCGCCCGGTCAGGCGTCGCTTCTGCTGTTCCTCGCCGAGGACGTTACGGCGCAGCAGTTCTGGCTGCTCGATACCGTCAAAGGCCGCGTTCTGGCGCGCAGCCAGTCCCTGCTGCGTTCGGGCAGCTTCAATTCCGCCGATGAGCCGGACCTGTTGCGCATCAAGGGCGATGTGGCGGCTGCGGATGACGGCACGGTCGATATCTGGTTCGATCAGCCCGTTGCCGGGATTGAAGTCAATGGAGCCGGACTGGGCCTTACAAAATCCGATATCGGGCTGCATGGCTTCGGCATTCAATTACCTGCGCCGGTCATGCCGCCCGACCTGATGACGCTCAAATGGGAGCGTCGCGCCGACTCACCAGAAGCCGATCCTGCGTTCGACGACAGCCAATGGCGCACGGCCGATGCCGCCTTTTCCACCGCGCCTGCCGCCACCCAGCCGCCCGCCGGGCGGCCGGTGCTCGATATGAGCCAGTACGGCTTCCATCACGGTGATGTCTGGTATCGCGGCCGCTTTACCGTTTCCTCCGCCAAACCGAGCCAGATTGATTTCAACTATGGCGGCGGCGGCGCGGGCATGATGCAGGTCTGGCTGGACGGCCATTTCCTCGGTCAGGACGAAGTTCCCGCCGGCAAGGCGCGCCCGGAAACGACCGCGAAGGCATCATTCAACCTGCCCGCGCTGACCACCGGTGATCATGTTCTCTCGGTCATGGTGCGCAACAATTCGCACAACTGGGACCTCGCCGCCGATGACGAACACAAGGAAGCGCGCGGTCTGATCAGCGCTTCACTATCATCAGCCACACCGATCGCGTGGAAGATTCAGGGCAATCGCGGCGGCGAGCGCATTACCGATCTGGTGCGAGGCCCGATGAACAATGGCGGCCTCTATGGCGAGCGCGAAGGCTGGTATCTGCCTGCCAAAAAGTCGGATACCAGCTGGACACCCGCCGCTCCCACTGACGCGCCGCCTTTGCCCGGCACCTACTGGCTGCGCACGCAGTTGCCGCTCGACCTGCCGAAAGACCAGGACGTGCAACTGGGCCTGCAAATCGGCGATCCGGCGAAACCGCAGTCCGATCATGTCAACCGCGCCCTGATCTTCGTCAATGGCTGGCACATGGGCAATTTTGCCGCCCATATCGGCCCGCAGCATGTCTTCGTCATTCCGCCCGGTATCCTGAACCCCAACGGCGACAATACCATTACTCTCGCCGTCACCTCCGACGGCCAGCCGCAAAACGCCCTTGAGCCGGTCAAGCTTGTCGTGCTCGCCAATGTGCGCGGCGGCGTGCCGGTCGAAACCGTTCCCTCCCCCTCCAGTACCCAGCGTTAAACGCCCCAAGGCCCTCCATGACCAACCAGATTCTCAAACCCACCCACCCGCACCACCTGCCCGAATTGCTCCGTCACCAGACCGCCGGCCTTGACGCCGACCGCGACGACTACCGCGCGGCCATCGACCGGCTGATCGACAATCTGGTCAGCATCGAGGACGAAACCGGCGAGTTCCTGCTCCGCCTTGAGGATGGCCGCGTCATCGACACCAAGGGCTGGCACGGCTTTGAATGGACGCAAGGGGTCGGCCTCTACGGCATGTACAAGCACTGGGAACTGACCGGCGACCCCAAGGCGTGGGACATCATGATCAGGTGGTTCGAGGACCGTTTCAAGGAAGGGATGCCGTCGCGCAATATCAATACGGTGGCGCCTTTCCTGACCCTGGCCTATCTCTATGAACGCACCGGCAACCGCATGTACCTGCCCTATCTCGATGTCTGGGGCGAATGGGTCTATAACGACCTGCCGCGTACCGAGGAAGGCGGCTTCCAGCATATCGTCTACAACTCGGTCAATGACCAGCAATTGTGGGACGATACCCTGATGATGTCGGTCCTGCCGCTGGCAAAGATCGGCCTGCTGCTCGGCCGCCCGCATTATGTCGAGGAGGCCAAGCGCCAGTTCCTCATCCATATCAAGTACCTGACCGACCGTAAGACCGGCCTGTGGTTCCATGGCTGGACCTTCGACGGCCGGCACAATTTCGCCAATGCCCTGTGGGGGCGCGGCAATTCCTGGGTCACCATCGTGATCCCGGAATTTATCGAACTGCTCAATCTGCCGAAGGACGATGTGCTGCGCACCTTCCTGATCGACACGCTGGAGGCTCAGGTCAAGACGCTCGCCAAGGTGCAGGCGCCTTCAGGGCTGTGGCGCACTATTCTGGATGACGAAACCTCTTATGAGGAGGCCGCCGCCTCGGCGGGTTTCGCCTACGGCATCCTGAAAGCGGTACGCAAGGGCTATATCTCGCGCGAATACGAAGCCATCGGCGTACGCGGCGCCAGGGCGGTGCGCGACCATATCTCGGCGGAAGGCGAATTGACTCAGGTATCCTTCGGCACGCCGGTCTTCAACTCGATCCAGGAGTACAAGGACATTCCCCTGACCTCGATGCCCTACGGCCAGGCCATGGCCCTGCTGGCCATGGGTGAATTCATGTACCGGTTTATCTAAAGGAAATACCTTGTCAGAGTCATCCAACAAGACGGCGGCGCATCCGGAACGCAAAACGGGATGGCTGAATTACTGGGGCTGGGGCGTGGGCGATCTGGTCGGCGCCGGCATCACGGCGGTTACGTCCGGCTGGATGATCTATTTCTACACCACCTTCTGCGGCATCAATATCGGCGATGCGGGCGGCATCTTCGCCATTTCGCGCTTCTTCGACGCCTTCACCTGCCCGCTGATCGGCTATATATCCGACAATCTGCGCCACACCTGGATCGGCCGCAGGATCGGGCGGCGCAAGGTCTTCCTGCTGATCGCCATCCCCTTGCTGCCGTCGTTCGCCCTGATGTGGGCGTCCGGGCATACCTTTTATTACTACCTGTTCTCCTATCTGTTCTTTGAACTGATCTACAATTTCGTGCTGATTCCGTGGGAAACCCTGCCGGCGGAAATGAGCAAGGATTACAAGGTGAAGGCTCGCTTCGCCGGCGCGCGCATCCTGTGCGCCCAGGCCTCCGCCGTGCTGGCTTCATACCTGCCGACCCTGATCATCAACCATCTCGGCAAGGATTCGGCCGGCACCTTCCTGATCAACGGCGCCATCTTCGGCGGGCTGGCGTCACTGGTCATTCTCCTGTCGGTGATCTTCACCTGGGAGCGGCCCTATACCGAAGCGGAAAAGCTGATCCGCCCGGCGCCGCTGAATATGGCCCGCGCCGTGCTGATCCCGTTCAACATGTTCCGCGACCTGTTCTCGACCCTGCGCATCCGCGCCTTCCGCCAGCATCTGGCCATCTATCTCGGCGGCTATATCTCGCAGGACGTTTTCAACGCCGCCTTCGCCATCTTCGTGGCCGCCGTGATGATGGGGTCCACCCTGATCATCTCACAGATGATGACCACTATGTACATCGTGCAGTTCATTTCGGTCATGATCGCCATCCGCGTCGTCATGAAGGCCGGACCTACCCGCGCCTATGCCCTGGCCATTACCGCCTTCATCGCCGCCTGCCTGCTGTGCTACGCCTTCTTCCTGCATCGCCCCGCCGGTTTCGGGGAGGCCATCGCCGGCATAGAGCACAATATCTTCGCCGGCTTCGGACAGGTATCGCCGATCGTGCTGTTCTGGCTGTTCGTGCCGGTTATCCTGGCCGGACTTGGCCGGGGCACGCTGAACTTCGTGCCATGGAGTGTCTATAACTACCTGCCCGATGTCGATGAAGCCGTTACCGGTCAGCGCCGCGAAGGCATTTTCGCCGGAGTCATGACACTGGTGCGCAAGCTGTCACAGGCCGCCGCCATCTGGGGAACAAGCAAGCTGATCGGCATGGGCGGCTATATCGGCGGCGCCGATACGCAGACGCCGCACGCCCTGCATGTGCTGGTTCTGGTCATGGTGGCCGGACCGATCGTGGTCATGCTACTGGGCCTCGTGGTGGCGCTGAAATTCCGCCTGAACGCCACAACCCACGCCGTGCTGATGGACGAGATCGAACGGCTGCGCAACGGCGCAACCGAACCAGCCACGCTGGAAAGCGGCAAGGTCGTCGAAGACCTCACCGGCTGGAAATACGCCACGCTATGGGGCCGTGGGCGTTAGGAGAACTCCGTATCCTCAAACAGGGTTTGTGGCCGCGCATCCGATGCGATCGCCGCGACGCTGAAATTTTTCAGCGTCAGGCCCCGCATATGACGCGTCCACAAACCGTAAGCCGGCGTGCGACCGAACATGCTGGGTTCAGGATAGGCGTCTGCCATTTCCGGCGGACGGCGCGCCGCGTCGGCTTGTGTTCCGCCCCCGTCATATATCAGGCGCACGTTTTCCAGGCGCACATCTTCGATCGGATGATCAGGCAGGCCCATGATCAGCGCCGCATAATCGGGCAGGATACCTTCGGCGCTCACGTCGCGGATAACGACATTACGGATCGCGCCCGGCACCGCCCCTTCCGGCGCCCGCAACCGCGCTCCCAGCCGCAGGAAGATCGGCGCCGTGGTAACTTCACGCAAGGTCAGGTGCGATACCGTCACATTCTCAATTGTGCCGCCATCGACCGTTTCCAGCGCCAGACCGCGCGAACGCTCAAAGGTACAGCGCTCAATATGTATGCGACGGAAATCCCCGCTCGATTCGGTGCCGATCTTGATCCGGCCCGTTACGCGATCCCGGTCCGGTGAAAGCAACTGCGTCCGTCCCCACGTCCCGTCATAAAGCGTGCCGGCATCGAATCCGCTGACATGGCAATCCTCGATCACCACGTCCTCGGTGGCGCGCCGCGTCCCTAGGGCAAAGCTTGATTTCAGCACGATGGCGTCGTCATTCGGCGTATTGACGCGACAGCCGCGCACCGTCACGCGCCGGCAGCCGTCGATATCTATGCCATCGCGGTTCGAGTCGATCAGCAAGTTTTCGATCAGCAGGTCATCGACGCCTGTGGCCAGAACCGCGAAATGCCCGCCGCGCAGGATAGTGAAATCCCGCAGGCGCACACCTTTCGCCCGGCACAGCGCGATGGCCTTGTTACCCAGCCCCGCCATCGCCGATACATCCGGCGACAGTTCGGCCATTTGCTCAGCGGTGAGGCCCTGCATACTGAGCGGGAATTCACCCGCCTGTTTGCGCCAGCGCGATCCCGGCCCTTCCCGCGTCAGACCACGCCCGTCGATCAGGCCGGGTCCGGAAACCGACACGTCCTCAACGTCGATGGCGTGGATCAGGCTGTTGCGCCAATGGCTGTGGCCGAAATCCTGATAGAGATCGAACGGGTTCGACTCGGCTTCCTCATACCGCCCGTCATGGCGCGCCGGATCGGCGGCTTCCAGCACGCAACCGGCCTCCAGCACCAGATGGACATGACTGCGCAATGCCAGGGTAAAGCTGAGATAATGACCGGATGGCAGAACCACTATATCGCCCGATGTGGCTGTATCGATCGCCGCCTGTATCGCCCCGGTATCGAGCGTGCAGCCATCCCCCATTGCACCGAAATCGCGCACATTTAACCGGCTCATGAATTTGCGGCCAAGCGGATACGGAAGGCATAGGCCGGTTCATCCGGCTTATTTGCGGGCAAGGTCAGGTGCAGCCCATCCGCATCCTGCGTGAAGGCGACCCGGCCGCCGCCGACCAGTTCAACATCAGCCACCCGGTTCTTCACCGCTGCGATGGTCGCCTGCTCTCCCTGCGGCCATTTGAGTGCGATGGCATAAATTGTGTCCACCTTCACCGTGAAGCGCCAGTCGCCTTCGCCGAATTGCGTCCAAGGCCGGGTGGCGTAGATCGCCTCACCGTTTCGCGCCAGCCACTGGCCGATGCCGCGCAGGGTGGCCTGCTGATCATCGGAGATTACCCCATCAGCGCGCGGCGAGATATTGAGCACATAGTTGCCGCCCTTGGCGACCGTATCGACGAGCAACGGGATAATTACCGCGGCCGGGCGGATCTTCAACTCTTCGGTATAGCCCCATGAACTGTCGCCAATCGTATCATCAACCTGCCACGGATCGCGGCGAATATCGACGGGCGAGCGCACCCCAACCTTCTCGAAATCAATGAGACTGCCAATCTGCTGTGTATCGTCGTTCGACGGCGCCATGGCGATATATTTGGTGGACAGGCTGACCGGCTGCCCCCATTCAACGCCGCGATTGTAATAATAGGCCGCCACATGGCGCTTCAGCGGGTCGAGCACGCGCAGGTTAACACCGTTATCCCACCATAGGATATCGGGGTGGTATTTATCGATCAGTTCGAGGTTGCGATTGACCCAATCGGTCAGGAAGGTGGTCATCGCCGCCGGGCTGCGGTCGGATACATGATAAAAATCCATCCACACCGGATCATAGAGATCGGCCTTTTCCGCCTTCAGCTTCGCCTCGATATCGGCGTCGGGATTGATGAAAGTGAAATTCTCAACGCCGTGATTAGACACGCCGAATTTCAGCCCCTGCGCCCGCACGGCCTTTTCGAGATCACCGATCAGGTCGCGGTGCGGCCCCATCTTCACGGCATTGAACGGCGTCACCTGCGAGTCCCACAGGGCGAAATTATCGTGATGCTGCGCGGTCGGGATCACGAACTTCGCCCCGGCGTCCTTGAACAGCCGCGCCCACGCGTCCGGGTCCCAGTGGCGGGCGGTAAACTGAGGGATCAGGTCCTTGTAGCCGATCTTGTCCTGCGGTCCGTAATGCTGTTCATGCCAGCGCGCTTCCGCACCGGCATACATGTGTTTTTCGTACCATTCATTATGGTGCGCGGGCACGGCATAGACGCCCCAGTGGATAAAGATACCGAACTTGGCGTCCTGATACCAGGCGGGGGCGGTATAGTGATCGGCGATCGACGCCCAGGTCGGCTGGAAGGGACCTGCCGGCATGGGTCTGATGACCGCCCTGTCCGCCGCCTCGACCATTTCCGGCGAGGCCGGTGGCCCCATAATACCGTAATCGTAGAGCTTGGACGGCGGTACGCCCATCAGGTCTGGCTTGGGCAAGGGCGCGCTATGCGCCGCGCCCGCCGTCAATAGCGCCGCCAAAGCCACACCGGCAAAGAGTTGTGAGGCCGTCATGCCGTTTCGCTCCCGATTATCTCTTGTCAAATCGTAATATCAATCATAAATGATCACGTAAATACAAATTCGATCATCGCAGGCAGGCTTTCATGTTCAGGATACGGCCAGTTTACACGAGCCTCATGGCGCTGGCCCTGATCTGCCCGGCGACCGGACACGCCGCCGGGCGCCACTTCGTCTTCGGTACGCAGATAAAGCCGTCGCCCGATATCACCGCCGTCAATACAGCCGCGTCTTATGGCTTCGGCACCGGTTTCGGCTTCGAGGGCGAGGCCCCGGTGCTGGAGGCGAACAGCGTCGGCGGTCGTCCGTTCTTTTTCAGTTTCGATGCGCCGGAAGGCAATTACAGGGTCACGGTAACGCTCGGATCGGACGAAGCCGCCACCACCACGGTCAAAGCCGAACTGCGCCGACTGATGATTGAGAACGCCGAATCCCCAGCCGGTGGTGCGGTTATCCAAACCTCCATCGTCAATGTGCGCACGCCCAACCTGCCGGAAGGCGGACAGGTGCGGCTCAAGGCCCCGCGCGAATCCGAAGCCGAGGCGCGCGCCTGGGACAATCGCATCACCCTCGAATTCGACGGCCAGAACCCGTCTGTACGCGAAATCACGGTCGAGCCGGTTGATGTGCCGACCGTTTATCTGCTCGGTGATTCGACGGTCTGCGATCAGTCGGGCGAACCCTATGCCGCCTGGGGCCAGATGCTGCCGCGCTTCTTCAAGCCGGCCGTGGCCATCGCCAACCACGCCGAGTCGGGCGAGACGGTCAGCGCTTCCAACAGCCGCTATCGTTTCCGGAAAATCCTGTCGCTGATCAGGCCCGGCGATGTCTTCATCGTCCAGTTCGGTCATAACGACATGAAGGAGATGAAGACCGATCCCGACGCGCCGCAAAAGTACAAGGCGGGGCTGATCGACTGGGTGAAACAGGTTCAGGCCAGGGGCGCGCAGGCCGTCATCGTCACCTCGATGAACCGGCACAGTTTTGCAAACGGCACGGTCACCGACAGTCTGGCGCCCTATCCGCAACTGGCGCGTGAAGCCGCCATTGAGACCGGCGCGGCGCTGATCGATCTCAACGCTAAAAGCAAAATCCTTTATGAAACGCTGGGTGAGCAAGGCTCGCTGGCTCTGTTCGAGCACAATGCCGATGGCAGCCAGCGCGACGCGACGCATCAAAGCCCTTACGGCGCCTATGAACTGGCGAAGCTCATTGCACAAGGTCTGCGTGACGCGCATCTGCCGGTTGCCGATCAACTGATTGATGATCTGCCGGTCTTTGATCCGGCCCATCCCGATGCGGAATCAAGCTATAAGGTGCCGCCCAGCGCCACACTGGCCGCCGCCAAACCGTTCGGCAATTAAGGAGAAAACCGCATGATCGACCGCCGTCTTTTTCTGTCATTGAGCGCCGCCGCCGGTACGGCCGCCCTGCTGCCATCGGCCGCGAATGCCGAGGCCTCCGATCTGTCGATTCAGGACCTGTGGCCGGACGATCCGCCGGGCGGCGAACGCGTGACCGTGCCGGAAGAGGTCATCCTGCGTCATCCCGGCGGCGATCCGAACGACACCGCCTTCCTGCATGTGCGCAAACCCTGGCTGTTGTTGCGCCGTCCGGCAAAGCCCAATGGCGCGGCGGTTCTGCTCATTCCCGGCGGCGGCTATGTCCGCGTCGCCGTCAGCAAGGCGGGCGGCGATATCGACGCCTGGCTGGCTTCGCTCGGCTATACGGTCTTCACCATGGATTACCGCCTGCCCGGCGATCCGTGGGCGGCGGGACCGGAAGTGGCCTTGCAGGACGCCCAGCGCGCCATCCGCCTGATCCGCTCACGCAGCCAGGAACTGGGCCTCGATCCCAACCGCGTCGGCGTCATGGGCTTTTCCGCCGGCGGGCACGTTACGGGCCTTTTGGCCACACGCTTCGACAAGCCGGTCTATGCGCCGGTCGACGCCGCCGATACCCTTTCCGCCAAACCGACTGTGGCGGCCATGTGCTATCCGGTCGTCACCATGATGCAGCCCTACGCCCATCAGCAATCGATGCACGCCGCCCTGGGCGCCAACCCGACCGACGACGCCCGCCAGGCCCATTCGCTGGAGTTGCATGTGCCGTCTGACGCGCCCCCTACCTTTGTCTGCGCCACCACCAACGATCCGGTGGTGCCGCACCAGAACGCCATGCTGATGTTCGATGCGCTCAATACCGCCAAAATACCGGCGGAACTGCACCTTTACGAAGGCGCCACCCATGGCTTCCCGCTGAAGGACAAGCAGGGCAACCTGCTGTCCTGGGGGCCGCAGGCGCTGCAATTCATGCAAAAACACGGCCTTGATGCCGCCACCGGAGCCACCCAGTCATGAGCAAATTTCGCCTTGCCGCCCTCGCCGCCCTTACCCTGTTCGTCTCCGGCCATGCCGTGGCGCAAACCCGTCCGCCGATCCGCGTCATCCTTGTCGGTGACTCGACCATGACCGACAAGAGCGGCTACGGCAAAGGCTTCTGCGCCCAATTCACCCCGGAAGTCACCTGCATCAATGCCTCACGCGGCGGCCGCAGTTCCAAGAGCTATCGCGTCGAAGGCCTGTGGGATCAGATTTTGGCGCAATTGAACGACAGGCAGGCTTTCAAGGCGACTTATGTGCTGGTGCAGTTCGGTCATAATGACGGCTCCAGCAAGCCGGAACGCCACACCAATCTTGAAACCGAATTTCCGGTGAATATGCGCAACTATGCCCTTGATGTGCGCAAGGCCGGGGCGGTGCCGGTGCTGGTCACGCCCATTACCCAGCGCCATTTCAAGGATGGCAGGCTGATGCCAGACCTGCTGCCCTGGGCTGCCGCCACGCGGCTGGTGGCGCGCACGGAGCATGTGACACTCATCGACCTGAACGCCGAAAGCCAGACAGCCGTGCAGGCCATGGGGTTGCCTGAAGCTAATACCCTCGCCGGCCAGCCGATTCCGCAGAATGTGCTGGATACGCAGGCCTCCGGCACCTCGGTGCCTGCGGTTTTCACCGACGCCTCACAGGGCACCGGCAATACCCAGGCCTTCGACTATACCCATATGGGGCCAAAGGGGTCGGCCTATTTCGGCCATATGGTCGCCGACCTGTGGGCCAAGGCCGATCCCGCCATCGCGCCCTATCTGAAGACCGCCGAATAATAACAGACTTATGGCTTCCAAAATGATCCGGGAGCCTCTAAAGAGATTGAAAATGAAACATGTTGATCGATACGGATCAATATGACGCCAATTGGAGACTACCCCATGTGTACCAGCCACTACGCCAAGACGCTCTACGCCACGCATCCGGATATGATGAAGGGGGTCGATAACGCCGACCTGCGCGACAAATACCTGATGACGGGCCTGTTCGCGCCGGACGCCGTGGTGCTGAACTACACCCATTTCGAGCGCTTCGTCATTGGCGGCGCGGCGCCGGTCAAGGGCACGGTCAAGCTGCCCGACCAGACAGAACCCGCTTCCGCCGCCGGCCATCCCTTCCTGGAGCGCCGCGAACTCGGTGTCATCAATGTCGGTTCGGGCGCGGGCAAGGTGTCGGTCGATGGCGTGGTGTATGACCTGGCGCAGAAAGACGGCCTCTATATCCCCATGGGCACGGCCGAGGTGCTGTTCTCGTCCGATGACGCCGCCAATCCCGCCCTGTTCTACCTGACCTCGACTCCGGCCCATGCCCGCTACGAGACCGTCAAGATCTCTA
>Ga0153956_1003039_pt1 | contig 11384 bp, 11 predicted proteins | sample TSFL040MetaG_FD_104704 | JGI IMG/M metagenome (GOLD analysis project Ga0153956, IMG submission 104704) | Attine ant fungus gardens microbial communities from Florida, USA - TSFL040 MetaG | ecosystem: Host-associated > Fungi > Mycelium > Unclassified | place: USA: Florida, Wekiwa Springs...
GGGCTTTTGATGGTGGGCGCACAAGGGATCGAACCTTGGACCTCTCCCGTGTGAAGGGAACGCTCTCCCGCTGAGCTATGCGCCCGGGACGGCCTGCATGAGGCCATGAAGGCCGCGATTTACGAAGCTCATGGCCAAGGTGTCAAGCTCCGATCGGACGAATTCAGGTATGCCGGGATTTGTCAGGCTTTGTCTCAGGCCTTGCCGATGCGTGCGGCCTGCACGTCCTGAAGCGCGCGAATGCGCTGGGCCAGGCTGCCCTGTGCGCCCGCGGCCCCCCTTGCGGCATCGCCGTTGACGATGGCGCTGATCGCGGGCGTAGCCCCGTTGTCGGAAGCGAGGATCTTCTGGATCGGCGAATCGGGGCCTTCCAGCTTGCCCGCGAGGCCTGCGACTTCGGCGGCGATGGCGTTGATGCGCTCGCGCAGCAGTCCGTTTTCCTGCCGTTCTTCCGTGGAGTTCTGGTCCGCCTGCTGCCTGACGGCCGCCAGTTCGCGCGCAAGTTTCGTGCGTTCGTCATTGGCGGCCTCGACCTGCTTGCGCAGTTCGCTGTTGTCCTGTTCGCGCTGGAGGAGAACCTTGTCCTGCGTCACGAGACGGGTTTCCAGCTCTTCGACACGTTTTGTGAGCGTTTCGGCTTTTTGGGATTGCGTCACCAACTGGCCGTCAAGCTCGCCGAGGCGGCCTGTCAGGCTTTCGGCATGGGTGCGGGCATCGGTCAGTTCGCGGCTTGCCGTTTCCGATTGGCCGCGCTGGTCGTCGAGGCGGGCGCGGGCTTCGGTATGTTCCTGTTCGGCATGGGCGACACGGGCCTGCAACGCTTCGACTTCGGCGCGCACCGTGACGAGTTCGGCCTGGCGGGCCTCGGCGGTCTGCGAGCGGTCGGAGAGTTCGACGGACAGTTTCGTCAGTTCGGTCTGTTTGTCGCGCAAGGCCTGTTCGGCGTCGCGCAGGCTGCCGGTCTTGAGCGAGAATTCCTTCTCGGTCGCTTCGAGCTGCTCGCGCAGCGCCTTTTCGCGGGTCTCGAGCGTGAAGATCGCCGCACTTTTTTCGCCAAGTTCCATCTTCAGGCGGTTGATGGCGTCGGCCTTCTTTCCGAGCTCCGCCTGCTGGCTGGTGGTCTTGGCCTTGAGCTGCTCGACGCTCATTTCGAGCTTGCGGGCCGACATCGCGAATTCGGCGCGCAACTGATCCTTGTCAGCCTGAATCTCGGCCATCGACAGCGGTGCCGCCGCTTCTAACCGTCGCGTCGTCAGCCGCACCGCACGGTTGTGCACCAGCGGCATGATCATCAGTCCGCACAGCATCGAGATCAGAAAACCGATCGCCAGATACATGATCGGTTCAACCATAGAGCAACTCCCGCAAGAACGGCCGTCCGTTCGCACCGGTCACGGCCAGAAAACCGGCAAAGAAACTAGCAGATCGGCCGCCCGGCGTGAAACACGCCGCGACGCCCGGAAATGGCGCCAGAACCCCTCAGAAGGGGTTCCAGGTCGCGCGCGGGGTGAATTTCAGGTAGCCGATATTGGCGCCGAGCCGAAGGCCGACACCCGCCCGGATCGGCACCAGCACGATGTTGTTCGCGGTGAGCGCGGTCATGCCGAAGCCGCCGATCACATAGGCCGAGCCGTCGATGCCCGCGAAACGCTGGTAGATCGCGGAGGTGGCGGGCAGGTTGTAGACCAGCATCATGGTCCGCGCGCCGTCGCCGCCCCAGTCGAAGCCGACGGAGGGGCCCTGCCAGTACACCTTCAGGTCGCCGGCGTTCTTGGTATAAAGCGTGCCTTCGCCGTAACGCAGGCCCGCCACGAACGCGCCCGCGCCTTCCTCGCCGAGCACGTAGCCGTTCGGCAGGCCCCAGCGGCTCACCGACCGCTCGATGATCGAGGCGAGGCCGCGCGAGACATTGCCGAAGAAGCGATGGCCCGCGACGACCAGTTCGTCGGACCGGTAGGAATCGGAGCGCGGTCCCTGTTGCGCCGAGGCGGGCGTGGAGAACGAGATCGCCGCCGCGAAAAGCAGGGCCGCACAACGCAGAGCGAAATTCATGAAAGAACCCCCAGGAAGGCTTTTGGTAAAGCAGGCGGTTGGTAAGCAGGCTCTTGGTGGAGCAGGCATTTGATCAGACGAGCGAAGGCCTGCTGCCAGCTTAACGGCTTGCTGACAGGCAGGTCCTAAACTCGCGCGACTCGAACTTTATCGGCAGCAACTATGACGTTATGGCGGCAGGAAAATAAAGGGCGGTGCCGAAAAGGCCCGATCGCAGCGGGTATTTTAGCCGTATTTGTGATGATGGGGCCTATGGCGGCGCGGGCGGTATCGACCGAGCGGGTGGTGACCAACCATCACACCGGGCTCGCGATCGATGGCTACGATCCGGTGGGCTATTTCCTCCGGTCCCGGCCCGTTGCCGGAAAGTCCGGAATCGAGACGTCGCAGGGCGGCGCGATCTGGCGCTTCTTCGATGAACGGGACAGGGAGATATTTCTGTCCGCCCCGCATATCTACGGTCCGCAATTCGGCGGTTATGATCCCATCGACCTTGCGGCCGGCCGGATCGTCGCCGGGCGGCCGCTGATCTGGCTCGTTCATGACCGGCGTCTTTATCTGTTCAGCCGGGTTGAAAATCGCGACGCCTTCACGGCCGATCCTTCGGCGCTGGCCGGGGCGGCGGACAAATGGCCCGCGCTCAGCAAGACCCTCGCCGATTACTGACCCGGCCCCTGCGCGCTGTCATGGCGGGCGGCCTGCGGGTCGCCCCAGGCGATGAAGTCCTGAACGAGGAAGCCTTCGCGGTCCTCGCCGAACCTCAAAGGCTGGCCGCGCCCGTCGGTGATGAGGCCGCCGGCGGCGGTGACGATGGCATGGCCCGCGGCCACGTCCCATTCGCTGGTAGGCGAAAGGCGAGGATAAATGTCCGCGCCTCCCTCGGCCACGCGGCAGAACTTGATCGAGGAGCCGAGAACCTGCCGGATCGCGCCGGGGCGCTCCGCGATGAAGGCCTCGGTGCGGGGATCGCAGTGCGAGCGGCTGACGTTCACGATCCATGGTGAGGCAGGGCCGGGATGCGGCCGTGTCCGGATCGGCTGGGGAGATCCGCAAACGGTCGCGTCCTTCGTCACCAGCAGGCGTTCGGCGCCGCGACCGACGATTCCCCGCCAGACGATGCCGAGCGCGGGTGCGACGACGATGCCGAGAGAGGGTTCTCCGCGCGTGACGAGAGCGATGTTGACGGTGAACTCGTCGGTGCCGGTGACGAACTCGCGCGTGCCGTCGAGGGGGTCGATCAGGAAGAAGCTGTCGCGGTAGGGCCGCGCCGCCAGATGGGTGCGTTCTTCCGACAGCACCGGGATCACGGGTGCGAGCTTCGCAAGGCCATCGGCGATGATGGAATCGGAGAGCATGTCGGCTTCGCTCACCACGGAGCCGTCGATTTTCCTGTCGAGCCCCATGGTACTGCGGTTGACCGCGAGAACCGCTGCGCCGGCCTGGACGGCAAGCCTTGTCAAAGGCTCCAGCAACGTGAGGGCGTTTTCGCCGGCGAGGGTAACCCCTTCAGCCACAATTTCTTTCCTGGTCCGCTGTGGTTCCTTGATGGCCTGTGTGGCCGCAGCGGGTTTCGCAGTGTATCAAATCACGGTCCGGCGTGATTCGGCTGCGAAAATCGCAGCGGCGGATCCTTATCACACACCAAACCACAGCAGGAAAAATTTCATGTCAGGCGCTCCCGATGCTCTCGATCTTGCGGCGTTGCTGTCCTCGCGGGTTTGCCACGATCTGATCAATCCGGTCGGCGCTATCGTCAACGGGCTGGAGGTGATGGATTCCAGCAACAAGGCCGAAGACAAGGAGTTCGCTCTCGATCTGATCCGCAAGAGCGCGGTCAGCACCTCGGCGCGGTTGCAGTTCTGCCGCATCGCCTATGGCGCGGCGGGCTCGGCCGGAACGCAGATCGATCTTGGCGACGCGCAGAAGGTGGCGCGCGGCCATCTGGAGGATGCCAAGACCAAGCTGGCATGGAATCTGCCGCACATGCTGCTGGCGAAGAACCGCGTCAAATTGCTCCTCAACATGCTGGTCATCGCCCAGCAGGCGATCCCGCGCGGGGGCGAACTGGTGATCGACCCGGTCGGCGAAGGCGATACGATGGGATTCCGCATCCGCGCGGTGGGTACGAATGCGCGTGAGCCGCACAGCATCGCCGACCAGCTCAACCTCGCGAACGCGGCGTCCATCACCGCGCATGCGGTGCAGCCCTATTATACGGCGCTGCTGGCGCAGGCCTGCGGCTTCAAGGTCGGGCTGACCAAGGAAGAGGACGCCGTCGTCGTTGCGACCTCGCCAGACACTGCGACGGCGTCAGGCGATCAAACCTTAACGAACTCTTTCCCGCCCGCGGCCGGTTGAGGCCGCAGGACGCAATCTTGTCGCAATAAAAATACCCTTTGCTCACCATTATTAAACGCTTTCCGTCGAAACTGCGCAGACTTGGCAGGCGCGTCTGTGCGCCTCCGCTCCAGGGCTGGGCTGTTTCATGGATGATTTGTTGCGTGAATTTTTGACGGAGACGAACGAGAGTCTCGATACCGTCGACAATCAATTGGTTCGTTTTGAACAGGATCCGAATAACGCAAAGATCCTCGATAATATTTTCCGGCTCGTTCACACCATCAAGGGCACGTGCGGCTTTCTCGGCCTGCCGCGCCTCGAAGCGCTGGCCCATGCGGCCGAAACCCTGATGGGCAAATTCCGCGACGGCATGCCGGTGACCGGCGAAGCCGTCTCGCTGATCCTCACCACCATCGACCGCATCAAGGAGATCCTTGGCGAACTCGAATCCAGCGAGGCCGAGCCGGAAGGCTCCGATCCGGATTTGATCGGCGCTCTGGAGAAGATGGTGGAGGTCGGCATGGCTTCGATGGTAGGCGGCGCACCTGTTGCAGCCCCTGCTGCTCCGGCGGCTTCCTCCAGCGGTTCGGCGGAAGGCGCGCTGGTCGTGCAGACTCTGGAGCGCGAATTGCGTCCGGGCGAAGTTTCGCTGGACGAACTGGAGCGCGCATTCCGCGAGACCGAAGTCGAGGCCGCGGCTCCGGCTGCACCTGTCGTGGCCGCCGCGCCGGTTGAGCCCGTTGCGGCAGCGCCAGCGCCCAAGGCCGCCGCGAAGCCTGCGGCAAAACCGGCCGCGCGCAAGGCAGGCGGCGACGGCGAGGCAAGCGAGGCCGACAAGGTCTCGGCGCAATCGATCCGCGTCAACGTCGATGCGCTCGAACATCTGATGACGATGGTGTCCGAACTGGTGCTGACCCGCAACCAATTGCTGGAAATCAGCCGCCGTCACGAAGAGAACGAATTCAAGGTGCCGCTGCAGCGCCTGTCGAACGTCACCGCCGAACTGCAGGAAGGCGTTATGAAGACGCGCATGCAGCCGATCGGCAACGCCTGGCAGAAACTGCCACGCATCGTGCGCGACCTGTCGAGCGAACTCGGCAAGCAGATCGAACTCGAGATGCACGGCGCCGACACCGAGCTCGACCGTCAGGTGCTCGATCTCATCAAGGACCCGCTGACGCATATGGTGCGCAACTCGGCCGACCACGGCCTTGAAAGCACCGCCGCGCGTCTCGCCGCGGGCAAGCCTGAAACCGGCACCATCCGCGTGTCCGCCTATCATGAAGGCGGCCACATCATCATCTGCATCGCCGACAACGGCCAGGGCCTGAACACCGAGCGCATCAAGCAGAAGGCGCTGCAGAACGGCATCGTCACCGAAGCCGAACTCGAGAAGATGAGCGAAGCTCAGATTCACAAGTTCATCTTCGCGCCGGGCTTCTCGACGGCGGCGGCTGTCACCAGCGTTTCCGGCCGCGGCGTCGGCATGGACGTGGTGCGCACCAATATCGACCAGATCGGCGGCACCATCGACGTGAAGTCGGTGCCGGGCGAAGGATCGTCCTTCACCATCAAGATTCCGCTGACGCTTGCCATCGTCTCCGCGCTGATCGTGGAATCGGCGGGCGAGCGCTTCGCGATCCCGCAGATCGCCGTGGTCGAACTGGTGCGTGCGCGCGCCAATTCGGATCATCGCATCGAGCGCATCAAGGACACCCCGGTGCTCCGCCTGCGCAACAAGTTGCTGCCGCTGCTGCACCTGCGCAAGCTGCTCAACATCAGCGACGGTCAGGAGATCGATCCGGAGAACGGCTTCATCGTCGTGATGCAGGTCGGCAGCCAGACCTTCGGCATCGTGGTCGACGGCGTCTTCCACACCGAGGAAATCGTCGTCAAGCCGATGTCGACCAAGCTGCGTCACATCAACATGTTCTCGGGCAACACCATCCTCGGCGATGGCGCGGTCATCATGATCATCGATCCGAACGGCATCTCGCAGTCGGTCGGCAACTCGATGTCGGCGCAGGCCGAGATGATGGATGACGGCGCGGCCGCGCGTACGTCCGGCTCCGAACAGCTCACCTCGCTGCTCGTCTTCCACGCCGGCAGCACCCAGCCGAAGGCCGTGCCGCTTGCGCTGGTCACCCGCCTCGAGGAAATCGCGGCGGAGAAGATCGAACTGTCCAACGGCCGCCACATGGTGCAGTACCGCGACCATCTGATGCCGCTGGTCAGCATGGAAGGCGTCACGATCCGCTCCGAGGGCGTGCAGCCGATTCTGGTGTTCGTCGATGACGGCCGCTCCATGGGCCTCGTGGTCGACGAGATCGTCGATATCGTCGAGGAAAGCCTCAACATCGAGGTTGCGAGCGGGCGCGAAGGCCTGCTCGGCTCCGCCGTCATCAAGGGACAGGCGACGGAAGTGATCGATGTCGGTCACTTCCTGCCGATGGCTTTCGCCGACTGGTTCACCCGCAAGGACATGCAGAGCTCGAATCTGACGCAGGAAGTTCTCCTGGTCGACGACTCGGCGTTCTTCCGCAACATGCTCGCGCCGGTGCTGAAAGCCGCAGGCTACAGCGTCCAGACCGCGACCAATGCGAACGAGGGGCTGAATATCCTGCGCGGCGGAAAGCAGTTCAACGTCATCCTCACCGACATCGAGATGCCCGACATGAACGGCTTCGAATTCGCCGAGGCCATTCGCGCCGATCAGCGCAACAACGAAACGCCGATCATCGCGCTGTCGTCGCTGGTGTCTCCGGCTGCGATCGAGCGCGGACGTCAGGTCGGCTTCCACGATTATGTCGCGAAGTTCGACCGCCCCGGTCTGATCGCGGCGTTGAAGGAACAGGCCGCTCGTGAACATCACGCGGCATAAGGATAGCGATATGGACCAGCAAGCTCAGAACACCGACGGCCACATCACCGAATACGTCACCGCCATGATCGGCGGCCAGTTGTTCGGCCTGCCGATTTCCCGCGTGCAGGACGTGTTCATGCCCGAACGGCTGACCCGCGTGCCGCTCGCCTCTCAGGATATCGCAGGCGTGCTCAACCTGCGCGGCCGCATCGTCACCGCGATCGACATGCGCGCACGTCTTGGCCTGCCGAAGATCGAGGACGGCCGTCCGCCGATGGCGATCGGCGTCGATCATCGCGGCGAGTCCTACGGATTGCTGATCGATTCGATCGGGGAAGTCATGAAGCTGTCCGACGACAGCCGCGAGATGAATCCGGTCAACCTCGATCGCGGCATGGAGAGAGTTGCGGGCGGTATCCACCGGCTCGACGGACAATTGATGGTGGTACTCGATATCGACCGGGTTCTGGAAATAGCACCTGACATGATGGCGGCGTGAAAGCCCATCAGGTCGGCATTTGGAGATAGAGGTCAGCATGAAAACATGTCTCGTTGTTGATGATTCCAGCGTGATCCGCAAAGTTGCCCGCCGCATCCTGGAAGGCCTGAATTTCGAAATTGTCGAAGCCGAAGACGGCGAGAAGGCCATGGAAGTCTGCAAGCGCGGCCTTCCCGATGCCGTGCTGCTCGATTGGAACATGCCGGTGATGGATGGCCACGAATTCCTGCGCAACCTGCGCATGATGCCGAACGGCGAAAAGCCGAAGGTCGTCTTCTGCACCACCGAGAACGATGTCGCGCACATCGCGCGCGCGCTTCATGCCGGTGCGAACGAGTACATCATGAAGCCGTTCGACAAGGAAATCGTCACCGCGAAGTTTCAGGAAGTCGGCCTGATTTAAGCGGCGACGGATCGCCGGATCGATATTGTGTCCTCCTGCCTCTGGCAGAAAGTTTGTTTGGTATTTGAATGAGTATCGATCTGGCAGCCGCCTCTCATCCGGTTTCGACGAGTGGCGAGCGGATTCGGATTATGGTGGTTGATGATTCAGCCATCATTCGCGGCATCATCACGCGCTGGATCGAGGCCGAGACCGACATGGTGGTGGCGGCTTCCTGCCGCACCGGCCTCGATGCGGTCAACCAGATCGAACGCATCAACCCCGACGCCGTCATTCTCGATATCGAAATGCCGGATATGGACGGCATCACCGCGCTTCCGAAGCTGCTGGAAAAGAAGCGCGATCTCGTCGTCATCATGGCTTCGACGCTGACGCTGCGGAACGCCGAGATCAGCCTCAAGGCGCTGTCGCTCGGCGCCTCCGACTACATTCCGAAGCCCGAGAGCAGTCATCTGGGCAGCGCGGACACCTTCCGGCACGATCTGGTGCAGAAGATCCGCCATCTCACCGCCCGCGTGGTGCGCCGTCGCGTGCCGAGCCCGCCTTTGGTTCCGGCCGTCGCGCAGCCCGCGGCCATCGTTCCGGCGGCCGCGCCGCTTCATCACGCGCCGACCCGCTTTTCGCTTCGTCCGCTCAACAAGGTGAGGCCGCAGGCGCTTCTGATCGGCTCCTCGACAGGCGGCCCGCAGGCGCTGACGGCGCTGGCCGCCGATCTTGCTCCGGTCGTCGATCGGGTGCCGGTGCTGATCACCCAGCATATGCCGCCGACCTTCACGACCATTCTGGCCCAGCACATCGGCCGTGCCAGTTCCCGGCCGACACACGAGGGTGTGGAAGGGCAGGCCGTGCGGGCGGGCAACATCTATATCGCGCCGGGCGGGCTGCACATGCGCGTGGCGCGCCAGGGCGGCGGCGTCGTGATCGGGCTCGACGATGGCCCCCAGATCAATTTCTGCCGCCCCGCGGTGGACCCGCTGTTCATGTCGGCGATCGACGTCTGGAAGGGCGACCTGCTCGCGGTCATCCTCACCGGCATGGGGTCCGACGGCATGCGCGGCGGCAAGGATATCGTCGCCGCCGGTGGCAATGTGATCGCTCAGGACGAGGCGACGTCCGTGGTGTGGGGCATGCCGGGTGCGGCGGCGCAGGCGGGCATCTGTTCCGCCGTGTTGCCACTCAGCCAGATCGGCCAAAAAATACAAAAGATCTTTTCAGGAGACTTCTCGTGAACCAGGCTGAGTACGATTTTCTGCGCAAGCTCCTGAAGGACAGATCGGGTCTCGTCCTGTCGGACGACAAGCAGTACCTGATCGAAAGCCGTCTCATGCCGCTCGCGCGCAAGGCGAATCTCGGCGGGCTGAGCGAACTGATCGCGGAGCTCAAGCGCGGCGTGGAAAGCAAAATCGGTGACGTCGTCGAGGCGATGACCACCAACGAGACGTTCTTCTTCCGCGACAAGATTCCGTTCGATCATTTCAAGGACAGCGTTCTTCCCGACCTCATCAAGGAGCGGGTGAACCGCAAGAGCCTGCGCATCTGGTGCGCGGCCGCCTCGACCGGGCAGGAGCCTTATTCGCTGGCGATGATCCTGAAGGATTTCGGCCCGGCGCTGTCCGGCTGGCGGGTGGAGATCATCGCGACCGACCTCTCGCAGGAAGTGCTCGAGAAGTGCAAGAGCGGCATCTACAGCCAGTTCGAGGTGCAGCGCGGCCTGCCGATTCAGAAGCTCGTCACGCACTTCAAGCAGATCGGCGAGACCTGGCAGATCAATCCCGACATCCGCGCCATGGTGCAATTCAAGCCGCTCAATCTGCTCAACGACTTCTCGAGCCTGGGCAAGTTCGACGTGATCTTCTGCCGCAACGTGCTGATCTATTTCGAGCAGGCGACCAAGGCGGACGTGCTCAACCGGATGATGAAGATCAACGAGCCGGACGGTTATCTCTTCCTTGGCGCGGCCGAAACGGTGGTCGGACTGACCGATGCCTATCGTCCCTGCACGCAGCGCCGTGGCGTGTATCTTCCGAAGACCGCCCCCTCGCTCGCGCCTGCCGTGGGCGCAGGCGGCATGCGGGCGACGATGGCGACGCGATAAGAGCAGCCGCTTCTATCGCCGCTTGATCGGCAGCAATAAAAAACCCCGCCATTGGCGGGGTTTTTTGTCATTCGTGAAGCGGATTATCAGGCCGGGATGCGGGCTTCGTCTTCGCTCGGCTCGCGCAGCACATAGCCGCGGCCCCAGACGGTCTCGATGAAGTTGCGGCCTTCCGAGGCGTTCGCGAGCTTCTTGCGCAGCTTGCAGATGAACACGTCGATGATCTTGAGTTCCGGCTCGTCCATCCCGCCATAGAGATGGTTGAGGAACATTTCCTTGGTGAGCGTGGTGCCCTTGCGGAGCGAGAGCAGCTCCAGCATCTGGTATTCCTTGCCGGTCAGGTGCACGCGCTGGCCACCGACTTCGACCGTCTTGGTGTCGAGGTTGACGATCAGGTCGCCGGTCTGGATCACCGACTGGGCGTGGCCCTTCGAACGGCGCACGATGGCGTGGATGCGGGCGACCAGTTCGTCCTTGTGGAACGGCTTGGTCATGTAGTCGTCGGCGCCGACGCCAAGACCCTTGACCTTGTCCTCGATGCCGGCGAGGCCGGACAGGATCAGGATCGGGGTCTTGATCTTGGACACCCGAAGCTGCTTGAGGACCTCGTAACCCGACATATCGGGCAGATTGAGGTCAAGCAGGATGATGTCGTAATCATAAAGCTTGCCGAGATCGACGCCTTCTTCTCCGAGGTCCGTCGTGTAGACGTTGAAGCTCTCGGATTTGAGCATCAGCTCGATCGACTGCGCAGTGGCGCTGTCATCTTCTATCAGCAATACGCGCATGCCAGTCCCCTAATAGTCGCCGCTCCGGGCGTCAGGTCGGCCGCAAAACTCGCGGCGCTGGAACGCCTTTGAACAACTGATTCGAATCCTGACGAGACATGGTTAACAAAAGCTGATTCGTGCCTGCAAGCTCTATTCGTGCAAATTGTGCCGAATCGACTTAAGATTTTGCAGACAAGCGGCTTTTCGTACCCACGCAAGTTCAAGTTCCACCTTAGGAGCCGGGCCTGACCGCCTCCTGCGATTCGCGCCTTCTTCTGAAGGTCGAATTGCTTTCAGTTACCAAAGACAGTGACGCAATCATTAACGATGCGGGTAAACACAGGGTTAAGGACACGCAACCA
>Ga0153956_1003040_pt1 | contig 11383 bp, 10 predicted proteins | sample TSFL040MetaG_FD_104704 | JGI IMG/M metagenome (GOLD analysis project Ga0153956, IMG submission 104704) | Attine ant fungus gardens microbial communities from Florida, USA - TSFL040 MetaG | ecosystem: Host-associated > Fungi > Mycelium > Unclassified | place: USA: Florida, Wekiwa Springs...
ATCCGTCACGGAAGTGTGGCGCTGTGACGAGGACGCCGGGGACGTCACGCTTCCTCCCGTCTTCCCCAGACGTCGCGGGTCACGCGAGGAGGCGCGTTCGCAGTTAGCGACAACATGTGTCGCTAACTGCGAACGCGGTCCGGGGCGGGGGCCTCAGGGGCCAGGAGGCGTGACGTCCCGGCGTCTTCGTCACGGACCCTTGACGTCTTCCCACGCGAAGCCTCACGTCCCGGGCGCCTCATGGGGGTCACAGCCTGCCCGGACCCCCATGAGGCGCCCGGGACGCCCGCGCCCCATCTCGGACGGCCGCAAGGGCCCGGGCCCGCCTCGAGCCCCCGCCCGTCCCCCGCCAAGTGCTCCTCCCTAACCCCCGCCCGTCGCCAGCTCGAGGCCGAGCCAGACGATCACCAGGGAGGAAATGAGGATCGCGCCTTGGAGTGGGTGGAGTTTTGGCCAGCGCAAGTGGGCCAGCGCGAGGGCGATGACGAGGGCAACCAGGGCCAGCTTCCAGTGGAGGGTGGAGCTGTCCCAGAGGCTGAAGTGCGACGCCAGTCCCCAGCCGGTGAGGATAAGGACGACGAGGGCGCCCAGCGAGCCGTAGCCGAAGCGCCGCGCCACGGCCCGCAGCCGGTCCCGGTCCCCTGCTCCGCGCAAGAGCGGCACGACGGCGAGCCCGAAGACGAGCTGCCCGCCGACGAAGAACGCCATCGAGAGCAGGTGGAGGTAGAGCACGAGTCGCCAGCCATCCGTCACGTTCCCGCGACGATATCGCCACGGCCCGATGTCGATGGGCCGAAAACCTGCCATCTAGTCCGGTTTTCGGCCCATCGACCGCGTGGGGATTGGCGCGGTGCGCGAAGATCTGGGGGTGAGCGAATTCCGCATCGTCGTGCTCGCCTCGGGCAACGGCACCAACCTGCAGGCGATCCTCGACCAACTGCACGGGCGCGACGGCTTCGCGGTCGTCGGGGTCGGCTCCGACAAGGGCGAGGCGCGGGCGCTGGGGCGGGCGCGCGAGGCGGGGGTCGAGACCGCGGTCTTCCCGCGCGGGGAGTTCGCCGACCGGGCCGCGCGCGACCTGGCGATGGGCGACTGGGTGGCGGGATTGCGTCCCGACCTCGTCGCGCTCGCCGGCTACATGCAGCTGCTCTCGCCGGCCTTTGTGGGCCGCTTTCGTGACCGGATCGTCAACGTGCACCCGGCGCTGCTGCCCGCCTTCCCCGGGCTCGACGCGGTCGGACAGGCCCTCGCGGCCGGGGTCGAGGTCACCGGCGTCACCGTCCACTTCGTCGACGAGGGCGTCGACACCGGCCCGCCGATCCTCCAGCGCGAGGTCCCGGTGCCCGCGAGCCGCGACCGCGAGGAGCTCGAAAACGCGCTCCATGCGGTCGAGCACGAGCTCTTCCCGGAGGCGATACGCACGCTTGCCGGGGGCAAGGCTAGGATCGGTGCCGGCTCCCGTCCCACGGGCGCCGACTGATGAGCGACACCGCCGCCGACACCTCAAGCGAGTCCGCCGCGACGAACGGCGTCGGGGGCGGGAACAGGGCGATCCGCGTGCGGCGCGCCCTGATCTCGGTCTCCGACAAGACCGGGGTCGCCGACTTCGGCAAGGCGCTGGCGGCGCTCGGGGTCGAGATCCTCTCCACCGGCGGCACCGCGACGGCGCTGCGCGAGGCGGGGGTCGAGGTCACCGACGTCGCCGCATTCACCGGCCAGGAGGAGATCCTCGACGGGCGGGTGAAGACGCTGCACCCGCGGCTGCACGCGGCGCTCTTGGCGCGGCGCGACGAGGCGGAGCACATGGACGTGCTGGCGGCGGAGGCGATCGAGCCGATCGACCTCGTCGCGGTCAACCTCTACCCGTTCGAGCAGACCGTCGCCGCCGACGACGTCGACCCGCGCACCGCGATCGAGAACATCGACATCGGCGGGCCGACGATGATCCGCGCCGCGGCGAAGAACCACGAGGGGGTCGCGGTCGTGGTCAAGCCGGAGGCCTACGACGCGGTCTGCGCGGAGCTCGAGGAGAGCGGCGGCGAGATCTCGGCGACGACCCGCCACTGGCTCGCCAATGAGGCCTTCGCCCAGACCGCGCGGTACGACGCCGCGATCAGCCGCTGGTTCTCGACCTCCTATGAGGACGAGGACTTCCCGGAACACCTCGCGGTCGCCTACGAGAAGGTGCTCGACCTCTCCTATGGCGAGAACCCGCACCAGCGCGCGGCGCTCTACTCGGAGGCGGGGGCGCGCAACCACATCCTCTCCCGGGTGCAGAAGCTGCACGGCAAGGCGCTCTCCTTCAACAACGTGCTCGATCTTGACGCGGCGCGCTCGCTTTGTGCCGACTTCGAGCCGCCCGCGTGCGTGATCGTCAAGCACAACAACCCCTGCGGGGTGGCGATCGGCGCGACCCTGGCCGAGGCGCACCGCAAGGCGCGCGCCTGCGATCCGATGTCGGCGTACGGCGGCGTGCTCGCCTTCAACCGGCCGATCGACAAGGAGGTCGCGGAGGAACTGCACGCCACGTTCGTCGAGGTCGTGATCGCGCCGGGCTACGACGACGAGGGCCTGGCGATCATGCAGCAGAAGGAGCCGGTCCGGATCCTCAGCGAAGAGGAGCCGCGCCGCACGCCGCCGGGCGAACGCGACTTCAAGAAGGTCCTCGGCGGCGTGCTGGTGCAGGAGCTCGACGACCAGCCCGACCTGCGCGAGTCGATGGAGGCGGTCACCCAGACCAAGCCGAGCCCCGACCAGTGGGACGACATGCTCTTCGCCTGGACCGTCTGCCGCCGGGTCCGCTCCAACGCGATCGTGATCGCCAAGGACGGCGCCACCCTCGGCATCGGCGCGGGCCAGATGAGCCGCGTCGACTCGGTCCGCCTCGCGGTCGAGAAGTGCCGCGAGGCGCGCGGCGAGGAGGCCACCGAGCTCCTGGCCGGCTCCGCCCTCGCCTCCGACGCCTACTTCCCCTTCGCCGACGGCCCCGAGCTCGGCATCCAGGCCGGCGTCACCGCCGTGATCCAGCCCGGCGGCTCGATCCGCGATGACGAGGTGGTCGCCGCCTGCGACGCCCTCGGCGTGGCGATGGTCTTCACGCACCACCGGCACTTCCGGCACTAGGGCGCCAGCGCTCAAATTACGATGCAGTCGGATCGGAGTCGCCTTCCGCGGCGATGACTTCGAGCGGCGGGCCTGGGTGAGCGGGACGACCTTCGACGTCTGGCAGGTGATCGACGCCACCGCGACCTGGGCTCGGTGGAAGCGCTGGTGGCGGAGGGCATTCTGACCGAGCGGACGGCGCGGCTTGCGCTTGCCTACTACGAGCGCTTTCCGGAGGAGATCGACGAAGCGATCGCCCAGAACCGGCGCCCGCTGAGTCGGCTTCGATCCGAATACCCGTTCATTGACACCCCGTCTCCGACCGAGCCCTAGCTCGCCTTGCACCTCTTCCTCGACGCCCACATCGCCGGGCCGCGGAGCACCTACCCCCAGCCGCCCACCGGGACGTGGGGGAAGAGGGCGTGGGCACGGCGGCCATCGGCGAAGCGGACGCGGAGCACGAGCGCAACGTAGACGGCGTCCCGGTGGGGGTGCGACATGCGGGCGAAGCCGGCGTGGGTGAAGGTGCCGACCCAGTCGTGATGGAGGATGCCGTTGTGTTGGCCGGGGGTGCGGAGGCGGATGGCCTGGGCGCCGGCGGTGGCTTCGACGCGGGTGGCCGGGCGGCCGAAGACCACATCGATCCCGACCATGCCGCAGCCGCCGCGGCGGAAAGGCAGGCGGCATCGCCTCCCCAGGTACGGGCCGTAGGTGACGCCGAGCCTCGCGATCGCGGCGCCGCTCGGGGCGGCGCTGCGCAGGCCGTGCGCGGCTTCGACCAACTCGGGGACCCAATAACGGTGGCCGCAGCGCCCCGCGACCGGGGCGGCGAGGGCGTTCAAGGCCTGGGCGGCGTCGGCGGTTCCATACGGGCGGCGGTAGATCGCGACCAGGTTGGCGACGGTCGGGCCGTCCAGTCGCTCGCGCAGGCCGGCCTTCACGCAGGCCTCGAACGAGGGGCCGCCGATGCCGGTACCGATCGCGAAGTCGACGGCGGCGCCGTGGACCACCGCGTCGCGGACCCGTTCGAGGTAGGCGACGCGGCGTTCGTGGGTGCGCGCGTGGGTCGGCGGTCGCTCGCGCGCGGCGGATCGCGCTTGGGCGGGGCCGCTGCCGCCGGAGCCCCCGGACGATGCGCCGGCCGTCGATGCGGCGGAACCCGCAGCGGGGCCGGAGTCACCGCACCCGGCCAGGACCACGGCCATCGTCACCGCAACCGCCGCGACGAGGACCCAGAGCGTCGGGGCGCGGCGGCAGCGCCCGGCCGCCTGGTGGCGGGTCGAGGAGGGGTCGGCGCGGCGGCGGTCGGCGTCCATCGCTCCCTATACGGGCGGCGCGCCGGCGGAGGTCCCAGTGTCGCCCACGACCCGTGCCCCGTCCCCCGCCGCCGCCCCCGCCCCGCCCCGTGCGGTCGTCCTAAGGTCCGCTATAGGTGGGAAAGGTCGACCGCGGTTCGGGGGGCGGACGAAAGGTCGACCGCGCCGCGGGGGGCGGACGTTAGGACGACCGCGCTCGGGGGTGGGGTTGGAAAGGTCGAGCGCGCTCGGGGCGGGGGCTGGGTGGCTCGGCGGCGCTCAGGGTGAGCGGGACCAGCCGGCGACCGAGGGGAAGCGGGCGGCGGGGTGGCCGGGCGAGAACTGGGCGGCGACGTTGGCGACCGCGTGGAGCTTCCGCGCACCGGTGCCGGGTTGGAGGAAGAGCCACTGGTCGGCGCGCGGCCAGGGGGCGAGGAGCCAGCGGCCATCTGGCGACCAGCGCGGCGGGCCGAGGCTCGCGGGGCCGGCGAAGAGAACTTGGGACCGGCGCCCCTGCCCGACCAGGAGGAGGCGACTCATCCCGCCGTCCCGATCGTTCAGGACCACCGCGACACGGGCGCCGCGGGCGACCGCCGAGCCGATCGTCGTGCCCACCGGCGGCGTCCAGGTCCAGCGCGGCCGCCCCGATCGGTCGAGGAGCTGGAGGCTGCGGGGGCTGGTCACCAGCAGGCGACCGTCCGTCCACTGGAGGAAGAGGACCGAGGGCGCGTCGGCGCGGAACAGCGGGTGGCCCGAGTCGGCCCCCACCGCGACGACGGCGCCGGCGTAGGTCGCGTAGGCGAGCACGTGGCCGGGCCCCGGCTTCCAGGCCGGCGCGACCCAGTCGACGTTGCGGGCGATCCGCCGACCTTCGGTGCCGTCCCCGGCGACGACCCGCAGCTGCCGCCCTTCGAGGTAGGCGATCCGTTCGCCGTCCGGCCCGTTCCACCGCGCCCTGCCGACATCGCCCGGCCGGGTGAGCGTCCAGCGCACCGTCCCGTCGGGCTTCACCGCCGCCAGTTCGTGCCCCTTGGTGACGACCGCGAAGAGGCCGTGCGGGGACCAGCTCGCTTCGCGCCAGTCGCCGAGCAGGCGCTTCGAGCCGTCCGGGTGGACGACCCAGGGGCCCTGGGCGGAGTCGACGAGCAGCGAGCCGTGGCCGGGGAGGCTCGCGAGGACCGGCTGCGCGTGGGGCGCGCCCGGCTCGATCCGATCGGCGACCCAGCGGCGCACCGAGGCGCCCGCCGGGCTGACGACCAGCGTGATCAGCGCCAGCGCAGCCGCGGCCTGGGCGGCGCGCCAACGGTGGCGGCGGGTCAGCGGGGGGCGGGCGCCGGCTGCGGTGGCGGCGGAGACGACGCGCCAGGCGCGGTCTTCGGCGCCGCCCTCGTCGGGGGCACGGGCGCCCTGGAGCGCGTCGCGGAGCAGGCGCTCGCGGTCGGTCATCGGACAACCTCACGCTTGTTACCCATAGGGTAACAGGCGTCGATGGGGGGTGACGCGGGGCGTCTCACCGAACCGGCCCTTCGAGGCTCGCGGCGAGCCGGTCGAGGCCGCGGCGCAGGCGCGAGTTCACGGTGCCGCGCGGGAGGTCGAGCATCCGCGCGATCTCGCCCGGCGTGTACTCGAGGAGATAGCGGAGGACGATCGCCGCCCGCTGCTCGGGGTCGAGCCCGGCCAGCGCCGCGGAGAGGTCCGGGTCGAGGCCACCGTCCGGCTCCACCGCCGCAAGCTCGCCGGCGGCCTCCTCCCCCACCTCGCGCCGCAATGTCCGGGCGCGGGCGTGGTCGATCGCCCGGTTGACGACGATCCGGTGCAGCCAGGGCGGGAAGGGCCGGCGGCGGTCGAAGCGGTCGAGCGCCCGCAGCGCCGCCAGGAACGCCTCCTGGGCGATGTCCTCGGCGGCGTCGGCATCGCGGACGATCAGGTAGGCGGCCCGGTGCGCGCGGCGCCAGTGCCGGCGAAAGAGCGCCTCGACCGCCTCCTCGGAGCCCCGCTGGGCGGCCCGCACGAGCGCCGCGTCGCCACGCCGTATCTCCTCGACGGCCCCGTCCTCCAAGCCCAGGCGAAGCGCGGTCCCGACGCCACCGTCCTCGCCACCGCCCCAGAGCACCCTCCCAGCCTGGGACCCACGGGGTGCGAAGTCAACTACCGCCACGTAGGTGTTACGGCCGCCGGCCGCCGAGAGGTCCCGCGGCCGCCGCGCAGGCGCCCGAGGCTTGCCATCACCGCCGGCGGTAACGCTTTTCCGCTCGGCTACCAATATGGGTCATGGGGACCGATCTGGATCTGTCCGACCCGTCGAGCTCACTCGGTCGTCGCCTGGCCCTGGTCAGCGCGCGCGAGCGGGCCCTCCGCGCCGCTGCCTTCAACGCGCTCGCCGAATTGCCCGGCATCGGCCTCCGACACGGCGTGACCGATGTCGCCGGGCGCCGCGGCGACGCCCTCACCTGGGTCCGCGATCGCGGCTTCGGCGACGAGCTGATCTTCGACCCCCGCACCTCCCAGGTCCTCGCCCAGGGCGAAATGATCTTCGGCCCACCGTCTACGCACGAATACGGCGTCCCCCCGGGGACCCCCTTCCAGGAGACGGCGCTCCTGCGATCGGAGATCGTCGACTCGGGGGGTTGAGGCCGGCCCGAGACGTGAGGGTGCCTGCGAGAAGACGTCACAAGGCGTGACGAAGATGCCGGAAACGTCACACTTTCAGGCCCTCAGGAGGCCTGTTTCGAGGGTCCTGAAACGCGCTGCGTGCATTTGGTACCCCATAGGGTGGGTAAAGCACGCAGCGCGACCGTGACCGTTGGACAACACGGGCAGAAGCGTGACGTTCTCGGCAACTCCGTGACGAGGTCGGAGTTCGGTGACGGATCCGTCCGTCCGCCGTGGCGCTCCCGTGGCCGTCGGCGCCGGGCAGCGGCGACCGCCCGCGACGGCCGCCGCGCGCAGGCGGGCGCGGCGATCGCCACGGTCGGCATCCACGGCCGCGTCGAGATTACGACGTATACCGTCGACTCGAGAGGACCATGGGCGAACTGACTTAAGTAATCACTGGAGATATCTAGCTCTCTTCCAGTGATTTAGGCCGTATACTTGGTTTTTGTCACGCTGCAGGTCTGTCAGCGCTGAATGAACTCAAATGGACTCCCACCTTTGACCGACAGCCCCGAGCCTGACGATTTGCTGCGTGAGTTCGACCTCACGGAAAGCGTCTCCCACCTGCTGCGGCGCGCGCACGTGAGGGCCGAGCACCTCTTCGTCGAGGTGATGAAGACGCCGGGCCTCACCGCACGCCAGACGGCCCTCCTCGTCGCCTCCTACCGGAACCCGGGTGCGACGATCGCCGACCTCGGCCACGCGATCGACCTGGACCGCAACACCACGGCCGAGATGACCTCGCGCCTGGTCGAGCGCGAGCTCCTACGTCGCGAGGCCGCCGCACACGACAAGCGTGCCTGGGCGGTGTTCATCGCGCCGGCGGGCGTACAGGTCCTCCGCGAAGTGCTGCCCCGGAACGAGGAGCTGATGCGACGGATGCTGGAACCGCTGCCGCCCGAGTACCGCCCGCTCTTCGTCAAGTCGCTGCGCTTGTTCACCGGGATCGACCACCTCCCGACCTCGGCACAGGGCGAGGGTCCCGGCCGGACGACCTGAGCCGCACCGTGCGCCTCGCTCCCTAGACGATCTGGACCCCACGGCAGCGATCGAGCCCGACGCCGGCGAGGGCCGCGGCGACCATCGCGTTGAGGTTGCGGGGGAAGCGCCCGCGCGAACGCGGTCCTCGCGCTCGCGCATGCGCATGATCGAAAGGCGATCGGTCCTAGATCACCTGCTTGATGTCCCGGATGTTCGATTTCACGGTCTCCAGCAGCTCCGCGCTGTCGCCCTCGAAGACGGTCTTGGTCATCGCCATCGCGTAACCACGCACCTGCTCGACGGTGGCCATCGGCGGCATCGAAAGCGCCCGCGGATCGGTGACGAAGTCGACCAGGGCCGGGCCAGGGTGCTCGAGCGCGCGCTTCACCGCGCCCTCGATGTCGTCGGGGTTCTCGACCCGCTCACCGTGGAGGCCGACCGCGCGGGCGAGCGCCCCGAAGTCGGGGTTCTGCACGTCGGTCCCCCATGGGGCGTAGCCGACGACCTCCATCTCGGCCCGGACCATGCCCCGGGTCGAGTTGTTGAAGACCATCAGCTTCACCGGCAGGTCGTGTTCGGCGACGGTGACGATCTCGCCCATCAGCATCGTGAAGCCACCGTCACCGCAGAAGGCGATCGTCTGGCGCCCGTCGCCGCCCAGGTAGGCACCGATCGCCTGCGGCAGCGCGTTGGCCATCGAGCCGTGGTTGAACGAACCGATGATCCGCTGCTCCGGTCGCATCTCCACGTAGCGCGCGCCCCAGACACAGGACATGCCGGTGTCGACGGCGAAGATCGCGTCGTCGTCGGCCGCGGCGCTGATTGCCGCCGCGACCCGCTCCGGGCGCAGGGTCTTACCGCCACCCTGATGCTTGACGTAGGTCTGGAGCTTGTCGGCGATATGGCGGTGGGCCTTCAGCGTGTGGTCGAGGAAGGCGCGGTCCGAGCGCTGCTCGAGGCGCGGCATCAGCGCCTTGACCGTCTGACCCACATCACCGACCAGGCCCAGGTCCACCTTCGCCCGCCGGCCCAGCTTCATCTGGTCCTCGTCGATCTGGATGATCGTCGGCTTATCCGGGAGGAACGGGTGGTACGGGAAATCGGTGCCGAGCATCAGCAGCACGTCGCACTCGTCCATCGCCTTGTGCGCCGCGCCCCAGCCGAGCAGGCCGGTCATGCCGACGGCGTTCGGGTTGGCGGCTTCGAGCGCATCCTTGCCACGGAAGGTGTAGCCCACCGGGGCGTTCAGCCGCTCCGCCAGCGCCACCACGTCCGCGCGGGCCTCGCGACAGCCGGCGCCGCCGAAGATCATCGGCTTCTTCGCCCCCGCGAGCAGCTTCGCGACCTCATCGAGGTCGGAGTCGAGCGGCCGCATCAGCGGGCGCTCCTTGATCAGCGGGTGCTGGACCATCGGGTGCTTGATCTCCGCCGCGCAGATGTCGCCCGGCAGGATGATCATCCCGACGCCGCGCTTCATGATCGCGGCCTGCATCGCCTGCTCCGCGAGGCGGGGCATCTGCAACGGTGACATCACGTAGCCGATGTACTCGCAACAATCCTCGAAGACCTGGTCGGGCCGCGTTTCCTGGTGGTAATGCGTGCCGATCTCGGCGCTCGGGATGTGGGTTGCGATCGCGAAGACCGGGGCGCTGCTGCGGCCACAGTCATAAAGGCCGTTGACGAGGTGCAGAGCGCCGGGGCCCGCGGAGCCGATCACCGCCACCGGGTTACCCGAGACCTGGGCGTCGGCGCCGGCGGAGAACGCCCCTGCCTCCTCGTTGCGGACGTTGACGAAGTTCAGCCGGCCTTCGGTCTTGCGGATCTCGTCGATGATCGGGTTGGCCGAGTCGCCGACGATGCCGTAGATGTTGCGCACGCCGGCTTCGAGCATCATCTCGACCAGGTATGCGGCGACGGTCTGGGGCATCAGTTCTCCTAGCTCTCCAAGAAGGGTTCGGTTTGGGACGGGCGGTGGATTACCCGACGGTGGCCGGGAGGTGGAACGACGACGACGTGGCGAGGTCCCAGAAGCGCTGGAAGCGCTCCGGGGCCGAACCGGACAGGAATGCCTCCGAGTCAAACTCGGAGGTGTGGTAAATCTCCTCGTAGGTCAGCGCCTCGAACTGATTGACCCGCTTGATGACGTACTCGGGCCGGAGTTCGGAGGTGTGTTCGAGGCCTAGGGCCGCGATCATTTCCCCGAGGCCGGTCACGGTGTTCTGGTGGTACTGGTGCACGCGCTGCGCCTTGTCGGGGACGTTGATCGCCCGCTGCAGCTTGGGGTTCTGGGTGGCGACCCCCACCGGGCACTTGTTGGTGTGACAACGCTGTGACTGGATGCAGCCGACCGAGAACATGAAGGCCCGGGCGGAGTTGCACCAGTCGGCGCCCAGCGCCATCGCCCGTGCCATCGCCGCGGAGTTGACCATCTTGCCGCTCGCGCCGATCTTGATCCGATCGCGGATGCCGGCGCCGACGAGGGTGTTCTGGACCAGCATCAGCCCCTCCAGCAGGGGCATGCCGAGCGAGTCGGAGAACTCCAGCGGCGCCGCCCCGGTCCCACCCTCGCCACCGTCGACGACGATGAAGTCGGGGTAGATGTCGGTCTCCAGCATCGCCTTGACGACACCCATGAACTCGGATGGATGGCCGATGCAGAGCTTGAAGCCGACCGGCTTACCGCCCGACAGCTCGCGCAGCTGGGCGATGAACGCGGTCATCTCGAGCGGGTTCGAGAACGCTTTGTGGTAAGTCGGCGAGAAGCAGTCCTCACCTTCGGGGACGAGCCTGGCTTCGGCGATCTCCTTGCTGACCTTGGGGCCCGGGAGGATCCCGCCGTGCCCGGGCTTCGCGCCCTGGGACACCTTGATCTCGATCATCTTCACCTGGGGCAGGTTCGAGAATTTGGTGAAGGCCTCGGGGTCGAACTCGCCGTCCGGGGTGCGACAACCGAAGTAGCCCGTACCGATCTGCCAGATGATGTCGCCGCCGGGCTCGCGATGGTGGACCGAGAGGCCGCCCTCGCCGGTGTCGTGGGCGAAGCCACCGAGCTTCGCCCCGGTGTTCATCGCCCGGATCGCGGCGCCGCTGAGGGCACCGAAGCTCATCGCGGAGATGTTCAGGACCGAGCTCGAGTAGGGCTGCTTGCAGTCGGGGCCGCCGACCGTGACCCGAAGTTCCTTCTCGGGATCCTTGAGCTCGGGCTTGGTGGCCATCGAGTGTGACATCCAGGTGTAGCCGTCTTCGTAGACGTCGAGCTCGGTGCCGAAGGGTTTCTTGTCCTGGACCGACTTGGCGCGCTCGTACATGAGCGAGCGGGCGTCACGGTTGAAGGGCCGGCCGCTCTCGTC
>Ga0153956_1003041_pt1 | contig 11383 bp, 9 predicted proteins | sample TSFL040MetaG_FD_104704 | JGI IMG/M metagenome (GOLD analysis project Ga0153956, IMG submission 104704) | Attine ant fungus gardens microbial communities from Florida, USA - TSFL040 MetaG | ecosystem: Host-associated > Fungi > Mycelium > Unclassified | place: USA: Florida, Wekiwa Springs...
GCTTTTCTGCCGGAGGCTCAGTTGGCCGCGGCAACAGCCGATGCCGGCTGCTGCCAGCCCAACCCCAGGCTCTTTTGCAGCGCCACATAGTCGCGGGTCAGTTCCGCCAGCGCCTGCTGGTAGGTGAGCCCGGCCTGGATACGGCGCGAGTCGGCATCCAGCACGTCGATGGTGGCCGCGGTTCCCCCCTTCAGGCGCACCTCGGTCAGGGAATACACCCGTTCGGCGGATGCCAGGGCGCGGCCGAGGTCGGTGACCGTGTCGCGCTGGCCGCCGAAACGCGCGAGCGAGCCTTCGGCATCCCCCAGCGCATTGAGCACCGCCTGCTGGTAATTGGCCTCGGCCTCGTCGCGGGCCGCGCGGGCCTGGTTGACCTTGGCGCGGGTGCGGCCGAAGTCGAACGGCGTCCACTGCAGGGTGGGGGCGATCAGGGGCACGAAGCTGCCGCTTTCAAACAGCGTGCCGGGCGAGGTCGAGGCAAACCCCAGGAACCCCAGGATGCTGACCTTGGGGAAGTAGGCGGCGACGTTCTGGCCGACGACGGCGTTGCTCTGGGCCAGCCGGCGCTCCGCGCTCACGACGTCCGGACGGCGGCGCAGCAGGGCCGCCGGATCACCAACCGGCACGCTCGCGGGGGGTGTGGGCACGGGGGCGATATCCGCCAGCTGCGAGTCCAGCGAGCCGGGAACACCGCCGGTCAACACCGCCAGCCGGTCCAGCTGCGCGGTGACCAGCGCGGTCAGTGGCGCGAGGTTGGCGCGCGTGGTGTCCAGCTGGTTGGTGATGCGTGCAACGTCGAGGTCCGAGGCGGTGCCACCGCCGCGGCGCGCCTGTATGAGCTGCAGCAGCTGGGTGTCGATGTCGATGTTGCGCTGGGTGAGGGCGCGGCGCTGCTGCGCGTCACGCAGCTGCACATAGGCGTCGGCCACTTCCGCGGACAAGCTGACCCGCACGTCCTCGAGGCTGGCCTGCGAGGCCTGGGCGCCGGCCGAAGCCGCCTCGGCCGCGCGCCGTGTACCGCCGAAGATGTCCAGCTCCCAGCTGGCATCGAATCCCAGTGAATACAGGTTGAGGTCGCCGCCGCTGGTGTTCAGCGGGTTCTTGGCGCGCAGGTAGGTGGCTGATGCGCCCGTGGTCGGCAGCTCACCGGCCCGCTGCTGGGCCAGCGTGGCGCGGGCCTGGCGCAGCCGCGCCTCACCGGCGGCGACGCTGGGGTTGGCCTTGAGGGCGGTGTCGATCAGCTGGTCGAGTCGGGCATCACCCAGCGCGGTCCACCACTGCGCCTGGGGCTCAGTGGCGGTGTTGCTGTCCAGCGCGCGGTGGAAGCCGCCGCCGGTCTGCGGCGCGGCGGGCGGTCCCTTGTAGTCGGGGCCGACGGCGCAGGCCGAAAGCGCCAGCGAGATGCAGCCGGCGAGAACCGGCCTGACACGGCCGGAGCCGGTCGCGGCACGGCCGATCGCAGCGCGGCTGGAAGCACCGGGCACGGCGCAGCTTGCGGAAAGATCGTGGTTCAGTGGCATTGCGTCGCTTCCGTTCAATGAGCGGCTTCGGCGGGCGCGGCGCCGGGCGGCTGGGCCGGCGGCGTCCGCAGGATGAATAGCAGGGGCAGCATCAGGAACAGGCACACGCCCAGGATCCAGAAGCATTCGGAGTAGGTGATGACCATGGCCTGGCGGTGGATCTGTCCGGCCAGGGAGGCCAGCGTCTGGCCCTGGGCGAGGACCGTGTCGCCGCTGTTGTTGGCGAAGAACGCGACCTGGCCGGCGATCCGGTCCTGCACCAGCGCCGAGTTGGCCCGTACCGATTCACGGATGGCATCCGCGTGGGCTTCCACGCGCCGGTCGATGAACACGCCCAGCAGCGCGAGGCCGAAGGAGCCGCCGAGGTTGCGTGCCATGTTGAACAGGCCGGCGGCGTCGGCGGCGTCGGCGCGGCCGACCGAGCCCACGGAAATCTGGTTCAGGGGCATGAAGGAGAAGATCTGGCCCACGCCGCGCAGCAGTTGCGAGAACACGAAGTCCCCGCCGGCCGAGTCCGGCGTGAGATGGGTGTCGACGAAGCAGCTGGCGGCAAAGGCCATCAGGCCGATCAGCACCATGAGCCGGATGTCGGCCTTGCCCAGCAGGCGCGGCAGCAGGGGCATGAGTGCGAAGGCGGGCAGGCCCGACAGCGCCAGCACCCAGCCGGATTGCTCCGCGTTGTAGCCGGAGACGGCCGCGAGGAACTGCGGCAGCACGTACAGGATGCCGTAGATCACCATGCCCACGCATACCACGATGATGGTGGCGCCGGCGTAGGACTTGTTCCGCATCAGCGACAGCTTGATGACGGGCCGGCGGCTGGTGAACTGCGAAACTCCCATGGCTATGAGGCCTATGACCGCGGCGATGGTGAGGTTGCGGATCATGTGCGAGTCGAACCACTGCTCGCGCTGGCCTTCCTCCAGCACGATGGTCAGCGAGGACAGGCCCACGGACATGCCGATGATCCCCAGCCAGTCCGCGTTCACCAGTTCGTGCAGGTCGCCCTTTTCCGGCGGCAGGCCCAGCATCAGCAGGCTGACCAGCGCGAAGGCCACCGGGATGTTGATGAAGAAGCACCACTGCCAGCTGACGTGCTCGGTCAGTGAACCGCCGATGACCGGCCCCAGCAGCGGTCCCAGCAGCACGATCAGGCCGAAGAGCGTCATGCCGACGGGCATCTGGTGGCGCGGCAGGCGGGTGCGCACGATGGTCTGCGCGGTGGGGATGAGGGCGCCGCCGAAGAAGCCCTGCCCCACGCGGCCCAGGATCATGGCGGTGAGCGTGTGGCTCAGACCGCACATGATGGAGAACACGGTGAACAGGATGGCGCAGGACAGCAGCAGCTTGCGCATGCCCATCACGCGGCTGAGCCACGCCGACAGCGGGATCATGACCACTTCGCTCACGAGGTAGCCGGTGGAGATCCAGGTGCCCTCGGTGCCGCTGGCGCCGACCTCGCCCTGGATCTGCGGCAGGGCGGAGTTGGTGATGGAGATGTCCAGCGACGCGATCAGCGCGCCCAGCGCGCCGGCGATCACCGCCAGCCAGTCGAGGGCGGTGGCGTTGGGTTCGGCGTGGGGCGTGCGGGACACTTACTGCTTCCCGTCCTTGCTGGTGTCGATGGAGGCCGTGACCGACATGCCCGGCACCAGCCGGCCGACCAGTTCCGGCGGTACGTCGACGTGGATACGCACGGGCACGCGCTGCACGATCTTGGTGAAGTTGCCGGTGGCGTTCTCCGGCGGCAGCAGCGCGAACTGAGCGCCGGTGCCGGGCGCGAAGCTTTCGATGTGGCCGTGGATGTCGCCATCGCCCAGGGCGTCCACGTGGATCCGCGCCGGCTGGCCGATGCGCATGCGGCTGACCTGGGTCTCCTTGAAGTTCGCCACGAGGTAGATGCTCTGCACCGGCACCACGCTCATGAGCCGGGTGCCGGGCTGCACGTACTGGCCGAGGCGGGCGTTGTTGTCGCCGATGCGGCCGTCCATGGGCGCCTTGATGACGGTGTCGTCGACATTGAGCTGGGCGGTGTGCACGGCGGCCTGGGCGCCCTCCAGCTGGGCCCGCGCCTGGCTCACCTGGCTTTCCAGGGTTGCGACCTGGTGTTCAGCGGCATGCAGGCCCGCGGTGGCCGCCTGTTCCTGGGCCACGGCGACGTCGCGCTGGTTGACGGCCTGCGCATAGCGCTCCTCGGTCTCCACGCCCTGCGCGTGCAGGCCCCGGTAGCGTTCGGCCTCGGAGCGGGCGAAGCGGGCGTTGGCCTGGGCCACGGCCAGCTGGGCCCGGCTTTGTTCGATGGCCGCATGCTGCTGGGCGATCTGGCTTTGCAGCGCGTTGATGTCCGCGTTGCGGGCGCCGACCGTGGCGGTCTGCTGGTTCAGGCTGGCGCGGTAGGTGCGCACGTCGATGCGCACCAGGGGTTCGCCGGCCTTCACCTGCTGGTTGTCCCTGACGTACACCTGTTCGATGTAGCCGGAAACGCGCGGCGCCATGGCGACCAGGTCGGCCTGCAGGTAGGCATCGTCGGTGGATTCAACGAAGCGGCCGTGCAGCAGCCACTCGACGCCGTAGGCGAGGGCGGCGACCAGGATCACCGCGGCGGCGACCCCCATGATGATGTGGTTGCGGGATTCTTTTTGCGGGGCGGGAGGCGGGGTGTCGGCCATTGGAACAGGCTCCGGATGTATGCCAGCTGGAAAATGTTGTCCATCTGGAAATTGTTTGTCAAGTGGAATACATTTGCGCGGTATCGGTTCGGTGACAGACAGCGGGACACATGAGCAACGACGTCGCAGCGCAACGCAGGCATCCCGAGGAGGGTGGGTACGCGCGTGGGGAGGAAACCCGTGCCCGCATCATCGCGGCGGCGCTGCGGATTTTCGGTGATCATGGCTACGACCAGGCGTCGACGCGCCAGATCGCCGCCAGCGCCGGCGTCAATCCGCCCGCGCTGCAGTACTACTTCGGCGGCAAGGAAGGCCTGCACCGCGCCTGCGCGCAGCACATCATCGAGCGCGTGTCCGGGGTGCTCGATCCGGCATATGAGCGCGCGGTGCGCGCGGCCCGCGCCGGGGACCGTGGCGAGGCGATTGCCGCGCAGTGCGCGCTGCTCGAATCGATGGTGGATGGCCTGATGGCGGCCGGCGCCGATAGCTGGTGCCGCTTCATCGCCCGCGGCAAGGCCGACGGCGCAGGTCCCGCCATGGCGATGATCCATGAGCACATCGGCAAACGCCTGCGCGAGGCGACGGTGCGGCTGGTGGCCGCGGTGACCGGCCAGCAGGCCAGGTCCGAGGTCACCCGGCTGCGGGCGGGCACCCTGCTGGCGCAGGTCACGAACATCTATGCCAACCGCGAGTACCTGCTGCCCGCCATGGGCTGGACGGAGTTCGACGCGCGGGTGCTGGGCTTGATCAAGTCCGTGGTGGTGGAGAACACCCGCCTGCTGCTGACCGGCTGGCCGAAGGCAGAGCACGGCCGTTCCCGCGCCAAGGGCTGAGCACGATCGGGCTGTACCGGGGTCGTGGCATTTTCCGGTTGTTAATACGAACAATTCTCATTAGGATTGATCCTCTCTTTCAGGGGGTCTCAGTGGGATTTGGCAGGTCATGTTTGCCCGTGGTGCTGGCGTTGGCGCTGGCAGCCTGCGGCGGCGGTTCAGGGAGCGGTTCCGCGTCGAGTGGCAGCTCGGACACCGGTTCGGGCACGGATTCGACCCTGTCCGCGACGGCCCGGCTGGGCGAGAAGATTTTCAATGACACCGCGCTGTCGGTGTCCGGACAGCAGTCCTGCGCCACCTGTCACGTGGCGAAGTACGCCTATGCCGCCGATCCCACCGCCAATGGCCCGGACCATGGCAGTCCGGTGGCCCTGGGCGGCCCGGGCATGAACCTGCCCGGATTCCGCAATACGCCGTCGCTCATGTATGCGTCGTACACGCCGGAGTTCTATTACGACTCCGACGGCAACCCCAATGGCGGCTTCTTCCGCGACGGCCGCGCCGCGACGCTCGCAATCCAGGCGACCCAGCCGTTCACCACGCCGTTCGAGATGGCCAACGCCGACGCGGCGGCGGTGATTGCGAAGCTCAAGACGCGCCCCTACCTGGCGGACTTCGAGGCGTTGTACGGCAGCGCCGTGCTGGGCACGCCGCAGACCGCGTTGACCTACATGGGCCTGGCGCTGGCGGCCTACGAAACCGAGGACCCGGACTTCCATCCCTTCAGCAGCAAGTACGACGCGTTCCAGGCGGGCAAGGCGCAGCTCACCGCGCAGGAGCTGCGGGGCCTGGCGGACTTCAATGACCCGACCAAGGGCAATTGCGCCGCCTGTCATCCCAGCACCTCCGCTGATGGCTCGACGCCGCCGCTGTTCACAGACTTCAGCTTCGACAACCTGGGCCTGCCGCGCAACACCGCGATCCCCGCCAACAGCGACGCGGCGCCGCCGTCATACACGCCCGTGAACAGCACTGACGGCGTGCACAGCTACTACGATCTGGGCATCTGCGGGCCGATACGCACGGACATCAGCAACAACCCCAGCGATGCCAGCAGCAATGGCAAGAACCTGTTCGGCTATTGCGGGCAGTTCAAGGTGCCCACGCTGCGCAACATCGCGCTGACCGCGCCGTACTTCCACAACGGTGAGTTCGCGACCCTGGCGGACGCGGTGACCTTCTATGTCCAGCGTGACACCAGCCCGCAGAAGTTCTATCCGGTCGCGGGCAACCTGGTGACCAAGTTCGATGACCTGCCGGCCCTCTACGGCGGCTTGTTCACCATCGACTACACCGTTCCCGACTCCGACGCCGGCTATGTCGGCAACGTCAACACGCTGGAGGTTCCCTACAACCGCCATGTCGGCGGCACGCCGGCCCTGAGCACCGCCGACATCAACGACGTGGTGGCGTTCCTGTGCACGCTGACCGACGGCTTCGATCCGGCCAATCCAACCGCGCAGGTGCTGCCCGCGCAGTGCCAGGCCGCGGTCGCGGCCGGCACCTCGACTTCGAATTGATTTTCCGTCCAAGGACCCGAGAACATGAAAGCAGTCCCGAATTCCAAATCCGCGTTGTCGCTGCTGGCGGCGGCGCTGCTGCCCCTGGGCAGTGCGCAGGCGCAGCAGGCGGGCACTGATGCGACCCGGATGCTGGAGCAGCGTATCGAGCAGATGCAGCAGCAGCTCGAATCCATGAAGCAGGAGCTGCAGGAGCTGAAGGGCGAGAACCAGCAGCTGGCCGCGCAGCAGAAGCAGGTGCAGAACGAGCAGACCAGGCAGGCCGAAGCGACCGCCCAGGTCCAGCAGCAGGCCGCCCAGGCGCAACAGGCCGCGGCCGCCACCCCAGCCAGCAGCGGCATCCCCGAGGGCCTGTACCTGTGGGGTTATGGCGAGGTCTACTACACCCATCCGACCCACGACAATGCGCTGTCGCAGTTCGACCTGGCGCGCGCGGTGTTCGGCATCGGCTACCGCTTCAGTGACCGCACGGTGTTCAACTCGGAGTACGAGGTCGAACACGCGGTGGCGTCCGCGTCCGACAAGGGCGAGTTCGAGGTCGAGCAGTTCTACGTCGATCACCAGCTGGCCGACTGGGCCTCGGTCAAGGGCGGCCTGTTCCTGATGCCGTTCGGATTGCTCAACGAGCACCACGAGCCGACCAACTTCTACGGCGTGCAGCGTAATTTCGTCGAGACGCTGATAATCCCCAGCACCTGGCGCGAGGGCGGCGTGGGTTTCCACGGCAACACCGACTATGGCCTGAAGTGGGACGCGGGCCTCACCACCGGCCTCGACCTCGGTGCCTGGAGCAACAATCCCGAGGACCCGATGTACCGCACCGCCCTGGAGCTGGAAAACAGCGACGCGGCGCCGATGCAGGAGACGCACCAGGAGTTGTCGCTGGCTGATGCCCAGCACCTGTCGCAGTACCTGTCCCTGAGCTATGACGGCATTCCGGGCCTGCTGGCCGGCGCGGCGGTCTTCACCGGCAAGGCCGCGGTGGCCAAGGTGCCCCAGGGTCTGCCCGACCAGCGGGTCACGCTGTGGGAAGGACACGTGCGCTGGACGCCGGGCAAGGCCGAACTTACGGCCTTGTATGCCCGCGGACGCTTCAGCGATACCGCGACCTACAACCTGGTGAACACCGGGGTGTCCAATCCCATGCCGGCGGAGTTCCTCGGCTACTATGCGCAGGGCGCGTATTCGCTGTGGGAGAAGGGTGACTACCGCTTCGCGCCGTTCGCGCGCTGGGAGCACTACGACATGGGCTATTCCTACGAGGGCATCGCGCCCGGCTTCACCACCATGCCGCAGGGCCTGGCGGCCGACGGCATGCCCTGGCCGGTGCCGCGGGACACGGTGTGGACCACCGGCTTCAATTTCTATGTGACTCCGCACGTGGTGCTGAAGGCGGACTACCAATGGTTCCGCGACAACACCAACTTCACCCGGTTCGACCTGGGACTGGGACTGGCGTTCTAGGACGGAGCCGCCATGGACTCGCGCATCGTGTTGCTGCCGCTGGCGGCGCTGGCGGTGGCCCAGCCGGCCCAGGCGCTGGTCTACCTGCAGGTGCCGCAGGCCCAGGCGCTGATGTTTCCGGGGCAGAAACTCGAGGCGGTGCCGCTGCTGCTGTCGGCCGCGGACGTGAGCGCCGTCGAGCATGATTCGGGCGTGAAGGTGTATCCCGGCTCACTGCAGGCGTGGAAGTGCGCCGATGGCTGGTTCTTCACCGACTCGGTCATCGGCAAGCATGATTTGATCCGCTATGCCGTGGCGCTGGGCAACGACGGCAGGGTGCGCCAGGTCGAGATCCTCGAATACCGCGAGGCCTATGGCGGCGAGGTCCGCAACACCCGCTGGCTGGCGCAGTTCAAGGGGCACGAGCATGGCGATCCGGTGAAGACCGGCAGTGACATCCAGAACATCAGCGGCGCCACGCTGTCGAGCGAGCACCTGGCCGATGGCATCCGGCGGCTGCTGTCCACGTATGCCCTCGTCATCGCCGGCAGGCAGTAGCAGGACCCCGCAGCTGCGGGGCTCAGGCGTCGCATACCCCGATGCGGCCGTGCGGCGCGCGCGGCCGTTGCTCGGCACGCTGGTGGATATCCAGGCCACGGGCGGCCTCGATGAACCGGCATTGCATGCGGCGGTGGAGCTGGCCTTTGGCGAGATCGAGCGCGTGCACGCGCTCATGAGCCGGCAGGACGCAGGCAGCGAACTGTCGCGGCTGAACCGGGAAGCGGCGGAGCGTGAGCAGCGGCTGCATCCGGACACGCTGGCCGTACTGACGGCCGCGCTGCATTTCGCGGCGCTCAGCGAAGGGGCGTTCGACCCCTCGCCGGGGCAGTGGCGGCAGATCGAGCTGCATGCGGACCGGGTGCGGTTCCGTCAGCCGTTGCAGCTGGACTTCGGCGGCATCGCCAAGGGCTACGCGGTGGACCTGGCGGTGGCGGCGCTGCGGCGCGCCGGTGTTGCGGCCATCGCGGTCAATGCGGGCGGCGACCTGCGTGTCTGCGGCCCGCCGCAGACGATCGGGTTGCGCGATCCGCGCGACCCCGCCGCGGTGGCGCAGGTGCTGGAACTGCAGGACGCGGCGCTCGCCAGTTCCTCCGCGGGCTTTTCGCGGCGGCTCGAGGCGGGACGGGAGGTCTCGGACCTGGTGGACCCGCGCAGCGGCAGATTCCATACCAGCCACGAAGGTGTCAGTGTGCGGGCGCCCAGCTGCATGGCAGCGGACGCACTCACCAAGGTGGTGCTGTTTGCGCCGCCTGCCGTGGCGGAACGGGCGCTCGCGGCCTGTGCCGCGCGGGCCATCCGGCTGGGGTGATTCAGTCGCGGCGTTTCCGGCCGAGCACCACATGTGTGACCAGCAGGACAATGGCCGCGAGGCCCGCGATCCAGTGGACGAACCCGGTCCATTCGCGCAGGTCGTCGTCGACCAGGTAGTACAGCCCGTAACCGGAGAGCGCCAGCAGTCCGGCCACCCCCAGCACCAGTGAGCCGCTGGTGCGGTTCATGTGATGACGCCAGCCCAGGCGCACGTGTGTCGGCAGCACTGAACCCAGCACCGTCAGGAATACCAGCAGCGCCAGGCCATGCAGCCGCAGCCACCACACTTCCAGCGGGTTGGGCCCGGGTCCGGGCGGATGCAGCAGGTAGTGGCACACCAGCCAGCCCAGGCCGGACAGCGCCAGACCCGCGCCAGCGCCGTACACCCACCATTCCTGGACGGACCCCAGCCGCTGCTGCGGGCGCGGCAGGTGCCGTGCGGCATGGTGGTGGTGGCTGGGGTGGGCGGGTCTCATGGATCGCACAAGATACCCGGTTCCACCCGCTCCGGTGAGATGGATCAGGCGGTGCGCAAGGACATAAGTCCAACGCCGCCCGGGAAATCTTGCTGGTCGTGGCTTTGAGGGTACAATCGCCGGCCGCGGGTCATGCCCGCGTCTCGTGCCATCGGTCCCATCCGGTGGGCTTATCGATCCGACCGCCCTCGGGGGGACAATGCCGATTCGTCATATCAACAAGGTACCGGGGCTGCTGGCCCTGGCATTCACGGTCGCCTCGGGCGCCGCGCTGGCTGCCGGCACCACCGCGAATGTCAATGCGCAGCGCATGGCCGACCCCGCTGCCACCGCCGCCAACTGGATGACCTACGGCGGCACCTACTCCGAGCAGCGTTTCAGCCCGCTCAAGCAGATCAACAAGGACAATGTCGGCAAGCTGGGCCTGGCATGGTTCGCGGACTACGACACCAACCTGTCGCAGGACGGCACGCCGCTCGAGATCGACGGCGTGCTGTACGTGTCCACGGCCTGGAGCAAGGTTTACGCCTTCGATGCGCACAACGGCAGGAAGCTGTGGCAGTACGACCCGAAGACGCCGGGGCAGTGGATCCGCAATGTCTGCTGCGGCATCGTCAACCGCGGCATCGCCGCCTGGAACGGCAAGATCTACGTCGGCACCCTGGACGGCCGCCTGGTCGCGCTGGACGCCGCCACCGGCAAGCCGGTGTGGGAAAAGCTGACCATCGACCCCAAGGATCATTACTCCATCACCAGCGCGCCGCGTGTTGCCAAGGGCAAGGTGCTGGTGGGCCTGTCCGGCGGCGAGTACGGCGTGCGCGGTTACATCAGTGCCTACGATGCCGAGACCGGCAAGCTCGACTGGCGCTTCTACACGGTGCCCGGCGACCCGTCCAAGGGCTTCGAGAACAAGGCCATGGAAAGGGCCGCCAAGACCTGGAGCGGCGAGTGGTGGAAGCTCGGCGGTGGCGGTACGACCTGGGATGCCCTGGTGTATGACCCGGTGACCAACCTGGTGTATTTCGGCGCCGGCAACGGCACCCCCTGGAACCAGACCTACCGTGATCCCAAGGGCGGGGACAACCTGTACCTCGCGTCCATCATCGCGCTGAACCTGGACACCGGCGAGTACGTCTGGCACTACCAGGAAACCCCGGGGGACACCTGGGATTACGATGCGGTGAGCCCGCTGTCCGTCGTGGACATGGCCATCGACGGCAAGCAGCAGCGCGTGCTGCTGCAGCCTTCCAAGAATGGCTTCTTCTACATCCTTGCGGCGCGTACCGGCAAGCTGCTGAAAGCCACGCCGTTCGTCGACGTCAACTGGGCCGACGGCGTGGACATGAAGACCGGCCGGCCGCGGGTGCGCCCCGAGGCGCGTTATCCCAAGGGCAGCGCCGGCTTCGACCTGTTCCCGGGCGTCCAGGGTGCGCATGGCTGGCATGCCAACGCGTACAGTCCGGATACGGGCCTGATGTACGTGCCAACCCAGCACGCGTACTTCCCGATGGTCTATGACCCCAACTACGCGGTCAGTGACACGGGCTACAA
>Ga0153956_1003042_pt1 | contig 11382 bp, 13 predicted proteins | sample TSFL040MetaG_FD_104704 | JGI IMG/M metagenome (GOLD analysis project Ga0153956, IMG submission 104704) | Attine ant fungus gardens microbial communities from Florida, USA - TSFL040 MetaG | ecosystem: Host-associated > Fungi > Mycelium > Unclassified | place: USA: Florida, Wekiwa Springs...
TACTTCGACCGACCCGGCACATCGAACGGCCCCACCGAAGCCATCAACGGCCGACTCGAACACCTCCGCGGTTCCGCCCTCGGGTTCCGTAACCTCACCAACTACATCGCCAGATCCCTACTCCAGACCGGCGAATTCAGACCCCAATTACACCCCGGATTGTGAAGAGCCCCATATCCCAGCATCCGGATTGCCCATGACCCAGCCGGCCATGTTGGCGCTACCTAGTTCGGTCGAGCCGTGTGCCCACACAGTGCGGGCGGCGGTATCGACGTCGCCAATGCGGATGCGTCCGCGCTCACTGGTGTGCGCTCCGGCCAGTAATAACTACGCTGGGTGGTGTCCATGTCTGTCGCAAGCCAACCTGCTCCAACCAAACTCCAGGATCACGGTCGCGAGCGACTCGAAGGACGTCCTCTCGGAATCCTTTCGGGTATGGCTTGGACGCAGCCGCATCCCTCCAGTCCGGTTCTCAAAACCGGGCGATCAGGTCAAGGTAATTCCCAACGTTTCCGGAGCCTCCGGACTTACTGGGATTCACATCTCCGTCAAGGACGAAAAGAGTAAGGTTGCGATTTCTCGCACTTTAGCCCATCGTCGATCTGATTGCAGTCCTGAAAACGACCACAATCCATCATCCGAAGAATTTGACATCTCACTGAAGAGACGGTCGATTTCGCGAACATAGTCGTTCTGCCGATCAGTGAATGTAAGCCGATGCGGAACATGCAACGACTCGAATTCAAGCGCCAGCTCGTCGACTTCTACATCCAGATTTTCAAGATAAGCGATTTGAGCTTCGGGCGATGAAGCAAGCCGCTCGACTAAATCAATGAAATTCTGTTGCCAATCTTTTGCGTTAGATGTCATCGAATGATCCCTCCCAAGTCGCCATTAGGTCCGACGACTCGCCAGTACGGTTCTGGTCCGTGATGACCACCACCGGGATGCCAACGAATTTGAAGCCCTGTCGGATTTCCATTCTCAGTATACTGCCGAAACACCCAACCTTGGCCAGCTCTCGATCCTTTGCCCAACGTCTCTACTTTCCAGCCCGGAATCTTACCGAGCGCAGCTTCGACCTGTTCAGGTGTTTCACCCGCGAGTAACTTAGGGTTCGTCATTACCTCGTCGATAGTCAAGCGGATGATCGTTCCTTTGCCGACGACCGTGGTCTTTGCAGCATTTTCAACGGCAGCTTTAATGGCCGCCCCCTTTACTCCCTTTTTTAATTTCCACTCAAGCACATGAGCCATTGCTCTTTTGGCAGCAGCAATCATGGCTTTTCCGGCGAGTCCGGCTAGATCCGCGACAGGAACAATCAGCGCGGCCCAGCTGGCCATGTCCAGCGCATCGAGCAGGTCGACGTACCATGGATCCTCAGGCTCGATGGTGCCGTTTTCCAGGAGTTTCGCATCGCCGAACAATGGCGAATTTCTGACCCTGGTCATGCCGATTCGTTGATCGGGTGATAGCACAAGCTGCGAGCCCATCCGGCCCTGCGGTATCGGGTTCGTATCGGCGATCCACTGTTCGAGTGTGGAACCGTCGGACATGTGGGCAGTGATGACAGTGCCGACCGCGTTGCGGCCGGTGTTGACACTTGTTGGATATACGGTATCGAGGAAGAAATTCTGGCGCAGAAAGTCCAGGCGTTTGTTATCCATCCCCATCTGCGGGAACAGCAAAGCCTGCCAGCCTGATTCGCCCGACGGCGACACCGCTGGCGTGCTAGCCGTGGGACCAACGACGGGCAGGTCGACGTTCACGGTTGGGTGATGGCGCGCAGACGGGTCGAACGGCACGGTGAATTGCCCGCCGGTACCCACTGCCCCCGGTGCCGGTACGCGACCGACCATGAGTTCGACATCAAGGTACCCATCGCCCAAAGCGATGACATACCAATGATCATCAGCCGGGAGTGTCTCAACGAACCGACCGTTGCTCAACTGCCGGCTGGAGGCGCACACATAGTCGGCATCAGACTGCAACAACGCAAAGTTGTCCGCCGAGACCAGCTCCACGTACGCCGAACCGCCGCTGTGCCCGACGCTGATCACGGTGCCACGAGGCCGCCACTGCACATCGACGTAATCAACAATCATCACGACACCCCTAACGGTGTAGACCAACAACGACCGCTCGGCATCGACAACGCATAACGATCCCCGCACTTCTTGAACAGAAGATCTGCGCAACGACACATGGCTGATGCCAACATGTTTGACATCAGCTACTCATCACCGCGCTCCGCAGATACCCCGATTACACGATCGGAATTTCGCTACGCTGCGCCGGACACGGTCGCACATGACGAACCGCTTCCAGCACTGCCATACGGCCAATGTGCAGACCACTGCTACGGCTCACTGAGCGCTCCGGCCCGTTAAATCGCCAACACAAATATCAACAGAGCCAGAAACCAGCTCATCACGCCCACTGCCAACAGACCCCAGACGACCATCAGCCACCTCCTATTCCTAGGACGCCAGGCCGTGCGCCGAGGCGGCCGCAGACAGCATCAACCCACAGCACAGGGTCAACAGCGCTGGCACCGTGTAGAGGCCCTCGCAGGCCAGCGCCGACGGGTACCGTGCGCATTCACTGAGACCAGACTCCAACGGAATCGGCACGGACAAACTCATGCCGCCATCACGAGGCGAAGGACATGCTCAATTCAATTCGGCCCCAACTAATCTCGGCCCCAACCGGCACCTGTCAGAACCCGAACGACCCCGACGGCTGCAACACAAACCCATGCGAACCCACCGTGCAAACCGTCACATCCCCATCGGCCGTGCCACAGGTCACCACACCACTAGTGACTTTCTGCCCCACACCGAGCACCTTGGTACCCACCTCTGTCGTGCAACCTTCCCGGTGATACCCCAAAGCCTTGGTGTAACCCGCGGACTTGGAGTGGTTCACCTGACCCGGGCGTTCCAAATCTGCTGCGGCGATACCCCAGTCGCAGGCACCGTTCAACGGACTGCTCGAATTAAGGGGGATGTCCGCGATACCGGGTAAAGAACCTGAGCAAGTCACGCGTCCGTCAGCAGGGGTAGCGGGGTTAAACGGCAGTGTGAACGCGCAGCCCGCTCCATCAGCGGTCGTAAAGTGCACGCCGGGAGGGGTACCAGGCCGGACAGGACCGTGAACGATGAAGTCCCCGGTCACGTCAGCAAACCCACTCACATCCGGCACATCACCACCCGCCGGCTGTGCCCACGCAGCACCAGGAACGACAGCCAACGCCACCACGACACATACGAGCGGGGACAACCACACACGATTCGACATCGCTACACATTACTTTCAGACGGACCGCTACGGACGGGTGACCGTGAACGTCGTGGTAAACAACTGCGGTTTATACGGCCACTTGGCGTCTGAGCCAGGCGGGGGAGCCAACGCCTCGTCACCGTACTGGCTGACCCGCAACGTCACCGTGTTGGTGCGGGTATTCGGATCCCACACATCACTAACGATAGTCGGGCCGTAGACACCGAACACTCCGGTATCGGAAGTAGTAGCCACGAGATCAGCGTCGGCGATCTTGCCGACCAGACCTTGTGGGGTGGATGCGACTGCAGCCCGAATGGGTTGGCCAGTGTCCGCGCCGACGAGCAAGAACCCACCGCCCTGGAGGCGGATCAACTGGTTCTCCCGATCACCGGCCAGGACATTGCCGAGATTCGTCCACGGCTGTGTCACCCAAGCGTGCGGATTCGCCGGGTCCACCGGCGCGGACATGTACAGTTCGCGGACGCCGCCCTTACCGTCACCAGGGTTCCCGACCACGTACATGCGGTTGGTGTCCGGATCGTAGGCCCCACTGGCCTGGCCCACCTGGGCCAGGCCGATGGACTTAGCGGGATTGCTCAGATCCACAATCAGCGATGGGGACGTTACGTAAGGATTGCGCTCGCCGGCGGGCGGGGTGCCGCTCGGTGGCGTGCTGTAGAAGGCATACCGCGAGCCGTTGGCGCCCTCGGCGGTACCGGTCGGGATAGCGCGGGTGTTCAGTGGCACCGCCAGTGGATTTCGACCTCCGTTGAGCAGCGGGTGGCGATCAGGGAGACCCTCGCCGCGGTCCCCACCGATGTTGATGCCGGTGTTGGGGATGGTGACATCAAGATCATCGCTGTTGGGGTTAGCCGCCGCCACCGGCTGCGGGACTGGGCCGTTGATCACGGGGTCCGGCTTCGGCGCAGGCCCGCCGCCGCTGTTCGGATCATCGCCCGATTGTTTGACCAATTGCGCCGTTGCGGCCGGTGTCGGCACTCCGCCGGTGGTTTGCGCCGCCGCAGCGGGAAAAGGCTCACCGAGCGCACCGACAGGGACAGCATCATCGAATAGGGCCACCTCGGTATCGGCGGTACCCTCCAGCACCACCGTCCACTTACCCGCACCAACGATGACTTCTTTCAACGGCCACGTCACCGTGACCCAGTCCAACGACACCGGCCGGCCTGCCAGCACATCGCGAAACCCACCCTCTGTGGACAGCAACACGAAGCGCAATGACCCGCCGGAGCGCATGAACACCACCATCCGCGCCGCAGTCGAAATCGCAGGCAGGTCAACATAAGACCACGCTATGGAAACACCTTCCCACTGCTTTCACGATTGATCTCACCGCGACCTGATGCCCGAACACCCATCGCCGATGGCAGTCATTGCGCCACTGTCATCGGCAAAGCTGCTATACCCGTCCCCGGTCTACCTCCACCGTTCGGAAGTTCACGACCCCTCGCCGATACGCTGGAGGTAATCGCTGACGGTCAAACCCTCCGGCTCACGAGCCACGGTCTGGTACACGACACCCGGACGTGGAGTGGGCAGAGGCCGGAACTCTTGCAGCTCAGGTGGTTTCATCGCATCCATCGTCTGCATCCACACCTGCTGGCGGAGCGTGTCGAGCATCTGGGCCAACAGATGATCGCCCACCGTCCAGCCCTGATGAACCTTGTGGTAAACCGCCGTTCCCGGAGGCGAATAGATCACGAAATGAACGAACTGACTGAACGTGAGTCGGGTTCCGACATCGTCAAGGCAATACCCGGCCCGCAGAAGGTCGCGCTCCACCGCACCCAGATAGGAATCTAGGATGTGCTGGAGCGCTTCGATTCCCCCAGTGTCATGTTCGCGTCTTCCAGCCACGCGGTGAAGAACGCCAACACCGCGGCGTCGTCCCACTGGTTGAGGACCGCATATGCCGGCGCGGTCAGCACTTTTTCCAAACGCGCCCAACATAATTCTGCTGGATCGTGGCGTGACTGCAGCTGAACCTGAAACGGCAACCGGATATCGTTGAGGTGCGGGACACCCACGGACTGCCCATCGCGATCGGTGTAGACGAACACATCAGGAAAGTCCGGATACACCGCGGCCCAATCACCGCCAGGTTCCCCCGGGCGCGGGGGAACCTGGCTGCTGATCGTCGAAGTCACGACGCGAGAACTCCGTCGTCGGTGACGGTGTAAGAGAAGAAGCCCTCGGTGTCAGGGAACATCTTCACTTCGCAGTCGTGGGCGAGCACATCCTTGTGGGACCACTTCTGCTCGGAGCGCTTGATGATCCGGCCCAGCGGGAAGAATTTCTGAATCCGTTTGCCGCCGGGGCTGAACGTGTCCAGAATCCAGCCGTGGTTGTCGAGCACATCGGAGGTCTGCATGATCGACAACCGCTGCCCGTGGGTAGCGGTAGCGGCCTTGACGCTCACGTTGTCCGCACCGTAAGCCACCGCAGCCACATCTGGATTCAAGAACTCATACAGCTTGAACTTCAAGCTGATCGAGTACGTTTCCTGCGGTTCGGCGACTTGGTCAGAACCCCATGCATAGATCGATCGCGTGGGGCGATCCTCGGTCTCGGACAGGCCATCATCGGCGACGAAGCCCAGCCGGGTGGCCGTGGCCGGGATCGAGAAATCGGCAGTCACGTCCGGCGGGGCGGTGTCCAGCGGCACCGTGTAGATCCCGCCGATGATGCGCAGACTCTTCGGTGACGGCAGAACGATGTTTCTGGTATCGCCGGCGATACCCGATGGAGCGGTCATGAAGGATTCCTTTCATTTTCTGACAGAGCCCGCGGACGCGGACCCCAAATATTCGGTGAGTTCAGCCGATGCTGCAGGGCACCGTCACCCAGGTGGTGATCACGTAACGGCCCATGTCGGGCACGTCCGGATCATCCCGGCGCGTGGGCCCACTGACATGCTCGGTCCATTGCACGGTCGGCTCTGATGCCGGCATCACTGTCATCAAACCTTTGATTAGTATCGAAACCTGTTCGGCGCGTTCGGCATCCGCATCGAAGTAGCATGTCTCGAGTAGTGCGTTGTCGGAGAAATCATTGTCACTACTGCTGTTGATCAACACCGTCGTGCCAAACTGCGCCGGCACCGGATCGGGCACCCCGGCGCTGAACGGCACAGTAAAGCCGCGCAACGCCAACTGCGCCGACAGATACGGCATCACCAACGCCGTGGCACTGGCAGGAACAAGCGCATCAGACATAACGACATCCACCTCGAAGCTCGAAGGAAAAAGGTCCATACCAACGGGATCGATGCACCAAACTCCATTGGCGCATCGACGGATTGCACGACAGCCGGTTTCGGCAGCAGCAGGCTGTCTTCAGCCGGCCATAATCCCAACATCCACTCAGGTCGAGAATATTTGCGACCGTTGGCATTTCATAGATTTATGGCACAGAGCCATCTTCACGAACTGATCAACAGCGCCAACTCCGATGAGTCGACACAGGTGCGCACTCGGCTTCCAAAACCCGAAAACCGCCTCCGGACACAGTTGTGCTGTTGTGAAAGCTAGTCTACTGATTGATATTTCGGCACACAAGACCAAATTTACAGAAATGAAGAATTGGTCATAGGACCTGCTGGAGTCTGCCGCGATCCGCTGGCATCGCGCACACCCCGCACCACCGGCGATCCCCACCAGCCGGCAAACACCCGTACGAGCCGGCCGGCACCGCGCCTCGCACCGACGTGGCCGATACCGCGAAGACTGGCGGAACATCAACCGCCATCTCGACCGAAAAGTTCGGAGCCAATTACCGACAACGCGCCCACCGCGCGAAGACGCCGAACAGACGCACCGCTCGGCAACACACGAAACAGATTGCATGACAGCCGGTTCCGGCAATACTAAATGCCGGAACCGGCTGTCCTCAACCGGCCAGAGCTCTAACACCCAGTCAGATGTCGAGAATTTGTGTGGCCGTTGGCATTCTGACGCAAACGCCGAGAGACCGACATTGGGAGTTATTCAACAGCGGCCAGCCGCACACACCCATGTAGCACGCCTGATCGCCCATGCGCACCTCAGAGGCCCGCTTTCGGTGGTAGTTTGACGATGGTCGCCAGATCGAATGTCGTTGCAGTAGTGGGTGCTTCGAACCCGAAGGGTGCGATATAGCCATCTGCCTTGTTGATCGCCACATTGGTGAACACCACGTCATAGATCAGCTGATCGAGGCCCAGCTCGGGAACATTAGCAGTCAACTCAACCCCGGTCCCACCCACGATGGTCCGCAGCACTCCATCCGAATCGATACGGGCCTGCACCGGCGCCAACATCACACCTTGAGGCGGAGATAGCTCCGGTGACCAGATCACCGTCCCCAGCGGCAATCTCGGTATGAAATCGACTGTCGCCGACACAGGTCCAATATCCGGATCTATGCCGGCATCGACATAATCAACGGCGACCGCGCTCAACGTGCCGGTGACAGTGAAAAACGCAAGACCAGCCATCACATCCTCCAAATGGACAGACTCGGACAACACATGCCGGGAACTACGCGTGCGAGACGCACTATGCAGCGTGTGAGACAGCACCGGAACAAATGGACATCCGACAATGGCGGGGTCCACACCGAAAACAGAAGAAGGGCAAAGAAACCGGGGTGACTCCCGTACCCGGGCACAGTTGTGCTATTGCGAAATCCAGTCTACTGCTTGATGTTTCGGCACACAAGACTAAATTTACGGAGACGCATAATTGTTCGTTTCGGTCCACCGGCGTCCGCTGAGGCCTGCTGGCGTCGCGCTTGGCCCGCGCGCCACCAGAGGCCTACCTTCAGGTCGCGATCAGAACGGCCAGACTTTCAGCGCCACGGCTGGCCACTGACGCCATCAGCGAGCCCGTCACAGCCTGAGCTACTGACGAAATTGCGGTGGTACGTACAAATCCTCGGTGGGTATCTCTCGCCCTGTCGGCGTATCAACGATCCGGATACCCTGCTCGTCGCGAACAATCTGTAGGTCAGATCCCACAGGCAAATCCCAGATACCGATCAGCGCCGGCTCGATAGCGCACAGATCATTGAAATCGACGATCTGCCAATTGCTCAAATCCTCGAGATACTCGCTGGTGTCCACGTGACTCATGATCTGCCACCCGTTATCCACCGGATCCTGGGACACGTCCCGCACCATCCACCGCACCACACCACGACGTTCGATCACGTTCTTGGTGACCAGGCACGCGCCTGCATGCGCAATGAACTCAACCACGATGAGTCTCCTGATAGGTCTTCATCCGCTCGCGCAGAATAGGAACGCTGTATACCGTCTTAATAAGGGACACATCCAAATTCGGCTGATCAAAAATCACATCATAAAATGGAATCCTGGCGCTCTCCGGATAGAAACCGCTCTCGACCAGACCGATCAGCGGAACTCCCCATCTCTTGGACACCTGATTGATATCAGCACCACCATCAATCAAACGCCGCAACATCGGCGCCTCCAACCGCGCATCATGGTTCTTCTCGCCAAGCAGGATGTGCAAAACATTCATCCCGCCACTGACCACAGACGGATCGGCACCATCATCAAGCAACCGCATCGTGATCGCCACCCGCGCCTCAACATCACGATTAGCCACCGACTCAAACAGCAACGTCTTCCCCCCAGCGGCACGATACGTCACAGCCATGGACGGTTCGTACTCATCAAGGAACTCAGCGTACGAACCACGTTTCGCGGAATAGAGCACTGACATGTTCAGCTAACCCTTCGTCTGGTAGGTGACCGCCTTGCCCAAGTTTACCGATGCTCATCGACATGAGACTGATTACGCAACGGATCCTCCACACGATAATTCTCCAGATCGCGGAACTCATCCAAAACTTCGGATCACTCAACCACGATGCACTTCCTGATAAGCGCGCGTCCGTTCACGCAGAATCGGTAAATTCCACAGATCCCCGAAAATGTAGGCCCACAATTCAGACTGCCCATACTTGGCCGACAGATCCAGATTCGGCTGATCAAAAATCACATCATAAAACGGCTCTGCAGCGCTCTCCGGATGCGGACAATTCTCAATAAGAGCGATCAGCGGCGGCCCCCATCTCTTGGACACCTGATTGATATCAGCACCACCATCAATCAAACGCCGCAACATCGGCGCCTCCAACCGCGCATCCCGATTCCTCTGATCGAACAGGATGTGCAAAACATTCATCCCGCCACTGACCACAGACGGATCGGCACCATCATCAAGCAACCGCGTCGTGATCGCCACCCGCGCCTCAACATCACGATTAGCCACCGACGCAAACAGCAACGTCTTCCCCCCAGCGGCACGATACGTCACAGCCATGGACGGTTCGTACTCATCAAGGAACTCGGCATAGGAGCCATACCCCGCAGAATGCAAAACAGACATGTTCAGCTAACCCTTCGTCTGGTAGGTGACCGCCTTGCCCAAGTTTACCGATGCTCATCGACATGAGACTGATTACGCAACGGATCCTCCACACGATAATTCTCCGCTAAGCCGAACTGGTGTAAGAAGTCGTCCTTGCTAATCCTGTGACTCAGGTAGTTCTCACGCAGTTCACTGTACTTTGCACTACCTCGATGGCCCAAGTCCCACAGACCTTTACGCAGCTCGCCTGGCCGCCATTCGATGAGTCGGTACCGGCCCTCGGTACCATCAGGCAACCGCACCTTGTGGACATCCGGCCCTGCAACATTGTCTAGTACCCGGACCCAGAGCTGGTCTTTGCCGGGGGCCGGCAGGTTGAGCCGTCCACTGGCGATCTCGGCCGCTTGCTCGCTCCGGGAGTTGTTCCATACATCTAGCACCTGCTTCTTTGAAGGCTTTGGACGATCGTTCGCGTAGGACAGCAGATCCCCGTTGCTGTCGTAGCCGTAAGAGTTCGGTACACCCTTTTTCGGCAGTTTGCCGGTGACCGGCTCCACCGAAGGTGAATCACCGTCGTCTTCATCCTCCTCACCTTTGTTCTTGGAGTCCTCACTGCCAGCACCGTCGCCATCAACGTCGTCACTTCCATGCGGCCGCTTGCCCTTACGCAGCATGCGCAGCTGCGCAAGGACTTTCGCTGCGCCTTCCAGGGCGAGCAGATTCCCCACTATCTGGCCGACCGCATGGGCGTATTTACCGTTCGCCCAGTCATCCCATGCCACAAGATCTTTGCCAATCGCCTTGGCCTCATCGACCGGGCTGACCGTCTGCAGCCATTGCCCTAGGTCTTTCCAGCCCTGCGTGGTGTGCAGTAGATCCCACAACAGCGACACCGTGTCACCCAGCCCGGCGATCGTGCCTTTCAGAGAGCCGAAGAGGCCCCCGAAAAAATCGCGCAACCAACCCGGCAAATCCAGCTGGTCCGCCAACTCCGAACCCAGCGCACCAGCCCAGGCCGCAGAACGGTCCCCAAACCGCTCGACGGCATTACCCCAGTCGCTGATCGTGTCGATAACACGACCTGCCACATCCTTGGTCGACTGTGCTGTGGCATCACCGCCACCCCCGGGTGCTGCCACTGGCATACCGGCGGTCAGACCCGGCAAGGCGGGCATCAGGTGTTCGCTGGTGACGGTGGGCTGCGCTCCACCCGGCGTCAGGCTTTGTGCCGCATGAGGATTGAGCACCGCCTGCAGCCCAGCGGTCATCGGAAAGGCGTCGTCAAAGAGGGCAACGTGGTTATCAACAGTGCCTTCCAGCACCACAGTCCACTTACCGGCGGCAGCAATGACTTCCTTGTATGGCGGGGTCACAGTGAACCACTCATACGAAGAAGGCCGGCCGGCCAGAAAATCGCGGAACTCCGTCTCTGTGGCCATCAACATGGCTCGCAGCGGCCCCGCGGTGTGCGGAAACACAGCGACCCGAGCCTTGGTCGAAATCGGTGGCAGATCAACATAAGCCCACGCCACGACAACACCCCCTTTTACCGTCTTGTGCAGAATTTCCTGGGCCGATCGGCAATCGAGCAGCCCTGTCGAGCGATCACGTCATGCGGCACCGCATGCGGTTTGAGCACACGTCGACGCAGTTCACTGCCCGACAGAGCAGCGGAGAAGTGGCCGAGGCAAAGATGTAA
>Ga0153956_1003043_pt1 | contig 11382 bp, 7 predicted proteins | sample TSFL040MetaG_FD_104704 | JGI IMG/M metagenome (GOLD analysis project Ga0153956, IMG submission 104704) | Attine ant fungus gardens microbial communities from Florida, USA - TSFL040 MetaG | ecosystem: Host-associated > Fungi > Mycelium > Unclassified | place: USA: Florida, Wekiwa Springs...
AGCTGCTGGCGGCGCTCATTCGACATCGTCACCGCCGTCGGCACCTGGTGACTGGGGGTCAGGTACACGACCTCGCAGTCGTCAAGCGCCGCATCGACCACCAGCCCTTCCGCATCCACCGGCAGATGCACGGCCTGCGCACCACGCAGCGCCAGCAACTGGCGGAAGTCCGGGTAGCCCGGCTCTTCCACTCCAACGCGCACGCCGGGCCGCACCAGCAGCTGCACCAGCAGCCACAACGCCTGCTGCGCACCGAGGGTGATCAGGATCTGCTCCGGCGCCGCGACGATGCCCCGGCGCGGCAGGATGCGGGTGCGGATCTGCTCGACCAGCATGGGATCATCGAGGTCGCGGCTGCGCGCCGACCATTCGCGGATCTCGCGTGAGGCCAGTGCCAGGCGGCTGACCTCGCGCCACTCCGACATCGGGTACAGGGATGGGTCGACACTGCCATCCAGAAAGGAGTCGCCACTCGGGCGCGTCGCGGGCCGTGCCGGCACCGGGCCCCGCGTCAGCCCCAGGGTCCGGGCGCGCTGCGCCCAGTCGATGCTGGCACCGGCATCCTGGCGCGGTCCCGGCTCGGCCAGTTTCTGCGGCTGCATCGCCGGATTCGGATAGATGCCACTGCGCTCGCGCGTCAGCAGGAAGCCCTCGTCGAGCAGCTGCTGGTAGGCCAGCACCACCGTGTTGCGCGAAACCTTGAGCTGCTCGGCCAACCCGCGCGTGGAGGGCAGGCGCGTTCCGGGAGGCACGGCCCCGGAGACGATCAGCTCGACCAGCCGCTCGCGGATCTGGTTCTGCAGTGAACGCGGACTGTTCGGGTCCAGGAATATCAGTGGCTCACTCACAGCAATGCCAGGACCTCCCCGATGCCGTTCAGCACGTGATGCGGGCGGGACCTGGGAGGCTGCGCCAGCCACTGCTCGCGTGAAGTGGTGCCGGTGGCCACGGCCAGCGCCGTGGCTCCGCCACGCAGCGCCATCTGCGCTTCGACCTTGGGGTCATCGCCGATCACGACCACCTGCTTCATCGGCATGCCGAGCTTGCGGGCCACGAAGCGCAGGGCGTGCAGCGACGGCTTTCCCGTGAGGATGGCACGGGCGTCGGTCAGGCGGCGGATGGCACCCACGATGGTGAAAGAATAGCCGATGGTGCGGCCCTCGCGCGTGGCGAAGAACGGCACGTCCGAGGCCACATACAGCTGGGCACCGTTCCATACCGCGTGGCAGCCGGCCTCGATGTCGCGCATGGCGCACTCCGGAAACCAGCCGACGTAGACGGCGTCCACCCGGGTGGCGTCGGGCTCACCGGGATACACGGTGGTGATGCCGGCCTCGGCCAGGGCATGCCCCACGCCCCGGGTCCCGAGCACCAGCACCCGCTCGATGCCCTTGCGGGCCATGTAGTCGGCGGTGACGCTGGAGGGCGTGAGCATCTGCCAGTCCTCGACCGGCAGCCCGATGCGCCGCAGCTTGGCGGCCTGCTCGGGCGGCGGATAGGCGCTGCCGTTGGTGAGCACCACGTAGGGAATGCCGCGCTGCTTCAGGGTCGAGAGCACCTCCACGGCGCCGGGCAGTACCTCGTAGCCTCCCAGTGAGCGGTCGCTCAGCAGCAAGGTCCCGTCCACGTCGAACATGAAGCCGCAACCGGCCAGCCCCGCCGGCAACCCGACCCTCGCATCCATCATCTTTCCGCAATCCTCGCTCAACTAAATCCAGTGTCGGCGGGTGGAGCCCGCAAATTGCCGTAAGGCGGCTGTAGCGACATGGATGTCGCGGGATGATTCCCAGGAATGGGAATGCCCACCCGCCGGCAAATCGCGAGATACGCCGCCGTGCCTGGTTTACCCCGCACGCCGCAGCCTCAATTGAAAACCCTGCTTGCGCACCAGGATGTCGCTGAGATCCTGTCGCGAGGTCAGTCGCCGTATGAGCTCCACCACCGGCCCTGATGCCGGATCGTAGCGCCGCGGCGCGGGACCCGCCGCCATCATGGCATCCACCTGCTGCGAGGGCATGGTGGCGCGCAGCAGGAACTCCTCGTCCGACAGCGTCGCCCCGACGCGGCGGCGCAGCTCCGGCAGCTCCGCCATGGGCGGCTCAGCCCGCAGCTCACGGGTGCGCGGCAGGGACTCGATGCGCTCCATCACCGGGGCCGCGATGGGCACCGTGGGGCGACCGAACCGGCCCAGGGCATAGCGGATCACTTCGTCCGGCACCACGGCGTAACGCTCAGGCCCCGTCACGTTCATCACGGCCTGGGTCAGCACCATCTGCGCAAAGGGCGTCATGACAATGGGCCAGCCCAATTCCTCGCGCACCCGGCCGATTTCCTCGATCACCGCGCCCTCCAGGTGCGACAGCCGGCTTTCACCCAGCTGGCGGCGCATGGTGCCTACCATCCCGCCGGGTAGCTGGTGGCGCAGGTACGAAGCGTCGTAGCCCATGGGCCGGCCCATGGGCAGACCCTCGGCCTGCGCGAGGCGCGTGAAGTAGTCGTCGATGGTGGCCAGCGCATCATGGTCGATGCGCACCTGGTGTCCCAGCGCGGCGAGGTTGGCCAGCATCTGCGTGGCCCTGGGGTTGGAGGTGCCGTCCGCCGCCGCCCCGGAGGCACATTGCAGGGCGCACACGCCCAGGCTCGCTGCCTCCAGGTAGCTGACCGGCGCCAGCCCGATGGTGCAGTGGGCATGCAGTTCCAGGGGCTTGTCGCCGATCACGGCCTTCACCGCCGGCACCAGCGTGGCGACGCGCTGCGGGCTCAGCAATCCCCCCGCATCCTTTATATAGAGCGCATCGATGTCGGGACTGGCCGCCAGGGTACGGGCGCAGCGCACGTAGTACTCGTCGTCGTGAATGGGACTGATGGTGAACACCAGCGCCGCGATCACGTACTCGCCACCGCCCTGCTTCACCATGCGCGCGCAGGCCAGCGTGGCGGCGGTGTCATTCATGGGATCGGCCAGGCAGAAGCGGCGGATACCGTGGCGCGCCAGGGTACGGAACACCAGCGCCATGAAGTCCGGGCTGGCGGTCTGCCAGGAAATGAACCGGAAGCCCGTGGACATGAACTGCAGCGGCGTGCGGCGCACGGCCTGCGCCATCAACCGGATGCGCTCCCAGGGGTCCTGCTGCTTGTAGCGCACCGCCACGCCCATGTGCGTGGACGTGGTGAAGTCGATGGCGCGGAAGCCGGCCTGGTCCAGCACCGGCGCGATGGTGAGCGTGCGCGCGGTATCCACGCCCAGCGCACCCCACAGGCACTGGTTGCCATCGCGCAGCGAGGTTTCGACCAGTTCGATCTCAGCCATTGAGGCGCTCCTCCTGCACGAAGCCGGTGTCCACGCCGCCGGCCGCAAAACGGCTGTCGGCCAGCACACGCGCGTGAAAGGCGAGATTGGTCGCCACTCCCGCCACCCGGGTGGCGGCAATGGCCTGGCGCAGCCGCGCCAGCGCCGCCGGCCTGTCATCGCCCCACGCGATGACCTTGCCCAGCAGGGAATCATAGAACGGCGGCACGCGCGCACCGCGCTCGATATGCGTATCCACCCGGATGCCGGGCCCCTCGGGCCAGGCGGCCTCGGTCACGGTGCCTGGACTGGGCCTGAAATCCTGCGCCGGATCTTCCGCGTTCACCCGGCATTCAATGGCGCAGCCGCGCGGCCCATGCCGCGCTGCCGCCACCGCCTCGGCACTGATTCCCTGGCCCGAGGCAATGCGAATCTGCTCGGCGACCAGGTCAACGCCGGTAACGGCCTCGGTGACGGGATGCTCCACCTGGATGCGGGCGTTCATTTCCAGGAAATAAAACTCCCCGCGCTCCGCGTCCACCAGGAACTCAACGGTACCCGCGCCGCGATAACGCAGGTGGCGCGCGAACTTCACCGCCGCCTCGTGCAACTGACTGCGCAGCGGTGCCGGCAGGCCGGGCGCAGGGGTTTCCTCGATCAGCTTCTGGTAGCGGCGCTGCACCGAACAGTCGCGTTCACCCAGCTGCAGCACCCCGCCCTCGCCATCGCCCAGCACCTGTACTTCCACATGGCGCGCGCGGCCCACGAGACGCTCCAGGTATACGCGTGCATCACCGAATGCAGCCCCGGCCTCCGCTGACGCCAGCGCCAGCACGGCCGGCAGATCTTTCAGGTCCAGGACCTGCTTCATGCCACGGCCGCCGCCGCCGCCCACGGCCTTGACCAGCAGGGGCGCTCCGATGCCGGCCCCGAGCCGCAGCGCCTCCGCCGTGGTTTCGGCCGAGCCACCGGGCACCACCGGCACCCCGGCTGCCTGCGCGTGACCGCGTGCCTTGAGCTTGTCGCCCACCGCTTCCAGCTGCGCCGTGGTGGGTCCGATCAGGATCACGCCCTCCTCTTCACACAGGCGCGCCAGCGCCGGCCGCTCCGACAGGAATCCATAGCCGGGATGGATGGCCTCGCAGCCCGAGGCCTGCGCCGCGTGCACCACCGTCTCGACCTTGAGATAACTGTCACCCGGCCGGCCCGGCCCCAGGCACAGCGTCCGGTCGGCGGATCGGGCCGGCAGCGAATCCCGGTCCGCCGCCGACACCCCCAGCACGGTTTCGATGCCCAGCCGGCGGCAGGTGCGGATCACCCGCAGCGCGATCTCGCCACGGTTGGCGATGAATATGCGGCGCAAGGGTTGCAATCAGGCCTCGATGCGTAGCAGGGCCTGGCCGTACTCCACCAGGGCGCCGTCCTGCGCGAAGACTTCAGCGACCCGGCCCTTGCGGCCGGCATGCACGGCGTTCATGAGCTTCATCACCTCGATGATACCCACCACGGTATCCGGCTCGACCGCGGCACCCACCTCGACGAAGGGCGGCTCACCCGGCCGCGGCGAGCGGTAGAAGGTCCCCAGCAGCGGCGCCGTCAGTACATCGGCGCTGGTGGCCGTTGCAGGCTGGGCCGTGACCGGCGGCACTGCCGCGGCAGACGCATCCGCCGCGGGAGCTGCCGCGGATGCGGCCGGCACCACCGCTGGCGCACCCGCGACCACGCCCGCGGGTGTCGTCGCCCCCCGGCGCCGCAGCGACAGCTTCACGCCTTCCATTTCCAGTTCCAGCTCATCGAAGCTGGAAGCTTCCAGCAACCGGGTGATGGTCTCGATGTCCTTGGCCGTCAGGCTCACCGTCGTCCTCCGAAAATCGTCATCACATGGCGCAGCGGGTCCTCTGTGGCGCGCGCCACCGGCGCCGCCTGCTTCAATGCCCAGACCGTCTCCGGCCGGCTTTGCAGCAACTGGATGCGCCCGTTCTTGTCCACCGCCCACTCGATGTCCTGCGGACAGCCGTAGTGGCGTTCCACCGCGCGGCCGACGCCGCGCAGCTCCTGCAGTTCCTGGTCGCTCAAGGACGGCTGGCTGCGGATGTCCTCCGGCACGGGCTGTTCTTCCACACCCGCGGCACCCGGCACGTGGCGGATCAGCTTGGGCGAGATATCGCGGCGCGTGATCTCGCCGGTGATCTTGCCCACCACCCAGCGGTCCGGCGTGACCTCACCGCTGACCACCGCCGATCCCAGGCCCCAGGCACCCTCGATGGTGATCACCGAGCGGTCGCCGGTGGTGGGGCTGCGGGTGAACATCACCCCGGCGGTGCGAGCATCGACCATGGTCTGCACCACCACGGCCATGGCGACCTCGGCTTCCGGAAAATTCTTGCGCAGGCGATAGGCCACCGAATCCACCGAGTACAGGCTGGCCCAGCAGCTGCGCACCTTGTGCAGCACGTCCTGCGCCTCCCGCACCCATAAGTAAGTGTCCTGCAGGCCGGCAAAGCTGGCGTCGGCGGCATCCTCGGTGGTGGCCGAGGACCGCACGGCGACCGGGACCGCGCCGTCCCGGCACAGCACAGCATGCGCGGCGAGCACCGCCTGCTCCACGTCCGGCGGCAGCGGCGAGCGCTCCACCCGCGTCCGCAGAGCATCGCAGGCGGCCCGCAGGGCATCGAGGTCGTCGGGATCGAGCTTTGCGACTTCGGCCCGCAGCGGCGCCTCGCGTTCCAGCACCTCGATATGGCGCTCGAAGGCTGCGGTCTTCACCACGAACCCCGGCGGCACCGGATGACCGGCGCAGGTCAATTCGCCCAGGCTGCCGCCCTTGCCACCCACCTGCGTGCGCTGCGCCAGGCCCACGTCCTTGAACCAGCCAACATGGGAATCGGTCATCGCAAACACCCCTCAGGCACAAAGCGGCCTGTGGCCCTTTCTGCACGCGCGCAGCAAAGCGTGGTTTTCATCGCGCCGCCTCATCCCAGCAGCGTGACCACGCCGCGCCCGCCGTCCACGCGGATGCGCTGGCCGTCGCGGATGCGCGCAGTGGCGTTGCCGGTACCCACCACGGCGGGCAGGCCGAACTCGCGCGCCACGATGGCCGCATGGCTCATGGAACCGCCGATGTCGGACACCGCGGCGGCGATCTTCTGGAACACCGGGGTCCAGGTCGGGTTGGTCACCTGGCACACCAGGATGTCCCCGGGCTGCAGGCGGCTGATCTCCTGCACCGACTTCACCAGGCGCGCGGGCCCCTCCACCACGCCGTTGGACGCGGCGAAGCCATGGATCTCATTGGATTGCTCGCCGCTGCCCGCCTTCAGCCACTCATCCAGGCTTTCACGGGTGATGCCCCACAGCATGACAATGGCGGGATCATCGATGACATCGGGCACCGGCCCCAGGGCCGGCGGCGTGTCCTGCTGCGCCCACCTGGCGATGGCCGCGCGGCGCTCCGCCACCTTCTGCGGCCAGTGCGCCGGGCCCCGCGGCGCGGACCCGTTCGACCAGGCCGACATCAGGTCGATGATGGCCGACTCGAGCTCGTAGTGCGTGAGGTGGAAGACGTCCTCGGCCGTGGCGAAAAATCCGTGCCGTGCCAGCAGCGCACCGAACTCGCGGATCTTGTTGAAGAACAGGTTCGTGTACCAGTGCTCACAGTAGAACTTGTGCCCCTCGACATAGGGGAACACGCGGTGCGCCAGCGTGATCATCTGGTCGAAGGCGGCACGCTCCTCGTCCGAGGACAGGAGCTCGCGGTAATCCGCGATCAGCTGCCAGCGCTGCTCCTGCAGCTGCCCCAGGGGCCTTTCGATCTTCTCGCCGGCGCGCACGCGCTTCACATAGCCAGGCAGCCCGGCAAAGGGCAGCGACAGGTCATCATTCCAGGCGCGGTGATAGTGGTAGAAGCCATCACCGACGTTGACGTTGAACCAGGGCTCGCGCGACTTTTCGAGCTCTTCGAGCCAGCTCCTGCCGGCGGCGCCCGCGCCTTCGAGCGACCGCAGCACGTCCTCGGCCGCCACCCCCTCGCGGAAGTGTCCATCCACGCCCAGCTCCACCGCGCGGCGCGCCAGGCGGCGCAGTTCCTCGTCGGGGCGGAAGATTTCAGCATCGATGCCGGCAACCATGCGCGACACGGTCTGGTCGCTGATCTCCGGAAAGGCCTTTTTGCAGAAGTCGAACAGCGTCAGGTAGGCACCGTAGCCCAGCAGCAGGAACTCGAAGTGGTGATGCCACATCCGGAAGTAGCCTTCGAGCGTACGCTGGTAGGTGTCGAGCAGGTAGTGGTTGGAGGCGATGCCGCGGCCGGCGCGCACGTGCTCCAGCGGCTCGAACTCCGGCAGTTCGAGCTTCGGCAGTTCGCGCGCGTCCTGGATCAGCTTCAGCATCTTCTGCTTCCACTGCGCGTACAGCGTCTCCCAGTTGGCGTAGTAGTACATCGCCCGCTGGTTGAATTCCGTGGTGCGGCGCGCGATCTCGGCCGGATCCGTGACCGCATTGCCACCGATGTACACGCGGCCGTTGATGATGCGGTGATCTATCCCCAACGTGGTGGGCAGGCTGTGCACCCGGGTGTTGGCCGAGCCCAGCGCGCAGTACGCCGCCTCGGCCGTCACCATGTCGAAGGCCGACATGGGCTCCGGGAAATGCATGGAGTTGTAGAACCAGAACCGCTGGTCGTCGCCCGGCGCGAACTGCGTGTAATACGGATATGCCGCCTGGGCCTGCTCAGTCCCCGGCATCACCTTGATCGAACTGGGCAGTGGAAATCCGGCCTTGGACATGATCGCTCCTGCACTGCCCCCCGCGGCACTGTAGCGATCCTACGCGCAGCAAACCTCGCGCTGCGCGCACGGCAGCGCAAGGTTCCGGCCAGGGCTGCAATAATGCGGGCCCCGCTCCAGGTCCTGCTGGAACCAGCGGGATCCCGGTCACTCCATGCTGACGTCGCGGTAGTGATCCGACATTCCCTGCAGCCAGGTGCTCCAGCCCGAATTCATGCCGTACGGGCTGCGCTGCAGGAAGGCCTGGATGCGATGGATCTTGCCGCCCTGCACCTTGAACAGCTCGGCAATCTCCCAGGTCCAGGGCTGGGTCGGTCCCGATACCACCTCGCGGCCATCCGGGGTGTGGAAGTGCCGGGTATCCCCTCCCTCGTGGTCGAAGAACCCGAAGGCAAACACCAGGCCGCGCTCCTCGTCCACGGCCACGAAGCGCCGGTCGCGGATGCGCGAGACAAAGTGCAGCAGCCCGGACTTGAACTGCTCCATGCAGCTCCACTGCGCGGAGTAGTTGATCGAGGTCCTGGGATCAGGACGGGTCTGTCCGGGCGGTGCCGGCGCATTGGTGGTCTGCATGCCGTTTTCCAGCCGGTTGCAGTCATCGGCGAAGGGATAGTCGCCCTTGCCGTCGTTCTGCTGCATGCCGGTGAAGTACTCGTTGGCGGTGGCGATCAAGGCTTCACGCGCGGCGCGCTGGCCGACCGGCACCGTCTGCAGATAGATGGGATCGACGCTGGAGGCATCGATGCGCGTCGCCGGCTTTTCGTCGCGCACCACCAGCTCTTCGATTTCGGTGATCCTGCGGTCCTTGATCCGCAACCTCAGCGCCAGCAGCGCTGGAGTGCCCTTGGCAGGGTCGCGGTTCTCCTCCTCGATGGTCCCCAGGAACGCCACCTGGCCGGCGCGCGGGTCGGTCGTGAACAACCGGTAGTGCCCCTTGGCATGCAGCGTGCGCCACAGGCCATCGCCGATGGCCAGCTGCTGGCCGTCCTCGGTGTAACGCACGCCCGGCGCCAGCGGCAGCTTCGAGGGATCATGCGCCAGCAGCGCATCCAGGTACTGATCCACGAAGCCCTCCAGGCAGGAGCGGTCGCAGGAGGCCTGTGACGGTGCCGGAACCGGGTTGGATTGCGCGCCCGCGGCTGCCAGCAGCAGCGCGGCGGTGATGACGGTCTTCAGGGTCGTGGGCATGAACGTGGCTCCCGCGGGAATCAAACCAGCCGCATGGATATCAGAACGACCGGGTGTACGTCACCGTCCACTCCCGCGGCATGCCCGGCGTGCCGACGCGGGCCACCGAGGTCGCCCCGGTGGCTGTCGTGGCCGCCCCCAGCTGCTGCCAATAGAACTTGTTGAACACATTGGTGGCGGCGAACGCCAGGTTCCACTTGCCGGCCTGCGGCGCGTACATCAGCCGGAAGTTGAACAGGCTGTAGCCGGGCACGATCCAGTCAGGGCGGATCTGCGCCCGGTTGACCGCGCCGTTGGTCATGTAGGACTGGTAGGCCCAGTCCAGCCGCGGCGTCAGGCTGCCCTGCGAACCCAGCGGCACCTCGTACTGGATGCCGCCGCTCATGTTCTGCTGCGGTTGCAACCTTACCGACGGATCGACATAGGCCGCGTTCGTGGCATCAGAGGTCTTGCTGCGGAACTGGTTGAAACCGAAGCTGTAGTTCAGCGTCAACCGGTCGACCGGCGCAGCCTCGAGCTGCAGCTCCGCGCCCCGGATGCTGGCGGGTGCCACCGTGTAGACGAACCAGGGCGAGATGCCCGGCGTACCCGCCAGCGGCGTACCGGCCGGACAGGTGCCACCGGCCAGCTGGTACGGCTTGCCGGCATCCGGATCGGATGCCAGGTTGCATTGCGCCGCCAGCACCAGGTTCAGGTGCTTCTGGTAGTCGAGATAGAAGACCGCGGTGTTCACCCGCAGCCTGTGGTCCAGGAAATCCGACTTCGATCCGAGTTCGTAGTTGATCGCCTGCTCGCCCGGCACTTCCACCAGCTGCCCGATGGTCGAGATACGCGGGTTGAAACCGGGCGAACGGAAACCGGTGGCAACCGAGCCGTACAACATGGTGCCCGGATCAAGCTGGAAGTTCACCGTGCCGCTGTAGTCGAAGCGGCTGGCGCTGATCTCCTTCCAGCCGGGCACGACGATCTGGCCGTAGTGCTGGAACAGGTTGCCCTTGTTCTCATCCGTGTAACGCACACCGGCCGAAACCGACCAGCGGTCCGTCAGGGTGAGGTTGGCGTGCACGAATGCTGACTTGTTGCGGTCGTAGTAGTAATCGTTGGCAACGAAGTTGGGCAGGATGCCGTTGGGGAAGATCGGCGGCAGCGGCGCCGCGAAGGCGTCGAAATTGGTCGGGTAGTAATCCCGGTCCTTGGAGTTGTAGTAGAACAGTCCCGTGACCCAGTCCAGGCGGCGGGAGAAGGACTGTCCCTCGAGCTGGAATTCCGCCTGGTACTGGCGGTGCTCCTGCTGGTTGTAGGTCTGCGTCAATCCGAACGGCGTCAGATCGCTGTCGTTGATCCAGTTCGCCTGGTAGTTCTCGTGCGCGAGGATCACCTTGGCATGCAGGTCGTCCTTGATGCGGTAGTCGGCCACGATCGACTGGCCCTGGTCCTTCATGCGCTGGGTCGGATCGTACTGCTGGCCGGTGACCACGTCGCCATAGGTCGAATAATTGTCCCACTTGCTCGGCGACAGGAAATTCGGGTTGTTGACGTAGTTGATGCCGTACTTCGGAAACACCACGGTATTGGAGTAGTTGTTGTTGAACGTATCCGTGGGCCCGCCATAGGGCGTCAGCAGGGTCTGCAACGGCGGGTCGTCCGCCTGGTGCGAATAATCGGCATTGAGGGTGACGACGAGGTCCGAATTGGGCGTGTACCGCAGTTGCACCCGCCCGCCCTGATGGTCAAAGCCTCCCAGGGACCCGAGCGCGCAGCCATTGCCCTGCGTCGGCGTCACCGTTTCGGGCAGGCTGCCCGAAGCCGCGGGCTTGCCCATCGCGGCCATTTCACAGGCAAAGTCGAGGTAACGGCCGATGCCGTCCTGGCGGCGCATCACGCCCACGATGCGGGCGGACAGCACATTGTCGATCAGGGAGACGTCACCCACCGCCTTCAGGTCCAGGCGCGAGTGCTGGCCCCAGGTGGCCTCGATGGTCGCGGTGTTGTCGCCCTTGGGCTGGTTGGAGACCAGGCGGATGGCGCCCCCCAGGCTGTTCTTGCCGAACAGCGTCCCCTGAGGCCCGTTCAGGACCTCCACCCGCGCCAGGTCGGCCAGGTCCATGGACGAGCCGGTCA
>Ga0153956_1003044_pt1 | contig 11374 bp, 13 predicted proteins | sample TSFL040MetaG_FD_104704 | JGI IMG/M metagenome (GOLD analysis project Ga0153956, IMG submission 104704) | Attine ant fungus gardens microbial communities from Florida, USA - TSFL040 MetaG | ecosystem: Host-associated > Fungi > Mycelium > Unclassified | place: USA: Florida, Wekiwa Springs...
ACGGTGCTCGGGGCCAGGAACAACTGTTGGGCGACCGATTCCTTGCTCTCGGTGCGGAACCAGGCGATGAGCACCTCACGTTCGCGCGGTGCCAGCACTGGCCGCCAACCGACGGCGGGTTCTTCCAGGGCTTCCTTCATGGCGGGACCGATGTAGCGGGAACCCTCGGCCAATGCGTGCATGGCCTCGACGAGGTGTTCGCGCCCTTCGGATTTGACCAGATAGGTCAGTGCCCCGGACTCGATCGAGGTCCGGATCACATCGCGGTCGCCGAGATGTGAGTAGACCACCACTCGATGGCCCGCCGCGCACAGCTCGCGCAGTGCCGCGAAGTCGGGTCCGCGGTCGTCGGTGTCGAGGCGGCCAAGATGACGTCGATATTGGAGTGGTCGGCGTGATCATCGGCCAGGAATTCACCGGTGGTGCGGTAGTGGCCCACTACGTGAGCGACCGCGGAACGATCGTCGGTGAACCAACTCTTGATGCCGGCGTAGACGACGTCGTACGGATCGATGACGACGACGGTCGGGGTGCGGGTGGCGCCGAGGATTGCGAGAGTCATGGGGGATTCAACTCCTCATATCTGCCGATTCCGGGCGGCGTTCAACCGGCCGCCAGGCCAGCTGCTCTGCGAGTGCCAATGCGTTTGCTGTGATGCTCTGCCGAGGCGAAACATTACTTTAAGCAAGCTTTGACGGGTTGTACAGTTACTTGCTAGTACGGCAATTCGAGTGTTGTGCGGTGCCGTGGGCGGGTGCGGGCGGGCCGCACCGGGTACCCCGTCCTCGACAGCGGATGTAGAACGTGTTCTAGTTCTTGGGTGCTGGAGTACACCAGGGAGAACCTGAGCGCCGAGGAGGTCGCGCGGCTACGCGCGATCTACGAGCCCCTGACCCAGTCGGTTCGGGACCTGGTGGACGCCACCATTCGCACCGAGGCCGACGCCGAGGCGGTCGCGGTGGCCAAGGCGGAGATCGACCGGGCTACCGCGCGCCTGCGGGCCGCCCAGGTGGAGGGCGCCTTCGGTATCCGCTTCGGCGCCGACGGTGACCAGATGCCGTGGGGCAACGCCGTCATCGGGATTCGCAATCCGTTGGCTGCGCCGTTGGTCCTCACCCGTGCGGCCGACGACAGCGTCTCGGGTGACTTCCACCTCGGCGCCGCCTACGAGGGCCCGCCCGGGCATGTACACGGTGGCGTGTCGGCGATGATCCTCGACCACGTCCTGGGTGAGGGGGTCAGTGTGCATGGCAGGCCCCGACTCACCGGAACCATCACCATGCGCTACCGGCGGTTGACGCCGTTGGGACAGCTGCATACCGAGGCCCGCATCGTGCGGGTCGAGGGCGCCAAGACCTACGCGACGGGCCATATCGCCGATGCCGAGGGCATCACGGTGGAGGCCGAGGGCGTGTTCATCACGCCCAAGTGGGCACGCGAGCAGGACTGAACCGGGACCGACCAAGGAGAGACCGGATGGAGAAAGTGATTGCCGTGCTGCGGCGCGATACCGCCGACGACGCGTGGTGCGAGCGCATTCGCACGACCGTCGCCGACGAACTGTTGACGCTGGGAGTTCCCGGCCTGGCGGTAAACGTCAAGGATGCGCCGGTTCGGGATTCGCTGATGGTGCTCAGCACCCTGACCCCGCCCGCGGTGGCCACGCTGACGGTCTGGACCCAGCAGTACTACGGCGACCAGATGGCCGCGGTGCTCGATCGTCTGGGCGCCGAGTGCGAGCAACTCGCGGCATATCTGGTCACCGAATCGGTGCCGATGGCCGGTCCGGCGGTGGCGGCGGGGGAGCGCACGGTCGGGCTGGCCAATATCGCCCTGCTGCGTCGCCCGGATGCCCTCGAGGAATCCGAATGGCTGCGGCGCTGGCATCGGGACCACACGCAGGTGGCGATCGACACCCAGTCCACGTTCGGCTACACGCAGAACACCGTGGTGCGGGCGCTCACCCCGGACGCACCACGGATCGACGCGATCGTCGAGGAACTCTTTCCGATCGAGGCGGTGTCGAGTTTTCACGCCTTTTTCGGGGCGGCCGATGACGCCGACCTGGCCGACCGGATGACCAAGATGGCCGCCAGCACGGCGGCCTTCGGCGCAAACGAAAACGTCGACACGATTCCGACGAGTCGGTACGTGCTACGAAACCCTTTTGGCGACAGTGAAAGTCGGGATAACTGATGACAAATGACCTGGTATTGATCGAGGACCTCAATCGGGTGCGCACGCTGACCCTGAACCGGCCCGACGCGCTCAACGCCTTCAGCGAGGCGCTCTACGACGCCACCACGATCGCGCTCCAGGGCGCGGCGGCAGATCCCGAGGTCTCGGTGGTGCTGCTGACCGGGGCGGGCCGCGCGTTCAGCGCCGGCAACGACCTGGTCGAGATGCAGGAGATGGTCACCAATCCCGAATATCAGATGGGCCAGTACGGATTTCCCGGCCTGATCGAGGCGCTGACCGCGTTCCCCAAGCCGCTGATCTGTGCGGTCAACGGTGTCGGCCTGGGCATCGGCACCACCATCCTGGGCTACGCCGATCTGGCGTTCATGGCCAGTACCGCCCGACTGAAGTGCCCGTTCACCAGCCTCGGGGTCGCGTCGGAAGCCGCGTCGTCGTATCTGCTGCCGCGGTTGATGGGGCGGCAGAACGCCGCCTGGCTGCTGCTGTCCTCGGAATGGATCAGTGCGACCGAGGCCCTGCGGATGGGTCTGGTGTGGCAGGTGTGTGAGCCCCAGGCGCTGCTGGATGAGGCCAGGCGCCATGCGGAAGTCCTTGCCTCCCGGCCGCTTTCGAGTCTGATGGCGGTCAAGTTCGCGATGGTCGAACCGACCCGGGCGGCCACCGTCGAGGCGAGCACCCGGGAGTCGGGCCAATTTGCCGAACTGCTCGGGCAGAGCGCCAATGCCGATGCGCTCTCGGCGTTCGTCGACCGTAAGGCGCCCTGAGCAGAGCACAAGCCGGTGTCTGCGGCTATCTGACCCGCAGGGTCGGTGACTTGGAGGCGACCACGATCTGATCCCGGTGGCTTACCGCCACCGTTTGGCGGTCGAGTCGTAGCGCGGTGGCCCAGGTGGGCGCGCCGTCGTCGTGACGATCACCCGTCCGGATGGTGAATTGGTGGATTCCGTTGGTGGACAATTCCATCGACGAAAGGTCTTCGGTATCGCGTGAGCTCGCCAATTCGATGGTGTTGCGGTCGGTGTCGAACGCGACCGGATGCAACCCTGCCCCGGAGGTGACCGTCAGCGGAGCCAGCCAGGCCTGGCTGATGGTGACACCGTCGACAGCGACTTCCTCCGATGCGCGCACCGCGAGTAGCTCGTCGGCACCGGTGACGATCTGCACTACCGCGGATTTCCGCTCGGCCAACACCCCGAGAGGCCGTTCCGCACCGCCGGTGAGGCCGAAGAAATGCAGACGCGCGGTCGGCGACAGGGTCGGGATCACCATGGTCCACAGACGCAGCGGCGCAACCTCTTTGATCCGATCGGGATCTGGATCCAGTAGCGGGTCGACCATCCACTCGACGATCGTGGTGGTATCGATATGCCTTCCCCACGGGATGGAAATGGCTGCGCAGCGTTCGTGAGCCACCCGCTTCATCGAATTGAGCAGCACCGTGTTGGTACTGAGTTCGTCGGCGGGGATCACGCCCAGGTCGGCCCACCGGACGCCACAGTCGGTGAAAAGGATGACCTTGGTGCGTGTCCCGACGGCCAATCGGCCGCCCGGCGGATCGGTCAGCACGAGTTTCAATTCGTTGGACGCATGAGCGGCGCCGTCGTAGCCGAGCCCCCATGCGCCTCCCGGGGTGAACTCGGTCAACTGCGGAAACAGTGTGGGCGGCGCGGTCCCGTTGACCGCTTGCAGAGCGATCTGCCCCGGGTACCACGCCACTCCGGCGCCTTCGGGACTGCAGGACATGACAAATCCCCACGCCGGTTCGGTGACAGCGCCGGTGAGTCCCGCCAGCCCGGGTCGTGGGTTCAGTGAGCCCGCGAGCTCGACACCCAGCATGGTGACCGCGCTGTTGGTGACAAAGAACCTGGGACCCGGAGGGGCGAGTTCGATCGTCTTTTCGTAGGTGATCGAGTTTTTGGTCTGCCCGACCTTGACGTAGTCCTGCGGTGTCTGTGCCAGGGCGAAGACCTTTTTCGAGGCCTTCTTGTCCTTGATGTCTTCGATCACCCATTTCAGCGGCACGAACAGCAGCGTGCCGATGACATCGACCCAGGTGGTTTCCGTGTCCCAGTCCAGCGTGGGCGTCGTCGTCAGATACACACCGTTGAGAGAAAGCCGGCAGGTCAGGGTCAGATCGACGGGGACATCGACGTTGAGCGGAGGTGCCTGATCTATCGCGGTCATCTCCGCCCACGCGACGGCCTGCCGGAGCAGCGCGTCCCAGTTGCCCCGTGGGCGCTTGGCCATCGCCAGATCGGGTGAGATCGCGGCATCCAGCTGGGTGTTGAGGCGGTCGATCATGACCTCGGTGAAAATCTGGCCGGAGATGAGCAGATTCCAGTCCTGACCGGCGCGGCGGTCCGTCAGCGGCAGCGCGACGACGGGGTCGGAGGCGGCGGTGGCGACGCGCACCGCCACGAGGTCACCACCGGCGATCACCGCGGTTGCCGCTGGGGTGAGTCCTTCGGGCAGGGAGAAGTCGAAGACACCGGATTGGCCGAGTTGCGATGCGTTCCACTGCAATTGCGGACCGTCGGCCTCCACGGTGAGGGTAATGGTCAACGGTGTGGAGAAAGAGATGGTTGCGGTCGGTGGCGGCTGCATGCTGCCGACGCCGAACAGTGCGTCCCGGGTCGTGATGTAGTGCACGTCGATATCGGCGGTCAGTGTCAGCACCCCACCGGCCGAGGCGCTGGCGTTGACGGTGCAACCCGAACATTCGATCCGGTCGACGGCGAATGCCGGGCCCGGTAAGGGGGAGAGGGCGTGCAGCCACGTCAACACCGTCATGTTGTCGTACGGCAAGGGGCGGCTGTTGATTTCGCCCTTGACGAATTCACAGAACCGCGCCGCACCGATCTGCAGTTCGATGAGTGCCATCGTGATCGTCCGACGCTCAGTGGGCGCTATCGGGCTGAACCGAGCGTGCGACGACGGACACCGCGTCCGAAAGTGCCACTCCGCGTAGCGGTTCGGCGGCATGTTGTGCCGCCCGGATGGCCGTGCCGAGGTCATTGCCGACAACCGCCGCGACGTCTTGGGCGAGTTTCTGCGCAAACTCGAAGAGATCTTCGGCGGCGGGCTGGTCGGCATCTTCTCCCGACCAGGCAAGTGCGGCGGCAGTGCTCGATGCCCCCCGGAGCACAAGTTGTTCGATCCGATGACCGAGCTGCGGATCGCGGGTGATCATCTCGCGGATTTCAGCGGTGAACTGCGAGTCCAGCCGGTCGAGTGCGGCGACCAGTGGTGCATCCGGAAAACGACGGTGCGCTTCGCAGAGCGGAAACGACAACAGGATTGCACCGAAATCGCGCATCTGCAGCGGAGATTTCGCCACGGGTTCGGTCCAATTCGCCCCGGATAGCTGATCGCGCAACGTCAGTGACGAGATCCGTTGTGGGTGTGGCGAACCGCCGTCGGTGATGTGTCCCTGCCAGCGACGGCACGTCGCCGCATCTTCGACGCCGGTGATCGGAAACCGCTTCTCGCCGGTTTCGTCACGGTAGACGCAGTATTGGCCGTCGGCTTCAGTCGGCATGTGAATCGCCCTCCCCATCAGTTCACGCAGGGCGTCCCTTGGCGTCCCGGATGGATTCACTGAACCGGATGTGGGGTGCGGATACATCCACCGAACGGATGAACTTTGGGTGTCTTCACCACCTGCTGGAGATGGCGGCGCGCAGACCGGTTCAGCCGGCCTTGTGAACCGGGCAGTCGCCCTGTTGGGCGGCGGCGATGATGGCTCGGACGGTCCGGCGGCAGCGTCCGCAATCCAATCCGGCGCCGCACTTTTCGGCGACTTCCTTGGAGGTCGACGCACCCGAGGCGACCAATTCGGTGACCACCTGACTGGTGACGCCGGTGCAGAGGCAGACGAACATCAGCCGTCCCCTTCCGCGACGGTCATCAGGTGTGCGAACTTGCCGACGAACACGCTGGGATAGGCGCCCATGCCCGCCGCGGCCATCCATTCGGCGGCCGCGTCGGGATGATCGATCCAGGCCCGGGCCTGGGCCTCGGTTTCGATCTCTTGCAGGATCAGGACCTCGTGGCCGTCGTCGAAGGCGCGGTAGACCCACACTTTGCGGACCCCGGCGCTGCGAAAGCGGTCGCCCGCATCGTGCACCTTGACCATCAGGGTCGAGACGTCCTCGACGGTGGTGACCACGCCGACGATCACCGCGGCGATGGCATCGTCGGGACCCGGTTCGTCCAGGTCGATCTTCTCGACGACCTCTCCGGCGAATACCGCCGGAATGTCGTCGACACCAGATACGTCGAATAATTCGAATATCACCGGTGAACGCAATACTTCGCGTACCGAATTCGGCTGACGAACTCCGATGGTGATGAGTACTCGACCGGGTTCCCATACCGAGGTGTAGAGAACAACGTGGTGGGCGGCGATATCGGCCAAATGCGAATTACGGGATTTCAGCTGCGACCACATGATTTCGGGATCTTCGACTCGGTAATCGGCAGCAAGGATGAGCGAGTGCAGTTGGTACTCGCTCATCGATAGCGGCCGCGATCCGGTCGAAACATTAGCGCAGTCTAACCTTACTTAGGGCAGCCAGTCCATAGTTGCTGGCCAGGGCATTATTGCGATTGTCTGAATCGGTTCGGCGCGCCGGGGCAATCCGCTCGCACGCGGTGCGGTACTGCACTAGCTTGGAACCGGCGTCAGGAATTCTTGCGGCGCCGGTGAACTGACATCCAGACGTGGCCGGCCTCTTTAGGAGTCGAAATGCAAGGCGATCCAGAAGTCATCAAGCTGCTCAACGAGCAATTGACCAGTGAGCTGACGGCGATCAATCAGTATTTTCTGCATTCCAAGATGCAGGACAATTGGGGCTTCGCCGAATTGGCGAAGCATACGCGTGAAGAATCCATCGAAGAAATGCATCACGCCGAGGCGATCACCGATCGTATTCTGCTGCTCGACGGGTTGCCCAACTACCAACGTCTGTTCTCGCTGCGCGTCGGCCAGACGCTGCGCGAGCAGTTCGAGGCCGACCTGGCGATCGAGTACGAGGTGGTGGCCCGGCTCAAACCCGGCATCATCCTGTGCCGGGGGAAGGGCGACGCCACATCGGCCAACCTGTTCGAGATGATCCTCGCCGATGAGGAGAAGCACATCGACTACCTGGAAACCCAGCTGGAGCTGATGGACAAGCTGGGCGAGGCGCTGTACTCGGCGCAGTGCGTTTCACGCCCGCCGCAGTAGCCGGAAAGGTGATAGTCGAAAAATAGAACGTGTTCCAGTCGACGGCGTAGCATTCGGCCCATGAGCCGAATCGGAGATTTTCCCGACGACGACGTCGCCGGCTGGGCGCAGCGATCACCCGATATCGGCGCGGCCATGGCCGGTTTCACTCATGCGGTGTACACCAAGGGCCGCTTGCCATTACGGGTTCGCGAGCTCGCGCGGGCGGTGATCGCCCTGGACAACGAATGCGTGGTGTGCCAGAACACCCGCGACGCCCAGGGGCCGGCGGCCGGCGTGGATGAGGACCTCTACGAGCATGCCGCACAGTGGCAGACCTGGCCCGGCTACAGCGAACAGGAGCGTATCGCCGCCGAATTCGCACATCGCTTCGCCACCGATCACACCGGCCTGCGCGATGACGAAGACTTTTGGGACCGCGCCGATGCGCAATTCGACCACGATCTGTTGGCCGACCTGGCCCTGTCCTGTGCGATGTGGTTGGGCATGGGGCGGATGCTGCGCACCCTGGATATCGGTCAGGCCTGCAAGATCACGCTCTGAGCGTCTACTTCAGACCAGGCCGGTGGCGTCGAACACCCAGGACATATCGGCGGTGGCGAAATCTTCCAGCCACGTCGGCGGCGCGAAGTTGGCCAGCGCGCTCATGTCCCAGTAGTCCTTCCACAAGGTGACCTTGCCGTCGCGCACCTGGTGCACGCTGACGAACTTCAGGATGGCGGATTCGCCGGTGGCCCAATGCCATTCCTCGTGATGTTCGTACATGGCATTGATGCCGTTGGTCACCAGCAGGCCGTCGAAGTTCTCGTAGGAAGCCAATGGCTCCAGCCCGATCTTCAGGCGTTTGACGATGTCCTCGGGACCGCGGGCCGCCGCGGCGGGGCCCACGGGCATGTCCAGATAGATGCAGTCGTCGGAGACGAATTCCTTGAGTCGGTCCCAGTCCCGCGCCGACAACGACTTCCACAGCCCGTGGATCGTGTCCTCAATTGACACCGTATTCTCAACTGACACTGGCGAATTCACCTTTCAGAGTGCGTGGTGCGGGCGCCGTACGGTTGGCCCGTAGGAAGCGGCCGGTGCGCGTCGAGCCCACCAGATCGGTCGGCTCGCCGCCGTCGATGACCTGCCGGCCGCCGACCAGCACCGCGGTCACGGTGTCGTTGTTGCGGTTGACCATGCGGGACAGTCCGCCGTACTGCTCGACCGGCTCCTCGGCGTAGTCCTCCAAGCTGGAATCGAGCCGTTCCGGATCGATGACCACCAGGTCGGCGCGATCGCCGATACGCAGGTGCCCGGCGTCCAGGCGATACCAATCGGCCAGCTCGCCGGTGAGCCGGTGCACCGCCTGCTCGACGGTCAGGAACGGCCGACCGGCCCGTTCGGCGTCCCGCACATGGCGCAGCAGTCGCAGACCCATGTTGTAGAACGCCATATTGCGCAGGTGCGCACCGGCATCGGAGAAGCCCAGCTGGATACCGGAATCGCGGGCCAACTTCTTGAGCACCTGCGGTCGGTGGTTGGAAATCGTTGTGCGCCAGCGCAGATCGCGGCCGTGTTCGAGCACCAGATCCAGGAAGGCATCCACCGCATGTATCCCGCGCAGCACGCTCACCTCGCCGAAGGTCTTGCCGACCAGAGCCGGGTCCGGGCAGCCGACGATCTCGGCGTCGAAGAAATCGCGCTGCCACACCCGAACGCCCATCTTGTTCTCGTAGTCTTTGCGGAACTGGCGCCGATAGGCCTCGTCGCGCAACAGGTCGTTGCGTTCGATCTCGTCGCGCAGGTGCAAAGCCGCTGCGCCGGAGCCGAATTCCTCGAAAACCACCAGATCGATACCGTCGGCGTACACCTCGAAGGGTACTGGCAGATGCTGCCAGCGGAAGTTGCCGCCCAGCTTGTTCACCGCGCGGGCCAGCGGTCCCAGCAGGTAGATCGAGTAGGGATTGGCCTTGATATCGGCGGCCGACAGCAGGCTGGTCTTGAGATTGCCCCGGAACAGGCCCAGCGACTGGGCCAGCTGGGACACCAGGTTCAGTGGGTTCTGGATATCCGGACCGGACTGCAGCACCCGGCCACTGCGGCGCAGCAACGATTTGAGCCGACGTAGCTCGCGGGGTCTGGCGTAGGTGGACGGCAGCGTTCGGGACCGGCAGGTGTCACCGTCGATCTTGTCGAAAAGCAGCTGCTGCGAGGACATTCCGACAAATCCGGCCTGCAGCGCCGAGGTGAGCATCTGCTCCATCTCGGACTGTTCCTCCCGGGTGGGCCGGACGTCCTTGCGGGTGGCGCGATCCAGACCCATGACGGCGGTACGCATATCCGAATGCCCGATGAAGGCGCACACATTCGGGCCCAGCGGCCGATTTTCCAGCGCTTCGACATAGCCGGCCGCGCTGTCCCAGGTCTTGTGGCCGTCGACGGCCGCGATCACCTGGTCGCGGGGGATGGCCTCCACGCGTCCGAACAGATCACCGGCGTCCTCGCCGCCGACGTGCACCGTAGACAGCGAACACGACCCGAGCATCACGGTGGTGACACCGTGGCGCAGCGACTCGGTCAGCGCGGGGCCGACCAGGACCTCGACGTCGTAGTGGGTGTGGATGTCGACCATCCCGGGCAGCACCCATTGGCCGGCCGCGTCGATGATCTGTGGGCAGCCGGTGACATCGAGTCCTTCGGCGATCGCGACCACATGACCGTCGCGGATACCGATGTCGCGCACCGCCGAAGCCGCGCCGGTCCCGTCGAACCAACGGCCACCCCGAATGATCGTGTCGTAGCTCACGGTGGAAGTCACCTAGCCATAGAACAGCGCCGGTCGGGCCGGTGTCAACGAAAAAGTTGACACTTTATGAAAATTGTCTACCGATGGTCGTTCGATCCTGATGTTCAGCACAGGTTCGGGGCGGATACTGACTCGACGTGACCCCGTTGCAGCGCTACATCGCAGAGGAAATCGCCACCGACCACGTCGACGGGTTGCTGACCCGCCGTGAGGCCATCCGCCGGATCGGACTGCTGGGTATCGGTACCGCGGCGGCATCGGCATTGATCGCGGCCTGCGGCGACAAACGATCCGCACCCGCCGAATCCACGAAATCCAGCACGTCGATCGCGCCCGGACCGCCCCCGGGCATGGAGAACGCCATCGAACCCGAAGCGATCACCTGGGACGGGCCGAACGGAAAACTGCAGGGCGCCTGGGCGCAAGCGCAGCAGCCGCGCGGCGCGGTCCTGGTCATCCACGAGAACAAGGGGTTGACCGACTGGGTGCGTTCGGTGGCGGGCCGGCTGGCCGGGGTCGGGTACTCGGCCCTGGCCGTGGACTTGCTCTCCGAGCAGGGCGGCACCGGCGCGTTCGCCGACCCGGCCGCTGCCACCGCGGCGCTGGGCAAGATCTCTCCCGAACAGTTCGTCGCCGATATGCGATCGGGTATCGACGAAGTGCAGCGCCGCGCGCCGGGCACCAAGGTCGGCATCGTCGGATTCTGTATGGGCGGCGGACTGGTCTGGCAGCTACTGGCCGCCGGTGAGCCCCGGCTGGCGGCGGCCTCGCCGTTCTACGGGCCACTGCCGGACAATCACGACTTCGCCGGCTCCAAACAGGCTGCGGTACTGGCCTTTTACGGTGCCAAGGACAACCGGGTCACCTCCACCAAAGATGCCGCGGCCGCGGCGCTGCACCAGGCCGACATGGTCAACGAGATCGTCGTCGAACCCGACGCCGACCATGCCTTCTTCAACGACAGTGGTCCGCGCTACAACACCGCGGCGGCCGCCGATGCCTGGCACAAACTGCAGGACTGGTTCGCCAAGAATCTCGGCTAGGAGGGCGCTGAACAAGGCGGATTCCGGGACCGGCTGTTGACGTTGGTCTGGGCGTGGGCATCGTTGTGTGGTCGGGTCGGCCGTAGCTCGTGGCGGCGAGGGCGTTGTCGGAGTCGG
>Ga0153956_1003045_pt1 | contig 11372 bp, 13 predicted proteins | sample TSFL040MetaG_FD_104704 | JGI IMG/M metagenome (GOLD analysis project Ga0153956, IMG submission 104704) | Attine ant fungus gardens microbial communities from Florida, USA - TSFL040 MetaG | ecosystem: Host-associated > Fungi > Mycelium > Unclassified | place: USA: Florida, Wekiwa Springs...
CATGTTGGTCTTGGTCCATGTCTCATCGATGAAGACCAGGCGGCTGGGATCAAGGCGATCCTGATATTTTCGCCATTGCGCCCGCCTTCGCGCCACGTCCGGCCGGTCCTGTTCGAGCGCGAGAGCGAGATGATGCCTGGTGGAATCACGCCATGTTCCCCCGCGAAGGCGGGGGTCCAGAGTCTCGGGCGTCAACGCGTGGGATTCTGGACCCCCGCCTTCGCGGGGGAGCAGGTCAAACCGAAATCGTCCCGCTCTGGACCTCCCCGCTGAATGGCGATCCGGCCTAGGGCCGCGCTGAAGAAGCGCGGCCCAAGTCTGCGCAACCGGTTCGGAGTAAACGATGCCCCGCATCGTTTTAGCCTGACGGGGGCATGGCTGACCCTGATCCCCCGCAAGGGGAGAGGGAAATAGAGCATGGCGCCCGGCCTATTCGGTTGCTAACCGCTACCTATGGCCACCGCGCGCTCCGATGCCGGCTTCGTTCCCGACGAAAGCTTCGTTCCGACCAGCCACAAGCCTGTCCTGAGCGACGCCGCAGGCGGCGTCGAAGGGGGCCTGACTTATCCGTTCGGCGGCGTGCATCCCGCGCCGGAAGCGGTGATGGCGGTCGCGCCGGGCGTGCGCTGGGTGCGGCTGGTCGTGCCGGGGCCGCTCAAGCACGTCAATTGCTGGCTGATCGACGAGGAGGGCGGCGCGGCGCTGGTCGATACCGGCATGAACCTGCCCGACACGCGCGCGGCGTGGAAGGCGATCGCCAAGGGTCCGCTCGCGGGTGAGCGCTTTACCCGCGTGATCGGCACGCACATGCATCCCGATCATATCGGTCTCGCCGGCTGGATGTGCGGTTTCCACAAGGCACCGCTGCTGATGACGCGCGGCGAGTGGCTGACCGCGCAGCATCTGATCGCCGATGCGCGCGATCAGGTTCCCGAGGAAGTCACCGCGTTTCGCATCGGCGCGGGCTGGAGCGAGGCGCAGATCGCCCATGCCGCGGCGCGCGGCTGGGCCGGCTTCCGCCGCATCGTCACGCCGCTGTCGCTGAGCTATCAGCGGATCAACGATGGCGATACGCTGGCGATCGGCGGCAGGGACTGGCGCGTCGTCACCGGATCGGGCCACAGCCCCGAACACGCTTGCCTGCTCAACGAGGCGGACGGCATCTTCATCACCGGTGATCAGGTGCTGCCGCGGATCAGTCCGAACGTGTCGCTCGGCGTGACCGAGCCCGAGAGCGATCCGCTGGGCGAATGGTTCGCCTCGATCGCCAAGTTGAAAGCGACGGTGCCCGCAGGGGCGCTGGTGCTGCCTGGCCACGGCGATCCCTTCACCGGCCTGCACAACCGCCTCGACGCGATGGATCGCGAGCATCGCGAGCGGCTCGATGAACTTCACGTGTTTCTCGGTGAACCAAGGCGGGCGGTGGATTGCTTCGGCCGCCTGTTCCGCCGCGCGATCGGCGACGACATGCTCGGCATGGCGACGGGCGAGGCGATGGCGCATCTGCGGCGGCTCGAGGTCGAGGGGCGGGCAGTGCGCGAAACGCGCGACGGCGTCTGGTGGTGGTCCGCGACCTAGCCTAGCCTTCGCCCGGGGCGGGAACCACGACTCACGGGAGAAGCCCGATGTGCGACGAACACAGCGTTGAGGATCAGGCCCGCTATCTCGCCGCCGCGGCGCTCTCACGGCGGCAGTTCGCCGCGCTGGCCGGCGCGGCAGGGCTCGCTTTGCTGCTGCCGATGCCCGCCAACGCCGTCGAGGTCGCCGGCCGCGACGTGACGATCGCCACGCCCGACGGAAATGCCGACGCCTATTTCGTCGCGCCGAAAAGCGGCAGGCATCCCGGCATATTGATGTGGCCGGATATCATGGGCCTGCGCCCCGCCTTCCGGCAGATGGCCGACCGGCTGGCGCAATCGGGTTACGCGGTCCTGGTGGTCAATCAATTCTACCGCTCGACCAGGGCGCCGTTCCTCGCGCCCGGCCAGCAATATGACGATCCCGCCGCGCGCGCGATCATCGCGCCGATGCTGAAGGCGCTGTCGGACGACGGCACGGTGCGCGATGCCACGGCCTTCACCAGGTTTATCGATGCGCAGCCCGAGACCGACACGAAGCGCGGCATGGCGACAACCGGCTATTGCATGGGCGGGCCGATGATGATGCGCACTGCGGCGGCGCGGCCCGACCGCATCCGCGCCGGCGGATCGTTCCATGGCGCCTCGCTCGTCACCGGCAAGCCCGACAGCCCGCATCTGCTCGTGCCGCAATTGAGGGGCAGCTACCTTTTCGCGATCGCCGAGAGCGACGACCGGCGCTCGCCGACCGATAAGGATATGCTGCGCAAGGCCTTCACCGACGCGCACGTCCCGGCCGAGATCGAGGTCTATGCCGGCACCGCGCACGGCTGGTGCCCGACCGATACCAAGGTCTACAATCCGGCGCAGGCCGAGCGCGCCTGGGGCAGGATGCTGGCCCTGTTCGACAAGGCGCTCTGAGCCGACTCGACAGTTCCGGCGCACGGCGATATGTTCTCTTCATGTTCTCGTGAGGAGAAGCCCCGATGAGCGATCTGACCTTCTACACCAACCCGATGTCGCGCGGCCGCATCGTCCGCTGGATGCTGGAGGAAACCGGCGCGGACTACGACACCGAGATCATGGGGTATGCGGACTCGATGAAGGCCGACGCCTATCTCGCGATCAATCCGATGGGGAAGGTGCCGGCGATCGTGCACAAGGGCAAAGTCGTCACCGAATGCGCGGCGATCTGCGCCTATCTCGGCGACGCCTTTCCCGACGCGGGGCTGGCGCCCGCGACGAGCGACCGCGCCGATTATTACCGCTGGCTGTTCTTCGCGGCGGGCCCGGTGGAGCATGCGGTGACCAACCACGCGGCCGGTTTCGTGCCGGCGCCGGAACGCGGCCGCATGTTCGGATACGGCAATTACGATCTGATGGTCGATGTGCTGGAAAAGGCCGTGGCGGCACATCCGTATATTGCTGGAGACGCGTTCACCGCGGCGGACGTCTATGTCGGTTCGCAGGTGATCTGGGGCCAGCAATTCGGCACCCTGCCCAAGCGCGACGCCTTCGCTGCTTATGCCGAGCGACTCACCGGCCGCGACGCCTATAAGCGCGCGGGTGCCAAGGACGATGCGCTGATGCCTGCGCAGCCGGCTTAGTCGATCTTAGTTAGTCATCCCCGCGAAAGCGGGGACCCATCTCGCAATGTTGCCGCCAACGAGACAGAGAAATGGTCGCTTGGACCTACATCCTGACCAATCGCAAGAACGGAGCGCTTTATACGGGCGTCACAACCGATCTCGCGTTTCGAACAGGGCAGTACAAAGAGGGAAAGGGAAGTCGCTTCTGTGCGCGATATGGTATCGATCGGCTGATCTATGCCGAGGAGACCGGGGATGTTTCCGATGCCATCGCGCGGGAGAAGGCGATCAAGAAGTGGCGGCGAGCTTGGAAGATCGAGCTAATCGAAAAGGCCAATCCGGATTGGCGCGATCTATTCTTCGATCTCAACTGTTAGGTGCGCTGCCTGCATAGGAGATGGGTCCCCGCTTTCGCGGGGATGACTAAGACTGAAAAGCTCTTGCGCGTAGTTGCGCCATCCGCGGCGGCAGGCTCTGCAGGATCGCGCGGCGTTCCTCTGGCGGCTTGGCGCTCCAGTTCGAAATCTCGCGGATCGTGCGGCCGCAGCCGAGGCACCAGCCGGTGCCCGGGTCCATCGTGCAGATATTGACGCACGGGCTGGCGAGCGAGACCGGCTCGGGCGGGACGAATTCGATCACCCCGAATATTGCGCCAGCCAGTCGGCCAGCGCCTGCGGGCTCATCGAGCGCGCGTCGGCCAGCGCGGTCTCGTGGCCCTTGTTGACGAGGCGGTCGGTGCGCGGATCGACGATGAACACCGCGGGCACGCCTTCGGGGCGGCCCTTGATGCCGTAATGCGCCGGGATCTGCAGGTTCTTGTCGAACCGGCCCGAATCGACCGTGACGATCACATAATGGCGATCGACCCATGGCTTGAGATCGGGCAGCTCAACCGTGCCGGCCAAGATGCGGCAATCGAGGCACCAATTGCCGCCGAAATCGATCAGCAGGCGCTTGTGCTCGCGGCGCGCCTGCGCCTTGGCTTTGGCCACCGCCGCATCGGCGTTCGCGCTCTCGTCGTAGGGAAGCGGCAGCGGCTTGGCGAGCTGGTCGAAATTCGCCGCCTTCACCTTGGGCGCGGTGGCGGCGACGGCGCTGCCCGCCAGCGAAAGCGCGGCGGCGGCAAGCAAGGCATAGCGGATCATGCGAATACTCCGGACTGATATCTGGTGCGCAACATCGGGTGCTTCGCCGCGCCCGGCAAGCTCTAACCGCCGATCACCGCGTTGAGGAAATCGGGCACCGGCCCGTTCCAGCCGTCATCGGGCCCATCGTCGTCGCGATGCCGCTGGCCGCGCTCGGGGCGCGGCGCGCGGTCTTCGCGCGGCGGGCGGGAGTCGCGGGCAGGACGCTTTTCGCGGCGCGAACGCTCCTCGCGCGGCGCACGCGCGGGGCGTTCGGCTTCCTCGCGCTTCGCCGGCGCCTTGCCACGGCCACGTCGCGCAGGCTTTGCGGACTCTTCCGCTTCCTCGCCCTCGGGCACCGCATAGCGATCGATCTTAAGGCCGATCAGCTTTTCGATATTCTCGATATTCTCGGCATCGTCGGGCGCGATCAGCGTGAAGGCGGTGCCGGTCGCGCCCGCGCGCCCGGTGCGGCCGATGCGATGGACGTAATCGTCCGGATGCCAGGGCGCGTCGAAATTGAAGACATGGCTCACACCCTTGATATCGAGCCCGCGCGCCGCGACGTCCGAGGCGACGAGGATGTTGATGTCCCCCGCCTTGAAGCGATCGAGCTCGGCGATGCGCGACGATTGATCCATGTCGCCATGGATTTCGCCCGAGCGATAGCCGTAGCTCTTCAGACTCTTGTTGAGCTCGCGCACCGTGGTCTTGCGGTTGGCGAAGATGATCGCGGTCTTCACATCCTCGGCATCGAGCAAGGCGCGTAGCCGTGCACGCTTGACGTGCCCGGCGCTGCCGGTCGGCACCAGCCACTGCTTGATGTTGACGTTGGCGGTCGCGGGCCGGGCGACCTCGATCGTCTTGGGGTTCTCCAGGAACTTGTCGGCCAGCTTCTTGATCGGCGGCGGCATCGTCGCCGAGAACAGCAGGGTCTGACGGTTCTTCGGGAGCTTGGTGCAGATCGTCTCGATATCGGGGATGAACCCCATGTCGAGCATCCGGTCGGCCTCGTCGATCACCAGCAGGTTGCAGCCGGTGAGCAGGATCTTGCCGCGCTCGAACAGGTCCATCAGGCGGCCGGGCGTCGCGATCAGCACGTCGACGCCGCGCTCCAGCGCCTTCACCTGATCGCCCATCTGCACGCCGCCGATCAACAGCGCCATCGAGAGCTTGTGATACTTGCCGTATTTCTCGAAATTCTCCGCGACCTGCGCGGCCAGCTCGCGCGTCGGCTCCAGGATCAGGCTGCGCGGCATCAGCGCGCGCGCGCGGCCATGCGCCAGGATGTCGATCATCGGCAGCACGAAGCTCGCCGTCTTGCCGGTGCCGGTCTGCGCGATGCCGATCAGATCGCGCATCATCAAGACGCTGGGGATCGCGGCAGCCTGGATCGGAGTCGGCTCGTTATAGCCGGACTCGGTCACGGCTTTCAGAAGTTCGTCGGAGAGGCCGAGGTCGGCAAAAGTCATCTGGTATCCGGAAAACAAGCGCCGGCAAGGAGCCTTCGCGCACGGGCTCGCGCTTGCGGATCAGGGGCGCAATGTCAAGCCAAAGGACGGATCTAGCGCTTCGTTACCAGCTTGCGGAAACGCTGGATCGGGCAGGACGCGCCGGAACGCGAGCGGATCGAATCGCGCTCGGCGCAGATCTTCCCGTCGTCGCTCTGGCGCAGGTAGAAACCCGAATAGAAGCCGAGCGCCGGGCAATCGTCGGCGAGCATCGCGCGGATGCGATCGCCATTGTCCATCATCAGATCGATGCTGTCGGGCTCGGCGATCGCCGCGCCGCGGACGTGATCGAGCGACATGCATTTCGGCGCGTCCTTCTCGCGGATGATCGGCGGCGCATCGAACGGCATCGACGGGCGCGGGCCGTGGGGGTCATGCGGATCGCGCGGCGGCGGGGGAGGCGGGGGCTGCATGCGCGGGATGCGGATGATCACCCGCTGATGGAAGGTAAAGGTGCTCGTCTCGACCTGCGCCGGCTCGGGCGCGCTTGCCACGACGGCAGGTGCCGCAGCCAGCAGCAGCATGGCAGGAATCGCGAATTGGCCCATGGTCGCTTTCGCCTGTAGCGCAAATGCTTGAACAGTGGATGAATTGGCGTCGCGCGCCGCTGGTGGTAGCTGCGGCGCTATGGAAAATGCGCAGTCCCGGATGATCGATGCGGTTCGTGAACGGCTCGGGCCGAAGGGTGTGGTCACCGATCACGCGGATATCGCACCCTGGCTGACCGACTGGCGCGGGCGCTGGCACGGCGAAGCGGCGGCGATCCTGGCGCCGGCCTCGACCCGGGAGGTCGCGGCGGTGGTCGGGTTGGCCGCGCAACACAATGTCCCGCTCGTGCCGCAGGGCGGCAACACCTCGATGGTCGGTGGCGCGACGCCGCCGGCGGACGGATCGGCCTTGATCCTTTCGCTGCGGCGCATGAACCGGATTCGGGCGATCGATCCGGACGCGCGGCTGGCAATGGCAGAAGCGGGGGTGATCCTTGCCAACCTGCACGATGCGGCTGGTGCGCAGAGCATGCGGTTTCCGCTGACGTTAGGCGCGCGCGGGAGCGCGACGATCGGCGGGCTGGTTTCCACCAATGCCGGCGGGACGCAAGTGCTGCGCTTCGGCACGATGCGGGGGCTGGTTGCGGGACTTGAGGCGGTGCTGCCCGACGGGACGATCCATGAGGCGCTCGCTCCACTCAAGAAGGACAATCGTGGTTACGACCTCAACCAGCTGCTGATCGGCGCCGAGGGCACTCTGGGAGTCGTCACCGCCGCGACGCTGCGACTTGCTCCGGCGGTCGCGGATCGCGCCACCGGATGGTTGGCCGTCGAATCGCCCTCGGATGCGCTGAAGATCTTGCGCGTCATGGAAACGCGGTCAGGCGAGGCGATCGAGAGTTTCGAGATCGTGCCGAAAGATAGTCTCGATCTCGTCCTGAAGCACATTCCCGGCACGCGCGCGCCGTTTCAGGGACCGCATCCATGGCTCGTGCTGGTCGATTATGTCGCGAAGACAGGCGTCGCGGCGGCGCGCGAATCACTCGAAGAGCTCATGCATGGTGTTTTGACCATGGGGCTCGCACGGGACGCGGTGATCGCCGTGAACGAGGCGCAGGGCGAAGCGTTCTGGCGTCTGCGCGACTCGATTTCGGAGGCGCAGCGTGCGGAAGGGCCGACGATCGCGCACGATATATCGGTGCCGGTCGATGCGATGCCCGCCTTCATGATCCGTGCCGCCCAGACCGTCGAGGCCGCCTTTCCGGGCGTGCATGCCAGCGGTTTCGGCCACCTTGGCGACGGTAACGTCCACTTCCACGTCAATGCGCCCTCGGGAGTCGATGCGGAGAACTGGCGCCGCGAGATCGGCGATCCGGCCAGCCACATGGTCTACGACATGGTTGTCGCCGCTGGCGGCTCGATCTCGGCGGAGCACGGCATCGGCCAGATGAAGCTCGGCGAGCTGCAGCGGCTGTCCTCGCCCGCGCGCCTCCATGCGCTGCGTGCGATCAAGCAGGGGTTCGATCCCCAGGGGCTGATGAACCCCGGCAAGCTCGTCCCGCTTGCGCCGCCGCGCGCAGACCAATAGAGCCCTGCACCGATTGGCGCCGTTTCCCGCGCGTCTTGCAATTAATTGGAGAGAGTAATGGCCAGCGCGCCGCAGTCCGCCCAGCTTCCGTTGTTCTATCAGAGCCTCGAGCCGCTCTCGAGCGAAGTGCATGCCAACTTCCGCTTCCGTCCGCAGGATACGGCGCCGTTCCTGATCGGCCAGAACGTGATTCCGGTCACGGTCGACGAGTTCCCGCTGGTGCAGCGCTTCATGCCGATCGTGTTCGGATCGGGCCCGGACGGCGTGCCGCTCGCGCTGATGGGCCTCAACGACGGCGTGAACGTCTTCGTCGATGAGAACGGCAAGCTGACCGAGGAAATCTACGTCCCTGCCTATGTGCGGCGCTATCCGTTCATGCTCGCGCGGCTGCGCCCCGACGCGCAGGAACTGTCGCTGTGCTTCGATCCGACCACGCCGATGATCGGCGCGGGCGAGGACGGCGAGGCGATGTTCGCCGAGGGGCAGCCTACGCCGTTCGTCAAGGGCGTGCTCGAGTTCAACGAGATGTTCGAGCAGGCCGGCCAGCGCACGCAGAACTTCATGAACGAGCTGCGCGAGATGGAGCTGCTGATGGAGGGTGAAGTCTCCATCCAGCCCGATGGCGCGCAGCAGCCGTTCATCTATCGCGGCTTCCAGATGATCAACGAGGAAAAGCTGGGCGATCTGCGTGGCGACCAACTGCGCAAGATCCACAAGAACGGCATGCTGCCCTTGCTCTACGCGCACCTCTTCTCGATGTCGGTGATGCGCGACATCTTCGGCCGCCAGGTGCGGCAGGGCAAGCTGCCGGCACCGCAACTGAACGCCTGATCGCGCGGGGGCTACTCAATCACGACATTCGCGGGGTCGAGTAGCCCCCCAGCCACAGGAGACGCGCATGCGCACCGCCCTTGCCCGGACCGATCGCTATTCGACCGGGGCGATCTGGTTCCACTGGACGATCGCGCTGCTCGTTCTCGTCAACCTGTTCATCGGGTTGTTCCATGAATCGCTGCTCGACGGGTTCGACGGCGCGATGCCGCTGCACAAGTCGATTGGCCTGCTGGTGCTCGTGCTGACGATCGGCCGGCTCGGCTGGCGGCTGGCGCATCAGCCCCCGGCGCTACCCCCGGGCATGCCGGGGTGGGAGAAGACCGCCGCGCACGCGATGCACTGGACGCTCTATGCGCTGCTGCTGATCATGCCGCTGACCGGCTGGATCATGTCCAGCCACACGCGCGTGCCGCATCCGATCTGGTTCTTCGGGTTGTTTCAGGTGCCGTTCCTGCCGGTGACGCGTGGCGCGGCCGGCGTGGCGCATGAGAGCCACGAGCTTCTCGGCTACCTGATGACGGCCCTGGTCGTATTGCATATCGCCGCCGCGCTGCGGCATCACCTGATCCTGCGCAACTCGGTGCTGCTCCGGATGTTCCCCGCGCTCGGACGCTAGGGGTTCACGGGCTTTTCCCGCCAAAGCGGTGACTTGAAGCCTTGAAAGCGTTTTCAGCCGCTCCTATGTTGCTGTGGCACGGCTTCATGTCCCCCCTTTCGTGAGGTCGTGCGGCACGCCTTCGGGTGTGTCTCCTCCCTGAACCTTGGCCACCGCGTGCTTGCACGCGGTGGTTTTTTATTCGGCTGCTTGCGCCAGCGGCGTGAGCGCCTCGTCGGCCACCGCATCGATCATCCGCCGCAGCAATCGGGCGAGCGGTTCCAGTCCCGCGCCCGGCGCATCGCCGCGCTGGTCGAGATAGAGCGCGCGGTCGAATTCGATCTGGACGGCGTGAATGCCCGCATCGGGCCGGGCGTGGCGATCGAGGATATGGCCGCCGGCATAAGGCGAGTTGAGCGCGTGGCGGACGCCCGCGGCCGCAGCTTCGGCTTCCAGCCGGTGAACGTAGCGCGTGCCGGCCGAGCGTCCGAAACGGTCCCCGAACACGATCTGCGCGCCATCCTTCGCTGGAAGCGAGGGCATCGAATGCACGTCGAGCAGCACCGCGACGCCGAATCGCGCCCGAGCCCGCGCCAGCGCGGCGGTGAGCGTCTCGTGATAAGGGCGGTGATCGGCGGCGATCCGCGCCGCGATCTCGCTCGCGTCGAAGCGACGGCAATAGATGTCGCCGCCGCTCGCGCGTCGCGGCACCAGCCCCAGTCCGCTGCGCACCTTGGCCGAGAGCTGCGGCAGGCTGGCCGGTTGCGCACCGTCGTCGATGCGCGGATCGCGATCATGCTCGGCGCGGTTGAGGTCGATCCACGCGCGCGCGCGGCGCTGCACCAGCAAGGTCTCGCTGCCGCGTGCGGCCAAAGCGAGCGAGTCGACATGACGGTCTTCCAGCGTCAGCAGGGCCGCCAGCGGCACGCGCAGCGCAGTGCGCAGCGCCAGCGGATAGTCGCGCCCGGCATGAGGGACAGAGAGCACGACCGGACTCGCCGGCTCCTCCCCATATCGATCGAAGCTGGTTGCCGGCACCATCATGCGCCAGCCTATCCGTCCCGCGCCGGTATCGCAAATCGGCGAAGCGAGCGCCCCGCGGCTGGAATTTCTTAAGGCCTTCGCGCATAAAACCGCGCACCGACGCGCGAATGGGGCAATCGATGATCCGTATCCTGCTGGCCGAAGACGACCGCGTGATGCGCGAGTATCTGACGCGCGCGCTCGAGCGATCGGGCTATGCGGTCAGCGCCGTCGATTGCGGCACGGCGGCGATTCCCCTGCTCGAAAGCGAGCCGTTCGACCTGCTGCTGACCGACATCGTGATGCCGGAGATGGACGGCATCGAACTGGCGCAGCGCGCCGGCGAGATCGCGCCCGAACTGCGCGTGATGTTCATCACCGGCTTCGCCGCGGTGACGCTGAAGGCGGGCAAGTCGATGCCGCAGGCGCGCGTCCTCTCCAAGCCGTTCCACCTGCGCGATCTGGTGCTGGAGGTCGACCGGCTGTTCGAGGTCGGCAGCGCATCCGGCGGTTTGTGACCGGGCGCTGAAACCCCGCTTGCGCGGCGCGGCATCGCCCGCTAAAGCGCCGCCTCCCCGTGGGCGTGTAGCTCAGTGGTAGAGCACTGTGTTGACATCGCAGGGGTCGCAAGTTCAATCCTTGCCACGCCCACCATGACAAGCCCCGGAACGCCAGATGGCGATCCGGGGCTTTTCTGTTTCGGCTTGTTATCGGTTGAGGTCGGACCTTAGGACGGATCGACATTTACCGATCTTTCCCGCCAGGGGGAGCGCGCGAGGTCGCGCATGCCCCCGCCAGGGAGGGATTGGAGAGCGAGATGATGCCTGGTGGAATCACGCCATGTTCCCCCGCCTTCGCGGGGGAGCAGGTCAAACCGAAATCGTCCCGCTCTGGACCTCCCCGCTGAATGGCGATCCGGCCTAGCAGGCTGTTGAAGAAGTCGCTGGTACGACGGATCGGAACGTGATTCACTCTGCGGGTGTTGCGCGGAGAGAAGCAGATGCGCGGATCCGACGATCGATCTGGCTCGCTGTTTTCGTACG
>Ga0153956_1003046_pt1 | contig 11370 bp, 11 predicted proteins | sample TSFL040MetaG_FD_104704 | JGI IMG/M metagenome (GOLD analysis project Ga0153956, IMG submission 104704) | Attine ant fungus gardens microbial communities from Florida, USA - TSFL040 MetaG | ecosystem: Host-associated > Fungi > Mycelium > Unclassified | place: USA: Florida, Wekiwa Springs...
CCCCGACCACGCCACCCAGGGCCGAATGATCCGCCGCCACATCGCGCGGCGAAACCACAACGCCCACGACCAACAGCTACACCGCGTCGTCAACCGAGCCAACGTTGCCTGACACGGCACTAGGATCGCTCGACCTTGCGCGAGCTGACGGCACGAGAGGGCAGCACGCTGCGGCTCGGACAGCTGCTGAAGGCGGCCGGCCTCGTCGACTCCGGCGGCGAGGCGAAGGCGCTGCTCGAGCGCGGCGCCGTCAGCGTCAACGGCGAGCGCGAGACGCGGCGCGGACGCCAGCTCGTGCGCGGCGACGTGGTGCAGGCCGGCGACGAGGCCGTGCGCGTCGTCTGAGCGGCGCGCGAGCGACAGGGCGCCGCGCCGCGGGCGCGACCCCGGGTCGTGCGCAGACGAGCGGCGGCGCGCTCGTGAGTGCCGCCCGAGCGGATACGAGTCCGTGCGCGGACTGGCTCGATCCGCATCGTGCGGCCGCTTCGCGGCATGTCGCACCGGCGTGCGGCGACGCGGATACGGTGCGCAGGTGCTCCATGACTGCCGCGTCGACCGCGACGCCGTCGGCGATCCGCACTCGCTCGTCCTGCTCACCTATGAACGGCTCTATCGCGGCAGCGAGTCCACCGCCGACCCCGACCGGCTCCTGCGCGCGCTGCCGAACGGGCAGTGGGCGCTGCTCGTGCTCAACGTCCTCCAGGGCCTGGTCGAGAACGGCGGCTTCGCGCTCTTCCTGCACAGCAGCGGCGGGCTGCTCGAAGATGTCGTCGCGGCGGCGCGCTTCGTCGAGGCCGAGCCGTACGTGCCGCTGCTGCGGGACGCCGTCGCGCTGTTCCCGGCGGGGCTGCCGCACGACGAGTACGAGCGCGACGTCGTGCTCGGCGCCTGGTCGGGCGAGCCGGGCGCGACGGCGGCGCTGACGCGGCTCGACGAGCGCTTCGCGGCGGTCACGCACGCGAGCGCGACCGATCTCGTCGGCCATGCGCTCGCCTACGTCGAGCGCCACCCGGAGGAGTTCTTCCTCTCCGGCGCGGAGGCGGCGGGCGAGCTCGACCACCTGATCGCGCGCCTGCGCGAGCGCGCGGGTCGCGTGCCGCGCGCCGGCGACGCCGACGTCGCGATCCTCGAGGCGCGGCTCGCGCGGCGGCTGCCGGAGCTGCCGCGACGGCTGCTGCAGCAGGTCGGCGACGGCGGCTGGGGTCCGCGCCGCGGGATGCTCGGCAGCGCCGAGCTGGCGCGCGTCGCCGAGCAGTCGCGCTCGCTTGGCTGCTGGTCCGACGACCTGCTGCCGATCTGCTCGATCGGCCAGCGGCTCTACTGCGTGCAGACGAGCGAGCCGGCGCTGCCGGTGCGGGTCGTGCGGCGCGCGCGGCGGCTGGCGCTGCCGCATGCCGCCGGCGTGGCGGACGCCGCGACCAGCCTGCGCGACTGGCTCGAGGACTGGCTCGCCCGCTCGGCGCCGTAGCGCCGCCGCGACGAGCGGACCCGTAGCCGCACCCGTGCCCGAGCCCGTTTCGGGCCGCTCGAAGTCACGGGTGCTCCCGGAGGCGAACGCCTCGACGCGCCGGTAGGAGTTGTGGTGCTGCGCGATCACCTAGAGCCGAGGGTGATCACCTTGCGAACGGAATCGCGCACACCCACCCAACCAGGAGGAGGAGAGAGGCGTGCCATCACGACCCCCGCGCGCGAGCCGGCACTGGAGGACGGCGCTCGTCGCCGGCGTCCTCGCGGCCGTCCCCGTACTGCCGAGCGTCGCCGGCGCGACGCCGGGAATGCCGCCGGACGCCGCCGCCTTCGCGACGCTGAACCCGGTGACGCCGCTGACCGCGAGCTCGTTCGCGACCCCGCCGCAGAACGACATGCCGTGGGCGCGCTGGAACTTCCCGCCCGCGACGGCGACGATCGACGGCCTGATGACCGACATGCAGGACGCCTACGACCACCACATCGGCGGCCTCGAGATCGGCCAGGGCGGCGTGCCGACGAGCGACCAGCTGGTCGCGATCTACGACAAGGCCAACGCGCTCGGGATGACGATCAGCCTGAAGGTCGCGAGCGCGCTGCCGGTCGGCAGCTACTCGAACAGCGACCCGTACGCACGGCGGACGCTGCAGGACTCGGCCACGGTCGTCAACGCCGGCGCGACGTTCAACGGCGCCGTGACGGGCTCGGCGACCGGGACGATCGTCGCCGTCGAGGCCTACCGCTGCACGGCGGCGAGCTGCCCGACCAGCGGCACGATCGACCTCGACCGCTCGTCCGCGATCGACCTGACCGCGACGCTGACCGGCACCAACGCGAGCGGCTACGACGGCGGCTCGACGGCCGGCACGCTCAACTGGACCGCGCCGGCCTCGCCCGCCGGCGCGCAGTGGGAGCTGATCGCCTTCCGCGCGATCCCCTACGGCAGCACGCCGGAGACGCTCAGCCCGCAGGGCACCAAGGAGCTGACCGACGCCTACGACAGCTACCTCTCCGGCGCGCTCGGCCCGCTGGTCAAGGCCAACCACGGCGACTTCTTCGTCGACTCGCACGCGAGCGACCCGTGGGGCGTGCCCGAGGAGCTCTGGAGCTCGAACATGCGGTCCGAGTTCCAGTCGCGCGCGGGCTACGACATCGTGCCGAACCTGCCCGCGCTGTTCGACTCCTCGATGGGCAGCTCGAGCCCGTACTTCAGCTTCAGCGACGGCTCGGCGGGCCGCGTCCGGTCGGACTTCAACCGCGTGCGCAGCACGCTGTACTCGCAGAACCGGCTGACGGCGTTCGAGCGCTGGGCGCGCACGTACGGCATGAAGCTGCGGCTGCAGCAGGAGGACATCGCCAGCTCCTCGCAGGGCGACCAGATCGAGACCTCGCTGGCGCTGGACCGCTCCGAGCACGAGTCGCTGATCGGGTCCGACCAGACCGACACCTACCGTCCGATGGCCTCGACCAACCACATGAACGGCAACACCTGGTTCTCCAGCGAGTGCTGCGCCTCGCTCAACGAGAGCTACGTCCAGACCGTGCAGGACGTGACGATCCGGATGAACCACGAGTTCGCCGGCGGCATCAACCGGCCCGTGTTCCACATCCGCCCGTACATCGACACGCCGGCGTCGTCATGGCCTGGCCTCGGCTTCTCGACCGCCAAGGTGTCGTTCTCGAACGCCTGGAACCGCAGCGAGCCCTACTGGGTCGACCAGCAGCAGACCGACGACTACTTCGCCCGCTCGCACGAGGTGCTGACGCAGGGCGCCGCGAAGGAGGACGTCGCCGTCTACCAGCGCACCTACTCGGCGCCGGCCGCCTTCGGCACGACCGATCCGAGCAACAAGCACTGGCAGGACACCGGCCTGCAGCGCGCGGGCTACACGTGGGACTACCTCGACGAGCCGCTGATGCGGCTCCCGAACGCGGTCGTGACCAACCGCCGGCTGGCGCAGGACGGCCCGGACTACAAGGCGCTGATCTTCGACCAGTTCCTGCAGCCCAGCACCAACACCGCGCGCGGCACGCTGACGCTCGAGGCCGCGCAGGACATCCTCGGCTACGCCAAGGCCGGCCTGCCGGTGATCTTCGTCGGCACGCCGGTCGGGACCGGTGGCCTGCCGGCCTCCGATGACGCGCAGCTGTCCTCGCTGGTCGCGCAGATCCTCGCGCAGCCGTCGGTCTCTCAGGTCGCCAGCGAGGCCGACGTGCCCGCCAAGCTGGCGGCGCTCGGCATCGCCCCCGCGGCCAAGCCGGCGGCGCCGACGTCGCTGCTCAGCGTGCGCCGCTACGACCCCGGCACGAAGACGAACTACTACTGGCTCTGGAACCAGGGCGTCGACGCCTACCCCGGGAACACCGGGACGTTCGGCTACAACCCGTCGAACCTCTACGAGGAGCCGTCGGCCTGCCGCTACACGGCGAGCGCCGGCATCAACCCGTGCATGGCGACCGGCGCGGCGGTCAGCACCGACGTCACGCTCGCGGGCGCCGGCGTGCCGTACGCGCTCGACGCCTTCACCGGCACGATCACGCCGATCGCTCAGTACTCGCGCAGCGGCGACACGGTCAGCGTCCACGTCAGCCTCGGGCGCGACGCGACGACCGTGATCGCGCTCAGCGACGACCCGCAGCGGCTCGGCCTCAGCCGGCCGAGCACGTCGGTGTCGAGCACGACCGCCGACGGCGCGAGCCAGACCGGCGACACGATCTCCGTGCGCGCGACCGCCGCCGGCACGTACACGACGACGCTCGCCGACGGCCGGACGGTGAGCACGACGCTGCCGGCGGCGCCGGCGGCGATCGACCTGACCGCGGCGACCTGGCACCTCGACGCGCAGGACTGGCAGCCGCAGAACCGCTACGGCACGCTCGGCCCGGCCGGCACGCTGACCGACAAGGTCCCCGTGTCGCTGGACCTGTCCGGCCTGAAGCCGTGGCCGGACATCCCGCAGCTGGCGAGCGCGTCGGGCATCGGGACCTACAGCACGACGGTCGACCTGCCGGCGGGCTGGAACGCGAGCTACGGCGCGACGCTCAGCCTCGGCCAGGTGACCGACACGTTCACGTTGACGATCAACGGGCAGGCGGTCGGCATCAACGCGGTCGACCCGACCGTCGACGTCGGGCCGTACCTGCACGCCGGCGCGAACAGCATCGTCGTGCGCGTGGCGACGACGCTCGACAACCGCCTGTACGCGCTCGACACGGCGGTCAGGAACCGCGGCGTGATCCAGAACTACGGCCTCGTCGGCCCGGTCGTGCTCACGCCCTACCGGCAGGCGGCGGTCTACAGCTCGACCAGCGCCGGCGGGAGCGTCGGCGGCAGCGTGCCGGCCACGCTTGCGCTGACGCTCGGCGCGCCGGCGACGTTCGGGTCGTTCCTGCCCGGCGTCGAGCGGGACTACGACGCGAGCACGACCGCGACGGTCAGCTCAACCGCCGGCGACGCGACGCTGACCGTCGCCGATCCGAGCACGACCGCGAGCGGGCACCTGGTCAACGGCGCGTTCTCGCTGCCCGCGCCGCTGCTGGCGGCCGGCGCGCCGCTGCCGGCGGTCGTCAAGACCTACGGCGGACCCGTCAGCAACGACGTGGCGACGATCGCGTTCCGCCAGCATGTCGGCGCCGGCGACGCGCTGCGCACGGGCAGCTACGGCAAGACGCTGACGTTCACGCTGTCGACGACGACGCCGTAACCGCACGGCGGGCGCCGGCCGGGAGCGCTCCCGGCCGGCGCGCCGCTCAGATCTCGTCGCCTCGCCGCGGCAGCTCGCGGCAGCGCCCGGCGCGGTCGGCGACCAGGTCCGCCAGCGCCGCGGGGAGCGGACGGCCGCGGGCCGTCACCCGCGGCTCGCGAGCGGCGTGCTCGTCCAGCCACGTCACGGCACCCGGCCGCGCGAGCACGCGCTCGAGCTCGTCTGGCTTCGCGAAGCGCACGGCGCCGGCGCAGTCCTCGCCGACCGGCGTGGACAGCGGCGAGAACGGCGAGGCGGCCGAGGCGCATGAGCGTGCCGGCGACGCGCTCGCCGAGGATCACCGCCAGCTCGCTCATCGACGCTCGTAGTCGTCCAGCAGCGCGTCGAGGTCGACGGCCTCGTCGTGCGGCCGGTGGTCCTCGCGGTCGCCGAGCTGCAGCTCGAGGCCGAGCGCGTCGACGACGGCGAGGACGAGCCGCAGCTCAGCGGCCGGCTTGCCGAACTCGAACGCGTTGACCCACGCGCGCGACACGTGCGCGCGAGAGGCGAGCTGCGCCTGGCTGAGCCCAGGCTCGACACCGCGTTGCGGGTCAGGGCACGACGGCGATCTGGACGTCCGGCGCCGGCTCGATCTGAGCGATCAGTCGTACCGGGGCGGCGCCGTCAAGCGGCACCGCGGCGACAACGATCGTCTCCGGGTCGTCGTCCGGATCGACCACGATCACCAGCAGCAGCTCGTCCGCATCGGCGTCCAGGCGCGCCGCGACGGTGTTCCAGGCGACGTCGTCGCTCGACTCGATCGGCCCGAGCGCGGCGAGCACCCGCGGCGCCACTGCCGCCAGCACGTACGAGGCGAGGACCGGCCGGCCGCCGACGAGCAGCGGCTCGACATGGCCCGTGGCGTCCAGGAGGCTCAACGGCTCGTCGTAGGAGTCGCGCCAGAGCGGATCGGCGCCCGGCAGCAGCCAGCGCCCGTCCGGCCACGCCAGCAGCGGCGAGACGCCGAGCTCGAACGGCAGCCGCTCGACCGTGCCGTCGTCGCGCACGAGCCACGGCAGCTGCGATCTCAGGTCGTCGCGCAGCCCGCTGTCGGTCACGAAGGCGTGACGCAGGAGCACGCCGGCCGGCCCGACGATCGGCGGCCACAGCACTGCCTCTCCGCCCTCGGCCGGCGAGGACTCGGACTCGTGGATCGGCACGACGCGTGCGTCGCTTCGAAGGGCCAGGCGCCGGCGCATCGGGACGTTCGCCGCGGCGACGAGCCGGGCGCGCCGCCTCGCGATCTCAGCCTCGATCTCCGCCGGCGTTGGACGCGGCGTCGTGTCCGCCCAGACGAACCCCGTCGAACCGCCGTAGTGGCCGCCGCCGAAGCCCCGGTCGAGCCTCAGCTCGCCGGCGACCTCGAGCGTCCGGCGTCGATCGAGCGGGAACGCCGCCGCCATCCCGCGGCCCGCCGGTCCCTTGGCGACGATCTGCCCATCCGTCAGGCGCACGACGGTGATGACGTCGTTCACCGCGACCGTCGCGAGCTCGCCGTCGTGAGAGCGGTACAGCTCGCACCCGTACACGGCCCCGGCGCTCCACACGGCGACCACGGCGCCGTCATCGCCGAACAGCGACACCTCAGCCGCCGTCTCGCCTCCCGAGCCTCCACCCTCAGCACCGCCGCACGCTCCTCTCCGTTTCGTCCGGCCGACCGTAGACGTCCGGGACGGCGCTACCCGCCGCGACGACGGCGCCGCGGCGGACCGAGGATTTGAACCTGCGGACGTGGATCGGCGGCTTAGAGCCAGGTCTCGCCGCCGGCGAGGTCCGCTCCGCGCTCGGCCATACCCGCATATCCTGCGCCGCCGTGACCGTGAACTGCTCGGGACGGAGCTTCGCGGACGAGATCCGTGCCTTCGCGGCGTGGCTGGGCGCCGAGCCGACGACGCGTGTCCACGTGCTGGCATACGACTATTCGCGTGCCACCGACTGGTCGTTTCCCGACGCGCCCGAGGTCGACGCCACGAGCTTCGAGGCGATCCTGCGCTCGGCGGCGAGCGGTGCGGTTGAGCTCTCCGTGGTCGCCGCCGATCGTGGGACGCTCGTGGTCGCGCTCGAGTACCGCTCAGGCATGCCGGGACGCCACGCAGACGTCTAGGTGAACTGGCATGGCACCGCGGACCCGCACCATCCGCAGCGGCTCGAGACGCTCGGCGTAGCGGTGCTCACCGCCCGACACGTGCCCGGGCCGCCTTCGCCTCCGTTCGAGGTCGGCGAGGCGTACCCGCTCGCCTTCGACGTCTGCGACGAGATCACCGCCGTGTCGTTCGCCGCGCTCGGCGTCCACCCGGACATCAGCCGCGGCTGGTGGTGCCTTCTCGAGCAGTTCCAGCGGCACGACGGCCACTGGCACCCCGCCGCGGGCTCGCACGACAACACGACGACGGCCACGCCGTTCAAACGGCCCGCCACGGGCGACTGGGTCGAGTGGGCTTCCGACGGCGGCCACGAGACGTGGGAGCAGGAGCCACGCGAGCGGCATTCCTGCTTCGGCATCGCCCCGGCCGGAACCACTCGGCTCTCGCTGGCGACGCCCGACGGCCGCACGCGCGACGTGGCGATCACGCCGTGGAGCGGCGCGTGGGTCGCCGTCGCGCCCACCGCGTCGCTGACCCTGACCGGTCGCGACGCCGAAGGTGCCGTTCTGGGCGAGCTCGCCTTCGGGTCGCCGTAGCTACGAGGCCTTGCGCTCGAAGGTCAGGTGGGTCACTCCGCTGGGCGCCGAGACGGCCTCGATCTCGTAGCCCTCGTCCAGCCCCTCCAATCCGTCCCAGACGCGGACGCCGCGGCCGAGCACGATCGGCACCTGGACCAGGTGCATGTGGTCGACCAGGCCCGCGGCGAGGAAGTCGCGCACGACGGTCGGGCCGCCGCCGATGCGGACGTCGCGTCCGTCGGCCGCCTGGCGGGCGGCGCCGAGCGCCTCGGCCGGCGTGGCGTCGAGGAAGTGGAAGCTGGTGCCGCCCTCCATCTCGATCGAAGGGCGGGGACGGTGGGTCAGCACGAAGGTCGGCGTGTGGAACGGCGGGTTCGGCCCCCACCACCCCTTCCAGTCGGCGTCGTCCTGCCAGCCCGGAGGGCCGAACTTGCCCGCGCCCATGATCTCGGCGCCGATGCCCGGCTCGTGCTGCTGGGCGAACGCGTCGTCGACGCCGACGCCGCCGCCCTCGCGGCCCAGGATCGGGGCGCCGAAGCGGGTGGCCATCATCCACTCGTGCAGGCGGTGGCCGGCGTGCCCGAAGGGCGCGTCGAGGGTCAGGCCCTCGCCGGTCGCGAAGCCATCCAGCGAGATGGAGAAGTTGTGAATGCGGGTGCGTGTCATCGGCTCGCTCCGTCTGCTCGACTTGCCTTCCACGGGTACAGACCTCGGCCGGCGCCGGCATTCATCGGTCCCGAGCCGCGAGCTGCGACCGGATACGGTGCACGCCTTCGTCGTGCTCGAGGATGGGGTCGTGCGCTCTCCGGACGTGGTGATCATCGGCGCAGGTGCCGCCGGGCTGATGTGCGCGCTGACCGCCGCCCAGCGCGGCCGCCGGGTGCTGCTCGTCGACCGCTCCAACAAGGCGGGCAAGAAGATCCTGATGTCCGGTGGCGGGCGCTGCAACTTCACCAACATGTACGCGGAGCCGGCGAACTTCGCCTCGACGAACCCGCATTTCTGCAAGTCGGCCCTGGCTCGCTACACCCCGTGGGACTTCATCGCCCTGGTCGGCAAGCACGGCGTGCCCTACCACGAGAAGAAGCTCGGCCAGCTGTTCTGCGACAACAGGTCCAAGGACATCCTCAACCTGCTCCTGGAGGAGTGCCGCCAGGCCGGCGTCGAGCTGCACGTCGACACCGCGGTGCACCGGATCGAGAAGACCGACGCCGGCTACGAGCTGAGCACGGACCTCGGGCCCGTCGCCGCCTCGACGCTGGTGATCGCCACCGGCGGCCTGTCGATCCCGACGCTGGGCGCCACCGGCTTCGGCTACGAGATCGCCCGCCAGTTCGGCCACAACGTCCTGCCCACCCGCGCCGGCCTGGTGCCGTTCACCATGTCCGGCCGGCTGAAGGAGCTGTGCGGCGAGCTGTCGGGCACGTCGGTGGACTGCGTGGCCGGCTGCAACGGCGAGAGCTTCCGCGAGAACCTCCTGTTCACCCATCGCGGCCTCAGCGGCCCGGCGATCCTGCAGATCTCCTCGTTCTGGCGGCCCGGCGACGTCGTCGAGATCGACCTGCTGCCCGACCGCGACGCCCTGACGTGGCTGCAGGACCAGCAGGTCGCGCGCCCGAACAGCGAGCTGAAGACCGTTCTCGGCGAGGTCTTCACGAAGAAGCTGGCGGCCCTGCTGGCCGACCGCTGGTTCGTGTCAAAGCCGATGAAGCGCTACACCCCGGCCGAGCTGCGCGAGATCGCCGACAGGCTCGGCGCCTGGCAGGTCGTCCCGGCGGGCACGGAGGGCTACCGCACCGCCGAGGTCACCCTCGGCGGCGTCGACACCCGCGAGGTGTCGTCCAAGACGATGGAGTCGCGCAAGAGCCCGGGCCTGTACTTCATCGGCGAGGTGCTCGACGTCAGCGGCCACCTGGGCGGCTTCAACTTCCAATGGGCCTGGGCGTCGGGCCACGCGGCGGCGCAGGTCGTCTGAAAGCGATGCGCGCCGCTCGGGAGCGAACTGGGAAGGAGCTCGTCCTGCACGCCGGCACGATCATCATCGAGACCGGCCCCCGCGCCCAGGCCGGCCGTGGCGATGTAGAGTCACGGTGGCGTTGAAGGGCGCCTCCGGTCCGCGGGAAGGGCTGTGCCCGCCTTCACTGATTTGACTTGCTCGGTATCGGTCTTCTTCCTGCTCGCCGCGGACACGAGCCCACGTGGAAGGAGGTCGACGTGAATCTCGAGCAGCTTCGAAAGCAGGCCAAGGAGCTCGTCCGCGCCGCTCGCGACGGGGAACCGGCAGCTTTGGCTCGGCTGGGAGATCTGCCGCTGCGTCTTTCGAGCGCGCAGCTGGTGATCGCGCGCGAGCAGGGCTGCGCGAGCTGGCCCGCGCTCGTTCATCGGGTCGAGGCGAGCGTGGAGTCGTTCGTGGCCGCGGCGACCTCGGGACGCTGTGAGCGCGCACGGCGGCTGTGGGACGCCAGGCCCGAGATCGCGAGTGATCGGTGGGCGCGGTTGGTGCTCGGCCGCGGGTGGGATGGCGAGCCGAACGAAGTCGGTGGCCCGCGCGATTGGCCGCCGCTTCACTACGTCTGCCATTCGTGCTTCGCCAGTGTCGAGCTGGCGCAGGAGCTGCTGGAGCGGGGCGCTGACCCGAACGCGTATTTCTCGAACGAGTACGGGCCGATGTCCGTCTTGTTCGGCGCTGCCGGCGTCCTGCACGATCCGGAGCTGACCAGGGTGCTGCTCGAGCACGGTGCCGACCCGAACCGAGAGCCCGAGTTCGGTGACGCGCTCTATCACTCGGTCGAGGCCCTGAACACGGCGTGCCTGCGGCTGTTGCTCGAGCACGGGGCTGATCCGAAGGGATCGCACGCGCTCGCTCACACGTTGGATTGCGAGCCACCGGCGTCGGAGGGAAAGCGACTCGAGCATGTCCGGCTGCTGCTCGCGGCCGGGGCGGACGTGAGCGGGGGCGATGTCGTCCATGCCGTCCGGCGAGGCCGCAGCGTTGCGTACATCCGGCTGCTGGCTGAGCAAGGGGTGAATCTCGACGAGCGCGGCGGCGAGTGGTCCACGCCCCCGGACCAGTACCGCACCGCCTATCAGAATGCGGTAGTCCGCGGCCGCGATGACGTCGCCGAGGCGCTGGCGGAGCTTGGCGCCTCGACCGAGCTCAGACCCGGAGACCGAGAGGTCGCGGCGCTCGCACGCGGGGTACGGCCTGAGCGCCCGCTGCCCGGTGTGCTCGATCACGACCAGGAGGAGGTCGTGTGCCTCGCAGCGCTGGACGGTCATCTCGAGCTGGTCGTCGAGCTGTTCGGCCCGAGCTTCTTCGGACATGTCGGCGGAGGCCCGCCCGGCACGCTGCTCCATCACGCATGCTGGGTCGGACCCGAGTTCCGCAGTTGGTGGGCATTCGGGGCTGATTTCGGGGTCGGTTTTGGCTTTCTAGAGCCATATCGTGTCCGGCGCGGGCCGAAAAGTGTGGGCACGCGGATTGGGTCATGAGGCCGC
>Ga0153956_1003047_pt1 | contig 11369 bp, 7 predicted proteins | sample TSFL040MetaG_FD_104704 | JGI IMG/M metagenome (GOLD analysis project Ga0153956, IMG submission 104704) | Attine ant fungus gardens microbial communities from Florida, USA - TSFL040 MetaG | ecosystem: Host-associated > Fungi > Mycelium > Unclassified | place: USA: Florida, Wekiwa Springs...
TCATCAAACCCCATGTGGCGCTGTACATCGGCGGCATGGGCGCCAAGGGCAAGAACTTCTATCACAACGTGGCCACCAAGTACGGCTACGGCCCCGAGGCCGACCGCATCCAGGAGCTCTACCTGGCCGGCGACAAGGAAGGTGCCGCGAAAGTCGTTCCGGACGAGCTGGTTCGGGACATCTCCCTGATCGGCAGCCGGGAATTTGTCAGGGAACGGATCGCCGCGTTCCGGGAAGCCGGGGTGACGGTGCTCAACGTGGTTCCCTTCGGCGCCGACACCGCCGAGCGGGTCAAGCTCATCGAAGAGCTCCGCTCGCTGCTCTGAGCGCGCCTACAGCGCCATTTCCGGTGCTGACCGCGCTCATCCGCAAGGCCGCGTCGAACCTCACCGACGAATCCGCCGCCGGAACCAACTAATACTGGCCGCGGCCCCAGCCGGCAGATTGTCCGGCCTCGTTGACCGTGCGTGGCACACCCAGCGGGTTGGCTTCCTGCAGCTCCACCGGCAGCAATCCGGCCGGGGCGTCCTGGAAGGCTATCGGGCGGATGAATCGACGAATGGCCGCGGTACCCACCGAGGTGTGCGCGACGGCAGTGGTCGCCGGGTATGGCCCACCGTGGTTCTGTGCCGGCGTGACAGCGACACCGGTGGGCCAACCGTTGAAGACCAGCCGACCGCATCGGGACGCGGCCAGCGGCACCAGGCGCGATAACGCGGCCCGTTCGGACTCACTCGGGCTGCTACCGGTGTGTACGGTGACGGTCAGCGTGCCATCCAGTTCCGACAGGACCTCGTAAAGCTTTGCTTCACTGGGGTATTCGACGATAAGTGCACTCGGCCCGAAGGTCTCCGCCAACAGCGTGTCGCCGTGCTCGAGGAGTTGCGCCGCACCCACCTTCATCAGGGTGGGACCGACCGCCGGTACGCCGCTGTCGTCCAGTACTTCCTCGGCGCCCGCCAGCAGTACCTCGACACCGTCGATGCCGTTCACCTCAGCCGATCGGTTTCGCAATGCCTCTGCCGTCCTGGTTGTGAGCAGCCTGACTATCGGAATATCATTGGCCAACTGCGTAATTCGATCGATCAGCCCGGTTCCCGCGGGAATCAGCAGCAGGCCCGGCTTGGTGCAGAACTGACCGGCGCCCAGCGTGAATGAGCCGACGAATCCGGCGGCGATCTCGTCGGGCCGTTCGGTGGCGGCGCCGTGAGTGATCACCACGGGGTTGAGACTGCCGAGCTCACCATAGAAAGGAATGGGCCGCCGTCGAGCCGCCGCGATGTCGAAGAGTGCACGCCCACCCGATACCGAGCCGGTGAAGGCCGCAGCGGCAATACGCCGGTCCCGCAGTGCTCGAACCCCGATCTCGATTCCCTTGATCATCGCGAACGTCCCTGCCGGAGCACCACATTCGGCGAGGGTATCGGCGACGATCGAAGCAGTCAGCATCGAGGTCCGCGGATGGCCGGGATGGGCCTTCACGATCACCGGGCAGCCCGCGGCCAACGCCGAGGCGGTATCGGTACCTGCCACCGAGAAGGCGAATGGGAAGTTACCGGCGGCGAACACCAGGACCGGCCCGATCGGCACCTGAAACCGGCGCAAGTCAGGCCTGGGCCCCAGGACGAATCCGGGATCGGGCCGGTCGATCACCACGTCGAGGTATGCGCCACCAAGGATCTCTTCGGCGAACATCGTCAGCTGCACGGCAGTGCGAGTGACCTCGCCGCGCAGCCGCGCTTCGGGCAGACCGGTCTCGGGCAGCGCCGCAGCAACCAATTCGTCTGTGTGCCGTTGCAGTTCGTCGGCCAGGGTGACCAGCGTCCGAGCCCGCACACGCGAGGTGCGGTGTCCCCACGCCGACGAGGCGGCGGCCGTCAATAGCGCATCGAGTTCGAGATCAGTGGTTTCGGACAGGCTCTCGGTCATCTCTCCATAGAACCCGATCGTCGGGTTCAGTCGCCACGGCTCAGTGCCGCCCTGGCCGACGACCCATAAGGTTTGCCCTACTATCTACGTATGCACGCAGATAGTAGCGAACGCTTACCCGATGATCAGGTGGCACTGATCGTCGAGGTGTTCCGGATGCTGGCCGACCCCACCCGCGTGCAGGTGTTGTGGGCACTGACCGACTTGGAACTGTCGGTCAACGAGCTCGCCGAACACGTCGGTAAGCCCGCCCCATCGGTCTCCCAGCATCTGGCCAAACTGCGGATGGCGCGACTCGTGCGCACCCGGCGTGACGGGACGACGATCTTCTACAGCCTGGAGAACAACCACATTCGCCAACTGGTCATCGACGCGGTGTTCAACGCCGAGCACGCCGGTCCCGGTATCCCACCGCACCACCAGCGCAGCACCGGACCCGTGCGCAGATCCGCCCGCCGGTGAACTCCACCCGCCTGTTCGCCGGCCGCGACTATCGCCACCTGTTCGGCGCACAGGTGGTGGCCCTGTTCGGTACCGGGTTGACCACGGTGGCGCTCGGACTACTCGCTTATCAGCTGGCCGGCGCCGATGCCGCGGCCGTACTTGCAAATGCCTTGACCATCAAGATGATCGGATACGTCATCGTCGCTCCGCTGGCATCCGCCTATGCCGACCGCCTGCCGCGCCGCTTGACATTGGTCGCGCTGGATCTGGTGCGCGCCGCCGTGGTGCCGGCCCTACCGTTCGTCGATCAGACCTGGCAGATCTACCTGCTCGTAGCGGTACTGCAGTCGGCCTCGGCCGCCTTCACCCCGACCTTCCAGGCCGTCATCCCCGACGTGGTGCGCGACGAAGCGACCTACACCCGGGCACTGTCCGCCTCGCAGCTGGCCGCGACGATGGAGAGCCTGCTCAGTCCGGCGCTGGCCGCACTGGCACTGACCGTCATGAGCTTCCACTGGCTGTTCCTCGGGACCGCCGCGGGATTCATCACATCGGCCGCACTGGTGCTGACCACCCGAATCCCCGACGCGCTGCCCAGCACTCGCCAAGGTGTTTGGGACAGAACACTTTCCGGTATGCGGATCTTCACCGGTACCCCTCGTCTGCGTGGGGTGCTGGCGTTCGATCTGGCGGTGGCGGGCGCGGGGTCCATCGTCATGGTCACCACCGTGAACCATGTGACCGACGCACTCGGCGGCTCCCAGTCCGATGTGGCGTGGTTACTGGCGGCGTCGGGTACCGGAACCATGGTGGTCGCGCTGGTGCTGCCGCCGATCCTGGCGCGGGCCCCCGAACGGACGGTGCTGCTGGCGGGCGGTACGACGCTGCTGGTCGGCATCGGTTGTGCGATCGAATCATCCACGGCGACAGGAACATACCCCTGGCCGATGACGGTGGCGGCGTGGGTACTGCTCGGCGCCGGTATGGGGATGGTGCTGACCCCGGTGGGCCGGATACTGCGCCGGTCGGCCCGGCCGGTCGATCGGCCGGCGGTGTTCGCCGCACAGTTCTCCCTGTCGCACCTGTGCTGGCTGATCGCCTATCCGGTCGCGGGCTGGGGTGCCACGCTGGTGGGATTCACCCTCACCTGGACCATCTTGGGCGCGCTGAGCGCGGTCGGCGTCTTCGCCGCGGTGTGCCTCTGGCCTCGACATGATCCAGAACTGTTGGCCCACAAGCATATCGTTGGTCATACCGACCACCATCACATTGCCGGCGCCGTCCCGGTCGATCCCGATGTGGTCGAGCACGTCCACTCCTTCACCATCGACCAGGATCACCGACACTGGCCGGTCGGCATCGCCTGACCCGATCAGACGCTGGTCGTCACCTGCGTCGCCGCACCCGCGCCGGCCAGGGGCTCATACACCGCGAATTGCAGCACGGTGTCCAGGATGACCTTGGCGATACCGTCCCATGGGGTGGCCCGAATCGGTGTGGTCGAGCTGAAGGGGAACGCGACCGCGGTGGCATCGCCTGCGCTCGTGGGGATTTCGATGGTCTGGTGCGGCGAGCCGTAAATGCCATCGTGGGTTCCGGCGAACATGTCGTTGATCCAGCCGGCAGCCAGATCCTTTTCCGCAGCGACGTTCCGGGCCCAGGACGCGCCGGCGATCAGATATTCGGCGCCCTGCAGGAGGGGATTGGCGCCCTGGAGGCCGTCGATGTGCCGTCCGCCCTGCAGCATGACGCCATTGAACTGTCCGGGCCGGGCCGCCTCGAGTTCCTGACCCACCAGCCCATCGATGTTCCACACGTAGGGCTCCGACGAAATATCGTATACCGGACGATAATTCACCCCGGTGAGCTTCGCCAGGGCGGTGGGCACGACGTTGTTCAGATCGACCGAGTCCAGCAAGACCACACCTTTCAGGTCGGCGACGGCCCCGTTGTCCACCAGATAGCCGGCGGCCGAGGTTACCAACGCTCCACCCAGCGAATGGCCCATCAGCACGAAGCTGGTGGGCAATGTGCCCTCGAATCCGGCGGCGTGCGCACTGGCGGTCAGCGCGGCGCGATCACCGACGAAGAGGTCGGCAACGGCCTGCTGATCGGCCGACCCGCCCAGCCATTGCGCCTTGACGTCAAAAGCATTGGAAGACAACGTCGGTGCGACGATGATGCTGTTCGTCCGTTCAGCCAGCGCGGCCAGGGTGTAGCTGTACATGGAGTTCACCGCCATGAAGCCGTGCTGGAAATAGATCAGCCGAGTCGACTCATTTGCGTTCTCCGGGAAATACCAGTCCGTATTCACCTTCTGCCCGGTGTCCGGCATGGTCATGCTGGTGACCTTGACGGTGACGGTGCTGCCCTTGGGCAGCACCGGCTTGCCCGCGAACCATTGCATCACCGCGCCGAGGGCGTTGAACAGCAACGTCCCGACGACGTTCAACAGCGTCGGAGCATGTGCGGTGGCGGTCGATGCCGTCGTGACCGTAGCGGCACTGCCGGCCCCGACCGCGGTTGCCGCGGTCTCGACCTGGGCCGAAGCGGCACGCAACGAGGTTGTGCTCGTGGCAGTTTGAGTGACCGCCGGCGCGACGGACACAGGTGCGCCGGTCGAGCTCCGCTCGGCCTTGCGCTCGGCCTTGCGGTCCACGTGCGATGACGGGTCGGTCTGTGCGGCCGCAGTCGGGATCACGTGCATCCGGTCACGCCGGGTAACGGCCTTGTCGGGTTTCGCCGCCGGCTCCGTCTTCGGCGAACTGTCCGGCGCCACCTGCGGGCTGGACTTCACCGCCCGGTCATGGCGATGCGGTTTGGCCGGTCGGGCGGCACTGTCATGAGCCTTTCGGTCATGCGTGCGGGTACCGGTGTTCCCATGTCCCGGGTCGGCCTGCACCGGCCCGACCGCCACCGTCAGCGCCATGGCACCGCCGACCAGCCCCATACCCAGCCCCATACCCAACGCCGTTCCCACCACATGCATGACCCCAGCCGCTTTCATGTCCCGCACGCTAACGAGGCTGGTAGTCCCTCCGGAGGAAAATGAACAAATTAGCCGATATGTTTCTTTAATTGACCCACGAACGTGGACTGCATACTGAACGCACCATCCGCCGACACCTCAGCAGGACACCCGATTGCCCACACCACAGCCGTCAGCACCTCAGCGCAGACGCCGGGGACGACCCACCGGGGGTAGCAACACCTCGGAACAGACTCGGGAGGCCCTGCTCGACGCCGCCGAAGAACTCTTCATTCACGGTGCCGCGCGGGACTTCTCCATGGAAACCATCGCGCATGCGGCGGGATATTCGCGCAGTGCCATCTACCGGCAATTCGCCACTCGCAATGAGCTACTTCAGGCCTCGGTGCACCGCACTACCCAGCGGCACGCCACGGCGATGATGCAGCGAATACCCAGCGACTGCGGGCCGGTCGGCCTCCTGGTCGAGAGCCTGGTGATGGTCGCCTCCGAATTGGTACACGACCCCCTGCTGAAGACCATCGCCGATCAGACACCGGACGGCACTGTGGCGTCGCTGATCGCCGGGGACGACGGCCTCGCGCTGTTCGTCGAACCGATGATCGCCGGCTTGCTCGCCCAGGACTCCACCGTGTTCCGGCCTGGCCTACATCCACACGACCTGGCCCAATTCTTCATCTCGACCGCCTTGAGCATGTTGCTGTCGGTCGTCCCACATTCTTCTGACCCCGTCGTGACCCGACGGTATGTCGAGACATTCATCTTGCCGGCGATCGTCGCCAGCCCTCCGCCGGCAGTACGAGTATTCGGCGACGGCGAAACATCAAGGCCGACAACGCGTCATCCGTCTATGCGCCACCACGACTGACTTCCGACACCCACCGCCGGGCGATAGCAAAAGATTGTGCCGGCATCACGGTCAGCCATGAAGGCCGCCAATCCGGACCCACAGCAAGCTGTCATGTGCGTAAATATGGTGTTCCTGATCGCTTTGCAGGCTCGCTGCCACCGAGGCGCGCAGCAATGCGGGTTGTTATGCGAGGAGTACTGATGGCTGGTGCGCACCGACATAGGCGGCGCTCGGAGTTGGCGGTCTCGGCCTGGCTCGGCGCCGGCGCCACGGCGTTCGGCATCGGTGCCGCCGTCGTCAGCGGCGCCGCCGTCGCGCATGCCCAGCCAGGAGATTCGGCCCGGCACTCCGCCGACGGCTCCCATCAGCACAACAATCCGAGTGCGAAGCCCGCCAAACACCGGGCCGACTCAGCGGCCACGAACTCACACCAGCGGCCGCGTCAAACCGCCGCCGTCCCTCGCCACGCCGCCGCCGCATCGCCCACCGATGCGGCAGGACCGACCGGCACCGCAAGACCGACCACCCGAACCCGGTCCACACTCAAGGCGAAATTCGAGGCCGCCAAACCCTCCGCCGAGCCGGTCGCAGCCACCAACACCGATGTCAAGTCCGGTGCCGGATCGGCCCCGACATCGATCCCGCAAACCGCGGCGATCTCGCAAGCCGCGATCCCCCAGAGCACGGTCAACACCAAGACCGCCCGGCACGCCCGCGATCCCCTCTCGCCGATCGCCACCGCGGCCCCGGATGACACCGCGGGCACCACCGGTGCGCTGGGTGCACTGGCCGCGGTCAGTGCGCTCGCGAGCACTCCGGTACAAACCGCCGCTACCAACAACTGGTTGGGCGGGAAGATCGCCACCCCGGGCGCCTCCGTGACGCTGGCATTGCAAGAGATCGGTCAGGCGCAAAAGGCCCTGGGCAACAACCTGTTACCGCAGATCGGCCTGGCCGTGGCGAAGTGGGCCCTGACGACCTGGCAAGACACCAATGCCGCGGCCATCGCCTACTACGCCAAGAACTCGACCGGGCCGTTCGGCTTCATCGCGAAGTTCGCCCTGGACCTCAACGAGGCCCTCCCCGGCTTCGCTCGGACCGCGTTGAACAACGCCCGAGCCATGACCTTCGCCGGTTCGACGGCGAACGCACTGATCGGGCAGGCAGCCCAGGACGGGCGGGTGTACGGCTCGGTGAAGCTGACCATGGGCAACGGCATCGAGCCCATCATCAACATCTCCATCAACGGTGGGCCCACGGTCAAGGTGCTGGTCGACACCGGTTCCTCGGGTCTGGTCGTCACCGGGGCCTCGGTCGGATCCGCCGCCGGCCTCGGTCCCAAGCTCGGCAGCGGAACCAGCGGCTACAGCGGCGGGCTGAACTACGGCTTCGACATCTACAACACGACGATCGATTTCGGTAACGGCATCACGACCACACCCACCGCCATCGACATCGTCAACTCCGCGAGCCAGGCCGCGTATCTGAAGTACCTGTCGGTCAACGGCGTGGTCGGTGTGCTCGGCATCGGCACCAACTCCCCCGGCCCCGGCCCGTCGTTGGTCAGCTCCGCATTGCCCGGTGAGCTGAAGGACGGCATCTTCATCGACGAAGCCGCCGGCATCCTGAAGTTCGGCCCCAACCCGCGGCCCGTGCGCGTCGCCGTTCCCGGCTCACCCAATACGGCAGGCGTGGTGAAGATCCTCGGCGTCTCCTACCCGATCAATCTGTTGATCGACTCCGGCGGTGTGTACGGAACCATCCCGTCGACGGTATGGACGGCGGTCGGCGAGACCCAGGTCCCCGGTGGCATACCCATCGAGGTGTACGCCGCCGACGGCACCACGTTGCTGTACTCGTACACCACGACGAACACCAACACCCCGATCATCACTATCGACGCGGCCCAATCGCACCAGATGAACACCGGCTATACCCCGTTCGCCCACAGCCCCATATACATCTCTTACAGCACGGCCGACGGTGAAACCGCCTTCGACATCTGAGTTGTACCGACACTCAGCGGACTCAAATAAAGGCGTCTACAGTCACCGTCGGCACGTTCGATCCCAAGGAGAGCACATGGCCCACGCACGACACCGCAAACAGGGTCGGACCATGCCGGTATCGACGTGGCTGGCCGCCGGCGCGACGACGCTCGGCGTGGGCGCCGCACTGCTGGGCGGTGCGGGGGCGGCCAATGCCAAGCCATCGAACTCCGCGAGTTCGGACTCATCACATTCCGGGCATTCCGACTCCGCACATCCGAGTCGGGCGCACCACGCCAAGGACAACTCCACGGCCGGTTCCAACACCGCCAGCACCACCGGCGGCGGTTCGGATTCCAGCGGCGATGCGGGCAAGCACCGCGGCACCGACCATGCCGCCAAGACAGACTCGGCCGGCACCGAGAAGAAGACGCTGAAGCCCCAGCGCCGCAACAACAATCGGCCGACAGCCGACACCGGCCGGCAGGCCGTGTCGGCCACCGCTGCGGCATCGGGCGACAAGGCTTCCGACACCGCGCCGGCCCCCCGGCACCCCAAGCCGACGAAAGCCACGGACGCATCCGACAAGTCCGCCGCACCCCGCCACCAGCGCCGTGAGACCTCGGCCACCACCACCGAATCCACTGCGGTGGTGTCCGCCGCGGCCGACACCCCGTCGGTGAGCACTCCGGATGGCGCCACGACGGCGAAGGCCGCACCGTCGCGCAGCACCGACGCCTCCGGCGTGCTGTCGGTGCTCGCCGCCGTCGGGCAGGCATTGACGGTCTCGGTCCGCAACACCGAGCTGACCCTGGCCAAGGCCGCGCACAACACCGAGCTGACGCTGAACGGACTGTTCCATTCGGCGGCACCGGCCGCCACCACCACCGAGGCGACCCCGGCGGCGGATGACCCCGCCGTCCTGCCGACGGGTTTGACCACCCCGGTCACCCCGGTCAACACGCTGGACCAGGCCATCAGCGAGATCCAGCAGGCCCAGGCCGCGTTCAAGGCCGCCAGCTCGTGGAACCGGATGTTCAGCGGCTACTCGGCCTGGTTGCTGGGCATCGCATTGAAGAACCTGAATCAGTACCAGGCCAACCAGGACACCCTGATGGCGGCCTACGCGGCCAATCCCACGGCGGCAAACCTGAAAGCCTTGCAAGCCAATGAGGCGCTGCCCGCCCACGCGGTCACCTGCCTCAAGAACGCCGCCGCCTGGTCGGGCATCAGCGGGCTCAAGAGCAACGCCAAGCTGGCTGCGGCAGATGGCCTGGTGTACGGATCGGTGCCGCTGTCGATGTACCTGGGCACCGAGCCGATCATCAAGATCTCGATCAACGGCGGGCCGATGATCAAGGTGCTGGTCGACACCGGTTCGTCGGGCCTGGTGATCCCGGCGAAGTACGCCGGCAAGGCGAGCACCTTGGGCGATGTCGTGGGTAGCGGCACCAGCGGCTTCGGCACCGGTGTCGGCAGTGCCGCCGTGGTCTACGACTTCGACCAGTACAACACCACGGTCAACTTCGGCAACGGGCTCAAGACCGGAACCGTGACCGTCAACGTCGTGACCGCCGGCACCCAGTCCGGATACCTGAACTACATCGGCCAGGACGGCGTGGTCGGCGTGCTGGGCATCGGTACCAATGCCGTGGGCCCCGGCGGGTCGATCGTCAGCACCGCGCTGCCGGGCCTGCTGAGCAGCGGTGTCTTCATCGATGAGAAGAACAAGAAGCTGTGGTTCGGCCCCAACCCGCTGCCGGTGGTGACGTCAATCCCGGGGTCGCCCAACGTCACCGGATACATCTCGGTCAACGGCGGTAGCAAGAACCCGGTCAACATGCTGCTCGACTCCGGCGGTGTCTTCGGCACCATCCCGCAGTCCATCGCGGGCAGTGCGGGCAGCAGCGGGGTCCTGGCAAAGGGGACCGTGGTCACGGTCTACGCAGCCGACGGCACCACGGTGTTGTTCACTTACACGGTCACCAGCACCTCGTCCAGCCCGACGGTCACCGTCGACACCACACCGCAGGCGCTGAACACCGGCTACCAGCCGTTCAAGCTGGGGCCGATGTACATCAACTACGTCGATGGCGTCACCGTGATCGCGGACGAGGACGGCCATCCGATCACCTACTACGGTGAGACCGACTTCGACTACTGAGCCGCGCAGCAATAAGCCAAACGCTTAAATGGAGGATATAACTAGCCGCTGATCAGGCGATTAGGATTTTTGCGGTGGTTGCTGGCTAACTTATATGCGATCGCCCGCAATACCCTTGGCCGGGCAGCCGCAACAGGGCAGGTGGGAGGCAGCCGGTGAACGAATTCTGGAAGCAGTTCGGGGAGCACGCGTTCGACTACCCGTGGTGGGTGTACGTCACCATCCCGCTGGGTGCGGCGTTCGTCGGCTGGGTCACCAAGATCCTGGCATTGAAGATGATGTTCTATCCCGTCGAATTCGTCGGGATCAAGCCGTATCTGGGCTGGCAGGGACAGATTCCCAAGCGGGCCCCGAAAATGGCGGCGGTGGCGGTCGATTCGTTGACCTCGGACATCCTCAAACCCAAGGAGATGTTCGACAAGATCGACCCCGACGAGCTGGTCGCCGAACTCGCCGAACCGCTGCGGCAGGCCTCCGCCGACATGGTCGACACCATGATGCTGGCGTTCCAGCCGCAGATCTGGCGGGCCACCCCCGAGCCGGTCAAGGCGCTGATCGTCAAGAACGTGCAGAGCCGCATCCCGTCGGCGATGGGTGGCATGTTCGACAAGCTCCGCGGCCAGGTGCATCAGGTCTTCGACATCAAGCACATGGTGATCACCAACCTGGTGCGCGACAAGAAGACGCTCAACAACGTCTTCCAGGACATCGGAAAACCGGCGTTCAAGTTCCTGATCATGTCCGGTCTGGTGTTCGGCTTCATCATCGGTCTGGTGCAGACCATGGTGTTCGGCATCACCGGCTGGCACCTGGCGTTACCGCTGTTCGGTCTGCTCACCGGTGGTCTCACCGACTATGTGGCGCTGCAGATGATCTTCCGCCCGCTCGAGCGCAAGAACGTCTTCCTGGGCATCAAGTGGCAGGGGGTGTTCCAGCGCGAGCGCGCCCAGGTGGTGCAGGGCTACGCGGCGCTGATGGCCCGCGAGATCTTCACCCCCAAAGCCA
>Ga0153956_1003048_pt1 | contig 11358 bp, 9 predicted proteins | sample TSFL040MetaG_FD_104704 | JGI IMG/M metagenome (GOLD analysis project Ga0153956, IMG submission 104704) | Attine ant fungus gardens microbial communities from Florida, USA - TSFL040 MetaG | ecosystem: Host-associated > Fungi > Mycelium > Unclassified | place: USA: Florida, Wekiwa Springs...
ATCAGGCCGCGCTGACCCTTGCCGATGGGCGCGACCAGGTCGATGGTGCGGGCGGTCAGGTCCTCGGTGGAACCGTTACCGCGCTCGAGCTTCAGGCGCTTGGTCGGATGCAGCGGGGTCAGGTTCTCGAACAGCACCTTGTTGCGCGAGCTGTCCGGGGAATCGAAGTTGATCTCGCCGACCTTCAGCAGCGCGAAGTAGCGCTCGCCGTCCTTCGGGGGGCGGATCAGGCCGGAGATGGTGTCGCCGGTGCGCAGGTTGAAGCGGCGGATCTGGCTGGGGCTGATGTAGATGTCATCCGGGCCGGCCAGGTACGAGCTGTCGGCGGAGCGCAGGAAACCGAAGCCGTCCTGCAGGATCTCGAGCACGCCGTCGCCGTAGATGTTCTCGCCGTTGCGGGCATGGGCCTTCAGCACGGCGAAGATGATGTCCTGCTTGCGCGAGCGGGCCATGCTCTCCAGGCCCATGGACTCGGCGAGCTTGACCAGGTCGCTGATGGGCTTGGCCTTCAGCTCCGTCAGGCTCATCGACTTGCGCGATTGCTGCAGCTCCGCGGCGCTGATGACCTCGGCGTCATCGGCGCCGTCGAAGAAGTCCTCATGCGGCATCTCGTCGGAACGGTTGCCGTCCGCGCGATTGCCGTCGCGGTTGCCGCTGGCGCGGTTGCCATCGCGGTCACGGTTGCCGTGGCGCTGGCCCTTGTTCTGCCGGTTGCGGCCCTGATTGCCCAGATAGCCTCTCACGACCGGGATTCCTGAGCAGCCGGGGGCTGCAGGTTGGATTCCAGGAACGCGGACAGCTGCGCCTTGGACAGCATGCCGACCTTCTGGGCGGCCACGGCGCCGTTCTTGAACAGGATCAGCGTCGGGATGCCGCGGATGCCGAACTGGCCGGGCGTCTGCTTGTTATGGTCGACGTCCATCTTGGCGATCCTGAGCCGGCCCTGATACTCCCCGGCGATCTCATCGAGGATGGGGGCGATCATCTTGCAGGGGCCGCACCATTCGGCCCAGAAATCGAGCAGGACAGGCAGGTTGGATTGCAGCACGTCCTGGGTGAACGTGGCGTCGGTGGTATGCACAATGTGCGGGCTGCTCACGCGGGTGAACCTCCATGTGAGGGAGTTTTCGAAGGAAGGGTTAGGGGAAGGGTTTTGAGACTTTGGACCCGGGGATACGGGGCGGCCATGGCGAAAGCCATGCCAGAGACACCCGCTAAACGGTTACACTTGGGCTATATGCGCAAAACGATGGTTGATCCAGCTGGGATTCGGCCTGGGATTGGCAGGTGGGGTCCTCTCGAGGCGCTGCCGGTACGATGCCTGGCCAGCCACATGGGGGACCCATGTCATGGCCCTATTTTTAGCGCTTCCGGACGCCCTTTTCAAGGCCCCCCGCCCCATCTTACCAATGACGCTCCATAATGACTGACCAATCCCCCGCCGCCGTGACCTTCGATACCCTGGGGCTCGAACCCTCCCTGCTGGAGGGCATCCGCACCGCGGGCTTCTCCCAGTGCACCCCCATCCAGGCCCAGACCCTGCCGCTGGCGCTCCAGGGCAAGGACGTGGCGGGCCAGGCCCAGACCGGCACCGGCAAGACCGCGGCCTTCCTCATCGGGCTGTACAACACCCTGCTGACGCGACCGGCGCCGCCGGGCCGCACGCCGACCTCGATCCGGGCCCTGGTGGTCGCCCCGACGCGCGAACTCGCGGTGCAGATCCACCACGACGCGGAAATCCTCGGCAAGCACACGGGCCTGCGCAACGTGGTGGTGTTCGGCGGCACGGACTACGAAAAGCAGCGCCGGCAGTTCGAGGACGGCTGCGACGTGCTCATCGGCACGCCGGGCCGGCTGATCGACTACTTCAAGCAGCATGTGTTCGACATGCGCCACGCGCAGGTGCTGGTGCTGGACGAGGCCGACCGGATGTTCGACCTGGGGTTCATCGCCGACATCCGCTACATCATGCGGCGCCTGCCGCCGCCGGACCAGCGCATCTCGATGCTGTTCTCGGCGACCCTGTCGCAGCGGGTGCTGGAGCTCGCCTATGAGCACATGAACAGCCCCGAGCTGATCCGCATCGAGCCGGACAAGATGACCGTGGACCGCATCCGGCAGGTCATGTACTACCCGTCGATGGAGGAAAAGCTGCCGCTTCTGATCGCGCTGCTGCGGCAGGCCGAAGCCCATCGCACCATGATCTTCGTCAACACCAAGCGCATGGCGGAACGCCTGGAGGCGGTGCTGAACGCCAACGGCTTCCACGCCCAGGCGCTGTCCGGAGACGTGCCGCAGCCCAAGCGCCTGCGCTTCCTGCGCCAGTTCCACGATGGGGAGCTGGCGGTGCTGATCGCCACCGACGTCGCCTCCCGTGGCCTGCACATCCCGGACGTCACGCACGTCTTCAACTACGACCTGCCGCAGGATGCGGCCGACTACGTGCACCGCATCGGCCGCACGGCCCGCGCCGGGGCGGATGGCGACGCCATCAGCTTCGCCTGCGAGGAATTCGCCGTGGGCCTGCCGGACATCGAGACCTACATCGGCCACAAGGTGCCCTATTCCCCGATTTCGCAGGAACTGCTGGCCGGAGTGAACGTGGTGCACCCGCCGCGGGAGCACGGCCCGCACGGCGATCACGGCGGACGTCCGCGCCGCCGGGGTGGCGGTGGGGGCGGCAACCGGGGCCGCGGCGGGCCGCCGCGCCGCCGCTAACCCAGGTCTTGAAGCACATCCACGGCCGGGTGCGGGCCGTGGTCACGGATCGTGCCCTGGGAGTCCGGCCGGCGCAGGCCGTAGACCCAGCGGATGCCGGCAAGCCGCGCAGCCCGCGCCACCGCCGGGCTGTCATCCACGAACAGGGATCGTTGCGGGTCGAAGGGCTCTGCCTTGCGCACCGCCTCCCAGAACGCGGAGGTCTCCTTGGGGGCGCCGAAGGTGTGGGAGCTGTACAGGGCATCGAGATGACGCGAAACCCCGGCCCGCTGGTCCTTGATGGCCAGCGTCTGCGGGTGCGCATTGGTCAGCAGCACCAGCCGTTTGCCGCGGCGCCGCAGCTGTCCAAGGTACTCCTCGACCCCCGGCAGCCAGGCCACGCCGTCACTGGCCTGCTTCAGCGCCACGACGTCAAGGCCCAGGCGTGCGCTCCAGAACTCCACGCAATACCAGTCCAGGGTGCCCTCGTGCTGACGGAACAGCGGCCGCAGCAGGGCTTCGGCCGCGGCAGCCGTGGTGCCGTTGGCGGCGGCGTAGGCCTGCGGGATGACCTGGCGCCAGAACCGCGTGTCGTACGCGAGGTCGAGCAGGGTGCCGTCCATGTCCAGCAGCACGGTGTCGATGGCGGACCACTCCGGCAGCGGCGCGGCCGGCGCCGCGGCATGGGCATTTTCGGCGGATTTCATGTGTCACCAAGCATAGCCGATGGCGCCCGCACCGCACCTTACGATAAGCTCGCCGTTTACCGTCATTTTCCGGTCGGGAACCGCCGAAAGACCGAGCCGCCATGGCGGACAATGAAGACAACGTCGACCGTGAACTGTTCCGCAACATCGAGAAGCTGCGCGAATTACGCATCGCGCACCGCGACCTCGATGACGTCATCAGCCGGCTGTCGCTGGACCTGAATGTGGACGAACTGCAGCTCAAGCGCCTGAAAAAGCGCAAGCTGATGCTCAAGGACCAGATCACGCTGCTGGAGAGCCAGCTGATCCCGGACCTCAACGCCTAAGGTCATGAACAATCCCAGCCAGCAGACCAGCAGCCTGTTCGCCTACCTCGTCAACCGCCGCTGGCTGATCGGCTGCATCCTGCTGGGCCTGTGGGTGGTGGCGATGCTGCTGCCGGAAGGCTGGCTGGAACGGGCGCAGGCGCCGCTGGAGCACGTACACCTGATTCCAGGGCGCAATGCCTTCACGCTGTGGGCACTGCTCAAGGGCATCGTGGTGGTGACGGCGTTCGTGTTCATCGCCGTGGCGCTGGCGCGCACCGTGGAGCGGCGGGTCATGCGCCTGGACGCCATTGCGCTGTCCACCCGCATCGGCATCAGCAAGTTCACCCATTTCATGCTGCTGGGCATCGGCGTGCTGCTGGGCATCAACCAGGCCGGCGTGGATGTCACCACCCTCAACGTGCTCACCGGCGCCATCGGTCTGGGCCTGGGCTTCGGCCTGCAGACCATCGCCGGCAACTTCGTCAGCGGCTTCGTGCTGCTGATGGACAAGTCGATCAAGCCGGGGGATGTCATCAGCTTCACCGGGCATACCGGCACCAGCACCGAGAACTTCGGCTGGGTGCAGGAGCTGCGCGGCCGCTATGTCGTGGTCCGGGACCGCGACGGCGTGGAGACCCTGGTGCCGAACCAGCAGCTGATCACCAGCAGCGTGATCAACTGGAGCTATTCCGACCGGCGCGTGCGCCTGAAGCTGCCGGTGATGATCAGTTTCGATGACGACCCGGAAGTCGCGCTGGCCGCCCTGCTCGAGGCCGTGCGGGACCATCCGCGCATCCTGCACGACCCGCCGCCCGTCAGCAGGCTGATGAGTTTCGAGGACTACGGCATGAAGCTGGAGGTACGGTTCTGGATCATCGATCCGATGAATGGCGTGAACAACGTGCGCTCGGACGTCAACCGCGCCATCTGGCGGGTATTCCGCAATCACGGCATCAAGATTCCGGTGGCCCAGCGCGAGCTGCGCATGCTGCCGGCGCCGCAGCCGACCCCCCGCGCGGATTGCAGCGGTGCCCCCCGCGCGGATTGCAGCGACCCCACCCGCCAGGAAATACGTTCTTCCCTGCGGCCCGAACCCAGTGAAGGGGTGGACTGGGGGGCGTGAGCCCCCGGGCCACGGCCGCGCAGCAGTCCTGACCATGCCTCTCGTCGTCAATCCGCGGGTCGAGCTGCCGGACACGGACCTGTCGTTCAGCTACATGCGTTCGCCCGGCCCCGGGGGGCAGAACGTCAACAAGGTGGCCACCGCGGTGCAGTTGCGCTTCGACCTGGCCGGCACGCTCGCGCTATCGGAGGCGCAGAAGCTGCGCCTGCGGGCGCTGGCGGGCCATCGCCTGAACGACGACGGCACGGTGCTGATCGTCGCGCGGGAATACCGCTCCCAGGAACGTAATCGCGCCGAGGCACTGGAACGGCTGCGGACGCTGGTGCTGGCCGCCCTCACCCCGCCCAAGCCGCGCCGGGCCACCCGGCCCACGCGGGCATCGAAGGAGCGGCGGTTGTCCGGCAAGGCCCGTGACGGCCAGCGCAAGGCGCTGCGGGGCCGGGTCCGGGACCGCGACTGATACAGGCAGGGACCGGGCTGCAAAAAGTCCGTGCGAGGGGACCGCACGCCTGGGCCGGCAGTCCCCGCGGCATCCCCCTGCCAGCGCCTCTAGGCGCGGCAGATCGTCGAGGGTGAGTTCGCGCCGCGGGTGCAGGCCGCCGCCCGGCAACGCGGGCGCCTGCTAGTTACCCTGGTTGTCCCAGCCGGGGCCCATGCCGTAGGGCACGGGCACGGACAGTCCGACCACGCGTCTGACCAGGCCGTTTTCGATGCGCAGCGCGAGCGCTTCGGCGTGACCGCTGGGCTGCTGCAGCAGGCGCTGCACCAGCACATGCCCGCTGTTCAGGTCCAGGGCCTTGACGCCGGCGCGGTCGATGTTGGCCCAGGCGAACACCAGGCCGCGCTCCGGGTCCACCGCAGCGATGCGCCGGTCGTGCACGCGGGTATTGAGGGAGAACCAGCCGCTTTGCAGCTGCTGGCGGCAGTCCAGCGCGGCGAGATTGAAGGTTGCGTCGCCGATGCGGACCTTGGGATTGTCGGTGATGCGGGCGCCGTTCTCGAAGCGCACGCAGTCGTCGCTGACGGGCCAGCCCCTGGAGTCGGTGTGGCCGTCGTTGCGTTCGAGCGCCGCGAGCCACTGGCTGGCGGTAGCGGTGAGCTGCTCGCGGCTGGCGCGCTGCGCCGCCGGCAGCGGCGCGAAGGCCGCGGCATCCGCGGCGCCGCGCGCGTTGGCGGCATCGATGCCGCTGTCGCTCCAGGCGGGCCCCTGCCCCTTGCGGTAGAACAGGGTCTCGATCTCGCTGATCCTGCGGTTCCTGACCTTCAGCCGCAGCGCCATCAGCACCACGTTGTCGAACTCGCGCATGGTGCCGATGAAACCGGCCTGCTGCGCGGCCGGATCGAGCGCGTACAGCTGGAAGGCGCCGACGCCGCTCGCCGTGCTCCAGAAACCCTGGCCCAGCGGCAGTTCCTGGCCGTTCTCGGTGAAGCGCAGGTGATCGGCGGCGGGCAGCAGCTTCGGGTCGTGCGCCACCACGGCGCGCAGGTAGGTGTCCACCAGGCCCTGCAGGCAGGCGGCATCGCAGGCCTGCGCCTGGGCAGCGTCGATGGCCGGCGCCGTGACATCGGCGCGGGGGCCGGACAGGCGGTCCGCGACGTTGCGGTCGCGGGTGTGCACCACCACCGAGCGGTCGCGGTCACCCAATGCCGGCGCGGATGACGGGTCGGCGGCCACCGCACTGGCGGCCGCGGCCAGCAGTGCCGCTCCCAACCACGTAAGCCTCGAGTTCATGCGCCAAGCATGCCCTAACTGTGTGTGATCTGCAGGATGCTGTGCCGCAATTCCTCGTGCAGCACCAGCTGGGCGTCGGCGGCCACGTCATGCAGCACCTGGTCGAAGCACAACGTGCCGCCGTTGGCCTTCACCACACCGCGCTTGCGCAGCAGGTCGATGAAGTTCTCGAACAGCGCGCGGTCGAAGAACTCCGGGGAGTTGAAGCCGTACAGCAGGCCCATGCGCTGCGCGGCCAGGTGGCACTGTTCTTCGAGCTGGGACTGTGACAGCCGGCCACTGCCGGCCCGCAGCAGCAGCGCGATCGCCAGGTAGTAGCGCTCGATGGTCTGCAACGTGCCCTGGGCCAGCAGCGACAGCTGCATGGCCTGGGGAGAGGTGGCCGCCGGCCGCGCCCACTGTCCGTCCGGCAGGCGCTCGATCAGGCCCTGCCGCGCCATGGCGTCCAGCATGGCGTCCAGCGCCGCCGGCACCGCCTGCTCGGGCCACACCAGGAACAGCTCCGAGGCGATGTAGGGATAGATGCGGCCGGTCAGGCGCTTGAGGTCGGCGCCGCCCATGCGGGCGTTGCCCGCGAAGGCGCAGGCCACCAGCGACGGCAGCGCGAACAGGTGCAGCACATTGTTGCGCTGGTAGGTGGCGAGCGCCGCGGCCCCGTCCGGCATCTGCACCAGGTCGCCGAGGGTGTGCGGGTCGCGCGTGATCAGCTTGAGCTGCAGGCCGTAATCGATGATCTGCGGCGGCGTCAGTGACGTGACGGTGACTCGCGGGCCGTAGGGACAGTCCCGCAGCAGCGCCAGCAGCAATTCCAGATGGCGCAGCAGGTCGGCCTCGGCCAGCGCGCGCCGCGGCGCGGCCAGCAGCGCCATGGCCAGCAGGTTCACGGGCGTCACGGCGGCCGCGGCGTTGATGTTGCGCATCACGGTTACGGCGAGTTCGTTCACCGCCGCGTTCAGCCAGGGTTGCTTGCCCTCGTCCTGCGCGACCCGTTCACGCCACGCGGGCTCGTGGCGCGCCAGCAGTTCGTTGAGCGGCACGGGTTCGCCGATGTTGACGTGCACCCGGCCGAAGTTCTCCTTCAGCCGCGGCACGGTGCGCAGCAGTCCCAGCACGCTTTCTTTTTCCTTGGGCTTGCCGGACAGCTCGTTGAGATAGGTCGGACCTTCCATGATGCGCTCGTAGCCGAAATACACCGGTACGAACACGATGGGGCGCACCGGTTTGCGCAGGAAGCCGCGCAGCGTCATGGTGAGCATGCCGGTCTTGGGCGCCAGCAGGCGTCCGGTGCGGCTGCGACCGCCCTCGATGAAGTATTCCACCGAGTGGCCGCGCGCCATGATCGCCGCCATGTAGCTGGTGAACACCATGGTGTACAGGCCCTGGCGGAAACTGCGGCGGATGAAGAACGCCCCACCCTTGCGCAGGAAGCGTCCCACCACCGGCAGGTTCAGGTTCAGGCCGGCCGCGATGTGCGGGATGGCATAGCCGTTGCGGTAGATGACGTAGGACAGCAGCAGGTAATCCATGTGGCTGCGATGGCAGGGCACGTAGACGATCTCGTTGCCGTCGGTCACCTCCGCCAGGGTCTGGGCATGTGCCAGTTCCACGCCGCCGTAGAGCCGGTTCCACAACCAGCCGAACACCTTCTCCAGGAAACGGACGAAGGCCGGGGAATAGTTGGCGGCGATCTCGTAGGCATGCGCGCGGGCTTCCAGCAGCAGCTGGCGCCGGGTGCGCTTGCCGTCGCGGGCCTCGGCCGCCACCGCGGCCCGCACGGCGCGGGTGCGCAGCAGTCCATTGACGATGGTGCGGCGGTTGGAGAGCTCCGGGCCGATGCGGGCGGCGCGCTGGCTGGCATAGCGCGCGCGCAGTGTGCGGGCCACGCGCCGGCTCCGCACTTCGGCGGGCGCCGGCGCGCCCAGCAGGCTGCGCAGCGACACGACATCGTCGAGTTCCAGCAGCGTGTCGCGGCCGTTGAACAGCACCTGCAGGAACTTGCGCAGCCCGGTGGTGAACTGCCAGTTGTCCCCCAGCATCAGCCGCAGCCAGGACGCCTCGCGCTGCGGGGCACGGCCCCAGTAGACCGCCACCGGCACCAGGTCCACGTCGAGCGCGGGATCGGCCTGCAGCAGGCCGATCAGCTGCGCCAGTTGCGCGGTGGGATGGCGGTCGCCACGCGCGCCGCTTCCCAGGTGGAACCAGGACGGCAGGTCGGACTGCGGCAGCAGCCGCTGGCGTGGCCCGGGCAGCTGCAGGCGCGCGCAGGCATTTTTCAGCAGGGCGAGGTCGGTGGCACTGCGGTGTTCCAGCACATAGCAGCGCGGGCGCAGCGGCGCCTGCAGCCGGGTGGCGGCATCCGCGGGCAGGACGGTGAAACGCACCCACAGGGCAAGGACGCGCCGCAGCAGCCAGGTCATCGTTCGGGGCGAACCGTCATGGCGGTGGCCATCGGATGCAGTCTCAGACGCTCCGCTCCGGCATGTCGAGTGCGATCAGGAAGTACTCGAACAGGTAGCGGATCATGGTCATCTGGCTGTGCAGGCCGTGATCGCCATCGAGCAGGTGCAGCGAAGCGCCGCAGGTGCGGGCCATGCGGGCGCTGTGTTCCCAGGGAATGACCTCGTCGCGCCAGCCGTGCACCAGCAGCGCGGGACAGTCGATGGCATTGGGGCGCAGGGGCGGCAGGCCCTCCATGTAGATGGCGGGAGCCATGAGGAACACGCCGCGGGCGTGCAGGTGGGAGGCGGCGCTGCTCGCGACGAAGCCGCCGAGGCTTGAGCCCACCAGCACGAGGTCACCGGAGAGCTCCTTGCAGAAATCCATCAGGCGGGTGACGCGCTGGGTGGGATCGTCGATGCCGCGATAGTCGACGGACTCCGGCTGCCAGCCTTCGGCACGCGCGGTGTCGGCAAGGATGGTGATCTTGTGGCCCCAGGGGCCACTTTCCTTGCCGTGGGAGAAGACGACGTAGCGGCTGGTGCTCACGGTGGTCCGGCGGACTCTTATGATTAAAACAGTATCTTACTGCGGGAACGGGGCCGGGAACACCGCGCCACCCGCCCTTTACAACCAGCCGTTGGACACAGTCTCAAATAGATCGCGGCTGAGACCTGCCCTGCCCCGACCGGGCTGCCGGGCAACGGCTCTTGAAAATGCACGGGAAGCGTTGCTCCCGACCGGTCAGACAAAGCAGGCTGAAGAAACGGACGGGGCGCAGCCCCGTGGCACGGCTCAGGCGGTCAGGACGCTGGTGGCGACGGACCAGTCGCCCGTGGGCACTGCACCCACTGCCAGCGGGTTCACCGCCACCGGCCGGACACGGCTGCCGGCCGGCTCATGGGTCACCAGCCAGTGGCAGAACTCCCCCGCCCGCGCCTGCGCAAAGCCGTACAGGAGATTGACCGCGCCGCGGCCCAAGGTGCTGGCGCGGTTCACGCGCTCGTCCCACACCACGCGGCAGCAGTCCTCGAACGGGCCGCTGGCAAACGCGCCCTCGGCATGCAGGGCGGCGAGCAGGTCGAGCACCTGCCGGCCCGCCGCTTCATGGGTCGCGCGGGTGTTCGGCGCGCCAAGCACCCAGCGCGTGCCGGTCTCGATGCAGGCCGCCAGCTGCAGCGCCTGGCGCCGTGCCGCCAGGTAGCGGCCGTCGCTGCCACCAGCGTGGCCCGTGGCCAGCGTGGAGGTGCCCGCGGGCCGGCTCGCCGCCGGGCGCAGTGGCATCAGCGTGTTGATGCCCGCCTGCGCCAGGCGGTCGCTGTCGGTGCTGCAGACCTGCTGCGCGAGCTTCAGGCCCGGGCGCAACGCGGCTTCCATGAGGTCACGGAAGCCGCTGCGATGCGGCAGCAGTGCATTGCTCCGCGACAGCAGTCCCGCCGCGGCGCCGCCGGGCGCGAAGGACTCCACGCGGTTGCGCAGCCGGTCGGTCGCCAGCACGCGTGGATAGAACATGGCGGCATCGTCGCTGCGGAACGGCCAGGACGCCATGCCCGCCAGCGCTTCGCCGGGTTCATTCCATGCCTGCGGTGGGTCGACCACCAGCAACGCATGGCGCGCGCGGCACAGCCGGCCGGCCACCAGCAGCGCCGACAACCCGACATCGCGTTCGCGCGTCAGCGGCGGCAGGTACATGAGGTCGAAATCATCATCCGCTCCCAGGGCGAACAGGCCGGTGCGGCGGGCCTGGGAACCGATGACATCGTAATCACACAGCGGCGCGCCATCGTCGCCGTCCGTGTTGCAACGGACATAGCCCACCGTGCCGCCGGGGCCGGTGATGCAGTCCGGTCGCTGCGCGGGCAGCGGACCGGCCACGCGCGCCAGTTGCGAGCGGCCGAGAACGTCGGCCACGCAGCGGGGCGAATCGGGACGGATCGACACCCGGCGCAGGATTTCCTGCTCGGCGACGCGCTCGGTTCCGGCCGCGGACAGGCGCTGGATCACCAGGTTGAAACTATCGCCGGCCGTTGCCGGGATATCGTCATAGTCCACCGCGGCGCGCAGGAACTCGCGGGAGCCGGGATCGACGCCGGCCAGCAGCAGCAGCCCGCCGGCGGCCGGCAGGGTCAGGGTCGGGGCTCGGGCGCCGTTGGCAACGCGCACGATGAGGGCCTCGCGGCCGCCATTGTCGAAGTATTGCTCCACGGCGTAGGACAGGCAGGAGGGCTGCCACAGGCCGCCGAAGACCTGCTCGAAGGCATCGAAGCTGGCCACGCGCACGGGGCGGTCAAGGGGGCCTTTGAGGGTGCGGCCGACGAAGGCCGTCAGGCCACCGGGAGAGCGCGCGATGGCGCG
>Ga0153956_1003049_pt1 | contig 11357 bp, 10 predicted proteins | sample TSFL040MetaG_FD_104704 | JGI IMG/M metagenome (GOLD analysis project Ga0153956, IMG submission 104704) | Attine ant fungus gardens microbial communities from Florida, USA - TSFL040 MetaG | ecosystem: Host-associated > Fungi > Mycelium > Unclassified | place: USA: Florida, Wekiwa Springs...
GCAGCGACCTCGCGGACGACGTCCTCGCCGATCGCCGTCGCCGTGTTGCAGGCGATCACGACCAGCTTCACCCCCCGCGCGAGCAGCTTCTCGGTGATCAGCCGGATGCGGGCGCGGAGCTCGTCGGGATCGCGCGGCCCATAGGGAAACCAGGCGGTGTCGCCGAGGTAGACGTAGTCCTCCTGCGGCAGGGCGACCAGGCACTCGTGGAGGACGGTGAGGCCGCCGACGCCGGAGTCGAACATCGCGACCGGCAGCGCGGCGTCGATCACATGAAGGGCTTGTAGGTCATGAAGAACACCGTCAGCACGATCAAGATGCCGGTGGCGGCGCCGACCTGGGCGATGAGTTTGCTGCTCGCTTCGAACTCCTCGCTGAAGCCCTCACCGGAGTCTAGATCTCGGTCGGCGAACTCCTGCAGCTGGGCCATCCGCGGCCCGAAGAAGCCATGTTGGACGCCGAAGAGGGCGATGATCGCGATGAAGCCCCAGACGATGAAGAAGTCGCTGCCGTCCCAGATGTTGTGGCCGCCGATGCTGCTGTCGGCGAGGAGGACGATCCCGGCGATCAGCAGGATCACCATGCCGGGGTTGACCAGGTAGCGGTCGACCTTGCGCATTCCTTCGATCAACGCCGGCGCGGCGCGCGGGTATTTCGGCAGGACCGAGAAGAAGATCCCGTAGCCAAAAGTCGGCCCGAGCGCGACCACCACGGCGATGATGTGGAGGAACAGGGCAATCTTGTAGCCCGCGTCGAGATAGGCGGCGAACGGCAGCATCTGCGGGGACACTATCGGGGGCGGCGGAGCAAAAGCGCGGCCCAGTCGCCCATCTGACGGCGATCTTGCTCGGCGAAGCCGGCGGGCGAGAAGGCTTCGGCAACTTCGTTCAGCTCGTTCGGGAGGATTCCTGAAAGGACGAGAGTCCGGAGGGCGGCGACATCGGGGGGACCCTCCGGAACAACAGCGGGGAGGTTCCTGCGGGTCCTCCCGATGTCGCCGCTCAGGTGGTTCGCGATTGCCCTCAGGATCGGGGACGTCATGTTGGCGACGCACGTTGGTGCGAGAGGCGGCAGGGATTCGCGCAGGTTCTGGCGGTGGAAGGCGATTTCGGTGTCGTTGACGGTCGCGTTGGCGGCTGACGCGTCGATCGCGGCAGCCTCGTGGTCGTAGCCGGTGATCGGGGACCAGCCGAGCTTCGCGGCCGCGATCGCCAGGACGCCCGAGCCCGTCCCCAGGTCCGTCAGCGGCCCGGTCGCCTCGCCGGCGTCGGCCAGCTCCAGCAGGTATTCGAGGCAGAGGCGCGTGGTCGGGTGGGCGCCGGTGCCGAAGGCCTGGCCGGGGTCGACGATCAGGTCGATCGCCCCCTCCCGCGGCGGCTCCCAGCTCGGCCGCAGCCAGAGCCGCTCGCCCACCAGCAGCGGTTTGTGGAAGTCGCGCCAGCGGTCGGCCCAGTCGTCGGGGATCTCGGTCGAGGAGACCTCGATCGGCCGCCCGGCGACCACCGCGTCGATCGACCCCAGCTCCGGCAGCTCCCCCTCGCCGCCGTAGATCGCGTACTCGACGTAACCCGGGCCGCGCTCCTCCTCGACCCCGTTCGGCGCCAGCACCGTCAGCTCGGCGAGGACCAGGTCGGCCTGGTCGGGACTGCACCGCACCGCGAGGCGGATCATCGCTCGGCGGGTCCCCGCCGCTACCGGAACGCTTTGCGGAAGCGCCCGAAGAGGCCGTCGCCGTGCTGCGGCGCGAGGTTGTCGGGCTCCAGCGTGGTGTCGAGCCGCTCGGCGATCTCGCGCTGCTCCTCGGAGAGGTTGGTCGGGACGACGACTTCGACCACGATCCGCTGGTCCCCGCGCTTGCGCCCGCCGAGTCGCGGCAGGCCCGACCCGCGCAGCGTCTCCTCGTGGCCGGGTTGGACGCCCGCCTCGAGCTCGATCTCCCGCTCGCCCTCCAGCGTCGGCACGGTCACCGTCGTCCCCAGCATCGCCTCGGTGGCGGGGATGCGGACCGCGCTGATCAGATCGGTGCCGTCGCGCTCGAAGCGCCCGTCCGCCGCCACCGCCACCTGCACGTAGAGGTCGCCCGCCGGCGCGCCGGGTTCGCCCGCGTGGCCGAGCCCGCTCACCCGCAGCCGCTGCCCGTCCTCGATCCCGGCCGGGACTTCGACGGTTTTCGTCACGCTGCCGCGGTCGCGCCCGCTGCCGTCGCAGACCTCGCACGGCGTGTCCGGGACTTTGCCGGCGCCGTGACAGACGTCGCAGACCACGCCGCGCACCATCTGGCCGAACGGCGTCCGCGTCACCTGGCGCAGCTGGCCCTGGCCGCCGCAGCGGTCGCAGGTCTCGATCGGCGTCCCCGGCTCGGCGCCGTTGCCGTGGCAATGCGAGCAGACGACGACGGCGTCGTAGGAGAGCTCGCGCTCGACCCCGGTGGCGACCTCGTCGAGGGTCAGCTCGGTTTCGACGAGGATGTCGCCGCCGACCGCCGGGCCGCCCGCGGCGCCGCCGAACCCACCGCCGAAGGCCTGGCCGAAGAGCGACTGGAAGATGTCGTCGATCGAGCCGAACCCGGCGCCGGGGTCGAAGCCGCCGGAGCGCAGGCCCTCCGCGCCGTATTGGTCGTAGGTGCGGCGCCGCTCGGCGTCGGAGAGCACCTCGTAGGCCTCCGCCGCCTCCTTGAAGCGGGCTTCGGCATCGGGGTCGTGGCCGGTGACGTCGGGGTGGAGTTCGCGGGCGAGGCCGCGGAACGCTTTCTTGATTTCGGTCTCGGAAGCGTCACGGGAGACGCCCAGAACCTCGTAGTAATCGCGTGACATAAGTGTGTGGGTTGATTCTGTTGGGTGTGAGGGGCTAGTCGTCGTAGACGGTCTGGAAGTAACGGGAGAGCTCGCGGGCGGCGAAGCGGACCGAGGCGATCGCGGTCGCGTAGTCCATCCGCCGCGGGCCGACCACGCCGACCGCGCCGAGGTTGCGGTGGCCGAGGCCGTAGTTGGCGCCGACGACGCTGACCGAGCGCAGGGTCGGCTGCGGGTTCTCGTCGCCGATCCAGAGGAAGACGGAGCGCTCGGCGAGCGAGGAGCGCAGCATCTGCAGCACGTCGGCGCGGCGCTCCAGCGCCCGCATCAGCTCGTCGGCGCGCGGCAGGTCGTCGATGTGGGCTTCGGAGAGGAGGCGCGCGGCGCCGTCCATGTAGAGGTCGGCGGCGCCCTCCGGCTGCAGCTCGGTGAAGGCCGGCGCGAGGGTGGAGACGAAGGGCGACTCGACCGTGTCGAGGCTCGGGTCGGCGAGCCGCGTGCCGATCATCCGTGCCCCGAGGCCGAGCCCGGTGAGTTGCTCGTTCAGATAGCTGGAGGCCCACTCGACCAGGCCGGTGTCGACCTCGCGCGGGAACTCGAAGACGCGCCGGTAGACGTCGCCGCTGGAGGCGATCACGATCACGACGACGCGGTTCGGCTGCAGGCGCAGCACCTCGACCCGGTGGATCGTCGTCGTCGCGGCCAGTTGCGGCGCGGTCGCCATCGCCACCAGGTCGGTCACCTGGGCGAGCGCCGCCGTCGTCTCCCGCATCGCCTCGTCGACCTCGCGGCGCAGTTGGGACAGTTCCAGCTCGACCCGCGCGTCCCCCGGCGCCGCCCCCGTTTCCAGCAGCAGGTCTACATAACGCCGGTACCCCGAATCGGTCGGGACCCGCCCGGCCGACGTATGAGGATGCGTGAGATACCCCTCCGCCTCGAGCAACGCCAGCTCCGCCCGCACGGTCGAAGCCCCCCACTCCACACCAGGCATCGAGGCCACCTCTTTCGAAGGCACAGGCCGCGCCGACGCGAGATAAGCGTCGACAACGAGCCGCAAAATCAGTTCCTGGCGCTCGGTGAGCATCCCTTAGATGTTAGGAGGCCGGGCCACGGAGCTGCCCAGGCAGGCTCGGGAAAGGGACGCTGGCCGTCTCGGCCACGGCCCTGGCAGGCTGTGGCCGTGGCCGAGACGGCCGGGGGGTGTGAGGGGTACAGAGACGTCGGAACGTCGGACTTCCGTGCGTGTTGGGCAACAGTCACGGACGCGCTGCGTGACTTGACCACACCATGGTGTGGTCAAGTCATGCAGCGCGTTTTCGGACCTCTTTCTCAGGCCCGAAAACAGACCGAAGACGCGCGGAGGTGTGACGTTCCCGACATCTTCGTCAACGGATTAGGCCCACCAAGGCTCTTCGTGCCCTCTCCCGCACGGGACGCCCACGGATGTCGGGAGACTTCCCGACCCTCGCCGTACTCCCCGCGAACCTCAGCGTCCTGGGCGTCTCATGGAGGTCACAGCCTGCCAGGACCGCCATGAGGCGCCCAGGACCAACCTCGGACGGCCGCCCGCCCCCGCCCCGAACTAAAGCTCCAACTCAGCCTGGGCGTTCCGGATGATCCGGTTGTCGCCCTGCCGGGCCTCGAGGTCGACCGTCACGCGGTTGCCCTCGACCTCCTTGACGCTGCCGGTGACGTCGATCTCCTGCTCCGGCAGGCCCATGCCGCGGAACTGGACCGTCAGTTTCTTCAGCGATCGGGGATCGCCGTCGCCGAGGCCGACCGCCGCCGCTTTGGCGACCAGGCCCATGCCGTAGAGACCGTGGAGGATGTTGCCCGGGAGTCCCACGGATTTGGCGAAATCGGCGTCGATGTGGATCGGGTTGAAGTCGCCGGAGGCGCCCGCGTAGCGGTTGGTCAGGTACTTGTCGGGGGTGACGCGCAGCTCGGGGATCGCGTCCCCTGGTTTCAGATCGGCCATGTCAAACCCCCCTGACGATGTTGGTCCAGGTGCCGCGCACGACCTGGGCGCCGGCCCCGTTCACGGAGTTCGTCTCGAAGACGTAGAACCCGTTGCCGAGTTTCTCCTCGATCGAGATGCATTTCGCCGTGGTCGTGATCTCGTCGCCCGAGCACGCCGGCTCGTCCCACTCGAAGGTCTGGCCGCCGTGCACCATCGTCGCGAAGTTCATCCCCACCTCGGGGTCGAACATCGCCGGTGCCAGCGCGCGCATCGAGTAGACGACGGCGAACATCGGCGGGGCGACGACGTCGCGGAAGCCGGCCTCGCGGGCGGCGCCGACGTCGAAATGGACGGGATTCTCGATCCCGAGCACCGTCGCGTACTCCTTGATCTTCTCGCGGCCCACCTGGTACGTCGTCGACGGCCACGACTTACCGACCGCATCGGTCTTGATCGCCATGGCGGGCAACCTACCGGTCAGGACGGCGACTGGCCAGCCGGCCAGGATTGAGTTCGCAGTAAGCCGCGCTATCCGCGGATAACTGCGAACGCCGGCTCAGTCGATCTCGAGGACCGCGAGGAACGCCTCTTGCGGCACTTCCACGCGTCCCACGGCCTTCATCCGTTTCTTGCCCGCTTTCTGCTTCTTCAGCAGCTTGTTCTTGCGGGTGACGTCGCCGCCGTAGAGCTTCGCCGTGACGTCCTTGCGGAGCGCCTTGACCGTCTCGCGGGCGAGGATGTTGGAGCCGATCGCCGCCTGCACCGGCACGTCGAAGAGCTGCCGCGGGATCGTTTTCCGCAGGCGACCGACCAGCTTCTTCCCCTGGTCGTAGGCGAATTCGCGGTGGACGATGATCGAGAGCGCGTCGACCTTGTCCCCGGCGAGCAGGATGTCGACCTTGACCAGGTCGGAGGCCTGGTTGCCGATCGGTTCGTAGTCGAGCGAGGCGTACCCGCGGGTGCTGCTCTTCAGCAGGTCGAAGAAGTCGAGGACGATCTCGCCGAGCGGCATGTCGTAGCGGACCTGGACCCGCTGCGGGCTCAGGTAGGTCATGTCGACATGGGTGCCGCGGCGGGTCTGGCAGAGCTCCATCACCGGGCCGACCTGCTCTTTCGGGCAGATGATCGTGGCGCGGATGTAGGGCTCTTCGATCGTCTCGATGCGCGCCGGGTCCGGCAGGTCGGTCGGGCTGTGGACCTCGCGTTCGGTGCCGTCGGTCATGTGGACGACGTAGCGCACGTTCGGCGTCGTCGCCAGCAGGTCGAGGTCGTACTCGCGCTCGAGGCGCTCGCGCACGATCTCCATGTGGAGCAGGCCGAGGAAGCCGACGCGGAAGCCGAAGCCGAGCGCCTCGGAGGTCTCCGGCTCCCAGGAGAGCGCGGCGTCGTTCAGCGACAGCTTCTCGAGGGCATCACGGAGGTCTTCGAAGCGGTCGGTGTCGATCGGGAAGAGCCCGCAGAACACCATCGGCCGGACCTCGCGGTAGCCCTCCAGCGCCTCCGTGGCCGGGCTCGCCTCGCCGGTCAGCGTGTCGCCGACGCGCAGTTTGGTCACGTCCTTGATCCCGGTGATCAGGTAGCCGACGTCGCCCGCCTCGAGGTCCTTCACCGCGGTCATCGCCGGGCGGAAGAAGCCGAGGTCGTCGATCTCGGCACGGTTCTGCGTCTGCATCGCGAGGATCCGCTCGTCTTTCTTGAACCGACCGTCGACCATCCGCACGTAGGCGATCACGCCGCGGTACTGGTCGAACTCGGAGTCGAAGATCAGCGCCCGGGCGGAGGCGTCGACGTCGCCCTCCGGCGGCGGGATGCGCGCGACGATCGCCTCCAGCACCTCCGGGACGCCTTTGCCGGTCTTGGCCGAGATCCAGAGCGCGTCCTCGGGCTCGGTGCCGAGCAGGTCGGCGATCTCCTGGGCGACCCGCTCCGGCTCGGCGCCGGGGAGGTCGACCTTGTTGATCACCGGGATCAGCTCGAGCCCGTTTTCGATCGCCAGGTAGGTGTTGGCGACGGTCTGCGCCTCGACTCCCTGCGCGGCGTCGACGACCAGGAGCGCGCCCTCGCATGCGGCGAGGCTCCGCGACACCTCGTAGGAGAAGTCGACGTGCCCCGGCGTGTCGATCAGGTGCAGGTGGTAGGTCTCGCCGTCGTTCGCCTTGTACTCGACCCGCACGGCCTGCGCCTTGATCGTGATCCCGCGCTCGCGCTCGAGGTCCATCGAGTCGAGCAGCTGCGCCTGCATTTTTTTCGGATCCACGGCGCCGGTGAGCTCGAGGATGCGGTCGGCGAGCGTCGACTTGCCGTGGTCGATGTGGGCGATGATCGAGAAATTGCGAATCTTGTCCATGAGCGAGCCACGAGTATGAACACCTGGCCTGGTCGCAGTCCCCTAAGGCCTCAGGGCGTGCAATCTCTCCCCCCTCAAGGACAGGTCTTTGGATCAAGTTTCCCCGTAATGCGGAAAACGACGGTCGGCTTCTTCTTCAGCACCACTTCGGCGTCCGGACCTTCGGTCCACTTCGCCTGCTCGGGAAAGGGGGGCTTCCCCGCTTCGATCCGGTCCCTGGTGGCGACGACGTAGTCGTATTCGCCTTCGTTGATCAAGCGCCGGAACTGCGCGCAGTTCTGGGCCTCCTCGAAGCCCCCGTGGGGCCGCTCGATCCCGACGTAGGCGACCCGATTCGACAGGTCGGTCCCGAACAGCGGGTACTGCCGCGTGCTCGTGGTCGCGATCCGGGCGTCGGAGAGATCGTCCGCCCAGGCGAAGGCGGCATCCAATCCCGGCGTCGTGAAGCTCGGGTCCCGATACCGGTTCTCCAGGTAGTGCCGCTGGACGGGATAGCCGACGACCACGGCCACGAGCACCGCCGCCACCACGATCCCCGCGACCCAGCGGCGCGGAAGCGGCTCGACCGAGTCCGCCCCCGGCCGCTCGCCGAGCTTCGGACCCAGGGACGCCAGCCGGGCGGCGAGGGAGCGAAGCGCCGGGACGGTCGGGAGCAGGGCGAGGCCGAGGATGAGCGCCGGGGTCAGGTAGCGCAGGCCGGATTCGAACCCGCGCGGCATCCCGTCCGGTCCCGACGCCGAGGTCGGCGAGACGAGCCACGAGAGCGCCGCGGCCAGCCCGACGAGCCCCGCCACCGCCAAGACCGAGCGCGCCTTGGGGACGACAGCCAGGATCAGTCCGGCCAGGGCGGCGGCGCCCAGCAGCGGCCAGATGATCCAGAGGCCGCCGTGGAGGCCCGGGAAGAACCAGTCGGACCAGACCGATCCGTTCGTCAGGTAGCTGAAGACGCTGTGGGCTTCGCGGCCGCCGAGGGCCTGTTCGGGCGAGGGGAGGTCGATCGGGCCCAGGTGATGGATCCAGGGCAGCGGGTTCCCCGCGTGGACCAGGTTCCGCAGGTACCAGTAGCCGCCGCCCGCCAGGGCCATGGCGCCCGACGCGAGGAGCGTGACCCACCGCCGCCCCTGCGGCGCCAGGACGGTGAGCCCGATGACGAGCACGGCGGCGGGCAAGAGGAAGTTGAGCTTGGTCCCGGCGGCGAGGCCGATCGACAGGCCGACTATGAGCATCGCGCCGGCGGGAAGGGAGCGTCGAGAGCGGCCGTCGCCGGCCGGCGCCGCGTTCAGCGCGATCGCGACGGCCGCCAGCAGGAAGAAGATCCCGACGATGTCGTTCCGCGCCTCCCCGGCCTGATCGGCGAGCGCCGGGACGCTGAGCGCGATCGCGCCGAGCGCCAGCGACCACGGCGCGACCCGGAACGGCCGTCCGATGCACCAACACGCCAGCAGGCATCCCAGGAGCCAGCCGAGGTTCAGCAGCGGCGAGAGCAGGTCCCGCCCGAAGGCGAGCATGCCGACCGCGTGGATGACTTCGCTGTTGGCCGGATAGAACCAGGCGAGGAACTGGGGGGCGATGAAGTGGAGGTCGATCGTGTTGCCGGACTGGAAGAAGCCGGCCGCGAAGGGGCCGTGGTACCAGGTGGAGTCGAAGCCGGTCATCCCCGTGCCGAGACGCAGCTTCACCCCGCTGACGAAGTGGCCGATCGCGATCCCGGCGGTCACCAGGGAGACGACGGTGGCCCAGAGGGACGGGCGCTCGCGACGCGTCTTCTCGGGGTCCGGGAGAACGGGAGAAGCGGGCGAGACCACCAAGCGCAGCGCCAGTCCCACGACCGCCACCCCAACCAGGTAAGGCACCGGCTTGAACAGCGACACGGTGCCCAGCGCCTCCGCCACCCAGATGAGCAGCGCGAGCGCGACGACCGCGGTCGCCAGGAACCCGGCCTCTCCCCCGACCCCCGGCAGCCACCGCCGTCGCACCCGCGCCGCGCCCAACCAGGCGAAGCCGACGAGCAGCAGGAGCTCGACGACGCCGAGCAGGTATCTCCCCGCGCCGAGCATCTAGCGGCCACGCCGGCGCAGCAGGCGGAGGATCTGCTCGAGCTCGGCGATCCGCAGCACCCACGCCATCCCCAGATAGGCGACCGCGCCGAGGGTCATCCCCACCCCCAGCGAGATGATCTGGGCGACGGTGCTCCGTCCCAGCAGGCTGTCGAGGCCGTCCCAGGTCAGCCAGCTGACGGCGGCCAGGACGAGGGAGGCGATCGAGATGCGGATCGTGGTCGACAGCAGGCGTCCGAGCTCCAGGCCGCCGAACTCACGACGCAGGACGTAGGCCTGGGCGACGACCGCGGCGCTGGTGCCGATCCCCGTCCCGGCGACGATCCCGCCGACGCCGAACGGCCCGTAGAGCGCCCAGGCGGCGAGCGCCGAGACGAGCAGGTCGACCACCGCCAGCGAGGTCGCCTGCCAGGGGCGCTGGAGGCTGAAGAAGGTGCGCGTCTGCAGCAGGTAGACGCCGTTGGTCGGCAGCGAGAAGGCGAACCAGAAGAGCGCGGTGCCGACCAGGGTCGTTTCCGCCGGGCCGAATTCCCCGCGCTGGTAGACGAGGCGGATGATCGGGTCCGAGAGGGCGAGGAAGACGACCGCCGCCGGGACCAAGACGAAGAGGATCTGGCGCATCCCGTTCGCCAGCGTCGCCCGCAGGTTGACGAATTCCTTGTTGTTGGCGAAGCGGGCGAGGGTCGGGAAGAGGACGGTCGCGATCGCCACCGAGAAGATGCCCTGCGGCAGCTGGTAGAGGCGGAAGGCTTTGTCGATCGCGGCGGGCGCTTCGTCGGAGACGAGGCTGCCGAAGAAGCTGTTGATCAGCGCGTTGAAGTTGATCAGGCCGAGGCTGATCGTCACCGGCAGCATCAGCAGGAGGACGCGGCGCACACCCGGGTTGCGCCAGTCGAAGCTCCAGCTGAAGCGGAACGGCGTGTGGCGGAGGTCCCAGGCCGGGATCGCCAGCTGGACCGCGGTGCCGATCAGGATGCCGATCGCGTAGGCGTAGATCCGGTTCTTCTCCGAGAACAGCGGCTCGAGGACGACCAGCACGAGGATGATCGTCACGTTCCAGAAGAACGGCGAGATCGCGAAGGCGCCGAAGCGGTCGTAGCTGTTGAGGATCCCGACGACGATGCCGCTGACCCCGAGCATGATCAGGATCGGGAAGAGGACCCGCGAGAGGGAGACCGTGAGATCGAGGAGGTGGCCTTCGAAGCCCGGCGCGAAGATCGGGATGATCACCGGCGCGGCGAGGACGAAGATCGCGGTCAGCGCGCCCAGCACCATCGTGATCAGGAGCATCAGCGTCGAGGCGAGCCGGAAGGCCTCTTTGTACTGGCGGCGGCCGACCAGGTCGGTGAAGACGGGGACGAAGGCGGGCTGCAGGGCGGCGTCGGCGAAGAGCGCGCGAACGAGGTTCGGGACCTGGAAGGCGATCGTGAAAGCCGACACCGGGCCTTTGACGCCGAAGTAGCCGGCGGCGACGATTTCCCGGGCGAGGCCGGCGACGCGCGAGGCGGCGGTCGCGGCGGAGAAGAAGGCGGTCGAGCGCGCGATCCGGCCGCCCTGGCCGGTCCGCGGCGTCGGCAGGACGAATTCCTCGCTCGGATAGAACGCCTCGGCCTCACCGATGGCGACATCGGCGTTGATGGCCTGCGGGCCGTGGACAGGGGTGTCGGGTGCCTCGGATCTCTCCAAGTTGCGTTCTCAGTCGCTATAGTCGGCGGCCGCCCGGAGCCGAGAAAGCTTGGTCGGGCACAACGACATGGCCAACATAGCCTCACAGAAAAAGCGGATACTTCGCAGCGAGCGCGAGCGCACCGAGAACCGACTGCTGACCAGCACCGTGAAGACCTACTTCCGGCGCCTGGAGACGGCGGTCGAGTCGGGCGACTCCGATTCGATCCAGAAAGAGCAGCGCGAGCTGACCTCAAAGATCGACAAGGCCGTCCAGAAGGGCGCCCTGCACAAGAACACCGGTGCGCGGAAGAAGGCCAAAGCGGCCCGAATCGCGGCATCGGTCGGCGCCGCCGCGAAGTAGACGCCTACAAACCATCGCCCCGCGGCGTCGCTGCTCGGTCACGTGCCAGGCACGCTTCCTCGCGGCTCCTTGCGCTGCTCGGTTTTCGCCGTCTACCTGGCGGCGGTCATTCCTCGTAGCGCCAAGGTGAATGCCAGCTCGTCGCCGTAGTCGGCGTCGCCGCGGCACCAAC
>Ga0153956_1003050_pt1 | contig 11356 bp, 8 predicted proteins | sample TSFL040MetaG_FD_104704 | JGI IMG/M metagenome (GOLD analysis project Ga0153956, IMG submission 104704) | Attine ant fungus gardens microbial communities from Florida, USA - TSFL040 MetaG | ecosystem: Host-associated > Fungi > Mycelium > Unclassified | place: USA: Florida, Wekiwa Springs...
GAACTCGAATGCGACCAGTGAGCCCATGCTGTGCCCGAACAGGCGCAGCGGCCCGAGCTGGTGCCAGGGCGCGGCGTCGAACAGGCTGCGGGCCAGCTCCGGAAGGGTTTCGGCGGCCGGCTCGCGGAAACGGTCGGCACGCTGCGGATACTGCATGACGTAGGTGTCAGCACCGGCGGCCAGGGCAAGGGCCAGCGGGCGGTAGTTCACCGCGGTTCCGCCGGCGTGTGGGAAGACCAGAGTGGGGGCGCCGGGCCCGGGAAAGCGGCCGATCCAGGAGGGGAACTGCTCGACGGCCGAGGTGTCGTCGACGGCCATCCGATCCCCTCGCAAGTATTAGTAAAGGCTGCCCTAATTTCCCTGGGTCAGGTTACCCCTACCGGCGGCGGGCCGGAAATCCGGGCATCTGTGGGCCGGTCCCGGCCCTTCTGCTGCGTCGAACGTGCATTGAGCGCGAATTTTCGGCGCTCTTTTCGCACTGATGACACGTTCGCGGGGCTCTCCGATGCCGCGCCGCCGATCACTGACTAGCGGTGCCCAACGAAATTGTTGGGTAAGATGTTCACCATGGCCGCCACGACAAGCAAGCCCCCTGCCGCCCGAAGGTCTCGGGTGGCAGCCGATGACCCGTTGTCCCTTGTGCGAGTGGAGTTTCTGGCCGACACTCTCGGCGGAGCTCGGCTCGCGGCGCTGGTGGGAGTGCACCGGTCACAGCCGTCGCGGTGGATCAAAGGCGAGGAGCGCCCCGGACCCGCGGCCGCGCCACTGCTGATCGACCTCGAACACATCCTGGCCCGCGCGCGCCTGATCTGGGGCGCAGCGGCGGCGGCAACGTGGCTGGAAAGCGCCAACAGCTATCTTGATGGCGCGCGGCCCATCGACGTGTTGCAGGTCTCCGGGCCCTCACACGTTTTGGAAGCGCTCGACGCCGAAGCTTGGGGCGGGGCCGCCTGAGTGCTGGTCTACCGCGTTCTGCCCTACTTGCCACACGCTCACGCCGGCGATCCCGGCCATCCGCTCTACGAGCATCGACCGCAGCGTGGTGGCCGGATAGACCACCCCGATTACCATGTCTGGTACCTGTCCCGGCAAGCAGAGGCCGCGTGCGGAGAGGCATTCGGCAACCTGGCGCACTGGGACGTTTCGATGCTGGAGTTCCCACAGCTGCCCGGCGCCCACCGCGCACTCGGTGTTTACGAGCTGCCCGATGACCTCCGGATTCTCGACCTCGACGATGCCGCCCAGCTGGTTCGACTTCGGCTGCGGCCCAGTCAGGTCGTCATTCGCAACCTGGCTGTCACCCAGGCATGGGGTCACCGCATTTGGTCAGAGACCGACCCGCACACCGGGGGCCGCACCTGGCAGGCCGTGTCCTGGTGGTCCTACCACCGTCTAGCGTGGACTGTTCTGGCCAGTTGGCTGCGTCCCAAGCTCGTCACCGTCGATCCGCTTCATCTCGACCATCCGGCCATCGCGGACGCGGCGAAAGCGCTACACAGACGGACAAGTTGATCGAGTGATGGAGCTCTGATGGCGAATGTCCGCGACACGGTCGACACTTACCTGCGGGCCTGGACGCAACAGGACCCCGAGCTCATCGTCACGATCTTCACCGACGACGCCACCTACCACGAGCGAGTGCTGGACGAACCGATCCGCAACCGAGCCGGGATCCGCGACTACTGGCAGAGCAAGGTCGTCGAGGGCCAGGCCAACATCGATGCCCGATTGCTGAACCTCTACACGGCCACCGACGGCAGCACGGTGATCGCCGAGTGGGAGGCGACGTTCGACGACCGCGTCCAGAACGTGCGCAAGCGGATGCGCGAAGTCGCCATCCTGGAATTCGCCGGCGAGCGGATCGCCAGCCTGCGCGAGTACTGGGCTTCGGAGGTAATCGGCTAACCGTCCCGCGTCAGAGATGGCTCGCCACGAAGCCCGCGGCCTGACCGGGCATCGGCGACTGCGCATAGGACAGGTGCGGCGCGGAGAACATCTCGTCGTGCGACGGCAGCGCCAGGGCTCCCGGAGTGCAGATCGGATCGCCGTCGGCACACAGGTCAATGGCCTTGGCGCCATACCAGGGGCTGATCTCGCTGATCGGTCCGCCCAGGTACCGGTCGGTGGGATTGCCGAAAACCGCAACGGCAGCGACGTGCTCGGCCTCCTCCGCCGACAAGGTCGCGGCGTTGAAGCCCGCCACGGATGCCCGCGCGATGGTGATCAGGTCGATGACCATGGCGCCTTGCGAATAGCCGCCGAGCACCAGCTTGGTGTTGGGACAGGTCGCCACCATGGATTGCACATGCGCGTTGGCATCACCGGCGCCGTCGGACGCCGACGGCGGCCAATCGTCGCCTGCCGGGTAATTGACCGCGTACACCCCGACGGACCGCCCGCCGACCTGCGAGCGCAACGCGTCGATGAATTTCTGGCCGACTCCACCGACACCGGGCGGTTCGGCGGTGCCCCGGGCGAAGGTCACCTCGATGTCGGGACAGCCGGCAGCGGAGGCGGCGGGAACGACGACCGGTGCACCGGGCAACCCGGCGAAAGCTGCCAGCAACGGAGCGAGCAAGACCACCGAGCGGCGCACGTTCATAGCACCGATGCTGGCACAGCGACACCGCGGTCCACCACCCTCTATGCGACGTTCAGCGGTCAATCTCAGCCTCCTTTCCGGCGGGCGCAGCCCGGCCGATTGCCGGGCGGTGGCGGAATCCTCGCGGTCCGCCGCCGCCCGGATCGACCCGCACCGGGTGCGGGTCGGGTGGATCAGAGCAGGCCGAACAGCCCGTCCACGACGTCGCCGCCGGCCGCTGCAGCCGCGCTACCGGCGTCGTCGGCGAAGGCAGAGCCGTCCAGTCCCGTGACGAGCAGCTGCGGCCAGTTCACCAGCAGGTCGTACAAGAAGCTGCCGTCGTTGATCAGGCCGGCGAACGGGGTGTCGTCCCCGTTGAACGGGTTGACCTGAACGAAGCCGTTGAGCACGTCGCCGATCACGTCGCCAGGCACCTTGAGCGCGTCGAAGAACGGCTGCTCGATGTTGCCCGACGACAAATCGCCACCGATCGTGTCGAAGGCCTGGGTGAGCCCGGCATTGACGCCGATGAACGGAGCCATCAGGCCCTCGGCCAGGCCGCCTTTGAGGAACGAATAGGTGCCGAAGGTGTCGTAGATGTTCGCCAGATTGTGCAGGAAGTCACCCGGGATTGTCGGTGCGTCCGTGCTGGTGCTGACAAATGGGCTCACGAGCGCTTTCGACACGTGGTCGAACGCCTCCAGCGACCACTTGTCGAAGACCCCGTAGGCGTCGAAGAGATTCCCCTGCGCGAGCGCGTCCGCGATCTCCTGCAACGTGCTGCCGCTCGCGGTGACGTCGCCGTGGGTCACCGTGCCTCCGAACAGCCCGAAGACGAAGCCGTCGTCACCGCCGTACCAACCGCCGTCGAAGACGTACCCCAAGTTCGTCAGGACTCCGTTGAACGCGGTGCTGAGCAGATCGCCGTAGCCCGATGCGATGCTGCCGAGCTGCTGAGACAGCTCGGCACCCGCGGCTTGAGCGTCGGTGGCCAGCTGCTGCAGGTTGGTGGTCGCGGTGCTGAACACGGATTGGTAGTCCGCCACAACATCGTCGAATCCACTGGTCAGCTGCACCGCCAGGTGCTGAGCTTGGGGGCCCGCCGGAGCCGTCGGGGTGACGCCAACCAAGCCGGTACCGGCCAGCGCGACGCCGGCGAGCAACAGCGGTCCGACGCGACCGGGAACCGAATCCCGATCGGCGCCAACGCCGAGAGTTGACTGCATGAGATCTCCTTCTCAAGAACATGAACAGGACCCACCAAACCGCACTGTTTGTCAGGCCCACCTAATATAAATTAGGTATAGCTTACCTAATCGGTAGGTTAGCTGGGAAAAATGGCGGCGCCCCGCATCGCCGGCGACCGCGATATCGCCGATAGGACCGATGTGCGCAAAGAGTGCTTACTCTTCCTCGATCGCCGCCAGCACTTCCACAGCATCGAGCCGCGCGACCTCCAGGTACACCTCGGCGACAGCAGCCAACCGGCCCGGATCAGCGTCGGCGGCGGCCAGCCGGCCGGCTAACCCGGCGACCGTGCGGGTGGCGAAGATGTCGGCGACCACCGCGCCCGGAGCGTCCAGCCAGGTGCGGATGCGCGACACGGTGGCGGTGGCCAGCACCGAATCGCCGCCCAGAGCGAAGAAGTCGTCGTCGGCGCCGACCCGGGCGGCGCCGAGCACCTCGGCGATGATCGCGGCCAGGGCACGCTGCAGTGGACCGGCCGGCTCGCGGTAGCCGTCGCCGGCCGCCATTGCCGCGGCCAGGTCGGTCGTCACCGCCCGCCGGTCGATCTTGCCGGAGACCGTGTAGGGAATCGCCGAAACCACCTGCAATTGACGGGGAATCATGTGCTCGGGCAGCGACTGGGCCAGCCCGGCCTGCAATCCGGCAACGCTCACCGCAGGGTCGCCGGCACGCACGGCGGCCGCCAACACCTCACGCCCGCCGGGCTCGGTCAGCGCCACCACCACCGCCTCGGCAACCCCGGGCAGCCGACGCAGTGCGGATTCGACCTCGCCGAGTTCGATGCGATACCCGCTGATCTTGACCCGGTGATCGGCGCGCCCGACGAATTCCAGGGTGCCGTCGGGCAGGTAGCGGGCCAGATCGCCGGTGCGATACCAGGTTCGGCCGTTGTACTCGACGAACTTCTCGGCGGTCAGGTCGGGACGGCCGCGATAACCCGAGGCGATGCCACGCCCAGCAACCCACAGCTCGCCGGCCACCCAGTCCGGGCGGTCAGCTCCGTCGGCGCCGACGACCCGGCAGGCGATGTTAGGCAGCGGGGTGCCGTAGGGCACCGCGGCCCAGTGCGCCGGCGGGTCACCCTCGACCTCGCACAGCGTGGCATGGATGGCGGTTTCGGTGGCCCCGCCCAGGCCGGCGAACCGCACTCCGGGGGCCGCCGCGGCGAACCGTCGCGCCAGCTCGGGACGCACCCAGTCGCCGCCGGTCAACACCGCGCGCACCGACGACAGTTCGCCACCGGTGGCGGCCAACATCTCCAAGGCGCCGGGCATCAGGTTGAGCACGCTGACCCGGTGCCGCGCCACCAGCTGCGCCCACACTTCGGGGCTGCGCCGGTCGGCTTCATCGACCATCACGATCGCCGCACCGGCACGCAGCATGGCGAAGACATCGAGCACCGACATATCGGCGTCCAGAGTCAGCAGCGCCAGGCTGCGGTCGCTCGGAGTGAATCCGAAACGAGCGCTGAGGGTTTCAACGGTGTTCATGGCTGCGTCGTGGGTGACCTCGACGCCCTTGGGCTCGCCGGTGGAGCCGGAGGTGAACACCACATAGGCCAGCTCGGACGGGGCGGTGCGAACCGGGTGCACTGCACCGGCGTGCTGCACAGCGGCGGACACCGCCAGCGCCGGAATCTCCAACGCCGGCACCGCGTCCCCGGCCACCACGGCCAGCACGGCACCACCCAGGGCCAGGATCCGCTCTCTGCGCTCGGGCGGCTGGTCGGCCGCGATCGGCAGATAGACCGCCCCGGCAGCCAGGATGCCCAGCAGCGCCGGAATCTGCTCAACGCCCTTGGGACCCAACAGCGCCACGGTGTCACCGGGTCGGACGCCACTCTCCTGCAGGGCTGCGGCCACCGCCAACGCCTGATCGCGTAGCTCGCCGTAGCTCAGCTCACCCGAATCATGCAGCAGCGCGACCGCCTCCGGATCGCGTCCGGCCTGGCGAAAGAACCCGTCCTGCAACGCTTCCCCGCTGGGTTCGGCGCTGCCCGCGTTCACCGACGCGCGCATCTGGGCCTGGCCGGCGGGTAATGCTGCCGGCGCCGGCTGCGCCCAGCCCTCGCCCCCGGCCAGCCGGGTGAGGTCGGCGATGTGATGGGCGAACATGGCGTTGATCACGCCCGGCGCGAACATGTCCTCGCGCACATCCCAATTCACCAGGATGCCGCCGTCGAACTCGGTGACCTGGGCGTCCAGCAGCACCTGCGGGCCCTGGGAGATGATCCAGACCGGCGTACCGAACGCGGCGGTGACCTCGTCGGCGAACAGCTCCCCGAGTCCGAGCGCGCTGGTGAACACCACCGGCGCCAGCACCTGCGTGCCACGGTGACGGCTCAGGTCACGCAGCACTGCCAGGCCCGGGTAATCGGCGTGCGCGGCGGCGGTGCGCATCGCGTCCTGCACCGCGTGCGCGCGCTGCGCGCCGGTGCTCGCCTGGCTCAGATCCACATCCAGCAGCAGCGACGAGGTGAAATCACCCACCAGCCGGTCGACGTCGTCGTGCAACGGTTCGCGGCCGAACAGTGGCACATTGAGCAGGAAGCGCGGGGCGTCCGACCAACTGGCCAGGGTGTGCGAGAACGAGGCGGCCAGGGTCATGGCCGGCGTGACCCCGTGGGCGCGGGCCTGACCGAACAGTGCGTCGCGGGTGTCCGCGTCAAGCCAGTGCCAACGCCGGGTGCTGCGGCGCGGGTCGGTGGGGGCGCCGGCAGGCGGCGGCAGCTTGGGCGGGTCGGGCAGGTCGGGGATGTGCTGCGCCCACCACTGGCGATGGTTCTCGTCGGGTTCGCGGTCGGCGGTGGCGTGGCGGTACTGCCGGTAGGTGTAGCCCAGCTCCGGCAGTGTCTCCCCCCGGTAGGCCGCGGCCAGATCCGCCATCAGGGTGCGGTAGCTCATGGCGTCGGCGGCCTGCATGTCCAGGTCGACGTGCAGTCGCGCGGTTCCATCCGGCAGCAATGACACCGTGAGTTCGAAGACCGCGTCGTCGAGTTGCTGATGCGATTTCGCCACCCGGGTGGCGTCCAGGTGCTGGGCCACCTCGGTGGCGTCGAGGCCGCGTAGGTCCTGCACCGCGACGAGCAGTGCGGCATCGGGCCGGATGTGCTGGGTGCCGTCGGGTGAGAATTGCACCCGCAGCATCGGGTGGCGGGCGGCCAGCGCGGCCGCGGCGGCGGCCAGCCGGTCCGGGTCGATAGCGCGCCCATCAAACTCGACATAGAGGTGCCCGGCCACCCCGCCGAGCGCGACGTCGTCGTCGCGTCCCACCCACATGGCGTGCTGCATGGGGGCCAGCGGAAACGGTGCGTCGGCATCGCTCGGCTCATCCGTCATCGCGGTGACCGGTGCCGGCTCGCCCCGGTCGCCCAGCAGGTCCTGCCAGGCGGCGATGCGCGGGTCGGCGGCCAGCGCGGCGAAGTCGACATCGATGCCCTGTTTGCGCCAGCGACCGGCCAGGCTCATCATCCGGATCGAGTCCAGACCCTGTCCGACCAGGTCGGCCTCGGGATCGACGGCGCTGGCGTCGGCGCCGAGCAGGTCAGCGACCTGCGCGCGTATCTCGTCCGGCCCCACGGCGCCACTCCACCCTTCGTTAGGCTGCCCTAATTTGTCGAAGCTACTCTATCCAGGTTCGGTCTTCGGTAAGCCAGGGAGTACACATGCACGGGTTCGTACCGTTTCCCGACGATCGGGCCGCCGCCTACCGCGCGGCCGGCTACTGGAGCGGACGGACGCTGGCATCGCTGCTCGACGACGCCGCGGCACGCTGGCCCGAGCGCCCCGCGGTGATCGATGAAGGCGCGACGCTGTCGTATGCGCAGTTGGATGCGGCCGCCGATCGCGCGGCGGCGGGCCTGCACCGGCTGGGTGTCGGCGCCGGTGACCGGGTGTTGCTGCAGTTGCCCAACAGTTGCGCGTTCGCGGTCACGCTTTTCGGGCTGCTGCGGGTGGGTGCCATCCCGGTACTGTGCCTGCCCGGGCACCGTGCTGCCGAGATCGGGCATCTGGCCGCGGTCAGCGAGGCCGTAGGGATCGTGATCCCTGACGCCACTGCGGGATTCGACTACCCGGCGATGGCTGCCGAACTGGGGCTGCGGCGGCTCGTCATCGACGATGCGCCCGAGGGCTCCCCCGCGCCGCGAGTCATCCCCGATCCGGCCGCGCCGGCACTGCTGCTGGTCTCCGGCGGGACCACCGGCATGCCCAAGCTGATCCCCCGCACCCATAACGACTACGTCTACAACGCCACCGCCAGCGCGCAGCTGTGCGAGCTGACCTCCGACGACGTCTACCTCGCGGCGTTGCCGGCCGCCCATAATTTTCCGCTGGCCTGCCCAGGGCTGCTGGGCGCCATGTCGGTGGGCGCGGCCACCGTCTTCGGTGCCGACCCCAGTCCTGAGGCGGCGTTCGCCACCATCGCCCGACACGGGGTGACGGTCACTGCGTTGGTGCCGGCATTGGCCACGTTGTGGGCGCAGGCCTGCGATTGGGAGCCGCAGAAGCCGACGACGTTGCGGTTGCTGCAGGTCGGCGGGGCCAAGTTGGCCGCGGGCGATGCGCGCCGGATTCGGGAGACGCTGACACCGGGCCTGCAGCAGGTGTTCGGCATGGCCGAAGGGTTGCTCTGCTACACCCGGCCCGGCGACGCGTCGGAGTTGCTCGACACCACCCAGGGCCGGCCGTTGTGCGTCGACGACGAGCTGCGCGTGGTCGACGAGGACGGCGCCGAGGCAAACGAGGGCGAGCTGATGGTGCGCGGGCCCTACACCATCAACGGCTACTACAACGCTTTGGGGCATCCCGCCGACAACGAGCGATCCTTCAGCCCGGACGGCTTCTACCGCAGCGGGGACCGGGTCCGGCGCCTGGCAGATGGCTACCTGGAGGTGACCGGTCGGATCAAAGACGTGATCGTCCGCAGCGGCGAGAACATCGCCGCCGACGAGCTGGAGGCGCACCTGCTGCTCCATCCAGCGGTTCGATCGGCTGCCGCGGTGGGCCTGTCGGATCAATACTTAGGCGAAAAGGTCTGCGCTGCAGTTGTGTTCAATGGCGCACCAGTGACGCTGGCGGAGCTGAACCGCCACCTCGACGAGTGCGGCGTGGCCACCCATGTCCGCATCGATCAGCTGACAGCGCTGCCGACGCTGCCTACCACGGCGGTCGGCAAGATCGACAAGAAGGCGTTGGTCCGCCAGCTCGGCTGACCTAACCTCTTTCGACGACGTTGTCCAACCCGGAAGTACTCACCTCGGGGTTCCCGGCACGATAGGTCACCCGATTATTCAGACCGGATGCGGTGATCCTGGGCGTTGAGTCGACGGTGATGATGTTGCCGATTCCCGACACCGTCAGACCGGCACACTGCCCGGTGAGCACGACGGTATTGCTGACCCCACTCACCGAGACGTCATTGCCGTCGCAGGCCAGGGTCTTGTTCTCCCCGGCTCCGGCGATGGTGAGGGTGACACTGCTGTCCGGCACCGGGTTAGCAGGCGACGCTGCGACCGGCGGCGCCGGAACGGGAGCAGGGTCGTTGGCGGGGGCCGCCTCGGAGGGCAGCGGTATCGGGGTGAAATTGCTGGGCATGGTGGGCCGCCCGGGCTCGGAGCTGGTCAAGTCATAGGAGGCCAAGAACACTGCGACTGCGCCGGCGATCACCACTGCCGCAGCGATCACACTGACGACAATGGCGAGACCGCGGCCGTTTCCTGACCGCGACGGCGCCTGCCCGTCGACGGAACCCGACGAGGCGGTCAGTTCCACGGGTCGGGCGAAGTCCGTCAGCGGACGCTCCAATTCCCGTATCCGGGCCTCGGGGTCATCGTCGGCGTTCACGTCTGAATGATCGCACTAAATCCGATGGCAGTGGCCGCTGAATCGATCGCGAGTCGCTAGCCGGCGTGGATCTGCCATCCGGCGGCCTCGTTTTGCTGACGCCAGAACTCGTCGAAACGGCCACCGGCCGCTCGCAATTCGTCGATCGTCCCGTCCTCGATGACCCGGCCGTCGTCGATGAACAGCACTCGGTCGGCCTGGGAGATGCTGGCCAGCCGGTGCGCGACGATCACCCGGGTGCGCGGGCGCAGTTCGGAGCTCAGCGCGGCGACGATCGCGGCCTCGTTCTCGGTGTCCAGCGCGCTGGTCGCCTCGTCGACCAGCAGCACCGGTGCGGGTTTGAGCAGTGCCCGGGCGATGCTGACCCGTTGGCGCTCACCGCCGGACAGCGCCGCGCCGGCTTCTCCCACCCTGGTGTCGGTGCCGTCGGGCAATCTTCCGACCAGCTCGTCGACACGAGCCAGGTCGGTGGCCCGCTGGAAGGTTTCCTGATCGGCGTCGGGGTTTCCGACCAGGACGTTGTCGCGGATCGTGCCGTCGAGTAGGTACGGATGCTGGAACACCACGCTGGTGGCGGCCCGCCGTGACGGGGCGTCCAGCTCGGTGGCGTCCACCCCGTCCAGCAACACCCGGCCGCCGGTGGGCTCATGCAGTCCGGCGATCAGGGACAAGATGGTGCTCTTGCCCGAGCCGGACGGTCCGACGATGGCGGTGGTGGTGCCGGCCTGCAGGGTGAAGCTGACCCGGTCGAGCACCGGGGCGCCCGCCGAGTCGTAGCCGAACGTGACGTCGTCGAACTCGATCCGCGTCGCGCCGGCGTCCTCGGGGGCGCGGCCGGGGCCGACCGTCACCTCGGGTGCGGTGAGCACAGCGCGAATCCGCTTGAGCGAGGCCCGCGTCGACTCCAGGGCCGGCGCCAGCTCGCTGATGACGGTGAACGGTTCCAGGTAGCGCGCCGCCACCACGATCAACGCGATGGCCTCGGGAACGCTGAGCGTGCCGGTCACGGTCAGCGCGGTGGTGCTGCCGGACAGCAGGATCAGCGCGCCCTGGCTGGCCAGACTGAACAGCAGTTGCCCCGGAATCTGCATGAGCAGCAGCCGCATCGCCGCGCCGTGTTGGGCGCTCAGCGCCTGCCCGACGGTGCTGCGTTCGGGTTCGACGCGTCGCGCCGCGCGCAGTGCCTGCTGGGTTCGGGCGAACTCGATGATTCGTTCCGTCAGAGCGGTGTTGGCGTCGCAGGCCGCGGCGTCCGCGCGGGCGCTGAGCCGGTTGGACGCCCACAGCGCCCCCAGCAGCAGCGGTACCCCGCCCAGGGCGGCCAGGCCCAGCTGCCAGGACACCCCGAGCAGGGCCAGTGCGATTGCCGGCGGCAGCAGGATCGCGCTGATCAGTGGGGTCAGCAGATTGACCACCAGGCTGACCAGTTCGGGGCCGGTGGCAGCGATCGCCTGTCGCGCGTCCGCGGTGTTCGCGGGCGTGAGCCAGCCCAGCCGGACGCCCGGCAGCCGGTCGGCCACGTCGTGTTGGGTGTGGTCGAGGACGGCGAAGCCCAAGTCGAATCCGATTCGGGCGCATGCGAAGTCGATCAGCCAACCCGCGACGGTCGCTACCGTCAGCCAACCCAGCCAGGCCACCGCCTGACTCGGGTTCTGGGAGAACAGCGCGCTCACCAGCGGGACCA
>Ga0153956_1003051_pt1 | contig 11351 bp, 9 predicted proteins | sample TSFL040MetaG_FD_104704 | JGI IMG/M metagenome (GOLD analysis project Ga0153956, IMG submission 104704) | Attine ant fungus gardens microbial communities from Florida, USA - TSFL040 MetaG | ecosystem: Host-associated > Fungi > Mycelium > Unclassified | place: USA: Florida, Wekiwa Springs...
AGCACCGGGACCCGGTTGACGGTCGCCGTCGCCGCGCCGGTGATCATGTTGGTCGACCCGGGACCCACCGACGCCGTGCAGGCGAACGTCGAGAGTCCTTCGCATCCCTTGGCGTAGCCGATCGCGGCATGCACCATCGCCTGCTCGTTCTTCGGCTGGTGGTAGCCGAGCCCCTCGCCGACCTCCCAGATCGCCTGCCCCAGGCCGAGCACGTTGCCGTGCCCGAAGATCGCCCAGACCGCCGGGATGACCCGGCGCCGGACTCCGTCGCGTTCGCTGTACTGGACCTGCAGGAACCTGACGATCGCCTGGGCGGTCGTCAGCCGCACGGTTGGCTCGGCGAAGGCGACCTCGCTCACCGCTCCCTCCTCCCCGGCGCGATGCCTGCGGCGCGCAGCCGTTCCATGCTCGTCCGCGCGTCTTCCTCGGCGCTGATCTCTTTCTCCGTGAGCCGGTCCTGCTCGACCGTCGCCCAACCGTCGAAGCCGCCCTGGTCGAGCGCCTCGTGCAGGCGGAGTAGGTCGAGCTCACCGTCGCCGAGCGGACAGAAGACGCCGGCGGCGACCGCGGCCTGGAAGTCGTGCTCCTGCTCCAGCGACCGGGCCAGGCGGGCGCCGTCGACGTCCTTCAGGTGGAGGTAGTGGACGCGCTCGCGGTGGCGCAGGTAGAAGTCGATCGGGTCGAAGCCGGCGTAGATCGCGTGGCCGGTGTCGAGGCAGAGGCCGACTTGGGTCGGGTCGGTGTCGGCGAGGAGCCTCTCGACCTCGTCCTCGAACTCGATCCTGGTGCCCGCGTGGTGGTGGAAGGCGGTGGTCAACCCGTGGTCGGCGGCGATCGCCGCGATCCGCGAGGTGGTCTCGACCAGTTCGTCCCAACCCGCCCCCTCGAGTCGCTCGGCGACCGCCGAGCGGCCCGCGGTCAGCGAGCGGCGCGAGCCGCGGATCGCATCGATCACGACCAGGTGGCGGGCGCCGACCGCGGCGAGCACGGAGCCGAGGCGCTCCGCCTTGTCACAGACGTCGTCGGCGTCGAGCTCCTCGCCCGCCAGCGGCTCGACGATGAAGCCGCCGACCATCGCCAGGTCGCGGGCGGTGATCGCCTCACCCAACTGCCCGGGGTCGAGCGGCAGGTATCCGACACGCCCGAGCTCGAGGCCTTCGTAACCCGCGCGGGCCATCTGGTCGAGCATCTCGGCCCACGGCTGTGGGTCGGCGTCGTTCCACGAGAAGACGCCCCAAGACGCAGGATGTGCAGCAACCCCGGCAACCATCGGCGGGCACTCTAACCAGAAGTTCACAGGATTGTCAACGATCTTTTTGAAGAGATGGTCGACTTGACGGTCGCCAGGAATGTTGGCTATGTTCGCGACAGGCCGGAGGAGTAAGCAACCGATGCCCCGCGAGGGAGGAGAAAAAGTGCAAGAGCCCGTGGTCGTACGTTCGCCCTATTCGGGTGAGGTGGTCGGCGAGGTTCCCGCGACGCCGGAGGATTCGGTCCCCGCCGTGGTCGCCGCGGCGGTCTCGGGCTCGGAATGGATGGCGCGCCAACCGACCCACCGCCGCGCCGAGCTACTCGAACGGGCGGCCGACCTGATGGAGGCAGACCTCGACGAGTTCTCCCGCACCCTCACCGCCGAGGTCGGCAAGCCGACCCACGAGGCGCGGCGCGAGGCCGGGCGTGCGGCACTGGTCGTGCGCTGGTCGGCCGAAGAGATCCGTCGGCGCACCGGCGAGGTGCTGACGATGGATGCGCTGCCGATGGGCGAGGGGCGCCTCGGCTACACGACCTGGGAGCCCTGCGGGGTGGTCGTCGCGATCACCCCCTTCAACTACCCGGCGCATCTCGGCGCACACAAGATCGCCCCCGCCTTGGCGGCCGGCAACTCGGTGATCCTGAAGCCGCCGAACGTGACGCCGCTGAGTGGCTCCTTCATGCACGAGAAGTTCCTCGAGGTCGGGTTCCCCGAGGAGGCCTTCCAGGTCGCCTTCGGATCGGGCCCCCGCATCGGCGGCGCCCTCTGCGCCGACCGCAGGGTGAGGAAGATTTCCTTCACCGGCAGCGTCCCGGTCGGGGAAGACATCGCCCGCACCGCGGGCCTCAAGCGCCTGACCTGCGAGCTCGGCGCGAACTGCGCGCTCCTCGTCTTCGAGGACGCCGACCTCGAGGCGGCGGCCGCGGCCGCGGTACAGAGCGGCTTCGTCAACTCCGGCCAGGTCTGCACGTCGGTCCAACGCATTCTGGTCGCGCGGGCGGTGCGGGACGAGTTCGTCTCGCTCGTCGCCGCCAGGATCGACTCGCTGAAGCTCGGGGACCCCGCCGAGGTCGAGACGACGATGGGGCCGGTGATCGCCGAGCGCGAGGCGGAGCGGATCACGGGCTGGTTCGCGGAGGCCGCCGGGCAGGGCGCCACGATCGCGCGGGGCGGGGGGCGGGAAGGCCGTCTGGTGGAGCCGACGCTGGTCCTCGATCCACCCGTCGAGTCGAAGATCTGGCGCGAGGAGCTCTTCGGTCCCGGCGTCGCCGTGCGGACCTTCGATACGACCGAGGACGCGACGAGGATCGCCAACGACACCCGCTACGGGCTCTCGGTCGGCGTCTTCACCACCGATCTCGACCGGGCGATGAACCTCTCCCGTGCCCTGCGCTCGGGCAGCGTCCACGTCAACAGCGGCCCGCTGTGGCGGACCGCATTCCAACCCTACGGCGGCTTCGGCGACAGCGGGTTCGGCAAGGAGGGCGTCAAGTACGCGATCCAGGAGATGAGCGAACAGAAGCTGGTCGTGATCCATCCCGCGCACGGCTGACCCACCCGACACCGCAACAGACAAGGAGTCAAAGAGATGAACGAGATGAAGCCGACCAGGGTCGGCATGGTCGGGTCCGGCTACGTGGCCCGCGCCCACACCCTGGCCTACAACAACGCGACGCTCTTCAGGTGGCCGGACCTAGCCCCGGTCGAGCGTCGTCGGATCGCCGACGTGTCGATGGAGTTCGCCACTCGGGGCGCCGAGCGCCTCGGATGGGAGGACGCCGTCGACGACTGGCACCTCGTCACCCGCGGGGAGGACATCGACCTCGTCGACATCGTCACCCCGAACGACACCCACGCCGAGATCGCTATCGACGCCGCCGAGAACGGCAAGCACATCTTCTGCGAGAAGCCGATGGCGATCGACGGCCGGACCGCCCTCGCGATGACCGAGGCGGCGCATCGCGCGGGCGTCGTCAACCAGGTCTGCTTCTCCTACCGGGCCTGGCCGGGCGTGCGGTTCGCGCGCCGGATGATCGAGGAAGGAAGGCTCGGGAAGATCGTCCATTTCCGCTCCTGGTTCCTGCAGGACTACGCGCTCGACGCGACCTTGCCGATGGTCTGGCGCCTCCAGCGCGACAAGGCCGGCTCCGGCAAGCTGGGCGACGGTGGTTCGCACCTGATCGACCTGGCCCGCTTCCTCGTCGGCGAGGTCGATCAGGTCTTCGGCCACCTGAACACCTACATCAAGGAGCGCCCCCGGGCGGTCGAGACCGGCGAAGCCGTGTTCTCCGCCGACGGCGGATCCACCGAGACCGAGCTCGTGCCCGTCGACGTCGAGGACAGCGCCGACGTGCTGCTGCGCTTCGAGAACGGCGCTACCGGCCTGATCCAGACGAGCTGGGTCGCGGCCGGCCACAAGCTCGACCTCGGATTCGAGATCGGCGGCGAGCTCGGGGCGCTGCGCCTCAGCTGGCAGCGCGGCAACGAGATCGAATACTTCTCGACCGCCGACGACGACGAGACCGCCGGCTTCCGGGTGCTGCCGCTCGGCCCCTCCCATCCGGGCTACGCGGACTTCTGGAAAATCGCCGGACAGGGGTTGGGGATGAGCGATGCCTTCCTGCTCGCCGTCGGCGATCTCCTCCAGGCGGTGCAGGACGGCGAGTCGGCGCCCGGCTCGCCCGACTTCGTCGACGGGCTGCGCGCCTGCGAGATCGTCGACGCCGCGCTGCGCTCGGGCGAGGAGGAAAGCTGGGTCGCGGTCGAGCGCGCACTCGTCCCGGAGCGGGCGTGACGATCGCCTGGGGCCTCCTCTCGACCGCCTGGATAAACGACCGCGTGATCGCCGCGGCGGAGGAGACGGCGGCCGCGCGGATCGTCGCGGTCGCCAGCCGCGACCAGGGTCGCGCCGCCGCCTACGCCAGGGAGCGCTCGATCCCGACGGCGTACGGCTCCTATGAGGACCTGCTGGCCGACCCGGCGGTCGATGCCGTCTACGTATCCCTCCCCAACCACCTCCATGTGGAGTGGACGATCGCGGCGCTGCAGGCAGGCAAGCACGTCCTCTGCGAGAAGCCGCTGTCTGCGAGCCTCGACGGCGCCCGGGCGGTGGTCGACGCCGCACGCGGGTCCGGGCGCTACGTGGACGAGGGGTTCATGTGGCGCCACCACGCGCAGACCCTGGCGGTGGGGGACCTGATCGAGGAGGGGGCGGTCGGCGGACCGGTCGAGGCGTGCGTGAGGTTCGGCTTCGACCTGATCTCAGAGCATCCGGAACGTACGAGCGGATCCGCCGGGACGACGAGGTGGCAGGAGGACTCGCGGATGCGGCCGGAGACGGAGGGCGGGGCGCTGATGGATGTCGGTTGCTACTGCATCGACGCGATCCGCCGCTTCGTCGGCGAGCCACGGGCGATCTCGGCCGAGGCCGAGGTCGGCGAGACCGGTGTCGACGTCACGACCCGCTGTCTCCTCGAGCACGAGGACGGCGGCACCTCGCGTCTGGAATGCAGCATCGTCACCTCCCGACGCGAAGAGTTGACGATCCGGGGAAGCGAAGGATCGATCGAGGTGTCCTCACCGTTCCTCGGCTCCGAGCCCGGGATCGTCGTGCGCTCGTCGAGGGCGGACTTGACCCGCGAGGTGCCGATCGCGATCGAGGATCCCTACCGTCGCGAGCTCGAGGACTTCGATGCCGCGGTGCGGGACGGCGCCGCCTTCGGGTGTGAGGCAATCCCACGCCAGGCGGCGGCGCTCGAGGCAGCGCGCCGTTCGTTGACGCAGGGGGAGCGGGCCGAGGTGGCCCGATGATCGCCCAGCACCAGACTGTGCCATCCCGCAGGGCACTTGTCGCCGGCGGGTCCGGCGGGATCGGCCGTGGCGTCGTCACGCGCCTGGCGGAAGACGGATTCGAGGTCACGGTCGCCGACCTGGTCCCCGCACCCGACGGCCACGGGCCGGCGTCGACCTTCGTCGAGGCGGACCTGACCGAGCCGGCGGATGTGCGTCGCGCCGTCTCGCAGGCCGCGGCCGGCGGGAGCCTCCATGCGCTGGTCTGCTGTCAGGGCATCTCACCGAAGAAGGAGGGCAGGAAGGAGCCGTTCTTCGAGATCGACCCGGAGGAGTGGGACAGCGTCATGGCGGTGAATCTGAAGGCGACCTACGTCCTGGCGCGCGAATGCCACGGATCGATGGCGCGCCACGACGGCGCGGCGATCGTCACCTTCGGCTCGGTCACCGCGAAGGTGGGGGCGAGCGGACCGCCGGGCTCCCGCTTCCCGTATCTCACGCCTGCGGGTGCGCACTACGCCGCGTCGAAGGCGGCGGTCTGCAACCTCACCGGCTCGATCGCGCGCGAGCTGGCCGACGACGGGATCAGGTGCAACGGCGTCGCCCCGGGGCTCGTGGGCTCGGCGATGGGCGGGGACGTCGACCCGTCGGTCAAGGAGCGGATGCTGGAGGAGATACCGATGCGGCGCAGCGCCACGGTCGAGGAGGTCGCCGCCGTGGTCGCCTTCCTCCTCTCCCCCGGTGCCGCCTACGTCAACGGCGAGATCATCGACATCGACGGCGGCTGGACGATCGGCTGAGGACCCCGACGGGTCGGCCGACGTCGGTGGTGTCAGGATCGGCGTCCTTCTTACAGCGCTCGCGATCGTCGTTTCGGTAAGCGTCGGGATCGCAGTCGCCCGGCATAGGCCGGCGAAGGCGATGGAGGTCTCGCGGATCGGTCTCTCCGGCGTCCTCTACGTCCTGCTGCCGCCGGTCATCTTCATCAACCTCAACGCGGACGGGATCAGGGCATCGCAGGCTGCCGGGCTGGGCCTCGCTTTGCTCGCCATCAGCGCGGCGGCGCTGATCGTCTGGTGGTCTTCAGGACTCATCGGACTATCGAAGCCAGAGACGGGCGCCGTCATCTGCTGCGTCCTGGTCGCGAACACCGGGAACCTCGGTTATCCGTTGACCATCGCGGTCCTCGGTGCAGGGGAACTTCCGACGACGGTCCTCTACGACGTGCTGGTCACCAACCCATGCCTTCTCTTGGGCGCCTTCGCGGTCGGCGCGGCCTTCGGCACACGGGCGGGCGACGGCGCGGGGCAACGGATCCGCGCCTTCCTCTTTCGAAACCCGCCCCTCTACGGGGCTCTCGCCGCGTTCTTGGCACCGCACGGGATCTCCCCCCAGTGGTTGATCGAGCTCTCGCGTCTCTCGGTCATCCTGGTTCTTCCGGTCGGCTTCTTCGCGGTCGGCTCGACGATCACCGTCGAGCGCCACGACGAACCGCGGGCTCGCTCGCCCCGACGACCGACGGTGGGCGCGATGCTGGCGGTTATGGGACGCATGCTGTTAGCACCGGCGCTCCTCCTAGCGATGGGCGCGCTCGTCGTTCCCATCCCTCCTGCCTTCCGTCTTCTCTCGACCATGCCCACGGCGCTTAACGTGATGCTCGTCTCAAGGGCCTTCGGTCTCTCCATGCGAGTGACCGCGGAGGCGATCCTCATGGGGACGACGCTTGTGTTTTTCCTTTGTGCAGCTCTTGCGATTCGATGATCTAGCCTAGAGGCCTGATGCGGGTTCGGCCCGCGCAGGAACCGACGCCGCACATAAAGAAAGGGCCTCCAGCCCTGAAACCTCGTGATCGGAGCACGAGATGACAGCATCGCTGGAGACCCTCGTAATCGCAGCCTGCGTCTTCGCGGACCCGCTGCCGATCCCTCGCCCGGGACCGGACGGCAAGGCGACCGACGCCGAGCCGATCGCGCTCTCGGTGGCCCAGGCCGCGCTCGGCATCCCGTCCGATCGTCGGTTCCTCGGCATGATCGGTCGACTCCTGCCCGGGTGGTTCCCCGGGCTGCCCGGCCAGTCGCAGTTCAACCGCCGGCTGCGGCGGCTGACCCCGCAGATCGTGGCGGTGCAGATGATGCTCGCCGAGCTGGTGGCCGAAGGTCGGGTGCGCCTCGTCGACGGCACCCTGATCGGCTGCGCTAACTATCCGAGCTGCGCACGGCACAGCCACTTCGCCGGGGATGCCGCCTATGGCTATCGCCCCTCCAAGAGTCAGTTCGTCTGGGGCATGAGGCTGGTCCTGCTCTGCGATCCGCGCGGCGTCCCGGTGGGATATGACCTGGTCGGCCCGAAGACCGGGGAAGAGCGCGAGTCCGCGCTGCGGCTCGCCTCCGCCCATCCCGACACGCTCCTCTTCGCCGACGGCGGCTTCTGGGGGCGGGAGTTCCGCTCCTCGGTCGAGGCCCTACGGATCGGGCTGGTCACCCCCGACCGCCACCGTCTCGGCGAGCGCCCGCCGGCCGAGGTGGCCAACGCCCGCATACGGCTGGTGGTGGAGTCCGTGTTCTCGACCCTGAAGCGCCAGATGCGCCTGGAGACGCACCTGGCGAAGACCGCCGCCGGACTCGCCCAGAGGCTTCTGGCCCTGACGGTCGGCGTCTACCTCAACTCCCTGCCCGGTCGGGCACCGCGAGCGCTCGCCGCCTACGACGGACGATGAACCCGCATCAGGCCTCTAGAGGGCTCGACGGGCCGATCCCCGGTCGGAAACCTGCTTGCGCCGAACGGGCACACGATTTTCAGTCAGCGTCGAGAGACTCACTGAACAAGCGGGATCTACAGGAGGTTACCGCAGAGTCCGAATGGGTCAGATACCCGTGGTTTCGGTGGTTTCGGGGGGATTTGGGTCACGAGATCGGGCTTGTGACCCATTGGATTCGATGCGATCCGTCGCCCCGACCAATTCATCGATGCACGCGCTCGGCAGGTTCTCGACCCAGAGGTGCTGACGTCCGGCTGTCAGACCCCACCCGGCCTCTCCCCGACGTCGCCCACGCCGACTCCCCGATGGTCTGCGAGGCGGTCGCACGCGGATGAAACTCGCGGGCATCCGCGAGATCGCCGACCTACTCGGCGTCTCCCGTCAGCGCGCGAATCAGATCGCGGCCAAGGAAGACTTCCCGAAGCCGATCGACCGGATCGCCGCCGGGCCGGTGTGGAAGGACGCGGACGTGAAGGCGTGGGCGAAGCGCCGCGGTTCTTCCTGAACCTTCGTCACCCGCCCCTCCGCTGCTCATTTCGGTTCGCCTCCCTTCTCCAGAAGGCCAGGCACGAGCGTCCCGCGGGGCGGGAGGTCGGCGAACTGCTCGGCGTTTCCCGCCAAGAGGGTCAGCCAACTCGCCGAGGAGCCCCCGACTTCCCCCCGAAGCCACTCGACCGCATCGCGGCCGGACCGTGTGGAGGTTGTCGGACGTGGAGGGCGTGGGCAGGAAGTCGCGGGGCTTCATGAGCCTTCAGGCAGTCCCGGGGCGCCGACGGGAGCCAAAAGGAACAACCGGAATTCACCGGTCGCGATCGTGACCCCCATCCTTCCCCGCCGACCGGCCGGAGAGCGGGTCCGGGCGTCACATCAGGTCGGCGGGGCAGGTGGGCAGACCAAACAGTGGGGTTGACGTCAGTAGGTCTCGTCGACGTCATCCTTGCGGAAGGAAAGCCGACGGGAGATACGTGTCGCAACTTAGGCGCGCGGCGCCTCTCGGCGTGTACCGAACTGATTAAAGTGGCAATCACAAAAAGGAGAGAGGCAAGCAGGATAGTAACCCACCTGGGCCCGAGGGTCTATGCGTGCTGTGAAAAGCCAGGACGAGATCGACGCGTCCCGCGCGTAACGAAATGCACAGCTCGTCAGTTCCGTGGGCAGCTCTCGTACTGAGGTCGATACGGGACGAGCCTCTGAGTCGTATTACCTCGCGCAGATACAAATCGGTACCTTGCCACTCCTATGACACGGCGGATACAGCCCAGCGCTTCGTCGAAGGGAAAACCCATCGCGACCGTCTGAGTGAGCGGCCTAACCCCAAACCCTCGGACGAACGTCAGCCACTGTCGCTCACCCTTGCCAAGGCCGATGGGGATAAAACCGTGAGAGTGCGAAGTCCGAAGTCGAACTGAAACGGCGATCGACCGATGATCCCCACTTTGCCGGCACATCTCTGGCAGCTGCGGTGCGCGCCACCGAATGATCAGCCTGGGAGTTGAAAACCGGCCCGTCGGACGATAAAGACGCGCCCCCCGAGCGTCTCCAGCGGTTCGAGCGCGGCATCTCGGCATGAGGACCCGCCCTCGGGCGTGGCGGGTTGTTCATGTCGGGGTGAACTGCCGGGAATACCCTTTTCAAGACAATGACTGCTCGCGAGTACGTGAGTTCGCGTGCATCCGATCGACGCACGACCCGCGGCAGGTCGAAATCCCAGCACCACGCCCACACTCGCAAGAAGGATTATCGCAGTTGTGGTCCGAGGAAATCCCATGGTTATCTAAGTAGTTCGCGCACTTGGCTTTGCGGATGCGCCCAATGGCAAACGAGTGGATGTCCTCCGCCAGCTCCAGTGTAGCCGCTCAGAAAGCGATACACGTGGACCGTGCTGTGCAGCGGCCATTCGCCTTGATCAGGTTCCGGAGGATTGGGTGGCAGCACGCCGTCGATAGAAGCACAGACATTCCCTAGTACGCCGAGACCAGAGTCGAACTTTTTGGCGGGACTGAACACCCAGTCTCCTATGACGTCTATCTTGGCGTGAGCACCCGCTTCTTGGAAGGTCGGCTGCTGAGGGACCAACGATTCATGGGCGGTCGCGTAGCAATGTTCAGCGGGTTCCGGCACGTACGTTTCTTCTTTCGTTTTTTGTTGTTCTTTGGGCAGTTCGACTTCTGACCACTGATTGCATTTGGGAGCTTTGCTTACCCATACCTTCACACCCCTCGTGTACGAGAAGTGGCCGTGGACCGCCATCGCATACTTGAAATGGTAGGGACCTCCTTCTACGGGAAAATCTCCGTGACATTGCGGCGATTTCGACGATTCTTCGGCGGTTTCCCTCAAGTACGATTCGAATTTCTCTCGTACTGGTGGCGTGAACGGCGGATCCAGTTCGACCGGCGTTCCGCCACCGGTGTAAATTGGGACACAGTAGTTGAATCTGTATGGCCGTTCTTCGACAGTGGTGCCCTCAGGTGCGCCCGTCATGGGGCTGGACATGATCGTTTCTTCGCCTTCAGGGCCCCCGAATGAGGTCAAGCTGAGGTAGAGATGCTGCTGCCAATCGACGTTGCTTCCGGTTTCACTCGGACTCCCTGACCATGCGGCCGTCAGAGCGGTGCGCGAAACTTTCCCTTCTTCGCCTTCTCTGGTCACCGCGTAGGTGATCTGCGGGGGTGGTATCGGTTCGGCCTCGTCTTCTTGTATTTCTTGGACCGCCAGTGCCCTGTTGTAGATCCGCACCTCGTCGATCCGGCCAGCGAAGTAGTCGCCCTGTTCCGTCGCAGCCCCGATCTGGAGTTCGCCACCGGTCACCGGCGGCGGCCCGGCCGGAACGGGCGAGCAGTCGACCAGTTCCCCGTCGATGTAGAGACGGACCTGCGCGCCGTCATAGGTGAGTGCGACGTGCGACCAGACGTCGACCGGCAAGGGATCACCGGCATGCGCCGCGTCTTTGTTGCCAAGCGTCGGTTCGGTGCCCCCGAAGGGCTCATTGGAATTCCAGTCGCCCTCGTAGAGCCACCAGGCCAGTTCTTCGGTCGCTTCCCCGCCGCCCATCTCCTTGGCGAGGATCGGCGCCCATTCGTTCGATTCGGATTCGGGACGCACCCAGGCCTCCAGGGTGCAGCATTCTTGTACTCAAGGTTGTCGGTCCGTGTCAATGGATAAGAGCCGTGAGGATGGACAATGTCCAGTATTCGGGTTCGTTTACCTAGTTCTGGTCCACCCGTCTGGACGTTTTGACTCGTCGGGTCCCGACGTCCTGCCCTTCCGTACTTCTGCCCGGCGCCTCCCGGCCAACGCCCCGCCCGAGAACATGCCTTATGTCGACGCCCGAAAATCAGGACGGATCCCTGGATCGGGGTCGGAGGCTCAGCCTGGTCTAGGACCGAAGGAGAGGCGCTGCCCCGGGGCCCCTCGCTCAGCGCCTCTTCAAGGCTTCTTCGGCTTCGCGCAGTCGCCGGGTGAGATTCGTGGGTTCGTGGGCGGTGCGGAAGCAGATGGCGACGGTGCGGCCGATCGCGCACGAAGGTCGCAGACGACGAAGCTCCGCGC
>Ga0153956_1003052_pt1 | contig 11340 bp, 15 predicted proteins | sample TSFL040MetaG_FD_104704 | JGI IMG/M metagenome (GOLD analysis project Ga0153956, IMG submission 104704) | Attine ant fungus gardens microbial communities from Florida, USA - TSFL040 MetaG | ecosystem: Host-associated > Fungi > Mycelium > Unclassified | place: USA: Florida, Wekiwa Springs...
TCATTCCGTTTGTGGGGTTTGTGGGCGGCGTCCTGAAAGTCGCTGGGCCGCACACGCTGTATCAGATGCACCATAAGGATGGGCGCACATCCGAGCGCTTCTCCTGCGCGAAATGCGCGAGTCTTGTTTTCGGTGGTGAACCCGGAAATCCGAACGGCAACACCATCTATGCCGGCACACTTGATGATACATCGCAATTCAAGCCCGCGATGGCGATCATGACCAAGTTCAAGCCGGATTGGGTGATCCTGCCCGAAGGGCTTCAGATCTTCGAAGGCATGCCGCGATAACGCACCCGTGACATGGCCGGATGATGTCGCGCAGGACAGACGGCGCGCGAAAGGTTGTCAGGCTCTTCCATCTATGCCATCTCGGATTTGGGGCGCGTGTTGGAGTGGCCCTGAATGTCCGAACGTGATCTTCGCATCGATTTCCTGCGCGGCGTCGCGCTTTTGATGATCTTCGTCGATCATTCTCCCTGGAACCCGCTCACCATCTTCACCTTGCGTACGTGGTCGTTCGGCGACGCGGCGGAACTGTTCTTTTTCATCTCCGGCTTTGTCGCCGCGCTGGTTTATGGCCGCACGCTGGCGCGGAGCGGCTTTCTCGCCGCCGTGGCGCGCATCTATCGCCGCGCCTGGGATATCTACGCCACCCAGATGGTGCTTTTGGTGTTCCTCGTCGCGCTGCTGGCGACAACGGCGGATGCCTTCCACACGCGCGCACTCGTCGATTACTTTCGTATCAACGCCTTCCTCGATCACACCGATACGATGATCCTGCAAGCATTGCTGCTGCGCTACCAGCCGGCCTATCTCGATATCCTTCCGGCCTATATCGCCTTCTTTATCGTGCTGCCATTCGGCCTTGTTCTCCTCAAGCGCAATGTCTGGCTCGCGCTGGCATTGTCTTTCGCGCTTTATCTCGGCGTGCAGATCTGGGGCTGGACGCCGCGCAGCGCGCCGGACGATGCGCCATGGCTGTTCAATCCTTTCGCCTGGCAATTCCTGTTCACGCTCGGTGCGGCCTTTGGCACAGGTAGCCTTGCGCGACTGGTGCCGCTGCTGGATTCGCGCTGGGCGCTCTGGCTCGCGGCGCTCATTGCCATACCGGCGGCGATCGTCACGGGCAGCGCGGTGCTGCACAGTTTCGTGCCGTTCGTTCCCTTGGTGCAGACAGGCCCGCTGCAGGTTGGCAAAGAGTCGCTGCAATATCTGCGCATCGTGGATTTTCTGGCGCTCGCCCTTCTGACGCGGCGTTTCATCCCTTCATCCGCGGCGCTTGGTCATAGCGCGGTGGCAAGGGCGGTCATGCGCTGCGGCCAACATTCGCTGGCGATCTTCGGTGCCGGAGTCCTTCTTTCCGTGAGCACGGATATCTTCTGCGGAGGCTGGTCGCAATCCGCGCTGGTGCTCGTCAATATTCTCGGTATCGGCTTGCTGATCGGCTTCGCGGCGCTGCTGGAATGGTCTTACAATGCCAGTGCCGGAAAATTGCGATATGCAGGTGCGTCATGAACAAAGCCTCCGCCGATGCCGCCATCAAACTTCTCGACGAGTTCATGACGGCCTTTAACGCGCGCGATGTCGAAGCGTTCGAGAAGACCTTCAACTTCCCGTCCATCCGCCTTGCATCGGGCAAGCTCGTCACGCTCAACAAGGGCGACATGACGCCGGATCGTTTCACCCAGGGCGCGTTGGCCGAATGGGATCACTCGGCATGGGAGCGCCGCGAGATCGTTCACGCGGGCGAGGACAAGGTGCATGTCGACACGCGCTTCACCCGCTATCGCAAGGACGGTTCGGTGATCGGCGGCTTCGACTCGATTTACGTCATCACCAAAGAAAATGGCCATTGGGGCGTGAAAATCCGCTCCAGCTTTGCGCCGTAAGCTCGCGTTCTCCCCAATTTTGTTATGGCATTGATCGTCGCCGCACTCCGCTAATCTCGTGCATCGGGAACGCCGGGCCCCATTCGGCATCCAATGGTGCAAGAGGGTGGAGACATGGCTGCGCAAGCGCTTCTCGATTACGAGAACCTGACCGATCTGGAACTGGCGGCGCATTTCGCGGCGCGCGATCCGCGGGCGGTGCGCCTCGTCACCACGCGCAACAACCAGCGTCTCTTCCGCACGGCGTGGAGCATCCTGAAAAACCGCACCGAAGCGGAAGACGTGGTGCAGGAAACCTATCTGCGCGCGTTGGGCGCGATCGGACGGTTCGAAGGCCGCTCATCGCTTTCCACCTGGCTGACGCGCATCGCCATCAACGAAGCGCTTACCCGCAAGCGCGCGCAGCAACGCCGCGCCAACGCGTTCAACGACAAATCGGTTCTTGTCATGGAAGAGTATCGCGAAAAGATCATGGGTTCTCCCGAGCGCCGCTTGTCGCCGGAAGCCGAACTGGCGCGCAAACAGCTCAAAGGCTTTCTCGAAGCGGCCGTGGCGAACTTGCCGGACAATTTCCGCACCGTGTTCGTGTTGCGCGAGATCGAAGGACTGGGTGTGGAAGAGACGTCCGAAGCGCTCGACATTCCCGCGGAAACCGTCCGTTCGCGCCACTTGCGCGCGCGCAAGAAGATTCAAGATGCGCTTGATCCCGAGTTGCGCACCGCGCTGGGCGAGACATTCCCCTTCGCCGGCGCGAATTGCGAAGCGCTCACCGCATCCGTTCTGAAGCGAATGGGTATTTCCGAGTCCAACACTGAGGGAGAAATACATGATTGAAGACATTGGCCCCAAATCGCGCCGCAGCCTTTTGATCGGCAGCGCCACCACGCTGTCCGTCGCCGGTCTCGGCGTCGTTCTGGGTTCGGCCGCCTTGCCGCGCGCCGCGCGCGCCGCCACGGGCAATGCCGCGCAGGACGTGCAGCTTCTGAACGCCGCGCTCGGCCTGGAGCATGAAGGCATCGCCGCCTATCAGCTCGGCGCCGAAAGCAAGCTCTTGAAGCCGGAAGTTCTGAGGGTCGCCGTCACGTTCCAGAGCCACCACAAGCAGCACCGCGACGATCTGGTCGCCGCCATCAACAAGCTCGGCGGCAAGCCGGTCGCCGCGAAGTCGGAAGCGGACTACGCGAAAGAACTGAATGCGGCTTCGCTGAAGAGCCAGACGGATGTGTTGAAGCTGGCGCTGAAGCTGGAGAAGGGCGCGACGAATGCCTATCTCGGCGTGATCCCGTCGCTTGGTAATCCGGATCTCTACCTCTTCGCGGCGCGCGTCGCCTCGGACGAGTCGTTCCATGCCGCCTTTCTCGGCAACGCGTTGGGCGAGCCGATTCCGGAAAAGGCGCCGCTGTTCGGTTGATCTCATGAAATCGACCGGCAATTCCCAATGGCTGGCATTGCCGGTCGCCGCCGCCGCGCTTGCGTTTGGAGTCGCGGCGGCACCGTTATCGCCGGCATCCTCCGCTCACGCGCCGGCGTCTCCGCCTCCCGCGAACGCCCTCCGGGGGGCGGAGGTTTACGAAGCCAAATGCGGCGCATGCCATTCGCTCGATGCGAACCGGATCGGTCCCAAGCATCGCGGCGTATTCGGCCGAAAGGCGGGCAGCGTTCCCGATTTCCACTATTCCGATGCGCTCAAGAAATCCGGCATCGTCTGGAACGAGAAGACGCTGGATACCTGGCTGCAAAGCCCCGTGAAGATGGTGCCGGGCACCGCGATGGGCTTTCAGCTTCGCGATGCGCAGGAGCGCGCGGATGTGATCGCCTATCTGAAGCAGCAATCGGCGAAGCGGCCGTAAGCATTCTCGCCAAGGCGTGAAAGACATTTGCATCCGAATCCCGCATGCTCGGTGCGTGCATGGAGCGGAGAGCCGCATGAACGGCGTTTGGGATACTTTCGAAGCAAGGCTGGGCCGCTTGATGTTCGCGATCGCCTGGGTGGCGGTGGGCGTGGAAAGCATTGTCTACGGCATTCCGGTGATGCGGCTGGAGGCCTGGGACAAGGCATGGCCGGGCTCCATGACGGTTGGATATGTCACCGGCGCCATCGTCATTCTCGCCGGCATCGGGTTGATGTGGGCGCCGCGCGCGAAGCTTTCCGCCAGCATCCTGGCGATCCTCGCATTTCTGTGGACCGTGGGTCTGCATCTCACCAGGCTCCTGCCCACGATCCTTCATCCGGATCATTGGGAAGGCTTCGCGGAATGCTTTGCGGTGTTCAGCGCCTGCTGGGTGCTGGTGTCAATCATGCCGCCGCGGCTCATCACCAACCTTTGGGACCGCATCCTCGACAACGGCATTCCCATCGGCCGCATCTTCTTCGGCATCGCGCTGCTGATCTTCGGCGTGATGCATTTCATCTATCTCGATTTCACCGCGGGCTTTATCCCGCCGTGGTTCCCGCACCGGGAGTTGCTGGCAGGGCTCACCGGCGCGGCGCATATCGCAGCCGGGCTGGCGATCCTCTCCGGCGTGCTTGCGCAGCTTGGCGCCACGCTGGCAGGGATCATGTATCTGAGCTGGTTCTTTGTGCTGCACATTCCGCGTGTGATCGCCACGCCGCATGACCCGTTCGAATGGAACGGCGCGTTCGTGGCGCTGATGCTGAGCGGTGCGGCCTTTATCGTCGCCGCCACCTTCATCAAAAGCGCGGAAGGCGAACCGAAATAGCGGCTACTTCTTTTTCTTCCTGGTTTTGCGCGTCTTCCGCTTCGCAGCGGCATGCGCTTCCGCGCGATCTTCCGCCAGCCGCTTCTTCATCGGAACAGGCTTGCCCTTGTTGTCGCGCTCCAGCCCTTTGGCCGGATGCGAAGATGGCGCGCGCATGGCGTCCGAACGTTTTTTGGCTTTCCGTTTCTTGGATTTCATCGGCGGCCTCGCGGGTGATTCCTCTGCGAGAGCCTAACGCGTTCAGTCGAGCCGCGTTGCCGCCATGATACGGCGCATGCGGCGATAGTCGCGCGCATCGTGGATCACCAGCACCGCGTGGATGAACGCCAGCGCCCAAACCACGAAACCCGCATGATGCAGGATGATCGTCGCCCACAGCGCGACCGACAGCACATAGAGGATCAGGTTGAACAACGCCGCGAACGGGCGCCCCGCGAAAAGCAGGGCGAGCGGCGAACAGAAGATGGCGAGGAAGTAGAGCATCGCGTTGGATATAAGCACTCCGGGCGGGCGGTGAAGGGTTGCCGTGCGCGCACCGGTCAGAAATCCGGTGGAAATGGCAAGGCTGCAACACTCCCTGTGGATACAATGGGTTATGTGCCATTTAGGGAAATATTCTATCCCGGTTTTGGCTGATTTCGCAACTTATGTTGCTATTTTGTTCTTGTCAACCGTAACGGTCGCGGCGTACATTCTTTCCAACTCTGGAATTGCGCCCGGAGCGAACCGCTCCCGAATTCGGGCAGCGGTTTTTGTTTTTCCGCGAAGAGGATTCTCACGCAGAGGCGCGGGGAAGAAAGCGCTATGGTGCGTGCGTTCAACTTCGGGGGGCGGGCGTGCAGGATCAGATTGTTTTCAGGGATGTATGGCTGAGAAACGATGCCAGGGCTGAGGCCGATGCCATCGCAGCATGGGATGCCGCTGGCGACAGGCTTGGCCGAAAGACATCCCTCGAACGTGCGAAGATGCTCTGCATCGTGGCTTATGAGGGTGGCAGGGTTGCCGGTACTGTGACAGGCGAAATTGGCTATATGCGCATGGTGCGGGAGAACATGGCGTTCCTGCAGGCGTTCGTCGTGCCGCAATATCGCTCACAGAGTTTGATTATCGACCTTGCGCTGGCGTTTCACACGGCGATGACGCGCTTTGCTCTCGCGCAGCCACAACTTCGGATTGGCGGCAGCGCGGCGCAAATCCCGAACCCCGGGGCAATCGACAAGCCCGTTGGCCGTGGCGGGTTGGTGTTGATCGGTTACAATGAACTGAATTGGCCTGTGAAAGTCCGTTGGTTCGACCACTTCCGCATCGATGAGGGAGCCGCACGCGCGCGCGATCCAAAGACGCTGAAAGCGGCCATTCAGAACCAGTAGTCGTCCCGAGTTCAGGTCGTTTGGAGCGCCGCGCGAATTTTCGCGGCAACCGGCTCAAGAACATCCGGCTTCACCATCGCTTTGCCGTGAAAGCTCAGATCGGCGCCGAGTTTTCGCGGCAGAACATGGAAATGCACATGCGGGATGGTCTGTCCCGACGCTGCGCCATTGAGCTGCGCCAGCATGATGCCGGGAACGTCCATCGCCTTCTTCACCGCGGCGGCAACAATCTGTGTCGTGCGAATGGTGTGCGCGGCGGCTTCCGGCGAGATATCGAAAATGGTTTCGCCCGGCTCCTTGGGGATCACCAGCGTGTGGCCTTCGACCGCCGGCATGATGTCCATGAAGGCGAGGGTGTGTTCGTCCTCATAAACCGCAATCTTCGGCAACTCGCCGCGCAGGATCTTCGCGAATACGTTGTTGGTGTCGTAGGGCACGGTGCAAACCTCAAACACAAATGTCATGGCCCGCCGGAGTGCGGCCCACCCAGGTGGGCATAGAGCACGCGCTAAACGGAATAAGCGCAGCATCGCCAACCTTGCGACGTTTGTGAAGGCGTCACCTGGGTGGCCCGCACTCCGGCGGGCCATGACAAGTGGGGTTATTCGCTTTTTCTAAACGGCCCATGCTCGGCCAGCGCTTCGATGTTCTCGGCCACGGCGGCGCGTTCCTGTTTGAGGTAATCGCCCACCGCGCGGCGTAACCCCGCATGGGCGATGTAATGCGCTGAATAAGTCGGCACCGGCATGTAGCCGCGCACCAGCTTGTGTTCGCCCTGCGCGCCGGCTTCGACGCGGGTGAATTTGTGCGCGATCGCATAGTCGATCGCCTGATAGTAACAGGTCTCGAAATGCAGAAACGGAATGTTCTCGGTGCAACCCCAGTTGCGGCCGAAGAGGACGCCTTGTCCTTTGAAGTTCAACGCGCCCGCAATATATCGCCCGGCTCGTTTGGCCAGGATCAGCAGAACCTGCTCGCCCATCGTCGTGCCAATGCGGCTGAAGAAATCGCGGGTGAGATAAGGGCGGCCCCATTTGCGGCCGCCGGTGTCCATGTAGAACTCGAAAAAAATGTCCCAATGCGCTTCGGTGATATCCGCGCCGGACAGCCAATCGAACGTCACGCCTTCCGCCGCCACCGCCGCGCGTTCCTTGCGCAAATTCTTCCGCTTGGAAGAAGAGAGGCGGCTCAGGAAATCGTCGAACGAGGTGTAACCGTCATTCATCCAGTGGAATTGCTGATCGGTGCGCTGGAGAAATCCCAACGCCCCGGCATCCTTCCATTCGCACTCGGTCATGAAGGTGATGTGCAGCGAGGAAGTTTCCAATTCGCTCACCGCCGTCGCACCTGCCGCAAGCAGCGCATTGCGCGTCTCTTCCAGCGGCGCACCGGCGGCAATGAGGAGGCGATGACCCGAAACCGGCGTGAACGGAACGCTCGCTTGCAGCTTTGGATAGTATTCGCCCCCCGCGCGCTGGAACGCATCGGCCCAGCCATAGTCGAACACATATTCGCCCTGGCTGTGCGACTTCAGATACATCGGCAGAAGACCGGTGATCGCGCCATCATTCTCGATCACCAGATGGCAGGGCCGCCATCCTGTGCGGGCGATAGCCGATTTGCTCTCTTCGCACGCCGCGAAGAACTCATAGCGCGTAAACGGGTGCGGATCGTCCGAACCTTCGGGATTCGCGCAGGCATTCCACGCTTCGCGCCCTATATCGGACGCCGCCCCCGCAATACGCGCGATGATTTTGTCTTGCGTCACGCCAGCTCGAACACCGCGTCCACTTCGACGGCGACATTACGGGGAAGCGAGCCAGCGCCCACGGCGGAGCGCGCGTGTTTGCCCTTGTCGCCCAGCACTTCGACGATGAGGTCGGACGCGCCATTGGCCACTTCCGGCTGCTTGTCGAAACCGGGCACGCAATTCACGAACACGCCCAGCTTCACGCAGCGCGCCACCTTGTCGAGATCGCCACCGGCTGCCGCCTTGAGCTGCGCCAGAAGATTGATCGCGCAAACCCGCGCCGCAGCCTTGGCGTCGTCGAGGGAAATCTCTTTGCCCACGATGCCCACATATTTCAGGGCGCCGCCTTCCATCGTTACCTGACCGGAGATGTAAACCTGCTTGCCGCTGATGACATAAGGCACATAGCTCGCCACGGGGGCGGGCGGCGTGGGCAGTTCGATTCCCAGTTCCTTGAGGCGCGCGTCGATCTTACCGGTCATTCCATCCTCCAGATTTTCCCGCAACCTAATCATTCCACCATGATCCGCAAACAGTTATACAGCCGCATGGATGCTGACGATCCCTGTCCCGCGCGTGACGGCTTTTCCATGCCCGCCGAATGGGATGCGCACAAACGAACCTGGATGGCGTGGCCCTGCCGTATCGAGGCATGGGGCGGGCCGGAAGGCTTGCTGCGCGCCAAGCAGGCTTATGCGCGGGTGGCGCGCGCCATCGCGTCTTTCGAGCCGGTGACGATCGCCGCGCGGCCGCAGGATTTCTCGGAAGTGAAATTCGCTTGTGCCGGAAAGACGGATGTTTTCGAAGTTGTGATAGACGATAGCTGGGCGCGCGACAGCGGCCCCACCGTGCTGCGCGGGCTGGATGGCGCGCGTGCGGGCGTGCAATGGCAGTTCAACGCCTGGGGCAACAAATATTTTCCCTTCGCGGACGATGCGAAATTCGCAACCCATGTACTGGAGCGCGAAGGTCTGAAGATCTATCGCGCGCCGCTGGTGTGCGAAGGCGGCGCGATCCATGTGGACGGCGAGGGCACACTCCTCACCACCGAACAGACGTTGCTGAACGCAAACCGCAATCCCAATCTCACCCAGCAAGAGATCGAGGAGTCGCTGGCGCTCTATACGGGCATCCGCAAAGTGATCTGGCTGGGTGAAGGCTTCTCGGATGAAGAGACCGATGGCCATATCGACAACATCGCCTGCTTCGCCGGCGCGGGCCGTGTGCTGCTCGGCATTCCGCAATTCAAGAACCATCCGGATTACGAGCCGGTGATGGATGCCAAGCGCCGCCTGCTGGAAGCGCGCGACGCGCACGGGCGTGCTTTGGAAGTGATCGAGCTGCCGCAGCCGCACGAAAAGAAAGTCGATTGGCAGGGCCGCATGTTGCAGGCGAGCTACATCAACTTCTATCTGCCGAACGGCGGCATCGTCATGCCTGCGTTCAACGATTTGAACGACGAGAAAGCCCGCGCTGTGCTGGCCGATTGCTTTCCCGGCCGCGACATTCTTCAGGTGGACGCGCTCGACATCGTCGAAGGTGGCGGCGGCATCCATTGCATCACGCAACAGGAACCGGCGTGATGTTCTGGCGCAAGCGGAGAAGCGACGACGAGTTCACTGAACTCTCTTCCAACGAAGTGAAAAGCAACAGAGGATTCCGTGTTGTCGCTGGCCACGGTTCGACGAAATACTACGAAGGATTGAGAAAGGTTGAGGTGAATTCGGAGTACATGGGAGCGAAGGATGGGGTTTATATTTATAAAGCTTCGTCATCCAACAAAGGACTGAGTCGGCTTTCTCCTGAGCGCATAGAGGAGGTGTTTGAAAACATTGGACGTGGACTCACGTTTCTGGGGTTTGAAGTTGTATTTGTGGATTGATCTGAAGAGCAAAGGCCGAGAATGAGAAACGTCACCTTCGCCGCCACGCAGTTCGCTTGTTCGTGGGACAAGCGCGCCAACATCGCCAAGGCTAAAGACCTTGTGCGACAGGCCGCGTCCAAAGGCGCGAATGCGATCCTGATCCAGGAATTGTTCGAGACGCCGTATTTCTGCCAGGACCAGTCGCCCGATCACTTCGCGCTGGCGCAGCCCTTCGAAGGCAATCCGCTGATCACGGAGATGGCCGATCTGGCGAAAGAGCTTGGCGTCGTGCTGCCCGTCAGCTTCTTCGAGAAGGCGGGCTACGCACATTTCAATTCGCTGGCGATGGTGGATGCGGATGGCAGCGTGCTCGGCCTCTATCGCAAGTCGCACATCCCCGACGGCCCCGGCTATCAGGAGAAGTATTACTTCACGCCCGGCGATACCGGTTTCAAAGTCTGGAACACGAAGTTCGGCAAGATGGGCGCGGCGATCTGCTGGGACCAATGGTTTCCCGAAAGCGCGCGCAGCATGGCGCTGATGGGCGCGGAAGCGTTGTTCTATCCCACCGCTATCGGCACCGAGCCGTCGCCCGCGCCGCCGGTCGATAGCCGCCATCACTGGCGCCGCGTGATGCAGGGCCATGCCGGCGCGAATTACGTTCCACTCGTCGCCAGCAACCGCATCGGCACGGAGAAAGGCGCAGCTGGCGAGATGACGTTCTACGGCACCTCGTTCATCGCCGGCCCCACCGGCGAAATCGCCGCCGAACTCGACAGCACGCATGAAGGCGTCTGCACCGCGTCCTTCGATCTGGACGAGATCGCCAAAGCGCGCGCGTCGTGGGGCCTCTTCCGCGATCGCCGCCCGGATCTCTACACCCCGATCCGTGGGCACGACGGGCGGTAGGGGGTGGGGGCGGTACCCCCATCACTTTGCAAAACAACTACCAGCAGGCGCGGCCGTCGCGTCCGCGCCCTACCACATCTGCGAATTCCTGTTTTCGCGAGAATTCAAACCTTCGGCGGCATCACATTCATCACCGACAGTGTCATCGCTTCCACACCGGCCTTGATCGTCGGCTCCGGCAGCACGGTGAACAACGGCGAGTGATTGACCGGCACGGGGATGCCTTTCTTGGCATCTTCCGCGATGGTTTTCGGGTCCATGCCGCCAAGCGTGAGATATTCGCCCGGCACGCCCGCGCGTTCGAACTCCGAGAAGTCTTCGCTGGCAGGAATGGGACGCGCCATCTGCGAGACCTTGTCGCCCATCGCCTGTTTCAGAACGGCGGCCGTCTTTTCCGTGAGTGCAGGATCGTTCATGACGGAATAGGCGGTGTCGCCGAGCTTGATCTGTGGCGCCGGTGCACCAGACATCGCGGCCACGGCGTTCGCAGTGCGGCGCACGCCGTCCAGGATCTTCGCGCGCGTCTTTTCATTCAACGTGCGGATCGTGCCGCGCAAGGTCGCATCGTCGGGGATGATATTGCCTGCGCTGCCCGAGCTGACGGAGCCGACGGTGACCACGCCGAATTCCATCGGGTCTTTCTCCCGGCTGATGACGGTCTGCACGTCTTCGATGAAGCGCGCCGCCATCACGATGGGATCGATGGATTTCTCCGGCATGGAGCCATGCGCGCCACGGCCCACGAAAGTGATCTCCATCGAATCCGCCGTGGTGTCGTAGGGGCCTGAGATGTAGCTGACCGTGCCCGCCGGATCGGGGCCGACATGCAGTGCAA
>Ga0153956_1003053_pt1 | contig 11336 bp, 13 predicted proteins | sample TSFL040MetaG_FD_104704 | JGI IMG/M metagenome (GOLD analysis project Ga0153956, IMG submission 104704) | Attine ant fungus gardens microbial communities from Florida, USA - TSFL040 MetaG | ecosystem: Host-associated > Fungi > Mycelium > Unclassified | place: USA: Florida, Wekiwa Springs...
GCTCGGACAGGCGAGGCTCGCGACAAACGGCAAAAGATAAAGCGGATTACACATCGCGATCCGGTGTCAGCGTTGCAGTCCGGCGCAAAACGCCGGATGGATTTTCAGGAACGCGCCCGTCGCTTGCGGCGACGACCCGACGCAGTCCCCTTTTCCGGCCCCGCCCCGCCACTGGATTCTTCCGTGTAGCGTTCGATCCGGATAGCCGGAAGAATTACGATGGTCGCCGTTCTTCCGCGGGAGGCCGCGTTCACATCCGGAGCGCCGCGGCGCGCCGCGAGATCCGCCGGAAACTCAACCACAATGCCCATTTCGCTCTCTCCTGGCCGCCGAATCACGCGTCATGCGCTGACGGCCCAGTGCTCCTCTGGGACGGATTAAGGACAATCATGGTTAACGGCTTATTAAAGAGCCCGCGCTAACGTCAGGTCAGGATTCAACCTGCGCGCCCGGCATGACCACACTTCCGATGTTTCACGGTTTCGACGGACTGATGACGCTCTCCCGGCGCGAGGGCGTCGATATTCGCCCCACCTTGCTGCGCGTCCTGACCGACCTCTACGTCCAGACCCGCAACCATAGCCGCGACGAGGAACGTCAGTTCACCGAACTGGCTTCGCGCCTGATCGATGTAGTCGATGACGCGACGCTCGCGGCGGTGCGTTCGCGGCTGGCGATCTATCCCGACACGCCGCGCGAGATCGCGTGGAAACTGCAACTCAGCCGCCAGCGTCCGCCGGCGTCCTCCTATCGCCGCCCCGAGCCCGCTCTCGAACTGGACCCCGCCTCGGACCTCGAGATCGTTTCAGATCCGGAGCCGACCCTCGCGCCCGAAATCGCGCCGATCATGTCGATGCAGCCTGACGATGCAGCAAAGCTCATCGACATGTTTCTGGCGGCCGACAGCAGCCATCGCGCGCAGATCCTGCGCGGCCTGCTGGACGCACCGCTCAAACCCTCCACGCCGGTCGATCCACGTCGCGCTACCCGCGCGATCGCAGCCTTGGAACAGATCGCCGTAACGGCGGATTCAGCAGCCTTTGTCGCGGAGCTGGCGGATGCGCTGATTTTGACGTCGCGCATCGCGGAGCAGATCGTCAATGAGCCGGGCGGCGAGCCTCTGGCCTGCGCGCTCAAGGCGCTCGGCATGCCGGGCGAGTCCTATCAGCGCGTGCTGCTGTTCCTGAATCCTGCGCTTGGCGAGTCGGTGACGAAGGTCTACCGGCTGGCGCGGCTCTACGAGACCATCGAACCGCGCACCGCGCTGATCATGCTGGCCGCGTGGCGCGGCAACGCGATGGCCACGACCCGCGCGAAGTACCGCCCCGCGCTCTATGATGACGAACGTCACCGCGCCCGACCTGCCGCGGCACAGCCACGTCTTGCCGCTCCGTCAGATATCCAGGCCGTTCCGCGCAATACGTCACGCGGATAATCAGCGCGCAGACTTTTGTGATCTTCAGGATTTGGCCAGATCGAGGAAGTGGCGGCCCTCCCTGTCCTCGATCTCGACGATCCAGACATCGGGATCGAAGCTGATTTCCTTCGCCAGCCGCGCCTCGATGACCGGTTCGTCCACCGCCTGCGGCGGCGACTGCGTGAATACGCGCTCGACCGGGCGACTTTCGTCATAGACGGTCTGCGGCGCGGGCACGAACAGCATGGCCCTGCCATCCATCAGCGCAACCTTGACGAAGACGGCCCCCGCCTCCTCCGCGCCGCGACGGCGGACAGCGCCGAATACGCCCGCGCTTTGGCAGCGCCGCAGATAACCGGCAACCCATATGGATGATTTCAGGCGGGACATCAGGCTGAACCGGTCGCACGGATAAGGAGACAAAGAGGTGTTATCATAATCGAGCGCCCCAATGTTCGCAGCTATTGTCCAATCCCTGCCCTATCTGTTCGGCGGCGCGCTCTGCCTCTTTACGCTGAGGGGATTCTGGCGCGGGCTGACGCTGCCTCCGCACAAGGAAGGACATCGCCCGAGCCGGAGCATTCACTGGTGGTATGGGCCGCGCGATTAACCCGGCCTACTCGATCGGGCGGCCGGTCAGGACGCTCAGATCGTGGATCAGCCGGTCGGAGAGCTGGCCGGTGACCGGCAACCTGCGGTCGCGCTCGAATTTCTGAATTGCCGCTTGCGTGTCGGTTCCGATCACGCCTGTGGTCTTGAGCTGGCCATAGCCGTATTCCGTGAGCGCGCGCTGAACGGCGGCAATGCGCCGGGTGGACACGATCAGGTCGCCAACCGGATCGCTCTTGGCCACGATGGCCGCGGGTGGACGCGGCGGCGCAGCGCTCGGTTTCGGAGCGACAGGCGCTTCAACAGGCTTTTCGACAACACGGGCCTCGGCCTCCGCCGGGCGGACGCGCGGCAGCGGCGCCGGAACCGGCACGGACGTTGTCGCCGGCATCTGGGAAACGGACACGGAGGCCGTACCGAACATCGGATAGGGATGCCGGCCGGCCTGCAGGAACATCGCATTGGTCACGATGGCGACGACGGCCGCCAGCGCCGCCGTGGCCGCCAGTGTGTCTTTCGGGCTGTGGAGCAGCACGCGCATGATCAGACCGCGTTCCGGCTCTGCTTCGACCGCGGCGGCGGCTGCGGCACGCTTGCGGCGGCGGGGCTTTTCATCATCCATGTCGATCTGCTTAGGCAATTTTCTTCACCTGATAGTCTTGGGATTCGCCGCGCGAACGCACGAGCGGCGCAACGTTGTCGGATGCATCCTTCAGCGGAGGCGTGAACACCATCGGCAGCGCGACGGTCACCGTCGTGCCCTCGCCGATCCGGCTCTCGATTAGCATTTCGCCGCCATGCATGGCCACCAGACTCTTGACGATGGACAGGCCGAGGCCGGTGCCCTCGTGGCGGCGCTGATAGGTCTTGCCCGCCTGGAAGAACGGATCGCCGATGCGCTTCAGGTCTTCCGCGCCGATGCCGATGCCGCTGTCGGTGACGCGCACCACGAGACGCGGCCCTTCGACAGACGCGGCGACGATCACCTTGCCGCCCTGCTCCGAGAACTTGATCGCATTGGACAGGAGATTGAGGATCATCTGCTTGAACGCGCGCGGATCGCCCGTGATCTGCGGCAGATCCTGCGGAGCGCGCGTCACGACCTCGATGCCGTTCTCGCGCGCCTTCAGCACCATGAGATTGCAACAGCTCACCAGCGATTCGCGGGGCATGAACGGTTCCGGCGAAATCTCGAAATTACCGCTCTCCATCTTCGACATATCGAGGATGCCGTTCACCACCGACAACAGGTGCAGCCCGGATTCGTTGATCAGCTTGGCGTATTCCTGACGCCGCGCCTCGTCGATCATCATGTCCTTCTCGTGCACGATCATTTCCGAGAAGCCGATGATGGCATTCAACGGCGTGCGAAGCTCATGACTCATGGTGGCAAGGAAACGCGACTTGGATGCACCTGCGCGTTCGGCTTCCATATGCGCAAGCTCAAGCGCCCGCTCCTGGGTCTTGCGCTCGGTCACATCACGCATCACCGCCACGACCTCGGTGCCGGAGGAATCCGATGCTGACGTTTCGATGGAACGGCATCGCATCTCGATCCAGATGAATTCGGACGATCCGCGCTGGTCATGCCCGCGCAGCATGTCGCGCCGGATACGGAACTCGACACTGCGCTCTTCACCGTTGCGGGCCGCTTCCGACAGCGCGGTGAGATAGGCCGGCCGGTCCGCGACATGGACGCGGTCGAACAGGCCATGCTCCAGCAGCAGCGCCGCGGGTGTTCCCAGCAGACCTTCCGCCGCAGGCGAAATGAACTGGATCGCGCCGTTGCGGCTATGCCGCGAGATCACGTCGCTGATGTTATGCGCCAGCAGCCGATAACGCGCCTCCTCCACCACCAGCAGCTTACGGCTGGTCCGGGACAGGGCTTCCGCGCTGAATGCAAGCGCGGAGGCGTACATGGTGGCCGTCGCAATGCCGAGCGCCTCGAACAGCGAACCATACTGAGCAGGAATGCGGGTCACCGGCAGCAGACCGAACGCTTCGATCATCACAAGGCCGAGCGCGCAGCCGAGCGCCAGAACAACAGCAACCGCCACAGCGCGGCGCGAGGTGGACAATGCGGCATCGAGCGGCACGGCCACCAGCCAGATCGCCGCGAACGACGAAATGCCGCCGGTGTAAGCACACACAGCCGTCACCACGGCCGCGAGCGCGGTCGACGAGAGAATATGCGCGCGCTCATAATTGCCGGTGCGCGAAAGATAATAAGAAAGAAGGATCGGCGCGATCAGCCAAGCAAAGACCATCACCTCGATTTCCTGCGGCGCTCCGCGCAGCGCAAGATAGATCGGCAAGGTGGCGAGCGCGGCCAGGCCGCCCAGCAGCCGCGGGCCGATGAAGGCACGGTGACGCGCGCTTGTCATCGGATCGTGCCGCGCGGACGGATGCAGCAGCGAATCCAGATGATCGCGTATGATGACAGACAGTCTCACGTTGTACTCACCACTCGGCCGGCGGTCGTCGCATCGACTGCCGCGCGCCCCCGTTTTTCGTTTGGCGGATCGTGTCAGAGCGAACTTAAGCGAACGCTAAGGCATCAGCCCCGAACGCCGATCGCACCGCCGGATGCGCGTTTTTGCCTGCATTGCGCCGTTTCATTCGCCGGGAATGGTGAACGCAACCTTTCCGTAACGATCCGTTATGGTTTCGGAATCGTGCATGCGAAAACCCTGGCGGCGCACCGCATGCAAAACGATCGTTTGCCGATCAATCGAAAATTTACGCCAAATCAAACCAGTCAAATTTTAAACACCGCTCAAACCGGAGATTTAATCACGGCTGATAGAAGACGTGACGCTTGCGAAATTCAAATCGCAAACAGACGGAGCGCTTCGGCGGGATGAAGCTGTTCCGGTGAATGGGACTGACGGGGTGTGAGATGTTCTTCCTGCTTCGCATGGCGTTCTGGCTCGGGCTGGTGCTCGTGCTGCTGCCGACCGACAAGACGCCGGACTCAGACAAGAGTCCGCAGATCGGTGCTGCCGACGCGATTTCGGCTGCGACCGCCGCGATGTCCGACATGAGCCAGTTCTGCACCCGTCAGCCGGCGGCATGCACGGTCGGCGGACAGGCCGCCACGGTGATCGGCGCACGCGCGCAATCCGGCGCGAAGAAGGTCTATCAGTTCATCACCGACAAGGCCGAGAAGAACGAAACCAAGACGCCTGAAGCCGTCGAAAAATCCGCCAAGAAGGCACCCGACCATACCGGCTCGATCGGCACGCCTTACGATGCCTATCCAACCGACCCGCAAAGCCTGGCAACCACCCACCAGACCCTCACGCAGGAGGACATGGATATCGAGTGGCAGGCGCCGACGGCCCCGCTGCCGGTTCAATAGGTTTTCGGAACAGTATTTTCGGGCCTCTCAAGGCCCGAAACGTATGGCTATCGACGCCTCGCGAACTCATATATGGCTCGTACCTGACACCTGATACGAGTTTGCGGACAGCCATGACGATCGACGATATCCGGGACAATTTCGAACTGCTGGACGAGTGGGACGACCGCTACCGCTATGTCATCGAGCTTGGCCGCACGCTGCCCGCGATGACTGACGCGGAACACTCCACCGCGAACAAGGTTCAGGGCTGCGCCAGCCAGGTCTGGCTCTCGCGCGAGATCGACCGCAGCGGCAGCGAACCCGTGCTGAATTTCAAGGGCGACAGCGACGCCCATATCGTGCGCGGGCTGATCGCGATCCTGCTGACCATCCAGTCCGGCCGGACGGCCCGGGATATTCTGGACACCGATCCCATCGCCATTTTCGACGAGCTCGGGTTTCGCGAACACCTGACCCCGCAGCGCTCCAACGGCCTGCGCGCGATGGTGGAGCGGATCAGGAACGATGCCCGCGAAACATTGGCCTCGGCCTCCTGATTCTTACGGCGTGAACGCCGCATCGTCGGCGAGCCAGGTTCGGATCGCGGCAGGTCCGTCACGGCCTTCCGTGCGCAAGCCATAATGCCGCGCGAGCCGGTCGAGTGCGAGTTGCAGCACCACCTTGGCCGAACGCGGCGGCCAGCCCCGCGCGCGCTCGACATCCTCAAGGCCGCGCAGGAAACAGCACACATCCAGCAACAGTCCGGAAAATTCCGGGCCGCAGGCTTCCAGTGCAAGCCGCACGCGCTGGCGTGACGCAACGATCAGATCCGTCATGTCGCTGCCGCTGCCCCCCGATCCGCGCGTTCGACCGATGCCAGACCAGCTTGACGTGACCCGCGGCGTCAGATGCGCGCGGGTGAAATCGGCGCGCAGCCGCTCTCCGGCGATGAATTGATCCGGCCCGATCATGGTGCGGCCATCACGGCCCTTGCGCCGCGCCAGCCATGCGAGCGGACTCTCGCTGTCGTTGACGAGGACCTGCGCAATGCCGTTTTCCGTCATCAGATCGCGCGTCGAAAGATCGAGATGCCGCACGCGGAACGCGCCGATCTCCTCATTGACGGCAGGCGTTTCCGATGACGCGCTCACGGCTGGCGATGCCGATTTGATGCGACGCGTTTTGCGGGGTTTCATCGCGCGGCCCTCCCGAGGGCTGCCGCGCAGACAAGTTCAAGCGTCGCGACCCGGCAGTCGAACCAGATGTCATCGCGGCAATCCTCTATCGCACGGCAGGCGTGGGCCGCCGTGGTGCGGTCACGCCCGAACGCCTGTCCGACGGTCTCGAAGCTGAGGCCAAAACCGACATGGGCGAGATACATCGCGATCTGGCGCGCATGGGCAATGCGCCGGGAGCCGCGCAGCGTTGTCCGGAGAGTGTCGGCGTCGATGCCGAAGTCGAAGGCGACACAGGCCGTCACCAGGCGGCAAACATCTTGCGGGCGCGCATCGGATGTCTCAGGATCAGGTGGCGGCACACAGACGACGGGCAATCCGGTTTCAAGCATCAGGACCTCTCTAGGAATATATACCCATATCCTAGAGCAGATGCCAACACCGGGGATCGCGATCCCCGCACATTTTTCAGGTCCTGTGGCGCGACCATCAAGTCATTGGAAAAACGACATTAATTTCCAAAATCAGCAGGCCCGCGGCTGCTATTTCCTGCGGCGGCGCTGCTGTCCGAGGCCCATTTTCTTGGCGAGTTGCGAACGGGCGACGGCGTAGTTCGGCGCAACCATCGGATAGCCGGCCGGCAAGCCCCACTTCTCGCGATACTGCTCCGGGCTCATGTTGTACTGCGTGCGCAGGTGCCGCTTCAGCGACTTGAATCTCTTTCCGTCTTCCAGACAGACGAGATAGTCCGACGTCATCGACTTCTTGACCGAAACGGCGGGCTTGGCCGGCTCGGCAGGCGTTTCCGGACTGCCACCCGACACCCGCACCAGTGCGGCATGAATCTGGCTGATCAGCGCCGGAATCTCCGATGCCGTGGTCGCATTGTTGCTCACATAGGCCGACACGATCGATGCGGTCAGATCAACGAATCCCTTGGGGGTGCTCTCGCTCATCGCAATCATCTTTCAAAGGGCGAAGGGGATTACAGTCAAAAACCGATCTGCCAAAGCAGACATCCGCCAAACGCAGGTTTTGGCGCCATCTATACTTGCAAGTATGAAAGAAGTTCCGTCGATCGACAAGACAAACTGAGCCCGCCGCGGGGCCGTATGCAGTCCGTTACCGCTGGATCAGTTGCGCTCGTCCAGATGGGCGCGCAATTCGTCGATCGAGGCGAATCTCACCATGCCTTCAGGCATCTGAGCCTCGATCGAACCGTCGGAATACAGCGAATAGGCCATCGAATCGACCACGCCGGATTTCACGATCGTGACCGACGATGCGTCGGAGCGGCGCGGTGGCTGGAATCGCTCGCGGGCAGGCTCGGCGGCCTCGCCTTCCTCGGCAGGTGCAAAGCGGTCGCCGCGCGGCGGCGGCGATGAGTCAGGCCGCGACCGGGTCGGCTGAGGCCATGCGCTCTCGAAAGGATCGGCGGCCGAAGCCGCCGTCTGGCGAAAACTATCCGCGAGAGACGGACGATCCCCCTCGTCCGGCGTCGCCTCCGGGCGCGGCGAAGGTTCGCGATCCTTGCTGTCGCGCCGATGCGACGCGAACATGATGTTACGCCGCACCGGAGCCGGACGCTCCGCAGGCGGCTCGGACGGCGCATCGACGGATTCAGCCGGCATGGGATTGCGGGCTCGGGAGACCGGATGATCAGGCCAGGTGTCGGCCACTTCCGGAGCCGTTTCAGGGGCGCGGTCCTGATCGCGATCGCGGCGCGTGACAGGCTCGCTTCGTTCCGGAAGTTCATCGCGAACGAACAGCCGGTCTTCGCGGGGCGGCTGCGGCGCGGGAGGAACAGCCACAGGGACCTCGCGCGCGGGCACGACCGGAGCCGGCAGCGGCACGCCGGCCTCCAGCCTGCGCGTCAGATTTTTCAATTCCCTGCCGATGAAATACAGCCCGATCAGGATCAACCCGGTGCAGGACACGATCGCCCCGGTCATAATCATCGTATTGCCGAAGCTGAACTCCTTGATCGGAATCCCAAAAACAACCGTCAGCAGGCCGATACACAGCACGACCGTTCCGCCGATCAGCATGGCAATCATCGCAGGCTCCAAATGCGCGTCCGCAGATTCGCGCGAGACTTCATGTTACGTTCATAACGGCCCCATTACCAATTGTAACCATTCGAGAGCGGACATCTTCACGGCCCCCGGCATGAGGCTGAACCGGACGAACGGGCTGCTGATTGACCCGGCCGAAGGCGGATCGTTCCGCAGGATGCCCTCATATTGCAATGCAATCGGGGAAATTGCGCCACAATTGGCAATTACTTGGATACCAAACCGGGATACAAGGTTCCTCGGGAAAGCCTGCAAAATGAGCGCGGGCCCGGGACGCTGGATTCACTGACCAAGATGTCATCCATCACAACATCGGCCCTCGAAACGCCGGCCGGGCGTTCGCTCGAGCAGACGTGCGACGACCTTGCGCTCGCCCTGCTGGCGGTTGTCACGGTCGTCGCTGGGTTCACCTTCCGCGATTACGGCCTGGGCTGGGACGACTACACCCACGCCGAATATGCCGACCTGCTGCTGAAGATGTACGGCAGCGGATTCACCGACACCAGCGCCCTCTCGTTCGCCAACCTCTACATGTACGGCGGCGGCTTCGATATGGCCGCGGCGCTGTTGCACAAGATCGTCCCGCTCGAACTGTTCGAGACACGGCGGCTGCTGGGCGCGATCGTCGGCCTGATCGGCCTCGGCGTGACATGGCGGCTGGCGCGCCGCGTCGGCGGACCGGTCGCCGGGCTTGCGGCCCTCGCCCTGCTGGCCCTCTGCCCGACCTTCTACGGGCACATGTTCATGAACCCGAAGGATGCGCCCTTCGCCGTCGCGATGGTGATCCTGATGCTCGGCCTTGTCCGGCTGGCGCAGGAATATCCCTCTCCTTCCCCGCATACGATTTTGATCGCCGGCCTTGGCGCAGGCCTGTCGGTCGGCTCGCGTATTCTCGGCGGCCTCGCATTGCTCTATGCCGCAATCGGCTTCCTGCCGATCTGGATCGCCGACATTCGCCAGCACGGCGTGCGCGAAGCGGCGCACCGTTTCGCGCATGTCGCCTACGTGCTGCTGCCCGGCCTGTTGCTCGGCTATCTCGTGATGGGCCTGATCTGGCCTTGGGCGATCATCGACGTCGCCAATCCGTTTCGCGCCCTGACCTACTTCTCGCATTTCTTCGAGAAGCCGTGGAAAGAGCTGTTCGACGGCGCGATCGTCTCGGTGCCGGACATGCCGTGGTCGTATCTTCCCACGCTGTTCGCGCTGCAACTGCCCGAAGTGATGCTGGCCCTGCTCGTCGCGGGCATCGCAGGCACCGCCGTTGCGCTGCTGCGCGCGAATGTCGACACCAGGCGCAAGACCGTCCTGCTGATGCTGACGCTGGCCGCGGTGCTTCCGCTCGCCATCGCCATGGTGAAGCGGCCGGCGCTGTATAACGGCATCCGCCATTTCATCTTCGTCGTGCCGCCAATGGCGATCCTCGCGGGCGTTGCTTTCGCCGCGATCATCGGATGGCTGAAACAGCACAGCCGCGCCGCGCAGGCCGTGTTCGCCGCGCTGTTCCTGTTCGGCCTGATGCTGCCGTTCAATGAAATGATCCGGCTGCATCCCTATCAGTACACGCATTTCAACCACATCGCCGGAACGGTCCGCGGGGCCGACGACCGCTACATGCTCGACTATTGGGGCCTCGCCCTGAAGCAGGCGTCCGAAGGCTTGCGGCAGGATCTGGAAGAAAAGCAGGAGCACGCGCCGCCCCATCGCAAATGGCGTGTCGCGGTGTGCGGGCCGCAGCGTCCGGCGCAGGTGGCGCTCGGCCCGGGCTTCGCCATCGGATGGGACAGCCATGCCGCCGATTTTGCGATGACGCTCGGCGAATTCTACTGCAAGGGCCTCAACGCCCCGGTGGTGGTGGAGATCAAGCGCGACGACGTGGTGTTCGCACGGGTCTACGATATCCGTGGCAAGAGCATCGCCAGCCTGCTCGCCATTCCGGCCCCCTGACCTGCCGCGGCTTCGCCGGCCACATGGCGCCCTTGCGAGGACCGCAGGTTGCGGCATGTCCGGCGCGGGACTAGGCTCGCTCCCAAGACAACAAAATTCTGGGAGCAAACGCATGTCGCCGGCCGAAGCACGTCTCAAGGAAGTTCAGTCCACCATGGTTCCCGGAGAATGGGAGCAGCGCGTCAATCTCGCCGCCTGCTATCGTCTGGTGGCGCTTTACGGCTGGGACGATCTCGTCGATACGCACATCTCCGCGCGCGTACCCGGCGGCGAGCATCACTTCCTGATCAATCCCTACGGACTGATGTTCGACGAAATCACCGCGTCGAGCCTGGTCAAGGTCGACCTCGACGGCAACCAGCTTACCGAGAGCGAATACAGCATCAACCCGGCGGGCTTCACCATTCATTCAGCCATTCACGAGGTGCGTGAGGATGCCGGCTGCGTGCTGCACCTCCACACCGCCGACGGCACGGCGGTGGCAAGCTGCATGGAAGGCCTGCTGCCGCTGAACCAGACGGCGCAACTCGTCACCGGCGACCTCGCCTATCACGACTATGAAGGCATCGCGCTCGACCATGACGAACGCCCGCGCATCCAGCGCGACCTCGGCACCAAGAACCATCTGCTGCTGCGCAATCACGGCACGCTGACCGTCGGCCGCTCGGTCGCCTCGGCCTTCGAGCGCATGTACCACCTCGAGCGCGCCTGCTCGATGCAGGTGCGCACGCGCGCGCTGGGCACGCCGGTCTATCCCGTCGACGACATCGCGA
>Ga0153956_1003054_pt1 | contig 11333 bp, 9 predicted proteins | sample TSFL040MetaG_FD_104704 | JGI IMG/M metagenome (GOLD analysis project Ga0153956, IMG submission 104704) | Attine ant fungus gardens microbial communities from Florida, USA - TSFL040 MetaG | ecosystem: Host-associated > Fungi > Mycelium > Unclassified | place: USA: Florida, Wekiwa Springs...
CCGGGAAATCCAAATAATTTTCCGGTGTGCCGGGCTTGAAACTCGAACGCGAAATAGACGCGGTTCTTCTTGGCAATGATGTAGGTCACTGTGTTCTTTCGATCACTCAGTGAATTCATCAGGTAGCCATTGCCGCCGTACACCGCCTCAAGACCGTGGAAACCACGGCCGCCCATGTTCGCGCCGGGAGCAATCAAGGGATTGTTCTGCACAGCGGGCAAGGTACCTTGAGCTCCGAATGGCCGTGAGTCTTGCGGATTCCCTGATGCTGGCGCTGAGGTCGCAGTGCCGTTCGGCCAGCGGTTACCGCTCTCCGCCACCAGCACCAGGAAAATATTGCGCAGCTCCTCCCGGGTGTAGCCTGCGTCGATTATCGACTGCTCCACCTCGGGGCTGGCCGCCGCCGGCCAATTCCAGCGGCGTGGATCGCTGTTCGAGGCCTCGTTTGCGGCCTTGAGAGCCATTTCGGCCCGGATGCGCCCATCAACCCCCTGCGCCGCCGCGAACGGTGTGCCCGATAGGGTCGAAACCCCCAGGGCCAGCAGCCAGAATGTTCTGATTCGGCTTGTCATCGTCCCGAGACGCTACCGCAACCCGCTGCGGCAGCTACTTGATAAACGTGGTGTCCGGTGTGACTTTTTTGTTCGCCCCACGGTCCTCGAAACGGGTCGCATCGGGAGACTTCCTGTGATCGTTAAAACGGGTAGTGGCATGGTTCTGTGGCGACCGTGATCCAGCGCAGTTCCGTGAAGTGATCAATGCCCGCCTGGCCGCCGAAACGGCCGTATCCCGAGGCCCCGAGCCCGCCGAACGGGACCTGAGCCTCGTCATGTACAGTCGGGCCATTGACATGACAGATCCCGGAACGGATCTGCTGCGCCACGCGCAGACCTCGCGCGGCATCGCGCGTAAAGACCGCGGCTGAGAGTCCGTACTCAGAATCATTGGCGATTCGGATCGCCTCGGCCTCTCCCGAAGCGCGCATTATTCCGACAATGGGGCCAAAGCTCTCGTCCCGGTATAGGCGCATGTCAGCGGTCACACGGTCGATGATCGTTACGGGCATCAGCACGCTGTTCGCACTGCCCCCGCATAAAAGACGCGCGCCGCGCAAAAGCGCGTCTTCTATGAGCTCATTCACATGCCTGACCGTGGCCTCGCCAATGACCGCCCCAATCTGAGACTTTCCATCGCGCGGATCCCCCGTTTGCAGGGTGCGCGCCTTCTGCGCAAAACGCCGCGAAAATTCATCGGCGATCGAATCGTCCACGATGATGCGCTCCGTGGACATGCAGATCTGCCCTTGATTCATGAAGGCGCCGAATGCGGCTGCCTTCACGGCCTCGCCCAGGTCTGCGTCATTCAGCACGAGCAGCGGCGCCTTGCCTCCTAGCTCGAGCAGACAGGGCTTCAGATGATGAGCCGCCCTTTTCGCAATGATCCGCCCGACGGCGGTCGAACCGGTGAAGTTGATGCGCCGGACCGCACTGTGATCGACCAAGGCGCCGACTACCTCGGCCGCGTCGGCCGGAGCATTGGTTACCACGTTGACGACACCAGGTGGAAATCCCGCCGCCGCGATGGCCTCGGTCAGCAGGCCGTGGGTACGGGGACACAGTTCCGATGCCTTGAGCACCACGGTATTTCCGCAGGCCAGCGGCACCGCGATGGAGCGGGTTCCGAGGATGATGGGAGCATTCCAGGGGGAGATGCCGAGCACCACGCCTGCCGGCGTGCGCAGCGCCATCGACAAGCTGCCCGGCCGGTCCGAGGGAATGACACTGCCGTTGATCTGTGTGGTGAGTGCGGCGGCTTCACGCAGCATTGCAACGGCGAGACGGATGTTGAACTGCGCCCAGCCCGCCGTCGAGCCGGTTTCCTCGGCCATGGCTTCGACGATCTGCGGGCTGCGCGCGCTCAATTCCTCCGCCGCCGCCAGCAGCAGCTGCCGGCGCTCGCCGGGTCCCGTTCGTGACCACAGCGGAAATGCCTGCGCGGCGCGGTCCGCCACCGCGGCCGCGGCGGCCGGACTCATGGCCTCGGCACTGCTCACCGGATGCCCGGTCAAAGGACCAATACGCTCAAAGTTCATGTTTCCGACTCTTAAACACCATTTCAGCTCTCGCCGGTCCGATCAGCACCCATCCAACGACCTGGCAGGCTGCACCACGGTCCCACTGCACTCCCCAAAACCTATGGAGACGTAATCTGGATGCCGGCAGATGCCACGGAACATCACCGTGTCTCCGTCCTCGAGGAAACCACGCTGCTCTGCGGCCGCCAGAGTGATTGGCTTGCGACCAAGCTCGGTAAGCTCCATGAGACAACCGAACTCGCCCGGATGGGGTCCGGAGACGGTGCCGCTGGCGAGCAGATCCCCGCTTTCCAAACTGCAGCCGTTGCTCACGTGGTGCGTAAGCATCTGGGCGAATGTCCAGTACTGATCGCGAAAGCGCGGGGCCGCCAAACGCTGGGCGACGGTGGCGCTCGCGCGCATGCGTTCACTGGCCAGCGTCACCTCGAGCTCGATGTCGAAGCCGCCGCGCAGCTTGTCCCCGGCATGCTCGAGGTACGGCAGCAGGACCGGCGCCTGGGGCGCGCGCGGCGCGCGCGGGCAGCGGAACGGCGCCAGCGCATCGAGCGTGACAACCCAGGGCGATACCGTCGTCAGGAAACTCTTGCCAAGGAAAGGCCCCAGCGGCATCGATTCCCAACCCTGGATGTCGCGGGCGGACCAGTCATTGACCAGACAAAGGCCAAAGATATGGCTTTCGGCCGCCGCCAGCTGGACAGCGCTCCCACGCGCCACATCCGGGCCGACAAAGGCGCCTACCTCCAGCTCGAAATCCAGCATCCGGCTCGGTGCAAAAACGGTCGTCTGCGCCCCCGCCGGCCGTGACTGCCCCCAAGGTCTGGGGCACGGCGTTCCGCTCGTGACCAGGGTCGATGAGCGTCCATGGTAGGCAATCGGCAGAGAGTGAAAGTTCGGCAGCTCCGGCCGATTTGGGTCGAATATGCGGCTTGCATTGCGAGCGTGGTTCAAGGAAGTAAAGAAATCGGTGAATCCCCGGCTTTTTGCCGGCAGCGCCAGGGGCAGGTCCGCGCGTGGTCTCAAGCAGGCTTGCGCGCGTTCGAGCTGCGCAGCCCCGCGACGCAGGAGCCGGGACAAGCCAAGGCGCAGATCGCGGGCCGGCGCTCTCCCGGCGGCCATCAGTTCATGGAGTGCGCCGCCGCGGCATATTTGCGCCGCATCCCTTGCCGCGCCCTTCAGCAACCCATGCTCGAGGAGCGCGTCAAGATCCAAGGCGTAGTCACCAATGGCGACGAGCACCGTAGGCCGCAGCCGCGTGCAAACACCGAACGGCAGATTCTGGATTGGAAAGTCGCTGCCCGCTGCTACCGGCACCCAGCTGTCCAAGACTGGATCATGTGTTTCGTCTAGTTCAGTCACGGCTTGCAAACGCTTCTTTTGAGATATATCGGTTTTGGCCGGGTCAATACTAGCCGCAAGATGCGCGTGCCCGACGGAATAAAGCGACGCGGGCTTTTACTTTTTCGTCCCGGGGGGGGCGGAATGCGTCAATATCAACACAAAAGTCGATTTGCTACGGAATCACCGCAAGCCATATGCAACGCCGTCTGAGAAACTAGCGCCTGTCTCAAATGATGGAACTATTTACTTCGGAGTAAACGCTATGCCGGCAGATGCCCACGCCAATGAAGCGGATGGAATGGTCGAGACCGTAGATCGTGTTGCCGAAGTTGGCCGGGGCGACTTCTACCGGCGGGCATCCGCACAAAGCCTGGCCCCACTGTGGAGAGTTCTTCACGGGCTCGTTACCGAGCAGCCTCAATCTCCGTGCCGGCCGGCGGTCTGGCACTATGACGAGGTAAGGCCCTTCCTGATGGAGGCGTGCGACCTCATTTCCACGCACGAGGCCCAGCGGCGCGTGCTGGTGCTGGAAAATCCAGGGTTGCCCGGCCAATCACGCATTACCCGCAGCTTGTTTGCGGGACTGCAGGTCATCAAGTCCGGGGAGATCGCCCCGGCACATCGCCATGTTGCCACCGCATTGCGCTTCATAGTCGAGGGCCAGGGCGCTTACACCGCGGTCGACGGGGAAAAGACCTATATGTCGGAGGGCGATTTCGTCATCACGCCCTCCTGGACCTGGCATGACCACGGCAACGACTCCGGCAAACCGATGGTCTGGATCGACGGCCTCGACATGCACATCGTCAACCTTTTCGATGCCAGCTTTAGAGAGGACTACTCCGGCGGCACATACCCGATCACCCGTCCTGAGGGATTTTCCACCGCCGAGCTGGGCAGCAATCTCGCCCCCATCAACCATCGCAGCACATCGCAAACATCACCGGTCTTCAATTACCCGTATCGGATTACGCGCGACTCATTGCACGCGACGAGCCGGGTCCGCGAACCAGACCCCTGCCACGGCCACATGCTGCAGTACATAAACCCGCTGACCGGCGGACCGGCCATTCCTACGCTCACCACGGCCATGCAGCTGTTGCCCAAGGGCTTCAGCACCAGATCTTATCGATGCACCGCCAGCACGGTGTTCAGTGTTGTTGAGGGCACCGGTGTCATGAAAACGGCCGGCTTTCAATGCGCCTGGGGCCCGAGGGATATTTTTGTCGTTCCAAGTTGGGCGGCATTCAGTCTCGAGGCCGCTGCCGATGCCGTATTATTCTCTTATTCGGACCGGGCGGTTCAGGAAAAGCTCGATTTCTTCCGGGAGCAACCTGGCAATGACTGACTTCAGCGCGCGCGCATCAACCCGCGGTGCACTGGTTTTTACGGCGCCTGCCGTTCCAAGCGTCCCTGTGGCCGGCGAACATGCAGCCTTCCCCGTTCGACGCATCTACTGCGTGGGCCGTAACTACGTGGCCCACGTCAAGGAAATGGGCGGCAACGTGCGCGAGCCCCCGTTTTTCTTCCAGAAGCCAAGCGATGCCATTGTATTGCCCAGAAACGATGTGCCCTTTCCGTCCGCCACTCAGAGCTTTCAACACGAGATAGAACTGGTCATTGCAGTGGGCATGGGCGGGCAGGACATCGCCATCCCGCGGGCTGTCGAGCACGTGTTCGGGTATGCGGCCGGGGTCGATCTGACACGGCGTGACCTGCAACTGGTGGCGCGCAACAGCGGCCGTCCTTGGGAGAGCGGCAAGTCCTTCGATCATTCAGCGCCCATCGGAGTCATCCTGCGGCGTGAGAATGCGAACATCCAGGCGCAATCCGCCATCAGGCTGAGCGTCAACCGCCAGACGCGACAACAGGGGACTCTGGGCGAGATGATCTGGTCCTGCAATGAGATCATCAGCCACCTGTCCGCGCTCTATCGCCTCGAACCGGGCGATCTGATCTTTACCGGCACACCGGCCGGTGTCGGTAACCTGGCACCCGGTGACCTTGTGGAAGGCGAGATCGACGGAGTCGGAACGGTATCGTTCGGCGTGACCAAGTGAGCCGCCGGGCGTAGCAGCAAGCTCACCGGTCGTCTACTGCACCGGCGTTTTGCCGGTCGCCGCCAGCAATTTGGCTTTGTCGGCCTCAAGCAGCGCGCGCACGCTCATCGGAGCATGACCCGTCAGCTGCTGTATGGCCGGTGAGACCATCGAGGGAAACTCCCGCCGTGCCAACGGCGCCGACGTCGGGTCCAGCGGAGCATCGGCCGCCACCCGCTCGACCGCGATGGGCTTGCCGGTGATCTGGCTGGCAATGCCAGCGATGCGGACGTAGTCGATCAGTTCGGGGCCAGTGAGTTCGTAAGCCTCGCCATCATGGCCATCAGTCGTGAGCACGACAGCAGCGGCTTCCGCCAGATCGGCGTGGGTGACATAGGCCAGCGGCCGTTCATCGGCGGGCACCACGACATGACCGCTGGTGACCATCAATACGGCGCGATCAGGAATGCGATCGGCGTACAGGCCGTTACGCAGCAAGGTCCAGCCCACGCCGCTGTTCTTCAGATACCGTTCAGTCTGCAGGTGAAAATGCGCGAGAGTGCCGTTGAAAGTGTCGGCGCCCAGAATGGAGGTGTAGGCGATGTGCTTCACGCCCGCCCGCACCGCGGCATCGATGGCGTTCTTGTGCAGTTCAAAGGTGGGCACGTTACCGGCGACACTGATGAGCAACATGCGCTGGCCGCCCGCGAATGCGGCCGGCAGTGTCTGCGGCTGGAAAAAGTCCCCGTACCGGGCCCTGGCGCCCATGCGTACGTATTCCTGCATCTTTTCCGGCGTACGGCTCACCAGGATCAGCTGCCTGGCAGGTACGCCGCGTTTCAGCAGCGCACTGATGACATGACTGCCCAGTTCGCCCGATGCGCCGGTAACGATGATGGTGTCGGACGTGACGGCCGGGGTGCTCGCCGTGGGCTGGATCGTCGCACAGCCGCAGCAACAGCACAGCAGCAGGATTGGGACGAGACGCAGAAATCGAAGCATATCGGTTTCCTGAAGTTGAAGCTTATGGACGATAGCCGCTGCCAGACGCCGCCTCACCCCCAGCCGGATGTGACGCAGCGCAGGCACCGCCGGCGGCTGCGTCACACGCGTGTGTGATTGCCAGCATCGAACCCGAGCGGAACCATGTACGAATCATTCTGCACAGGCAGCTCGCGATGGTACAGGGAGATCTCCCGAAATATGGCTTGCTTATCGACAACCACTGCGAAGAGGCCGTTGGCGGAGCCTGGTTGGAGTCGATCAACCCGTACACCGCCCAACCCTGGGCGCTGATTCCGCGCGGCGACGAGCGCGACGTGGCACGGGCGACGGCAGCGGCCAAGCAGGCCTTCAACGGCACCTGGCGCAGCATGCCCGCCAGCGGTCGCGCAGCCTTGTTGCGCCGACTCGCCGACCTGGTCGAGCAGCATGCGGAACTTCTGGCGGAGCTCGAGACCCGCGACAACGGCAAACTCATCAGCGAGACCCGTGCCCAGCTGCGTTACATTCCGCAGTGGTTCCATTTTTATGCAGGACTCGCCGACAAGATCAACGGCAAGGTAATTCCAATCGACAAGCCCGGCGTTTTCAACTACACGCTGCATGAGCCGCTGGGAGTGATCGCCGTCATACCAGCATGGAACTCACCGTTGATGCTGGCCGTGTGGAAGCTTGCGCCGGCGCTCGCAGCGGGCAACACCATTGTCTGGAAGCCATCGGAACATGCATCGGTCAGCAGTCTCGAATTTTGCAAGCTGTTCGCACAGGCCGGATTTCCGCCTGGAGTGGTGAACATCGTCACCGGCTACGGCAATGAAGCCGGCGAGCCGCTGGTGACCCATCCCGACGTGGCCATGGTGGCGTTCACGGGAGGCGACCAGACCGGTCAGCGGGTGTATGAACTTGCGGCCAAAGGCATCAAGCGTGTCACACTCGAGCTGGGCGGCAAATCGGCCAACATAGTGTTCGCCGACGCGCCACTGGACGATGCGGTGAACGGCGTGATCGCAGGCATCTTTGCCGCCTCCGGGCAGACTTGCATTGCAGGATCGCGTGCGCTGGTGCAACGTTCGATACATGATGAATTCGTCAGGCGCCTGGTGGACATCGCAAGTCCGGCACGCATGGGAGACCCGGCCAGCCCCACAACCCAGATCGCGCCGATCACAACCCAGGCGCAGCACCGGAAAATCCTCGATCACATTGACTTCGCACGCACCGAAGGTGCAACAATACGGCTGGGAGGCATGCCCGGGCGGCGGGCCGAGTGCGGCGCCGGCTGGTTCGTCGAGCCGACCATTCTCACCGATGTCACTCCGCAGATGCGTATTGCGCGTGAAGAGGTATTCGGGCCGGTGTTGTCCATCCTCCCGTTTGACACCGACGCCCAGGCCATTCAGCTGGCCAATGACTCGCCATATGGCCTGGCGGCCGGGGTCTGGACCCAGAACTTCGGGCGGGCGCTGCTGGCAGCCACGGAACTGCAAGCCGGCACGGTGTGGGTGAACACCTATCGTGCTTCAAGCTACATGGCGCCGTTTGGTGGCTACAAGCGCTCCGGTATCGGCCGCGAAGGAGGCACGGATGCGGTATACGAGTTTCTGCAGACCAAGAGCATATGGTTCGACACCGCCGGCAAGACGCCGAATCCCTTCGTGATGCGTTAGCAGGCCAGGGCCCTACGGCATGATGCGCGCCACGCGACCGGCGAGTACGCTGTTCTGGGAAACCTCTATGGGAGAACCATGAATCACACCCGGCCGGCGCTGGTCTTCTGCTTTTTCACCGCGCTGTGCGAAGGTTTCGATGTACAAACCGCGGGCATCGCCGCCGGCGGCATTCGCGCCGAGTTCAGCGCCAGCGCGCTTCAATTGGCCTGGTTCTTTGCATCCAGCACCATCGGCCTGGCCATCGGCGCCGTCGTGGGCGGGCGCGGTTCAGACCGGGTCGGCCGCAAACCCGTGCTGGTGTGGTCATTGCTCCTGTTCGGCGCCTGTTCACTGCTCAACGCCGCCGCGCCGGGCATTGCAAGCCTGACAGCCGCGCGCTTTCTCACCGGCCTGGGGCTGGGCGGCGCCATGCCCAACATGATTGCGTTGGCGGCGGAGGTCAGCGCCGAACACCGGCGCAAAACGAACGTCGCCATCGTGTTCAGCGCCGCGCCGGTGGGCGGCCTGCTCACCAGCGTATTGGGGATGCTTACAGGCCCGGCGCAGTGGCGCTGGGTATTTGTCATTGGCGGGCTGCTGCCGTTGGCAGTGATCCTGACATTGGCGAGACAGGTGCAGGAGTCGCTGGAATTCTCACGGCAGCGGCAGGCCGCCCCTGCGGCCACAACGTGGCTGACCGTGCTGGACCGGCGACATGCGGGCTGCAGCCTGCTGCTGTGGGCGGGCTTTTTCCTCAGCCTGCTGACCATGTACCTGCTGCTGAACTGGTTGCCGACCTTACTGAGAGGCAACGGCTTCAGCGCGACGCAGGCGGCACTTGCACAAATCACGCTGAGCGTTGGAGGAGCCGCATCCATGCTGGCAGTCAGCCAGCTCATCGAGTCACACTGGCGCAAGCTCACCACGCTGGTGGTATTTTCCGGCGTTCCGGTGCTGATCACACTGCTGTCGCGCGTCAATTCGGCGACCGGCGCGGCATCGATGCTGCTGGTGTCCAGTTTGCTCGGTGCGGCCACCATGGGCTGCCAGGCGGTATTGTACGCCTTGGCACCCTCGCTCTATCCAACCCTGATCCGTGGCGTGGGCGTCGGCATCGCGGTCGCGGCGGGACGCGTCGGCTCCATCTGCGGCCCGCTGGCGGTGTTATGGTTGACCGGAGGCGGCCCCATGAGCACGGGGATGCTGATCAAGCTGATGCCCATCACGGCGGTGTGCGCCGCCAGCGCGGTCACGCTATCATTTTTGGTCAAGGAAGAACCTGCATGTGGGGCCCGCGGCTGAAGAACAAGGTGGCGTTCATCACGGGTGGCGGCGAAGGCATCGGCCGCGCCACGGCCGAGCGCTTTGCCATGGAGGGCGCGCGCGTGGTCGTAACTGATATCAATCCGAAGACCGGCCACGCCGCGGCGCAATCGGCCCGGGACCTGGCCGGAAAGTCAGGCGGCGATGCCTGCTTCATTCATTGCGACGTCACCAGCAGGGAAAGCGTCGCCAAGGCATTTGTGGCGGCGGCCGCCTGGTACGGCGAGATCAACATCCTGTTCAACAATGCCGGTGGGTCGAGCAGCGCCGACGGTCCGGTCACCGAAGTGTCCGAAGATGAATTCTGGCGGGTCATCAAAGTGGACCTGTATGGCACCTTTCTGTGCTCCAAGATCGGCATCCCGTATCTCATCAAAGCCGGCGGTGGCGTGGTCATCAACATGACCTCGAAGCTCGAGCTGATCGCCGGCCGTGACTGCTACATCGCGGCCAAGGGCGGGGTCACGGCCCTGACGCGCTCCATGGCTGAGCACTACGCTCACAGCGGTGTGCGGGTCAATGGCATCGCGCCCTCGGCCGTGATGACCGCGCGGGTAAAAAAGCTGCTGGCTGACGACCCGCGCCTTGAAATGGTGTCTTCGTCGCACCTGCTAGGCCTGGCCTATCCCGTCGATATCGCCAACATGGCGCTGTACCTGGCCTGTGGCGAATCCGCACTGGTGACGGGACAAATAATCTCGAATGCGTAATCGGCGGGCGCGCGATGATTGACCTATATGCCTGGGACACACCCAACGGGCGGCGAGCCGCCATCATGCTGGAGGAAAGCGGGCTGCCGTACGTGGTGCGGCCGGTCAATCTGCCGGCGGGGGCTCAACTCACGGCCGCCTACCGCGCCATCAATCCCAACAGCAAGATTCCCGCCATCATCGATCATGATGCGTACGGCCGCGGTCCGCTGACGGTGTTCGAGACCGGTGCGATTCTGGTTTATCTGGCTGAGAAAGCGCGGATCCTGCTGCCGGCCGACCCGCGCGCGCGCGCGATCGTCTGGCAATGGCTGCTGTTTCACTCCACGAATCTCGGGCCGATTGGCGCGCAATGGCATCATTTCACGCGGCAAATCGCCGAGCCCGTGCCGTACGGCGCTGCGCGCTACCATCGGGAAATGCTCCGCCTGTACGGCGTGATGGATGAGCGCCTGAACGAGGCCGAGTTCTTCGCCGGCGAGTATTCCATCGCCGATATCGCGGCCTATCCGTGGATAGCGCGCTTTTCCGCACAAGACAGCTGGCGGCCGATCGATCAGGCGGAGATTCCACTGCATGCCTACCCGCGGCTGCAACGCTGGTTCGACGCAGTCGGCCGCCGGTCCGCCGTCGCACGCGGCATGACCTTGCTATCCGAAAAAACAGGCTCCGCATGAAACTGGCCACTATCAAGAATCCACAGCAGCAACTGCGAGTCGTCGTGCAGCTGCCTGTGAACGGGCGCGAACTGTTGCTGGATGCGGCACGGATCTACGGCGCGCTGCCAAACCACATCGTCGCGGATGCCGCGCGGCAGGCGCATCAGGTGATTCCCTGCGACCTGCGGCTGCTGATCGAAAACGGCGCCACCGGTTTGCGGGCGTTGCGCCAGGTGCTCGACTGGGCCAGGGTGCAGCTGTCAGGCAGTGACTGCGAACCAGGCTGGCACCGGCTGGGCTGGCTCTACACCCCTGATGAGGTCACCTGGCTGCCGCCAATTGTCCGGCCCGGAAAAATCATCTCATGCGGCGGCAATTATCGGGATCATGTGGCAGAAACCACCGCTTTTGCCGGCAACGAGGCCCGGTGTCCCGACGAACGCCTGCAGGCCGCCCTGCAGGTGGATGCCCCGCCGGCGTTTGCAAAGTTCAGCTCCAGCCTCATCGGCCATCAACAA
>Ga0153956_1003055_pt1 | contig 11333 bp, 10 predicted proteins | sample TSFL040MetaG_FD_104704 | JGI IMG/M metagenome (GOLD analysis project Ga0153956, IMG submission 104704) | Attine ant fungus gardens microbial communities from Florida, USA - TSFL040 MetaG | ecosystem: Host-associated > Fungi > Mycelium > Unclassified | place: USA: Florida, Wekiwa Springs...
CGCCAGCCCCATGGCGACGCGCATGAAGAAAGCCTGCGGCAACTCGATGCGGTCACCGTGGACATGCAGGAAATAGCGGTCGTAGAGCGTCTGGAGTCCCAGGAACTGGAACGCGAGATCGCGCTCGGGTTTCAGCGCCGCCGCCAGCCGGGTCATGTCGAAGCGGCCGAGCTCGGGATCGAGCAATTCGGCCTTGATGCCGGTCTTGATATAGGCCGGGAAATAGTCGCGGTAGCGCGTCGCCATGTCGGCCTGCGAGGCGCTGGTCGGCGCGCCCTGCACATGGGACAAGACCTCGGTGCGCAGCTTGTCGAGCAGGAGCCGCGCACTGACATAGGCGTAGTTCGGCTCCTGCTCCACCAGCGTGCGCGCGGCCATCACGGAGGCCAAAGCCAGTTCGTCCTGGCTGATGCCGTCATAGATATTCCGTTGCGTTTCCGCGATGACCGGCGCGGCATCGACGCCATCGAGCCCCGCGCAGGCCTCATTGATGATCAAGGCCAGCCGTGCGCTGTCGAGCGGCACCTTCGAACCGTTCGGCAAGGTGACATGAAGGGCCGCGTCGGCCGACGGCGTTGCAGCGCTCGCCGCTTCCTGCTCGGTGCGCTGCCGCGCCCGCTCCTCGCGGTACAGCACATAGGCGCGCGCGACCTTGTGGTGTTCGCTGCGCATCAGCGCGAGCTCGACCTGGTCCTGCACGTCCTCGATATGGAAGGTGCGGCCTTCGTTCATCCGCCGCGACAGCGCATTCACCACTTCGGCGGTCAACTGCTCAACGATTTCGTGCACCCGGCGCGACGCCGCCGCCGTGTGGCCCTCGACCGCAAGGAACGCCTTTGTCATCGCAACCGAAATCTTGCTGGCGTCGAATTTGGACACCGTGCCATTGCGCCGAATGATCTGCATCGGCGGTTGCGCTTCGGGAGCGGCGAGTGATTCGGGACGCAGTTGAATGACAGGAGCAGTCTTGGCAGATGCGGACTTGGCTTCTCCGGACTTGGCTTCGAGAGAGAGTGACATCAATGCGGTCCCCGTGATGTGTTGGGGCCGGATGTCAGAGGCGACGCCGCATGATTGGCCGGTGGCGCGTCACCGGCGTGGCTCTGCAAGCGACCGCCGGGACACCCCGCCCGTGGACGTGTTGTGGTGTCGCGGCAGGTCTCCTGGCTCGCAGGTCGCCGTTGCGCCCTTGTCTTCCCAATGCGTTGCCGCATCAGTGACGTAAGGTTCGGGAGCAACTCACTGCTTACAGTTGCGGGGGCAGCGCCGGATTTTCGCTAGCAAATGCGCGATTCACCGGCTTCCCTCTTAGCCACCAAATCTTGCGACAAGGCGGACCGTGACACCAATATGTGGTGCGATTTGCTGAGGGGTGTCAACGGGCCACGCAAGCCCTATCCAAAATTTTCCGGCTCTTATCCAAAGCCTGTACGCGGCGACGGTCGCGTTCCCGCAAAATCCACCCCAGTTGACGCCCGTGCAAAGTTGCCGGTAAGTAAGCCCGTCGAGGTTCTCCGGGTCCCGCTTGATCCGGAGCTAAGAGGGAAGCCGGTGCGATGCCGGCGCTGCCCCCGCAACTGTAAGCGGCGAGCCGCTGTCCAATCAAAGTCACTGAAGCCTTGCGGCTTCGGGAAGGCCGGACAGCAGCGACGACCCGTGAGCCAGGAGACCTGCCCCGACGAAATATTCGTCCACGGGCGGGGTGTCCCGGTGGTGCGCCAAGCAGACGTCGCTCGCGCGACGTTCCCTGCACGCGTCCGCCATGCCTTTGCCCCCAACAAATGGGGTTGAAGCTATGTCTATTCTCTCACTTCCTGTTGCTACGCTGGGTACGCCGCGGATTGGTCCGCGCCGTGAATTGAAACTCGCGCTCGAACGCTTCTGGTCCGGCGGGTCCGACGAAAAGTCGCTGATCGAAGCCGGCATCGGGCTGCGCGCCGCCAATTGGGCGCGGCAGAAGAAGCTCGGCGTTACGATCATCCCGTCGAACGATTTCTCGTTCTACGATCAGGTGCTCGACACCTCCGTCATGGTCGGGGCGATCCCCTCAGCCTACGGCTGGAAGGGCGGCGCAGTGCCGCTCGCGACCTATTTCGCCATGGCCCGCGGTTCGCAAGGCGATTCGCATGATGAATCGTGCGGACATGCGCATCATCACGGCCATGGCGTCCCGGCGCAGGAAATGACGAAGTGGTTCGACACCAACTATCACTACATGGTGCCGGAGCTGATGCGGGACCAGCAATTCACCCTCGCCTCGCGGAAGCCGATCGAGGAATATGAGGAGGCCAAGGCGCTCGGCTATCAAACGCGGCCAGTGCTGGTCGGTCCGGTCACCTTCCTCAAACTTGCCAAGAGCAAGGAGGCCGGCTTCGAGCCGCTGTCGCTGCTGGATCGCCTGCTGCCGGTCTACGTCGAAGTGCTGCGCGAGCTCGCCGCACGGGGCGCCGAGTGGGTGCAGATCGACGAGCCATGCCTGGTGCTCGATCTCGACAAAGCGGCGCAAGAGGCGTTGCTGCGGGCCTACAGCGAGATCGCAAAAGCCGTGCCGCAGATCAAGATCATGCTGGCAAGCTATTTCGGCGCGCTCGGCCCCAACCGCGACACGGCCTTCGCGCTGCCGGTCGCCGGCGTGCATCTCGATCTCGTGCGGGCGCCCGAGCAACTATCCGTTCTCGCAGTCGTCCCCCGCGAGCGCGTGATCTCGCTCGGCGTGATCGACGGCCGCAACATCTGGCGAGCGGATTTGAGCCGCATTCTCGACCGCCTTGAGCCGGTGATCGCGAGACTCGGCAAGGATCGCGTGCAAATCGCTGCGTCCTGCTCGCTCCTGCATGTGCCGATCGATCTTGGCCTCGAGGAAAAGCTCGATGCCGAGATCAAGAGCTGGCTGGCATTCTCGGTCCAGAAAATCGAGGAACTTGCGGCACTGGGCGCGGCGCTGGCAGACGGCCGCCGATCGGCAGATATCACGCTGAGGGCGTCCGATGCCGCCGCGAGCTCCCGCAAATCCTCACCCCGCATCCACGACTTCAAGGTCGGACAGCGTGTGAAAGCCATTGATGATGCGATGCGCCTGCGCAAGAGCGTGTTCGCGCTGCGTACTGGCGCGCAACACAGTCGCTTCAACCTGCCGGCATTTCCAACCACGACCATTGGCTCGTTCCCGCAAACGAGTGAAATCCGCAACGCGCGCGCGGCACACGCCAAAGGCGCGCTGAGCGACGCGGCCTACAAGACCTTCCTGCAGAACCAGACGGCACGCGCTGTCCGCTGGCAGGAGAATATCGGCCTTGACGTGCTGGTTCACGGGGAATTCGAGCGCAACGACATGGTGCAGTATTTCGGCGAGCAGCTTTCCGGCTTTGCCTTCACCAGCCATGGCTGGGTGCAATCCTATGGCTCGCGCTACGTGCGACCGCCGATCCTGTTCGGCGATGTCTCGCGTCCCAAGCCGATGACCGTCGAGTGGTGGCAGTATGCGCAATCGCAGACGAAAAAGCCCATGAAGGCGATGCTGACCGGACCGGTGACCATCTTGAACTGGTCGTTCGTCCGCGACGACATTCCGCGCAGCGAAGCCTGCCGCCAGATCGCGCTTGCGATCCGCGACGAGGTGCAGGACCTCGAGGCCGCAGGCGCCGGCATGATCCAGATCGATGAAGCGGCGCTTCGCGAGGGGTTGCCGCTTCGCCGATCCGAGTGGAAAACCTATCTCGACTGGGCCGTCGACAGCTTCCGCCTCTGCTCGTCCGGCGTGCGCGACGAGACCCAGATCCACACCCACATGTGCTACTCCGAGTTCAACGACATCATCGACGCGATCGGCGCGATGGACGCCGACGTCATCTCGATCGAGACGTCGCGCTCGAAAATGGAGCTGCTCGACGCGTTCAAGGTCTACAAATATCCGAACGAGATCGGCCCGGGTGTCTATGATATCCATTCGCCAAGAGTACCAGACGCGGCCGAGATGAAAAATCTGCTCACGCTGGCCCGTCACCGGCTGTCGGACTCGCAGCTCTGGATCAACCCGGATTGCGGCCTGAAGACGCGACGCTGGGAAGAAGTGCGCCCCGCGCTCGTCAACATGGTCGCGGCCGCGCGCGAATTGCGAACCGCATCCTGACCCACGGGAAGTGCCGATGCAGTTCTGGATCAAATGCACCCGCCATGGAAAGGGTGATCCATATCACGTCAACATCTCGCTCGTGGGCGGTATGAGACGTGAAGGCAGCAAGACGATCCTGGAGTTCGTCGGCAGCAACGCACAGACGATCGAGGACGCGCGTAAACGCGCTTTCGGCGCGGCCCCGTTGGCTCTCGATGACGGAACCGGGACGCGCGTCTTCCCGCTGCAGAGTTCTGCAGCGGGATCCGGCTTTTCTGGCTCGCCCCTTGTCGGCCACGAGCAATATTGTATCAAGTGCGGCGCCTCTTCGCGGGATGACTACGGGTTGGTCGTCAGAGGGAATTGCGCAGGTCATCCGCTCCGTTCGCAACGTCGCAGGCCTTCGGCCCGGACAAGCCGCAGACCGAAACCCTGATATTGGCGACGACAAGCCCCCGCGCATTGACGAAAACAAGATTGGTGACGCCGGGTTTGATCGGCTCGACCACGACGGATTGATCGTCATCGGTGCGAACGTCGACAATGGCGGGATTGCCGACGATCACGGCTTCGAAGGGACTGCTGAGCGCCAACCGCGACGGCGTGCCGACGCTCAGCGTCACCGCACGGTCCTGGGCCGAGGCGGCAGGCGCCGCCATCAGGACCAGCATCGCTGCGAGCAGCAGCCTTCGGCAGCGCGCTGCCATGGCGGGCCTCACGCCGGCAGGTTCGACGCTGCGATCACCATGCGCTTGCCGCCGAAATTCGCCCCGCCTTTTCCGGGACGCCGAAATTGTTGGCGAGCAGATGGCGCGGCGCCAGGAAAAAACAGCGATCTTTCTCGAACATGATGGGCTCCGTCCAATTTGTTGTGAACAAAACCATCAACACGACCAAAATGCTGTGTGTCCCGTCGCCCAAACCACGCGATGGGAATCGATGCTCAGGAAGATGCTGCAAATCCGTCGGCGCGGATGTGGGCTGGTTCACGTCGTGCGAAAAATTTTTCGGCCGGCCGCGCCGTCGATTTCGGCTACCACGCAAACGCCTTGGGGAGATTCGCGCCTTGTAGTTGCTTTCCTGCACTTGATGCAGGAAATGCAGGATGGGTCAGGTCGCGACCGCTGGCGAAGCAGCGGCGGACCGGCGCAAGAGCGCCGGCCTCAATAAAACCGGTGAAAATGATGGATCGGGCCGTGACCATGGCCGACGGTAAATCGATCGGCCGAGGCGATCGCCGCACTGATGAAGGTCTTGGCGTTGCGGACGGCAGCTTCCAGCTCCGCGCCTTTCGCAAGCTCCGCCGCAATCGCTGACGAGAGCGAGCAGCCGGTGCCGTGGGTGTTTTGCGTGGCAAGGCGCGGCGCTGCCAGCGCGACAACGCCGCCATCTCGCACCAGATAATCGATGCTCTCGCGGCCCTGCCCATGTCCGCCCTTGATCAGCACCGCGGGACAGCCCATCGCCAGCAGTTTCCTGCCCTGGCTTTCGATCGCAGCATCGCTGCCCGCGATCGGTTCATTCAAGAGCGCCGCCGCCTCGGGCAGATTCGGCGTGATGATGGTGGCGCGCGGAATGAGCTTTGCGCGCAGCGCCTCCACCGCATCCGGCGCCAGCAGGCGGTCGCCGGACGTTGCGACCATCACGGGATCGAGCACGACGTGCCGGGGCGACCAGTGCGTGAGCGCGTCGGCGATGGCACCGATGCTGGCGAGCTGCGCCACCATGCCGATCTTCACCGCGCCGACCGCAAGATCGCCGAACACCGCATCGATCTGCGCGCGCAGGAAATCCGGCGGCACCATATGGATGCCGGTCACGCCTTTGGTGTTCTGGGCGGTCAGCGCGGTGATCGCGGAAGCGCCATAGACGCCAAGCGCCGCAAACGTCTTCAGGTCGGCCTGGATGCCGGCCCCGCCACTGGAATCCGATCCTGCAATGGTGAGCGCGACTGGCGTGGTCATGCGTTTTCCCTCACCTGTCCTAACGCGGGTCGCAGGCGCCAGCAAGCTCACTTGCTAACGCCCCCAAAACTGGCCTATCTGGGAACGTTCGGTGCCCCGGAGACATCAAAGATGGTTCCTTTCTTCGTCCAGATCAAATGCAAGCTCGGCCAGTCCTACGTCGTGGCCAATGCGCTTGCGGAGGCCGAAATCGCCTCCGAGATCTATTCGACCGCCGGCCATTATGATCTCCTGGTTAAGTTCTACGTCGACAAGGACACCGACATCGGCCATTTCGTGAACGAGAAGGTGCAGGTCATTCCGGGCATCCAGGACACGCTGACCATCATCACCTTCAAGGCGTTCGGGGCCGGCTAGTGCAGTCCGGACTGACCGTCTCGTTCGATCGGCTCAAGGCCTTCATTCAGGAGGCGATGGTCCGGCTCGGCCTGCCCGACGCCGATGCGGCGACGGTCGCAGGCCTGATGGCGCAGGCCGACCTGCAGGGCTCGGACGGACATGGCGTCAGCCGCCTGCCGCAATATGCCCGCCGCATCAAGGCCGGCGGATTCAACGTCCGGCCCAACATCCGCGTGGTGCGCGAACAGGCCTCGACCGCACTCATCAACGGCGACAATGGCATGGGCCATCTCGTGATGAGCCGCGCTGCCGCCATCGCCATCGAGAAGGCACGCACGACCGGCATCGGCTGGGTCAACTCGCAATTCTCCAACCATGCCGGCCCCGCCTCGCTCTATGCGACCATGCCGCTCGCCCATGACATGATCGGGCTCTATTTCGCGGTCGGTAACGCCAATCATCTGCCGCCCTGGGGCGGCCTCGACATGCTACTGTCGACCAACCCGGTTGCGGCAGCGATCCCGGCAGGGACCGAGAAGCCGATCGTGCTCGACATGGCGACGACGGTCGCGGCCTATGGCAAGGTCAAGACCAAGGCGCTGCGCGGCGAGGCCATGCCCGAGGGATGGATGATCGATCGCACCGGCAAGCCCCTGACCGATCCGAAGCGGGCGGAAGAAGGCATGCTGCTGCCGCTCGGCGGCATGGAGGCGGGCTACAAGGGCTTCGGGCTCGCCATGATCATCGGCCTCATCGCCGGCACGCTCGGAGGTGCCGCGATGGGCAAGGACGTCATCGACTTCAACCATGACGACGACAGCATCACCAATACCGGACAAGCGATCGCCGCAATCCACATCTCGGCCTTCGGCGACGTCGCCACGTTCAAGGCGGCCGTCGACACCATCGTGCGCGATTTTCGCGGCAGCCAGCGGATGCCGGGCGTGGACCGGATCACGGTGCCGGGCGAGCGCAGCGAGGAGACCCGCATCGTGCGGGCACGCGACGGCATTCCGATCGCGCCGGCGCTGGCGCGCGGGCTGGATCAGCTCGCGGATGAATTGGGAATGGCGAAGCTCGGCTAACTAACCGGTTGTCTCCGGCTTCTTCTTCGGCCGCGGCGGACCCTCGACCGGCGGCAGCGATTTCAGATATTCGGCGATCGCGTTGCGATCAGCCGGGCTCAGCTGCGACGTGTTCTTGATCACGGGCACCATCGAGCCGCCGGCGCTGTCGCCGTCGGGCGTCAGACCGTTCTCGAGGAAACCCGCGATATCGCCCCGACTCCAGTCGCCGATGCCCTTCGGCGTGGTGTTCGGCACCCAGCCCTCGCCTTCCGGGTTCGGGCCGCCAGCGAAGCGCTGGCTGGCGATGATGCCGCCCAGGAAGTTGCGCGGGCTGTGGCACTCGGCGCAATGGCCGAAGCTGTTGACGAGATAGGCGCCGCGATTCCACGACGGCGAGCGCGACTGGTCGGGAATGATGAGCCCGCCGTCCATGAACAGCAGTTTCCAGATGCCGATATTGCGGCGGATGTTGAACGGAAACGGCACGTCATGGTCGCGCACCTTGCCGCTAACCGCCGGCAGCGTCTTCAGATAGGCGAAGAGATCGCGCACGTCCTGGACCGTCGCGTGGCTGTAGGACGTATAGGGAAAGGCCGGAAAGTAATGCGTTCCGGCCGGCGAAACGCCCGTCATGACGGCGTTGACGAAATCGTCCACGCTCCAGCGTCCGATGCCGTCATTGGGATCGGGCGAGATGTTCGGCGCGTAGAAGGTGCCGAACGGCGACTTTATCGCAAGCCCGCCGCCGAGCCTGGTCCGGTCCGGCTGGTTCGGCACCGCGTGGCAGGAGGAACATCCGCCGGCATTGAAGATTATCTCGCCGTTCGCCGGGTTCGGCGTATAGGGCCTGGTGGCGACGGCGAGCCTTGCCGGCGGCGCGCTGAGCCACCAATAGAGGCCGAATCCCGCACCAGCGGCAAGGACAAGCAAGAGGAAAATTCGTCGCAACATCACCCAACCGTCATGGTTGCGCGTACCTTATGGCTAGCTTGTGCGCCACTCCAGCCATAAGCTGGCCGAAAGTCTAGCGGCGATCATGCCGATTCCGGGAATAAAACCGGAATCTCATTGTTTTGAAACCGGATGAACCACTTGACGTCAACAGGGAGAGAGCCATGACCAAGACCACGTTCGTCACGCTGGCATTTGCGGCTTCGGTCGCGTTCGCTGGCCCCGCCTTTGCCGAGAAATTCAAGGCGACGCTGAACGGCAAGACGGAAGTGCCGCCGAACACCAGCGCCGCAACCGGCACCGCCGACATCGACTACGACGCCGCCACCAAGAAGCTGACATGGAAGCTCACCTATTCCGGTCTCAGCGGTCCGGCCACCGCCGCACATTTCCACGGCCCTGCCGAGGCAGGCAAGAACGCCGGTGTCGCAGTCGCCATCCCGAACGCCGGCACCAGCCCGGCCGAAGGCAGCGCGACGCTGACCGATGCGCAGGCCAAGGATCTCGAGGCCGGCAAGTACTATGTCAACGTCCACACCCAGGCCAACCCGGGCGGCGAAATCCGCGGCCAGGTCACGAAGTAAATCAGCTCCCGCTTTTTCTTTGCACTGACGCAGGGCGGATGCATCGGCATCCGCCCTTTTGTCATGCCGGCGAATTATGACAATTGCGGGTGATGCAGGCATGACAGCGCCGCCGCCATTCAAGCTCTACCACGAGCTCACACGTCGACGTCGGCTTGGCTGGATCTATTCGCTGATGTGCCTGCTGGTGGCGGCGGGAATCGGAGTGGTCCTGAGCTCGTTTCTCACGCCGTTGCTACTGCTGGCCGCCGGCCTCGCACTCAGATTGGCCGCGTGGCTTGGCGTCTTCGCCGCGTTCGCCACTGCCGGCACCGCCGCCATCCACGGATGGGCGCATTATCAGTTGAACAATTTCAGTCAGCTGGCGAACTCCCTCGATCATATTCATTCCATCGCCGGCCTGGCGCTGACTTTCGGTCCCTTGGGCCGACTGTCGACGGTGACGGTCCCGGCCCTTCTCGTGGGCGCATTGGCCTGGATGCGACTCCGCCTTCTCAATCTGCAGGCAGGTGGCGGCGATCTCCTCGAAATTCTGTCGGCACGCGCGCCGCGAGCCGACGATCGCGACGAGCGCCGGTTGTTCAATATCCTGGAAACAACTGCCATCGCGGCGGGCGTTCCGACCCCGCACCTCTTTCTGGTCGACCAGCCCGTCCTCAATGCCGCGGCCATCGGCAGCTCGGCCAGAAACGCTTCGGTCCTGGTGACCCGTGGCCTCGTCGAGACACTTCCGCGAGCCGAGATCGAAGCCGTGATGGGGCGTCTCATCGCGGCGATCTGCGCTGGCGATCTTGCTGTCGCACAGTCGGTGGATGCCGCCTTTCAGACCTTCGGACTGGCCCTCACCCTGGTCGATCTGCCGGTCCGCTTGAGCGCCTGGCGAACGCTGGCCGGCGTCGCGCTGCTCAGCCTCTCGCCCGTTGCCTCGCCGAAAGCCGTTGCGCGCATGGCGGCCCGGCTCGACGACAGCCTGCAGGCCGCCACCATCGTCGACGTGGACAAGCTCGTCGAAAGATTTCCCAGCCGACTGCTTGGCCAGATCGTCACCGGGCCGCTGTTGCCGTTCATCATCATCAGCGGTCTGTTCAACGTGGTGTTGTTTCTGTGGACGAGCCTGTTCATGGGACCGCCACTATCGCTCATGTGGCGCAGCCGCAGCCTATGGACGGACGCGACGGCAGCACGCCGCAATCTCGATCCGCAAGAGCTCGCCAGCGCGCTTGGCAAACTGACCGAGGTGCCGAAGGGCGCCCAATCGCGCGCCTATCTGTTCCTCGGCCAAGCCCGTAACCAGCGAGGCGCGGACGACCCGCGCGCCAACGCAATGACCATGGCCTTGGTCCCGCCGTCCGGAAAGCGCACGAGACAGCTTCTGGCTATGGCCGGCAGCCCGGATGGTGGCGCGCCGGATGTCCGCAGTTCGGCCCGTTATGGCCTGGCCCGCAGGCTCGTCGTGGCCATCCTGATGCTGATTCTGCTGCCACTCGTCGCGGCGCTGATTGCGCTGGTCGGATATCTCACGCTCATCGTGATGACGCTCGCGCTCGCCGGCGGATTGAGTCTGGTTTCTGCGCTCGTCTAAGGGGTTATTGAGGCGACCTCAATTGAGGAGGCGCCGACGGAGCTTCTTGATGACCTCCCGCAGGCCGTTCGCATACTCCTCGATGACCCGCAGCGCTTCCTCTGGCCGCGAAGGCTCGGATGATCCTGGCTTACCCTGATCTGGTGCGTCGGACTTCTTCATGCCCCGATGGTTCGGCGAGGAACAAAAGGGACCATTGAGGTGGATCAATGCGGACCAGTGAACTTGCGATGAAAGCGGCAGTGGAGACGCACGGTGATGCGACATCGGCCGCGTAGACGATCAATCCTCCGCGATTGGAGCGGCACTGCTACACAAGCCGAGCGCGCAGTTGCGTAAACTCGGCATCGCTGATCGACCCTGCCTGTTTCAGCCGATTGAGCTTTTCGATTTCATCCGCGACGCTGAAACCAACGATTTTCCTGAGTTCATCGCGCGCCTGCAGAGCTTGTTGCGCGTTACGCTCCGCCATCCCTCGTCCCTGAAAGATCAGGTATGCAAGCACGACAATGAGTGGAAATACGATCCATCCAATCACCCATAGCGCCTTGACCCAGCCGGAGATGTCGTGGCGTCGGAAGAGATCGGAAGCAACAGTAATGAGCAGCCAGAACCACACGATGAAGAAGAATATCGTGAGGGCATCCAGCAGGAAATTTCGATAGGTGAAGCCCTCCTGAAAGAAGAACATTGCGATCCTCCCTTGCCTGCGCTGCGCCTTGCCTGCCACTGAGC
>Ga0153956_1003056_pt1 | contig 11332 bp, 11 predicted proteins | sample TSFL040MetaG_FD_104704 | JGI IMG/M metagenome (GOLD analysis project Ga0153956, IMG submission 104704) | Attine ant fungus gardens microbial communities from Florida, USA - TSFL040 MetaG | ecosystem: Host-associated > Fungi > Mycelium > Unclassified | place: USA: Florida, Wekiwa Springs...
AACTTGCACTTGATGCAGGCTTCGGTGACGACATAGGTCATAGGCGACAGGCTCCAGGCGGCGAAAACGGGTCGTGCTTACGGCGCGTCGTCCCAAGAGGCAAGGACATTGAGGCCGCAGACAGTTGCGAGCCGTTCTCAATCCTTGACCGGTTCATAGAGGCACCGTGCCTGGCTGGCCGGGCCGCGTCTTGTCGCCAGGGCCAGAACCCGCACCGCCGCCACCTCGGTGCCCTTGCCCAGGGTCAGCACGTCGCCACGGCGGATCGCATGGCCGGGTTTAGCGACACGCATGCCGTTAAGGCGGACCTTGCCGCCAGCCGCCGCCGCGCCGGCCAAAGACCGGGTGCGATAGAAGCGGGCATGGAACAGCCACTTGTCGAGACGCGCGGTGTCGGTCATCGGCCTTTCAGCGCGGCCAGTGCCGCGAAGGGAGAATTGGGATTGGGCGGCGGTTCGGGCCTGCGCGGCTTGTGGCGTTCGGCGCGGGGCCTGGGTTTCCCGCGAACCCGCCGCCACACCGGCCTGGCGCCCTCGACCTCGACCGTTGCCCAGCCCAGCGCGGCAAGCACGGCGCGGGCTTCATCCTTGCCGCAGCCCAGCAGCGAGACGATCTTGGTCAGCAGGGTATCGGCATCGGTCCCCGACGACAGCGCCTGTTCCAGTTCGTCCTCCAGCCGCTCCAGCATGTCGAAGCGGATTGCGCGCTGCGCCTGCACGGTGAAACCGGCAGCGTGCAGCGAAGCGGTGTCGGTGCCTTTGTCCACCGCGAAAGACGTAAGACCGGGCGCGGGCGGCGCAGGGGGCGCTTCCTGTTTCGTCCATACGCCCCATAACAGCGTCAGCAGCGCCGCCGCGTCGGGGCGCAGCAGCCTGGGCAGGTAGACCGTCCGCCGCCCGAACCAGACACCGAAAGGACGCAAGCTGCGAATCCGCGCGCCGACCTTCTCCGGCAATTTCAGCGAAGCGCGGTCCAGCGCCGCGAAATTTTCCGCCAGCTGGTGGGCGATGCCCCGCGCCTCGCCGGGCAGGGCATTGGCCGCGCCGGTCCTGGCGTCGGCGGCGTCGCGCAGCGCCAGAAGCGGCTGCAGCCGTGCCGCGATGCGCGCCGCCATCCAGCGCTCCAGCCGTTCCTGCAAGCCGCCTGTCTTCACATGCGGGTCGGCCAGCATCTCGATGTTCGGCGTCAGCGGCGACGGTCCCGCCACCAGCCGGGCGACGATGGCGCCCTCCCACCACAGCTTGCCGTGTTCGCTGAGCGTGATCGCGGCATCGTCGGCATTGGCCAGCGCGGCGCCGCGGGCGGCGATCTCGCTTTCCAGGCCCTTGAGCGCGGCGGCGCGCAGAGTGCGGCCATGGATGCCGACGGCGCGCGGATCGGGCACGAAGCGGAAGCCGTCCAGCCGCCCGATCGCCTCGCCGCCGATGGAAACCCCGCCGGCTTCATCCAGCGCCAAGCTGGCGAATTCGTCGTCGCGCAGATGCTTCATCAGGACCGAGGTGCGGCGGTCGATGAAGCGCTGGGTCAGCGCCTCATGCAGCGCGTCGGACAGCCGGTCCTCCACGGCGCGGGTGATGCCCTGCCAGTGCGCGCCGTCGCGGGTCCAGCCCGCGCGATGCGCCGCATAGGTATAGGTGCGGATCATCGCCAGCCGTCCCGACAGGGTGGCGACATCGCCCTCGACGATATCGGCGCGGGCGATCTGGCGCGCCAGCCAGTCGTCGGGGATCACGCCGCCTTCGCCCGACAGGAACTGGAAGACGGTGCGCACCAGGTTGACATGCTCGTCGGTGGACAGTTTGCGGAAGTCCGGCAACTGGCAGACATCCCACAGCCGGATCACCTGGTCGCGCGCCGCGGCGCGCGCCTGGATTTCATCTTCCTCCGACAGGATCTTCAGCGCCAGCGCGTCGCTGGCGGGCCGTGCCCGCATCAGCCCGCGTTCCGGCGGCGGCGCGTCCAGGCTGCCGTTCAGCGCCGCCAGCGAGCGGAAATCCAGCGCCGCATTGCGCCATTGCAGCACCCGCACCGGATCGTAGCGGTGGGTCTCCACCCGCTGCACCAACTCGTCCTCGAAGGGCTCGCAATCGCCGGTGACACCGAAAGTGCCGTCATTCATGTAGCGCCCGGCGCGGCCGGCGATCTGGCCGGCCTCCTGGGGGGTCAGCGCGCGCAGGCGCTGGCCGTCGAACTTCTCGCGGGCGGCGAAGGCGACATGGTCCACGTCCATGTTCAGGCCCATGCCGATGGCGTCGGTGGCGACCAGGAAGTCCACGTCGCCGGACTGGTACAGTTCGACCTGCGCGTTGCGGGTGCGGGGACTGAGCGCCCCCAGCACCACCGCCGCGCCGCCGCGCTGGCGGCGGATCACTTCGGCGATGCTATAGACATCCTGGGCGGAGAAGCCGACGACGGCGGAGCGGCGCGGCAGCCGCGTCAGTTTCCTGGCGCCGGTACAGGCAAGGTCGGAGAAGCGCGTCCGGCTGATGAACCAGGCTTTCGGGATGAATTTCTGGATGATGCCGCGCATCGTGTCGCTGCCCAGCAGCAGCGTCTCTTCCTCGCCGCGCGCATGCAGCAGCCGGTCGGTGAAGACATGGCCGCGCTCGGGATCGGCGCAGAGCTGGATTTCGTCGACCACCAGGCAGGCCACCGGAATGTCCAGCGGCATCGCCTCCACGGTGCAGACATAGAAGCGGGGATGTTTGGGAACGATCTTCTCTTCGCCGGTGATCAGCGCGACTTCGTCCGGGCCGCGCAATTTCACGATGCGGTCATAGACCTCGCGCGCCAGAAGGCGCAGCGGCAGGCCGATCATGCCGCTCCTGTGCGCCAGCATGCGCTCGATGGCGAAATGGGTCTTGCCGGTGTTGGTGGGGCCCAGAACCGCCGTGACCTTGGGGGCCGGGGCGGGGCGTTGTCCGCTGGTGTGCATGCCGCCGTTAAATGGCCATTCCCGTCCGGCGCGCAAGAAAAAAGGGCCTGCGAGAGGCCCTTTTCCACGCGGCACAATCGACGGTCAGTGATTTCGGCCGAAGGAGATGCCCGCCCGGGTCTCGTCGATCGCCTGGTTCACCAGGCTGATCGCGCGCTCGCGATGGCCGCCCTTGTTGGGCGTGGCCGCGACGAGTTCCGAACGCGCATTGCGCAGGGCGTCGAGCGCATTCTCCATATGCGGCTGCGCCGCGGTCGCGCCGACGCAGGCGCCGATCCCCAGCGCGGCGGTCAGCGCCGCGATCTTTATGGCGTTGTTCTTTATGCGTGCCATGAAATCCATCCCTCAAGTCCGGCAAAATTGCCGGTGGGAACATTATAGCGCTTTTGCACGGTTCAGTGCCGTTGTGGATGCCGCGTTAATTAATGGTACGCAATGGGAACAAACGTCGTCCGAATCGCTAACATATTCAATATCTGCCTTTGTTCTCATACATTTAGCAGACAAACGAACGGCGTTCACCACCATATCTGGTAGGGGAACCGAGGAGTGGGCATTTGTCCGGAGCCGGAGACTCGATTCCGTGTCCGGACGGTCAGCCCCTGCTGCCTTTTGGGACCTGGCCGTCCACCCGCACCGAATCCGCCACCACGGCCATCACGCCATACCTGGTTTCGGCCCAGACCCGCACCGGCACGGTATAGTCGCGGCCGCTGACGGCGCTGGGGAAGCGCACCACCCAGGCATGCAGCACCGGAAAGTTCTCGTCGCTCTTGAGCACGCGGGGACGGAAGCCGGCGATCTGGCGATAGCGCAGGTCGCATTGCACGCCCTTGCCGGCATAGGCGCCGTTGTCGAGCCGGATATCGACATCGCGCACCCGCGTCATCTCGATATTGTAGCGGCGGCGGCCATCGAACACCGGCGCGGTGAGGGCGCAGGGATCGGCGCCCGACGCACCCACGCCCGAAGCGATGAAGGTCAGCGCGCTGAGCGGATCGAGCGTGTTCCTGGTGTCGTCGGATTTCACTTCATAGCCGGTGGTGGAATAGACCGGATCGGCGAAAAGACGCGGCGGATTGCCGGTTTCGTAGGTCAGCGACACTTCCTGCTTCTTGCCCGCCGCGCCGGTGTAGAAGCTGTCATACAGGCCCGGCGCCAGGCTGCGCGCGCCGATCTTGCCGGAGACGGTGGCCTGGATCTCCGATTTCCAGAAGGCGTTGACCACGCCCTCGGTCTTGAGGTTGGAGACGGCGCGGTAGTCGCCGCCGCGCAGGGAGGCGTCGAGGTCCATCTTCCCCATGGTGATGCCGCCGGCATACAGGGTCATGGTCACTTCCAGCCGGGACGCGGGCGCGGCCGGTTCGCCGCCGCCGGCGCCGCCTGCGGCCAGCGCGGGGAGGGGCAGGAGCAGGGCAAGGGCCAGCGGGGCGGCTTTCATCGGGCGGGTCCTGGAAGGGCGGGTGGAATAGCCTGTTTATATTGGCCTTTCGGCGGCGGCGCCAACTTGCCCTTTGTTCACGCGCCCGGCGGTTCCACCTTGACCTTGGCCGCCTGTTTGCTTATGAACCCGGCTCTTTTCCGGGGCAAAAGCCTTGGAAATCCTGAAGAATCGAAAGACCGCCCCATGTCCCGCCGCTGCGAATTGACCGGAAAAGGCACCCAGGTTGGCCACAATGTCAGCCACGCCAACAACAAGACCAAGCGGATCTACCGTCCCAACCTGCAGATCATCGCCCTGGCGAGCGAGTTGCTGGGCAACAGCTACAAGCTGAAGATCTCGATGAACGCGCTGCGTTCGGTCGACCGCAATGGCGGCCTGGATCCGTTCATCCTGAAGTGCAAGGACAGCGTGCTGTCGCCCAAGGCCCTGCGCCTGAAGCGCGCCATCGCCAGGAAGGCGGCGGAGAAGCAGGCCGCCTGAGGCCGGCCCCGACCCGGATTTGACCAGGCCGCCGCGAGGCGGCCTTTTCATTTCTGGCCCCGCGCTTGCGTGGTTCCCCCTGAAATCATGTCGAACGTGCCGGATCGGGACATCCGGCACGGGATCAGGGATGCTTTGAGAGCCTATGACTATCGCAATGGCGCGCACCGGCTGCCCATGGCCGCGCTGGAGGCCGATGAGGGGCCTTACCGCCTGCGCCGGGGCGGCGACGCCGCCTGGCCGCCCAGGGAGCGCGCCTATGGCGGCGAAGCTCCGGACCTGCGCCGGCGCCATGCCCGCTCCATCCGCATCGCCATGCGGCTGTTGTTGCCGGTCCTGCTGCTGATCGTGCTGCTGGGTTCGGCCTATCTCTACACCGACGACTTCCTCAACGCGTCCGCCCTGCCGGCGATCGCCCAGCGCGCCCTGCTGGCGACCAGCGACTTCATCCTGCCGGTCGCCTGGCTCTCCATCCACCTCACCAACCGCCGCTATGGGGCGCCTTACGCCTTCGGCCAACTGGTGGCCGGGCTGGGCGTGATCACCCTGGTGGCGCTGATCAATCCCGGCGACGTGGACAACTGGATCAACAACACCCCGGCGCTGACATGGCGGGCCATGCTGGCCTTCGGCGGGTCGTTCCTGCTGGCCGGTTTCGTCGCCATCGTCTTCTTCGACGCCGCGCGGGGCCCGCGCTGGTGGGTGCCGCCGCTGGTGGCCAGCTTCACGGCGGCGCTGGTGTTCAGCGCGGTCTATTATCCGGCGGCCTTTGTCGGGGTGGGCGACGTGTCCTGGACCGACGGCGCCCTGGTGCATTTCGCGGTGTTCTTCGGCGAGAGCGTGGCTCTGCTGGGTCCCTACTGGCTGCTGCGCCCCGCGATGCGGCCGCTTTACGGCATGAATGGGTATTAAGGCTCGCAAAGGTCCACCGGACCTTTGCGAGCCTTAATACGCCGCGAGCATAGCGAGCGGCCGGTCAGGCCGCTTCGCGCTTGCGCCGTCCCGTGGGCGCGCCGTCTTCGGCGAACAGCTCCGTCAACTGCTCGGTCATGGCGCCGCCCAACTGTTCGGCGTCCACGATGGTGACGGCCTTCCGGTAATAGCGCGTCACGTCATGGCCGATGCCGATGGCGGTGAGTTCGACGGGCGAGCGGGTCTCGATCTCCTCGATCACCCGGCGCAGGTGATGCTCCAGGTAATTGCCGGCATTCACCGACAGGGTTGAATCGTCCACCGGCGCGCCGTCGCTGATCACCATCAGGATCTTGCGCTGTTCGGGGCGGGCGATGATGCGGTTGTGCGCCCAGGTCAGGGCCTCGCCGTCGATATTCTCCTTCAGCAGGCCCTCGCGCATCATCAGGCCCAGGTTGCGCCTGGCGCGCCGCCAGGGTTCGTCGGCGGCCTTGTAGACGATGTGGCGCAGGTCGTTCAGCCGGCCCGGCTGCGGCGGCTTGCCGGCGGACAGCCATTTCTCCCGCGCCTGGCCGCCCTTCCAGGCGCGGGTGGTGAAGCCCAGGATCTCGGTCTTCACGCCGACGCGCTCCAGCGTGCGGCCCAGGATGTCGGCGCACATGGCGGCCACCATGATCGGGCGCCCCCGCATCGAGCCGGAATTGTCCAGCAACAGCGTCACCACCGTATCGCGGAAGGTGGTGTCCTTCTCGCGCTTGAAGGACAGCGGATACATCGGGTCGATCACGATGCGGGTCAGGCGCGAGGCGTCGAGCGCACCTTCCTCCAGGTCGTATTCCCAGTGGCGGTTCTGCTGCGCCATCAGCAATCGTTGCAGCTTGTTGGCCAGGCGCGACACCACGCCCTGCATCGCCGACAATTGCTGGTCGAGGAAGCCGCGCAACCGCGCCAGTTCCTCCGGCTCGCACAGGTCGGCGGCGGCGATCTCCTCGTCGAATTCGGTGGTGAAGACCTTGTAGCCCCAGTCGTCGGCATGGGCGAAGGCCGATTCATGGCGGTTCGGCTTGGCGCCGTCTTCGGGTTCGCTGGCGTCAGCCAGGTCCTCGGAACCGTCCGATTGCCGGTCGGAATCCACTTCGTCGCCGTCTTCAGATTCGGCGGCGGATTCTGCCGCTTCGCTGCTGTCGCCGTCCTGCTTGTCGTCCTGGTCCTCGCCGTCATTCCCGGCGTCGGGATCCTGGTTTTCGGCGTCGTCGTCGCCGCCGCCGTCTTCCTTGTCGGTCTGCTCGCCGAACGCCAGGTGGTTCAGCAGGGCGCGGGTGAGTTTGGCGAACTGTTTCTGGTCGCGGATCGCGCCCGCCAGCTTGTCCAGGTCGCCGCCCGCCTTGTCCTCGACGAAGGGCCGCCACAGATCGACCGCCGCCGCCAGCGCTGCGGGCGGTTTCTCGCCGGTCAGCTTCTCGCGCACCATCAGGCCCAGCACATCAGCCAGCGGCGCTTCCTCGCGCGATCTCGCCTTGCCCAGCCCACGATTGAGCAGCCGCGTCTCCAGCCCGGTGGCCAGGTTGGCGGCGACGCCCTTCATCGCCAGCGCCCCGATCGCCTCGACGCGGGCCTGTTCGGCGGCTTCGAAGATCAGGGCGCCGTCGGCCGAGGCCGGGCGGAACTGGTTGTTGACCTTCTCGTCGTGATAGGCACGGCGCAGCGCATAGGCGTCGCCGGTGCCGCGCACCAGCGCCACGTCCTGCGGTGACAGGTTGCGCGCGGGCGAGGGCAGCCTGGCCTTGAGGCCCTTGAGCGAAGGCGGCTCGGCGGAGAAATTGACCTCCAGCTCCGGCTCCGCCGCCAGCGACCGCACCGCGACGGAGACGGCGCGCTTGAAAGGCTCGGCGGGGTTTTCCGGTCTGGTCATGATACTCAACTTGTCATGGCCGCCCTTGCGGCGGCCGTCCGCCGGCAGGCGACGCGGTCATGGATGGCCGGGGCAAGCCCGGCCATGACATGGCGATCAGGCAACCATTACTTTCGCCGCGCTTTCCGGCAGTTCCTCGCCGAAACAGCGCTGGTAGAATTCCGCGACGCCGGCGCGTTCCAGTTCGTCGCACTTGTTCAGGAAGGTGAGGCGGAAGGCGAAGCCGATATCGCCGAAGATCTCGGCATTCTGCGCCCAGGTGATGACGGTGCGCGGGCTCATCACCGTCGACAGGTCGCCCGCCTTGAAGGCATTGCGGGTCATGTCGGCCAGGCTGACCATGGCGGCGATGGTCTTCCTGCCTTCCGGCGAGTTGTAGTGCGGCGCCTTGGCCAGCACGATCTCTTCCTCAACCTCATGTTTCAGGTAATTCAGGGTGGTGACGATCGACCAGCGGTCCATCTGGCCCTGGTTGATCTGCTGGGTGCCGTGATAGAGGCCGGTGGTGTCGCCCAGCCCGATGGTGTTGGTGGTCGAGAACAGGCGGAAGGCGGGATGCGGGTGGATCACCTTGTTCTGGTCCAGCAGCGTCAGGCGGCCGGAGACTTCCAGCACGCGCTGGATCACGAACATCACGTCGGGGCGGCCGGCGTCATATTCGTCGAACACCAGCGCCACCGGGCGCTGCAGCGCCCAGGGCAGCAGCCCTTCGCGGAATTCGGTGACCTGCTTGCCGTCCTTCAGCACGATGGCGTCCTTGCCGATCAGGTCGATGCGGCTGACATGGCTGTCCAGGTTGATGCGGATGCAGGGCCAGTTCAGCCGCGCCGCCACCTGCTCGATATGGGTGGACTTGCCGGTGCCGTGATAGCCCTGGACCATGACGCGGCGGTTGAAGGCGAAGCCCGCCAGGATCGCCAGGGTGGTCTCGCGGTCGAACGTGTAGGCGGGATCGATCTCCGGCACATGTTCGCCGCCCTTCCCGAAGGCGGGCACCTTCATGGTGGTCTTGATGCCGAAGACTTTCGCGGCGTCGACGGTGGTGTCGGGCTGCGCGGCGATATCGAGGGTTTCGGTGTGGGTGCTCATGTCCGGGATGCTTTGGTGGCCGCCGCTGGATGACGCCGGGCGGGCAGGGCCCGTTCAGGTGAGAAGGCCGGAGGCGCGCAGCACGCCATAGGCTTTGATGACCTGTTTCAGGCGTTCTTCCGCGCCCCGGTCGCCGCCATTCGCGTCGGGATGAAAACGCTTCACAAGTTCCTTATACCGCGCCTTGATCTCGATCAAGGTGGCGTTGTGGGCGAGTTGCATGGTGTCGAACGCCATGATCTGCAACCGGGTCAGGTGGCGCTCCGGGCGGCGCGGGCCGGCCTCGCCATCCTCGTCGAACATCGCATGGCTGTCATGCACCGCTCCCAGGGGCGACTGGCCCATCCGGGCCTTGGCCGCCCGCTTGCCCAGTTGCCAGGTCGGGCGGTGGCCGGTCAGGGCGTCCTCGCGGAACTGCCGGATCTGGTCGTCGTCCATGCCCTTGAAATAGTCCCAGGACTCATTGTGGATGCGGGCGTGCCTGGCGCAGTACCAATAATATTCGTTCAGGTTGTTGGGCGACCTGGGCACACGGCAATTGCCGGCGCCGATGCAATCCGGCGCGTCGCACATGCGCGTGGCCGGTTCCGCCTTCTTCGCCTTGGCGGGCTTGATGCGGATATCGCTTTTGAAGCGGGGCGCGCGGCTTTCGACCATCGGCTAAATATGGTCCGGCGCGGGTAAAAGACAAGAAAACGTATCGCTTGACTTTCGTCCCCGCCGGGACGACGACGCGCGGATGAGCGTCGCCGACAGCATCCGCGAAAAACTGACCGCCGCCTTCGCGCCCGTGGCGCTGGAGGTCCATGACGACAGTGCGCGCCATGCCGGCCATGCCGGCGCCACGCGCGGGGACGGCAGCCGGGGCGAAACCCATTTCAGCGTGCGCATCGTCAGCAACGCCTTCGAGGGCGTGGGACGGGTGGAACGCCAGCGCCGCGTCCATGCGCTGCTGGACGCCGAACTCAAGGGCCCGGTGCACGCTTTTTCGCTGACCGCCCTTGCGCCGTCGGAGACGGCGAAGGGCTAGTTATTTCCGGTCGCGCCGCCTGGCGCTTCACTTCGTTCCGCTTGGCGGTCGCTCCTGCTCACGCCCTCGGAGGCGTCGCGGTCCTGACCGGCGGGACCACCCGCAGCGCGGTGATCTGGTTGCGCCGGCGGCGCATGATCTCGAAGACATGGCCGAAGAAGGCGAAGCGCTGGCCGGCCTCGGGGATCGCGCCGGCATGGGCGATCACCAGGCCGGCGATGGTGGTGGCCTCGTCTTCCGGCAGGTCCCAGTCCAGTTCGCGGTTGAGGTCGCGCACCGGCACGGCGCCTTCCACCAGATAGGAGCCGTCGGGAAGCTTGCGCACCTCGCGGCGGCTTTCATGGGGATGGCTGTCGGAAATGTCGCCGAACACTTCCTCCAGGATGTCCTCCAGCGTCGCCAGGCCCTGCAGCGCGCCATATTCGTCCACCACCAGGGCGAACCGGGCGTGGCGGGCGCGGAAGGCGGCAAGCTGTTCTTCCAGGGAGGTGGTGTCGGGCACGAACCAGGGCGGCGCCGCCAGCGCCGCCATGTCGATGGCCTCCAGGTCGCCGCGATGCTCGACCAGCGCGCGGGCAAGGTCTTTTGAATACAGGACGCCGATGATGTTTTCCGGCTCGCCGCGCCACAAAGGCAGGCGGCTGTGCTTGGATTCGATCACCGCGTCCACCAGTTCGCGCTTGGGCAGGTCGGCGTCGAAGCTTTCCATGTCGGTGCGGTGCTTCATCACATCGCCCACCCGAAGGTCGCGCAGGTCGAGGATGCCGCCCAGCATGTCGCGATGCTCGCGCTCGACGCTGCCTTCCTGGTGGTGCAGTTCGATGGAGCCGCGGATCTCCTCATGCGCGGCGTCGGCGCTTTCCTCCAGTTCGCCGCGCACGCCCACCAGCCACAGCACCTGCCATACCAGCCATTGCACCGCGACGATCACGGGCGAAAGCAGGGCGACCACCAGGCGCAGCGGCGCGGCCACGAACAGCGCCACGCTGTCGGTGCGCGCCACGGCAAGCGTCTTGGGCAGGGTTTCGACGAAGATCAGGATCACCACCGTCATGATCGCGGTGGTGATGGCCACCGCCTGCGGCCCGTAACGGTGTTCCAGTTGCGAGGTCGCCAGCGACGAGGTGAGGATGTTGATGAAGGTGTTGCCCAGCAGCACCGCGCCGATCATGCGCTCGCGGTTGGAAACCAGGCGGTTGACGTTGGCGGCGGCGCGGGAGCCGTCCTTTTCGAGCTGGTGCATGCGCCCGCGCGACACCGCGGTCAGGGCGGTTTCGGCGGCGGAGAAGAAGGCGGAAATCGCCAGCAGGATGACGATGGCGGCGACGGTATAGGCGAGCATGCGCCCATGATAACGGCGTTTCAGCCGTCCGTCAGGACCTGTTTTACGGCCTCAACCGGCACCTCGCGGGTGATGAAGGCCTCGCCCAGCCGCCGGAGCAGGATGAAGGTCAGCTTGCCGTCCGTCACCTTCTTGTCATGGGCCATGTGGCCGACCAGTTCGGCGGCGCCGGCGCGGGGGCCGGGAAT
>Ga0153956_1003057_pt1 | contig 11332 bp, 12 predicted proteins | sample TSFL040MetaG_FD_104704 | JGI IMG/M metagenome (GOLD analysis project Ga0153956, IMG submission 104704) | Attine ant fungus gardens microbial communities from Florida, USA - TSFL040 MetaG | ecosystem: Host-associated > Fungi > Mycelium > Unclassified | place: USA: Florida, Wekiwa Springs...
CGCCGGTTCAGAACGCGAGCGGTTGACGTAATAAATTTTTTAACGTATTAGTTATTTAGCTGCGGAACACAGGGATCACCCATCAGGGCAGAGTGAGGAAAGCGCAATGGACATGAAGAAAATCATCGAGGGCTACATGAAGCTCTCGACCCCGAACGTGTCGGACGGTCTCGACAAGCTGAAGATTGACGGCGCGCCGCACGGCATCCTGCCGCTTTATACGGGCTGCCGGAAAATCGTCGGGCCGGCCTGCACCATGAAGCTGGTGCCGCTCGGCAGCAAAGGCGAGTCGCCTGTGCTCGGCACCCTCGAGGCGATCGTGGCGGGCAATCCCGGCGACGTTCTGGTCATAGACCAGGCTGGCCGCATGGATGTGAACAGCTACGGCGGCGTCGCCGGCTTCACGACGAAGCATCGCGGCCTGGTCGGCTGCGTGATGGACGGCGTCACCCGCGACATCGATGAGTTCAAGATGCTCGATTTGCCGGTGTACGGGAAGGGCGCCATTCAGCAGTCGATCCGCAATCGCTGCGTCTTCGCGGGCCTGAATATCGACGTCGAGCTGTGCGGCGTCCGCGTTCGCCACGGCGATCTCATCATGGCCGACGAGAACGGCGTGGTTGTCGTGCCGAAGGAGCATATCGAGGAAGTTCTTCGTATCGGCACGGAGTGCAAGGAGATCGAAGACCGCGTAGTGCTCGAGATCAAGAGCGGCGGCGATCCGGTGAAGGCGCACGAGAAGGTGCGCTACGACATGATGACCGCGGCCTGATTGCCCGAACAATATTATCTGCAAGCGGCGCCGCAAGGCGCCGCTTTTTGCTTTCTAAATTCAGGTCTGGGAGATTTACGACGCCAGCTTCTCGAAATCGCCGCCGGATTCGTTTTCGAGAAGTGCCCGAAGGCCTGACGCTGAAGTAACCTCGATACAGCGCATCGAGCGCGTGACAAGACCGAGATCCGCAAACCGCTTTAAAATACTCGTTACGGTCTGACGCCGCGTATTGATCAGTTGCGCCAATTCCTCATGGGTCAATGAAATTCCCGCCCGATCGTCATCCTGCCCCTTATTCGAATCCGCCCGGCTTAGAGAGAGCAGGGCGTAGGCCAGGCGTTGCTCGACGCTCTGCGTCTGCATCTCGCCAATGCGAAAATGCAGGTCGCTCAGGCGGTCGACAAGCAATCCGATAAGCTTGATCGAGAGGATGGAGTGATCTTGCAGCAACTGCAGAAAGCGCGGCTTGCTTAGTTTAATCAGCCGCGACGGCGTGATGGCGACGGAATTTGCATCCCAATGCCCGCGGGACGTCAGCGACGACAGGCCGATGACGCTGCCTGGAAGATGGATGCGCAACAGCGATTCCTGCCCTCGTGTGAGAATCTGGAATGTTTTGATTTTTCCTGAGACGACATAGTGCAAGCAGTTTGCCGGATCGTCCTGCCGGTGCAGGATCGTTCCAGGTGCGACTTCTCGCTCGGTTCCCGCCTCGGCAAGAATTTCGATTTCGGCCTTTGAAAGGGTGGAGCCGAGATCAATTCCAAGTCGAAGTGCATATTCGCGCATGGGCGGATTACTCTGGTTGCAGATATGCAGCCGATTTCCGCTTATTGTGCCAAATTTCCGGACCCCGGCAACGAAATTCGCTGTCGATCGCAATTTGGTCACGTTTTTTGATGCGGCGGTGTCAGTTGGCTGACAGCCGTAAACGGCTTGATTCCGTAGAACCCGATGAAGCTTTTCGAAGATCGTCGGGAGTTACGTCATGGAATTCGGTGTCAGGCTGGCAGTACAGGGCGAAATGGGAGCCAAGGGCCAGGGGTGGGATTACACCCGTGGCATGGCGCTCGAAGCCGAAGAGATCGGCTACGATTCGGTCTGGCTGCCCGACCACGTCATCAACGCCCATATGAAAAAAGAAGTGCCGATGCTGGAGAACTGGACGGTTCTTTCGGCGCTCGGTGCGTTGACGAAAAAGGTAAAATTCGCAGGGCACACCTTCAATAATTCGTTCCGGAACCCCGCGCTCATGGCGAAGATGGCTGCCACCTTCGATGTGATGTTCGGCGGACGGCTGATCTACTCGATGGGTTCCGCCTGGTTCCGCGATGAGACGAGGGGCTACGGCATGCCTTGGGACGAGCACGACGATCGCGTGGCGCGATTGCGGGAAGCGCTTCTTATCGCAAAGCGGATGTGGATCGAGCCGCTCGTGAGTTTTAAAGGCAAGTATTATTCGGTTGAAAACGCGATCCTGGAACCGAAGCCGGTGCAAAAGCCGCACATTCCGATCTGGGTGCCGGGAGACTCCGAGGCGACGCGCAACCTGGCGGCCGAACTCGGCGATTGCTGGCTTATCTATTCGAAACCGCCGGAAACCATTCACGAATGGGCGGATGATATGAAGCGCCGTAGCGGCCGCAATATCCCCATTGCGATTTCGACGGTTTGCCTCGCCGGTCTCGGGAATAGCGATGTCGAGAGATGGAGTCATCTATATGCGGAGGAGCGCAAGCATCGTTTTGCCGTTCCGCCGACGCCGCAGGATGTTCTGAATGAAAATCTCTGGGGGTCGGTCGAGCAATGCGTTGAGCGCATTCGCGCCTGGCAAAAGGCCGGCGTGACCCACTTGATTATTCAGCCAATTCCGCCGCTCGAAGGCATGCGTTTCTTCGCGAAGGAAATCATGCCGGCACTGAAGAAGTGAGGAGCATCGCACCGCATAGTGCAGGTAACCCGTGCGATGAAGTTTCAGCCTCACATTGTTGGCCTGGGCGGAACGTTGCGGGCTGGTTCTGCCTCGGAAATGGCAATGCGCGCAGCCTTGACTGCCGCAGCGAATGCTGGAGCGCGAACGACGGCCTTCACCGGAATGGACCTGTCGTTTCCGCTCTACATGGCGGGTGGAACGGAGCGAATTGAGAAAGTCCTGCGTTTTCTTATGTCCTTGCGCCGTTGCGACGGCGTGATCATTGCATCGCCGTCCTATCACGGCACGATTTCGGGGCTGCTCAAGAACGCGCTCGATTACATCGAGGATTTGCGAAGCGATCAACGGCCCTATCTCGATGGTTTGCCGATCGGGTGCGCCGTCTGCGCCGCAGGTTCGCAGGCGGCCGGTCAGACGCTATCGACATTACGCACGATCGCGCACTCGCTCCGTGCATGGCCGACGCCCTTCGTCGTGACGCTGGATACTTCGGACACGATCTTCGACGAGGAGGGAACCTGCCTGCGTCCGCAATATGCGCGGCAGCTCTCGGAACTGGGCGAGCAAGTCGTAAAATTCGCTGGCATCTACGCCCGGCAGATAGGCTGACGCGAATCTGCTTAGCCGGTCGATTGCCCGTTCAGCCCGATTTCCGAGGCGATTTCTGCCGCCGTTTGTTGCAGCAGGGGCAGGTGGCCAAGCGCCGTGTCCAAAGACATGCGGAAGCTCGGCGCGTGGATGGAGAGGGTTGCGGCAACGCTTTTATCCCGGCGCCTGATCGGAATCGCTACGCCGATTAATCCCAGATTGTATTCTTCCCGGTTGGTCGAAAAGCCCGCGCTGCGGATTGCGTCGATTTCCTCCCTCAACGCCCCAGCATTGGTAATCGTATTGTTCGTGAATTTCTGAAAACGAAGATTGGGAAGAATCTTTTCGAATAACGCCGGATCCATGCTTGCGAGAAACATCTTGCCCGACGCGGTGCAGTGCAGCGGCACGCGAGAGCCGGAACGCAATTGCATCCGTAGCGGCCAATCGCACTCGACACGCTCGAGATACAACACTTCGTAGTCCTGCAGGATGCCGAGATTGCAGGATTCCTGAATCTGATCGACAAGCTTGCGCATGATCCCGCGGATAGCAGGCTGCTTCGCGCGTGCGATGAGCGAGTCGATGGCTAGCTGAAGCCATGTTGCGCCGATTGTGAAGCCTTTGCCGCCGAGATCGCGCCCCACCATTCCGACTTCTTCAAGCTGGGTGAGAAGACGGTGGACCGTGGGCTTCGGCATTCCCACCTGCTGGGCGAGCTCCGCAAGCTGTTGCGGATCGTCCGCCGTCGCGATCGCCTGCATCAACCGCGTTGCCTTCTGGATGGCGGTTGTTTTTGCGTCGTCGCGAAAATCGTCGTTATTTGCGAGCATTCGCGTCTCCACGATCAGCGGGCGATCAAGATAATATGCCTAGGATATTGCCACATTCGTCAATTCCGGCCACTCATGGGTGTGCTCAATCGTATGCGCGGTAATGGCTTTTAAATCGACGGCTGGTTGATTCCCATCCAAAATTACATGCGCCTGTTCGTATTTCAAAGCCGGCCGCAGAAGCTGCACGGGCGTTTTCAGGAATCCATTCATTTCCCCGGCGGTGGAAACGCAGCTCAGGCCGACGCAGATTTCCATCCAGCAGCCAAGATCGGTCGCAACGCCATTGCCGAGGACTGCCTTCATTCCCCGATCCGCGATCTGGCGTAGGCCTTTTTCGAGCGTATCGAGCGTTCCGAGTTTCATCAGCTTCAGCTTGATGTAGCTGGCGCATTTTAAACGCGCAGCGCGATCGATATCGTCGAGTGTGTAGATCGACTCATCCAGCATCAGGGGGACGCTCGCGACCTTCGAGATCGCCGCGGCGGAATCCCAGTCGCTGGAAGGGCAGGGTTGCTCTACCAGTTCGATGTCTGCCGGATCGAGCTTCTTCAGAAAATATTCCGCCTGGTCGCGGCGATAACCCTGGTTTCCGTCGACGCGCAGTTTCGCACGCCCGGCAACAATTCTGCGGACTGAATCCACTTGGTGAAGATCCGGTTCAGGATCCCAGCCGATCTTCACCTTGAGAGTCTTAAATCCTTGCGCGAGAAGTGCTTCGACTTCCTTTTCGAGTTTCGCAAGATCGGTACTTTTTCCATTCACTGTACCGAGTAGCTCGAAGCGTCCTGAGCGCTTCAAGGTTTCATGTCCGTTCAGCCAGTCGAGTGCCGTGAGAAAGGCCGATGCGGTGAACGGCGCGTCATGTAAAAAATGATTTGCAGCTGTTCTTAGGTCGCGGGTCGTTTTGCCGCGTTGCAGGATTTCACCCGCGGTGTGCCAACTGCTGTCGAACGTCTCGTCCGTGTAGCCCGGAAGAATTGTTGCTTCGCCCCAGCCGATTTTTCCATCGCGCTGAATCGCGACGAGCAGGACGTCGAACTGTCGTTGTTCGCCGAAGGCGAGGCGATAGGGAACGGTCAGCGGCAGCTGAAGCTTCGCGGCGGCGACCTGAATGGGTGAAGAGTCATGATCGGTGAGGCTCATTAGGGCATTCCATTTTCTTGAATAAATTGTCTCATTTTTTTGTAGACGAGCTTGATTTTTACTGTCAAGTTTATGGCTATCAAAACGCCAAAACGTCTCCACGAGAGGCGCAAAAACAGAAATTAGCTTGATAAATCAGGGAGGTATGCCGTGAATCTGTTCAGGAACGCCCTCAAATTCGCAATTTTAGCGATCGGGTTCGGTTTTTCGCCATTAGCCCATGCCGACGATTTCCCCTCACGTCCCATCACATTCATCGTGCCGTGGGGGCCGGGAGGTGGTGCCGATCAGGTTGCGCGCATGGCTAGCAAGCTGATCGAGCCCGAACTCAAAGTCTCCGTTCCTGTCGTCAATATGCCGGGTGCAACCGGCCAGACCGGGCTTACCAAACTCGTTACGAGTCCTGCCGACGGATACACGATCAGCGTGATGACGGCCGACACTTTCGCGCTGTTCGCAGCTCAGCATCCGCGCTTCAAGCTCGATCAGATCATCCCGCTCGCGGTGATGATTGAGCAGCCGTCCGGACTTTTCACGAATGCGACAGGCCCGCTCCAGACCTGGGACGATGTCGTCAAGGCCGCCCATCAAAAAGAACTGCGCACGGGCATTACGGGATACGGCAGTCCGGACGACATGAGTGTCGGATATCTGAAAAACCAGGGGCTGAAATTTCAGTCGGTCGGATTCGCCGAGCCTGGGCTTCGATATGCTTCTGTCGTCGGCGGACAAAGCGACGTGCTCTACGAGCAGGCGGGCGACGTCCGCAGCTTTCTGGATGGAAAGCAGATCAAGCCGGTTCTGTTTTTCAGCAAGACTCCGGTCGCTGGTTTCGAGGACGTCCCGTATTCCGGAAAGCTTGGCTACAAGGTTTTCCTTCCGCAGTTTCGCGTCATTATCGTTCGGGCTGGGACGGACCCCGCCATCGTGAAGAAGCTGTCGGATGCGTTGGCCAAGGCTGCGAAGTCAAAGGAATACAACGACTATCTCAAGCTGCAATACGCCAATCCCGACAGCTTCGTCGATGCCGCAGCCAGCAAGAAGTTCATGCAGGACTGGCTGGTAGAAGCAAAGAATCTGGCGGCGATGAATGCCGCCGCTTCGGCAAGTGCGAAATAATCGCGGGCATGTGATCCAAAATGTCTGGCGGCAACAACGCTTCCCAGGGACGTGAAGTGAGTAGCCGAATGGGAAGCTCGAAAATGAGCTGGCTAACGGAACTCGGCCCGTATGTTTTCATGATCGGGATTGGCGTAGTGCTTTATCATTACGCCAACCGGATCGTGTACACGCCGATCTCCGGACAAATGGGCCCTGAGCGGTGGCCGAAAATCGTCCTCGGTCTTTTCATCGCAATCTGCGCGTTCGAGGCCATTCGACGCGGCGTAGCGTTGCTTAGAAAAGGAGTATCGCGCGCCGTATCCGATGACGACGGCGGCTTCTCCCAGCACATGGAAGCGCATCCGTTGCTGGTCGTGGCCGCGGCAGCGGTTACCGTTGCTTATCTGCTGCTGTTCGATGTGCTCGGCTTCTTCACAGCGACCATTTTGTATGTCGCATCTGTGATGTGGATCGGTGGAGTGCACAGGCCGCTACTCGTAGCGGTTCTGTCGCTCGCGATGAGTTTCGGTTTCTCATTCTTCTTCTTGAAGCTGATTTACGTCGCTTTGCCGCTTGGGCAGGGGCCTTTCATGCAAGTCTCGCTTCTCGTGATGAAGCTTGTCGGCGTGAACTGAGGAAATAGCGATGGACGGTTTTCATCTTCTTCTGGCCGGTTTCGCCGCCGTATTCAATTTGCAGGATCTGGCCGCGCTGGTGATCGGTCTGTGTGTCGGCATGGCGGTCTCGGTCCTTCCTGGCCTCGGCTTGGTGATGGGCGTCGTTCTGGCGTTGCCCTTCACTTATGCAATGAGCCTTCAGACCTCGATCATTTTGCTCACTGCTATTTACATGTCGGGAACCTATGCGGGCTGTTATACGGCCATCCTCTATAAAATTCCCGGCGAGCCCATGGATGTCCCCTTGCTGTGGGACGGCTGGGCAATGACCAAACGAGGGGACGCTGCGAAGGCCCTTGGGTGGGCACTGGTGGCAGCCCTTACCGGCGGGTTGGTTTCGTCGGCAGTCATGGTCAGCCTGACCGCGCCACTCAGCCGTTTCGCGCTGAGTTTCGGGGCGCCGGAATATTTCGCAGCGATCTTTTTCGGTCTGACGACCGTCGTTGCGCTCGCGGGACGCTCGCTGCCGAACGCGCTCATCAGCATGTGCATCGGACTTTTTGTCTCGACCGTGGGAATCGACAGCACCTATGGCGCGGAACGGTTCACGTTCGGTTCTGATGTGCTGATTAACGGCATTCCGTTCGTGATGGTGCTGGTCGGAATGTATGGCTTCGGCGAAATCCTCGACAAGATCGGCCAGGGTGGAAAGGGCGTCAGCATCAAGGTCGAGTCCGGAAGCGCATCCACCCGGCTTCCCTCGTGGAAAGAACTGTGGGAGCTCAGATCGACTTTCCTTCGCAGCACGACAACCGGAACACTGCTGGGGCTTATTCCCGGCGCGGGTGCGACGATCTCGTCCTTCGTTTCGTATGGAATGGAGCGGCAGTACGGCAAACGCGGCAAGCAGATCGGTACCGGAATTCCTGAAGGAATCGTGGCCCCGCAGATTGCCGCTACCGCATCGGTCGCGGGTCACATGGTTCCATTGCTGACGCTGGGCTTGCCGGGAAGCGGCGCCACGGCGGTCATTCTCGCAGCCTTCCTGCTGCACGGCGTCCAGCCCGGTCCTTTCATGTTGAAGGATCCGAATTCCGCGCTGACGGTGTACACCATTCTGGCTTCTATGTTCGTTTCCGTCATCGGCATGTGCCTGCTCGGATTCCTTTGGATCCGGATGATTATTCGCGTGCTGGTAATTCCGCAGGGAATTTTGATCGCGGCTATCGCGATGTTCGCGCTCATCGGCGCGTTCGCGGATCGCAACAGCATGTCCGATCTCTGGATTGTCGTGATCTTTGGCATCATCGCCTGGATGATGGAACGCGTAAAGCTTCCCGTCGCGCCGATGGTGCTGGGCGCGATCCTGGGGCCGATGGCCGAAGATTCGTTCACGCGAAGCATGATCACCTATCACGACGATTGGACGATGTTCTTCCACTCGCCGATTAGCGCGACGCTCATGGGATTGTCGGTTATGTCGCTTCTCTTCCCGGTCCTGAAAAAATTTCGCCAATCCGCTCGTAAATCCCCAGCGGTGGATGGAACGGCATCCACGCTGGCGAACTAGAAGGTTATGTCAAAGAGGGCAGCCATGCGAATTATCGACACAGACGTTCACGAGAGCTTCTCCGGCGTGAAGGATCTCGTGCCGTACCTCCCCGAACCGTACAAAAGCTGGATCGCAGGCGGTGCCTGGCGCGGCTTCAGCCAGCCATTCGCATACACCTCGCCTGGAAATGGCAACCGCGCCGACGTGCGCAATCCCGACGGGTCAGCCTCCGTATCCGATTACAAGACGATGCGGGATCAGCTTATCGAGCCGTATAACCTCAGTTACGCGGTACTTACGGGATATTTCTACCCAACGGCGCTGAAGATGCAGTATGGCCTCGCGACCGCGCTCGCGGCTGCCTATAACGACTACGTTATCGAAAACTGGATTTCGAAGGACAAGCGTTTCCTCGGCAGCATTCAGATCAATGCGCGCGATCCGGAGGCCGCGGCCCGCGAGATCGACCGCATGGCCGCGCATCCGCAGATGCGCCAGGTGATGCTGCCCGTTGTCGATGATATCGCCTACGGTCATCCGATGTACCGGCCGATCTTCGCGGCGGCGGAACGCAATCGTCTGATGGTGGCGTTCCATCACACCACCTTTGCGCAGGGGCCGTATGGTATGGGCCTCCATTATATGGAGCGGCATTGCCTCATTCCGCTTGCGCTGATGCCGCAGGTGATCAGCCTTGTGGTGAACGGCGTGTTCGATGCTTATCCCAATCTTCGCTTCATGATCCTCGAAGGCGGTTTCAGCTGGCTGCCGCATGTCATGTGGCGGATGGATCGCGAATACCGGCAGGGCCGCGTCGAAGTGCCGTGGGTGAAGAAGCTGCCGAGCGAACATTGCCGCGAGCGCCTGCGGCTCTCGACGCAGCCGACCGAAGATATTTCGTCCGAAAACTGGATGAAGCTCATCGATCTCATGGGCACGGACGACATCCTCGTGTTCTCGACGGATTATCCGCATTTCGATTTCGACGATCCGAATGCCGCGATCCCGAAATCGCTGCCGCAGGGCACGCGCGAAAAAATTCTCTGGAAGAACGCGGCCGCCTTCTACGATCTCGATCCCACGCTCGCCACGGTGCCGAGCCAGGCCGCCGAGTAAGTCATGGCGAAATACGTTGTCTGCAAGCTCAGCGAGCTTGAGGTAGGGAAAATCACGCCCGCGAAAGTAGGCCGTTCTCCGATCGTGCTGGCCAAGCTGCCTTCGGGTGAAATTCGCGCAGTGGGCGGAAGATGTCCGCATCAGGGCGCGCATTTTGAGTATGGCTGCATCTCGGGCAAGACCGAAAGCGATAAGCTGAACGAGCTTCGCTATTGCGGGGTCGGCGAGACGCTGCGCTGCCCTTGGCACGGCTTCGAATTTTCGCTCATCGACGGACTGCCGGCGGTGCACGATACGACGCAGTTGTCGATGCGGCTTCGTTTTTACGACGTCGAGGTCGACGGCAACGACGTGGTGGTCACCGCATGATCGCCGTCGGCATCTCGGATCGCAGCGGGCAGCGCCGCTCCTTTTCCGCCGCGCGCGGGCAGCGGCTGCTGCAAGCAGGTCTCGCGGCGGGCATCGGCCTTCCGCATGAATGCGCGACGGGGACTTGCGGGAATTGCAAGGCGACGGTTGTGAGCGGTGAGGTCGTCAAGCTCTGGCCGGGTGCGCCGGGCGCGAAGGTCTGCCGCAATCAAAACGAGACTTTGCTGTGCCAGTCCACCGCAGAGGAAGCGGTCGAGCTTTCGCTCAAAGGGGATTTCACGCAGCCTTGCGCCCCGGCTTGCCGGCTGATCGAAGGTGAAATCCACGCCGTTCGCTCGCTGACACCGGAAATTTCCGAGTTTTCCGTGAAATTGTGCGAGCCCATCGCCTACAAGCCGGGCCAGTTCATTCTGCTCTCGGGATTGGATATCGAAGGACCGCGCGCCTATTCGATGACGCGCCACGGTCCCGGCAGCACCGAATTGAACCTCCTTGTCCGCAGGGACGCGAAAGGATCTTTCAGCAAGGCGTTGTTCGCCGATCTTTCGAGGGTACACCCGGTTTCGGTGTTCGGTCCGCTCGGCCGCGCGGTGTTCTCCTGTGATGAAGCGCGTCCGTTCTTTGCGATTGCCGGCGGCTCGGGGATCGCGGGCATGCTTTCGATTCTTCATCACGCGAAGGAAAATTCGCATTTTTCAAAGCATCCCTCGCATCTCGTTTTCGGTCTGCGCGATTCCGAAAGCGCGTACCTTTTGGATGAGCTCGCTGCCGGGGCTGAGGAGGCCAGCGGTGGCTTGGAAATTACGGTCGCCTTTTCCGATGCGTCGTGCCCGCCGGAATTGGCCGCCCGTTATCCCGCGTTGAAATTCTTGACCGGCTTCGCGCATGACGTTGCGCGCGAAATACTTGCGGTGCGGACGGATAAGACGAATCCGATTTTCTTCGTGGCTGGTCCGCCTGTGATGGTCAATGCGACGATGCGCATGCTGATTGCCGGCTGCAAGGTGAGTCCGGCGGAGATTCGTTATGACCGTTTCGGCTGATGCCTGGCAATCGCTCGGCAGCGTCGACGATCTCGGCGTCGGCGATAAAAGGGAAATCACCCTCCCGGGCGGAAAGCTCGTTCTGCTGGTCCGCACCGAAAGCGGGTTGCATGCCTGCTGTGCCGATTGCCCGCACCAGGACACACCGCTCGCCGAAGGAATGCTGGAGGGCGACATTCTCACTTGCCCGCTTCATTTTTGGCAGTGGGACATCAAAACCGGAGAGAAGGTGGGAGTTGCCGAGTTGCCGCTCGAGACC
>Ga0153956_1003058_pt1 | contig 11324 bp, 9 predicted proteins | sample TSFL040MetaG_FD_104704 | JGI IMG/M metagenome (GOLD analysis project Ga0153956, IMG submission 104704) | Attine ant fungus gardens microbial communities from Florida, USA - TSFL040 MetaG | ecosystem: Host-associated > Fungi > Mycelium > Unclassified | place: USA: Florida, Wekiwa Springs...
ATCCCCACCTGGATCAAGGTGGCCGTGGCGCTGGCGCTCGGCCTGGGTACCATGATCGGCTGGAAGCGCGTGGTGGTGACCGTCGGCGAAAAGATCGGCAAGGCGGAACTGACCTACGCCCAGGGCGCCTGTGCGCAGATCGTCGCCTGGGGCACCATCGAGACCGCCGACATGCTGGGCCTGCCGGTCAGCACCACCCACATCCTGTCCTCCGGCGTGGCCGGCACCATGGTGGCCAACGGCACCGGTATCCGCCGGGAAACCGTGCGCAACATCGTGCTGGCGTGGATGCTGACCCTGCCTGCCTGCGTGATGCTGGGCGCGGCGCTGTTCGGCGCCGGCTTCCTGATCGTGTTCCGGGTATTCGGCATCCACTGACCGCAACGACCCGTCATCAGCCGGTCATGCACCAGCCCTACGCTCCCGGGGAATCTTCAACCCCGCGGGAGCAGGCCTCGTGTTAACCAGCCTCGGAATCGATCTTCCCACCGCCATCCTGCTGGTCCTGGCGCTGCTCCTGGCCCTGAGCTTCGAGTTCGTCAACGGCTTCCATGACACCGCCAACGCCGTTGCCACCGTCATCTACACCCGCTCGCTCAAACCCAACCAGGCGGTCATCTGGTCCGGCACCTGGAACCTGATCGGTGTGCTGACCTCCAGCGGTGCGGTGGCCTTCGGCATCGTGGCGCTGCTGCCGGTGGAACTGGTGATCAACGTCGGCTCCGGGGCCGGCTTCGCCATGGTGTTCTCGTTGCTGCTGTCGGCCATCATCTGGAACCTCGGCACCTGGTACCTGGGCCTGCCGGCCTCCAGTTCCCACACCCTCATCGGCTCCATCGTCGGTGTCGGGCTGATGAACTCGCTGCTGAATGCGGACGAAGCCTTCGGCGAGGGTGTCAACTGGGCCAAGGTCCAGGACACCGTGAAGGCCCTGGTGGTCTCGCCCATCATGGGTTTCGTGCTGGCCGCGGTGCTGCTGTTGATCGCCCGCGTGGTGCTGGCCAGGCGCCGGGAACTGTTCAAGGCGCCCGAGGGTGACTCGCCGCCGCCGCTGTGGGTGCGCGCGCTGCTGGTCCTCACCTGCACCGGCGTGTCCTTCGCGCACGGTTCCAACGACGGCCAGAAAGGCATGGGCCTGATGGTGCTGATCCTGGTGGGCATCGTGCCGGCGCAATACGCGCTGAACACGGCCACCAGCCCCGAGTCACTGGCCCGCATCAGCAGCGGCGCCACCCGGCTCGAACAGCAGCTGCACCGGCTCGCGCCGGCCGGCACCGTCCTGCCCTCGAACGCGGACGCGCATCACGTGCTCACCGCCTTCCTGCGCAACAACCAACTGATGCCGCAGGTGCTGCCAGCGCTCGAAACCGCCAATATCAACGTGTCGCGGCAACTGGGTGGCGTCTCCGACCTCGGCAAGCTGTCGGGCGCGCAACGCACCGCCCTGCGCCTGGACGTCTACCTGGTGGGTGAAACGCTCGCGCGCCTGGCCAGGAACAAGCAGCTGCCGGCGGGCATCGATGCCACGACGGCGGGTGACTACCAGAAGTCGCTCACCGGACTGACCCGTTTCATCCCGACCTGGATCAAGGTGGCGGTGGCACTGGCACTGGGCCTCGGTACCATGATCGGCTGGAAGCGCATCGTCGTGACCGTGGGCGAGAAGATCGGCAAGGCGCACCTGACCTATGCGCAGGGAGCCGCGGCAGAAATCGTCGCCTGGGGCACCATCGAAACCGCCGACATGCTGGGCCTGCCGGTCAGCACCACCCACATCCTGTCTTCCGGCATCGCCGGCACCATGGTGGCCAGTGGCTCGGGTGTCCAGAAAAGCACCGTGCGCAACATCGTGCTCGCCTGGGTACTGACCCTGCCGGTGTGCGTGCTGTTGGGCGCGGCCCTGTTCGGCGCCGGCCTGCTGATCGTGTTCCGGGTGCTGGGCATCCACTGAACGGCCGCCACGCCTGACAGGCCTCTTTCAAACAGGTTACAAATCAGTCACATGCCAGGCCCGAAGGCGTATATAACCCGATAATTCTTTGAATTACCCGGCTCCGCCCTAAACTTCACTGCTCCAGCGCCGGCCAAGGCGCCTGCGGAGATCGAGAGAAGTGAAGCGCGAGTTCCGGTTCCGTCCCTTCCACGCCCTGGCCGTATCGGGCCTGGCGCTGGCCCCCGTTTCCGCCGCCCTGGCACAGTCGGCGCCCGACGCTGCCGCGACAGACACCGGGCAGCTGCAGGCGGTTGAAATCACCGGCTCGCTGATCCGCAGCACCGACCGCAATGAGTTCAACCAGGTGCAGGTGCTGACCGCCGAGGACCTTGCCAGGAGCGGCGCCGTGACGGTCTCCGAACTGCTGCGCGACCTGTCAGTGAACTCCGCCAGCAGCTGGGCGGACAACTTCGCCTACGGCGCCTGGGGCGGCGCCGGCATCGCGCTGCGCGGCCTGTCCGAGAAGTACACCCTGGTGCTGGTCGATGGCGTGCGGGTCGCGCCATACGGCTGGCCCTCCAACGGCAGTGACAGCTTTTTCGATCTCAACTCGCTGCCTGCCTCGATGATCGAGCGCATCGAGATCGTGAAGACCGGCGCGGTGTCGCAGTACGGCTCCGATGCCATCGGCGGCGTGATCAACATCATCACCCGGAAGAACTACCAGGGCCTGGAAGCCGACGGCAGCTACGGCTTTGCCACCAGCGGCGGCGAACCCACCCGCAAGCTGTCGCTGCTGGGCGGCGTGGGCGATCTGACGCGGGATCACTACAACCTCACCGCCACGGCGAGCTACTTCCTGCAGGGCGGCTATACCCTGGCGGACCGCGCCAACACCCGCAACCAGACCTATGGTGGTGCCTTCAGCGGCGCTGCCGACTACTGGAGCCCGGGCAGCAATGGCGCGGGGGTCGCCGTCGGCAACTGCCCCGCCGGCACCCGGCTGGCCGATGCCGGCACGCTGCTCAACGGTCCGTCCGGTGGCACCGCCTGCGCGGTCAGCACGGCCAACGGCATGTCGCTGCATCCGCACGAGGAGCGCTTCCAGGGTGGCGCCAATCTCACCGTACGCCTGTCGGATGACATCGACGGCGTGCTGCAGCTGTGGGACAGCCGCAATATCACCAGCGGCTACCAGACCAACTCCTCCAACCAGGGTTATGCGGGTTTCACGGCCATCGTGCCCGCCACCAACCTGTACAACCCCTACCAGCAGCCGACGCAGCTGACCTATACCTTCCTGGGCCAGCCCCTGGGCCTGACGGTCCGCTCCAATTACTACCGCGCGCTCACCGGCCTCGAGGGCAGCTTCGACCTCCCGGGCGCGGGTGAATGGGAGTGGAAGGCCAACCTCAGCCATTCGCAGAGCACGGTCGACAACTACGCCAGCGGCCTGATGAGCCTGGCGGGGCTGACCGCTATCCTGGACGACTCGCTGTTCGACTTCGCCGACCCGGGCCAGACCCCCGATGGCCTGGCCGGCCTGTACGCCAACGACAGCAACCAGGCCATATCCAAGCTCGACACCCTGGACCTGTCCGCCTCCACCACCAACCTGCTGCAGCTGCCCGCGGGCCCGGTTGGCGCCGGCGTCGGCGCGCAATTCCTGCGTGAAAGCCAGGTCGCCACCAACTACCCGCTGCAGCAGGCCGGCCTGGTCAAGCCGGTGTACCTGCAGGCCATCGACGGCCGGCGCAATGTCGCGGCGCTGTACTACCAGTTCAACATCCCGCTGCTGTCCACGCTGACCTTCAGCCAGTCCAGCCGCTACGACCACTACAGCGACTTCGGCTCCGCGTTCTCGCCCCGCTTCGCGTTGTCCTACAAGCCGGTGAAGGGTCTCAACGCCTACTTCTCCTACAGCCGCGGCTTCCGTGCCCCGACCCTGGCGGAAACCTCGCAGGCCCAGTCCACCGGCGTGCAGTCGGCCACTGATCCGTACTCCGCCACGCCCGACAAGACACTGGGCGTTGCGGTGGTGCTGGGCGGCAATGCCGGCCTCAAGGCCGAACACACCCAGAACTACAACACCGGCATCGAGTGGGAGCCGTCCCGCGACACGGCCCTGGGCGTGGACCTGTACCGCATCCAGATCCGCGACGTCATCGGCACCCCCAACATCCAGGACCTGATCGACACCAACGACCCGGCCATCGTGGTGCGTGACGCTGCGGGCCAGATCGTCTACGTCAACATGACGAATGAGAACCTGAACTCGCTGGTGACCGACGGCCTGGAGCTCACCGCGCGCCAGGCGCTGCACACCGCGGCCGGCACGTTCACCCTCAGCAGCGACTGGACCTACGTCCGGCACTTCACCCAGACCAGCTACGGGGTCTCGGTGGACTTCGCCGGCAATGACCTGGCGATGGACACGCCGTACGGCGCGAGCTTCCCGCGCTGGAAGGGCAACTCCACGCTGGACTGGAACTGGCATGACGTCGATGCCGCACTCAGCTACCAGTACACCGGCCCCTACGTCGAGGCGATGATCGGCGGTACGCACATCCCCTCGTTCGGACAGTTCAACCTCGATCTCCAATACAGCGGGTTCCGCAACCTCACCATCTACGGCAAGGTCAAGAACATCCTGGACCGCTTCCCGCCGTATGATCCGATGTTCCTGAACTTCCCGCTGCAGCCGCCGTATGACCCATCCCTGTACACCGATGAAGGGCGCTACGTCGAAGTCGGACTCAAGTACAGGTTCCTCTGACATGCGTGCCGCGCGCCGCGGCTGGCCGGCGGCGCTGCTGCTGGCCGGCTGCGCCCTGCAGGGTGCATGGGCGTCGAGCCCGCCCCGGGTCCTGGTGGTCGCCCAGGACCTGGACGACATCGTCAGCCTCGATCCGGCCGAGGGCTTCGAACTGTCGAGCATGCAGGCCTTCACCAGCCTGTACCAGCGCCTGGTGCAGCCCGACCCGGAGCAGCCGGCGCGGTTGCTGCCGGTGCTCGCCAGCAGCTGGCAGGCGGGTCCTGGTTCACTGGTATTTCAGCTGCGGCCCGGTGCGAGCTTCGCCAGCGGCAACCCGGTGACGGCCGATGACGTCATCTACTCCCTCAGCCGCGCGGTCAGGCTCAACCGTTCCCCCGCGTTCATACTCAACGAACTGGGCTGGAACGCGGGCACGGTGGACCAGCATCTCATCCGGCTCGATGAGCATCGGGTACGCGTCACCTGGTCCACCCCGGTGGGCCCGACCTTCGCACTGAACGTCCTCAGCGCCACGGTCGCCTCCATCGTCGACCGGCGCGAGGTCGAGGCCCATGCCCGGGGTGCAGACGCCGGCAACCGCTGGCTGCACGACCACTCGGCCGGCAGCGGGCCGTTCCGCATCCGTCGCTACATCCCGCATGAGGCCTTGGTGCTCGACGCCAACCCCGGCTCGCCCGGCGATGCGCCGCGCCTCCAGACCATCGTCATCCGCAGCGTGCCCGACGCGGCCACGCGTGAGCTGCTGGTGCGGGTCGGTGATGCCGACATCGCCCGTGACCTGGGACCGGACCAGCTGGCCGCGCTGCGCGGCCGCCCCGGCCTGGTGTTCCGCCAGTTTCCCTCCGCGGCCATCCACTACCTGCTGTTCAACACCGCGAGCCGGGACCAACCGGCGCTCGCCAACCCGGCGCTGTGGCAGGCCGCGCGCTGGCTGATCGACTACCAGGGCCTTGCGCACCAGCTGCTGCAGGACCAGTACCTGGTACATCAGGGCTTCCTGGCCGCGGGCTTTCCCGGCGCCCTGGACGACACGCCGTACCACCTCGATATCCCGCGCGCGCGCGCCATCCTGCACGCCGCCGGTCTCGACCACGGCCTGACCCTGACGCTCGACGTCTTCAACCAGGCGCCGTTCCTGGAAATCGCCCAGAGCCTGCAGTCAACCTTCGGCGCCGCCGGCATCCACCTGGTATTGCACCCCGCCCTCACCGGCGAGGTCTACAGCCGGGTGCGCAGCCATGCCGAGCAGGCCGTGTGGCTGTACTGGATACCGGACTACTCCGATGCGCATTCCACCGCCAGCGCCTTCGCGCTCAACCGGGAGGACGGCAGCACCTCCATCGCCGGGCGCGCCGGCTGGCACATTCCGGCCCTGAGCGCACAGACACTCGCGGCGGTGCGCGAGGCGGACCCCGGGCGGCGCCTGGCGGACTACCGCCGGATACAGGCCGAAGTCCAGCGCAGTTCGCCCTATGTCATCGCATTGCAGGAGCGCCGCGAACTGGTGCTGCGCTCGAACGTCCGCGGCTACCGCCAGGGACTGAACGCCGACATGGTGTACTACGACCAGGTGAGCAAGTGAGCGCGGCTTCGCGCCATGGCCCCTGGCGCGTGAGCATCGCGCTGCTGCGCCCGCTGGCCACCATGGCGGTGACACTGGCGGCGCTGCTGTGCGTCACCTTCGCCCTGTCCTCGCTGAGCCCGGTGGACCCGGCGCTGAAGCGCGTGGGTGATCACGCCAGCCGGGCGGCCTATGACCAGGCCCGTCACGACCTGGGCCTTGACCTGCCCTGGCCACGCCGCCTGGAACGCTATGCCATCGGGGTGGCGCACGGTGACCTGGGCACCTCGCTGTCCACCGGCCAGCCCGTGGCCCGGGATCTGCGACGCGTGTTTCCCGCCACGGTGGAACTGGCCACGCTGGCCATGCTGCTCGCGACGTTCACGGGCCTGGTGCTGGCGGTGGCCAGCGCCGCGCGTCCGGGCGGGGTACTGGACTCGCTGGTGAGACTGCTGTCGCTGGCCGGAAACTCCCTGCCGGTGTTCTGGCTGGGCCTGTTGGGGCTGTACCTGTTCTATGCCCGGTTGCAATGGTTGGGCGGTCCCGGACGGCTGTCCGACGCCTATGAGTACACCATCGACATGCCCACCGGCCTGGTGCTCGTGGATGCCTGGCGCAGCGGCCTGCCGGGCGCGTTTGGCAGCGCCGCCAGCCACATGGTGCTGCCGGTGCTGCTGCTCGCCGGCTACGCGGTGGGCAACGTCGCGCGCCTGACGCGCGCCGCGCTGCTGGCGGAAAGCCGCAAGGAATACGTGCTGCTGGCACGCGCCACCGGGGCCGGCGAGGCACGGGTGCTGCTGTATCACATGCTGCCGAACACCGTCGGCGTGGTGCTCACGGTGCTGGCGCTGACCTACGCCAACCTGTTGCAGGGCGCGGTGCTGGTGGAGACGGTCTTCGCCCGCCCGGGCGTCGGCCGCTATCTCACCACCGCGCTGTTCGCGGCCGACACGCCTGCCATCCTGGGCAGCACGCTGCTCATCGGCGCCTGCTTCGTGGTCATCAACGGCATCACCGACGCGCTGGTGCACCTGCTGGACCCGCGCGGCGCATGAACACCGCCGCGCCACTCCCCGTGCCCATGCTGCGCCAGGTGCGGCACCGCCTGCGCACCCTGCCGCCGTCGCTCGTCGCGGGCGCGACGCTTGTGACCCTGATCGTGCTGGCGGCGCTGCTGGCGCCCTGGCTCGCGCCACACGACCCGCTGGCACAGGACCTGGGCGCGCGCCTGTTGCCGCCATCGCTGGCGCATCCCTGCGGTACCGACGGCCTGGGCCGCGACCTGCTGTCGCGCCTGCTGTACGGCGCGCGCGCCACGCTGGGCCTGGTGGCACTGGTCGCTGTGCTGATGGTGCCACTGGGGCTGGCCGTGGGCATCACCGCCGGTTACTGCGGCGGGCTCACCGACCGCGTGTTCAGCGGGCTCACCAACCTCGTGATGGCCTTCCCGCCCCTGGTGCTGGCACTGGCCTTCGTCGGCGCGCTGGGCCCGGGCCTCACCAACTCGGCGCTGGCCCTGGTGCTGACCGGCTGGCCCGCGTATGCGCGCCTGGCGCGCGCCGAGACCCGCGCCTTGCGCCACAGCGCCTACATCGCCGCCGCGCGCATGCAGGGCATCGCCGGCGCGCGGCTGCTGTGGGGCCACATCCTGCCGGCCTGCGTGCCCACCATGCAGATCCGCCTGGCGCTCGACCTCGCCTCGGTCATCCTGGCCGCCGCGGCCTTCGGCTTCCTGGGCCTGGGGGTGCGTCCGCCGACCCCCGAGTGGGGCATGATGATCGCCGATGGCAGCAAGGTGATCTTCGACCAGTGGTGGGTGGCGGCTTTCCCCGGGAGCGCCATCCTGCTGTCGAGCCTGGCATTCAACCTGGCGGCCGAAGGCCTGCGTGACCACGGGGACCCGCGCCATGACTGACGCCACCCTGCCCGCACCGCGGGCGCCCCTGCTGTCAGTCGCGGACCTGCGAATCCACGCCATGAGCCATGGGCGGCCGATTCCCCTGGTGCACGACGTCAGCTTCGAGGTCGGTGCTGAATGCGTGGCAGTGGTGGGCGAATCCGGCTCCGGCAAATCCCTGACCGCGCGCGCCATGCTGGGCCTGCTGCAGCCGCCGCTGTCGATGACGGCCTCGCGGCTGCGGTTGGCCGATACCGACCTGCTGCGCTGTACGCCCGCCGACTGGGGCCGGCTGCGCGGCGCGCGGCTGTCGCTCATGCTGCAGGATCCGCGGCACTCCCTGAATCCCGTGCTGACCATCGGACGGCAGATGGAACTGGCGCTGGGCGTGCACCGCCGTCTGCCCCGCGGTGAACGGCGCGAACGCATCGCCACCCTGCTGGAAGCCCTGGGCCTCACTCAGCTGCAGCGCGTGCTCAAGGCATACCCGCACCAGATCTCCGGCGGCATGGGGCAGCGCGTGGTGCTCGCCATGACGCTGCTCAACGATCCACAGGTGCTGATCGCCGATGAGCCGACCTCGGCGCTGGACGGCGCCCTGCGCCAGCAGGTGCTGGAACTGATCCTGGAACAGGTCCGCACCCGCCGCATGGGCCTGCTGCTGATCAGCCACGACCTGCAACTGATCGCGCGCCATGCCGCGCGCGTGCTGGTGATGTACCACGGCCGCATCGTCGACCGCTGCACGGCGGACCAGCTGCCGCATGCCAGCCATCCCTACACGCATGCGTTGTGGGCCTGCCGCCCGAGCGGCCGTGGTTACGGCACCCCGCTGCCCGTGCTCGACCCGGGCTGGAACGGGCAAGGCGGGCCTGCATGAACGCGGTCTCGGTCCGCTCATTGACCGTGCCGTTCGCAGACGCCGGCCGGCGTCGCGAGGTGATCCAGGGCCTTGACCTTGAAATCCCGGCCGGTGAAATCCATGGGCTGATGGGCCCGTCGGGCAGCGGCAAATCCACGCTGCTGCGGGTGCTGGCCGGACTCAATACCTCATGGCAGGGCGAGGTCCGGTTGCTGGAAGAGCCCTTGAGCCCGGGACGGGAGCTCGCCCCGGCACTGCGGCGCGCGGTGCAGATGGTGTTCCAGGACCCGTTCGCTTCACTGCATCCACGCCATACGGTCGAGCGCATCCTGATCGAGCCGCTGCTGATCGACGGCCTGGACAGGCCGCAGGCCCAGGCACGCGTCGAGGCGGCGCTGCTGGAGGTCGGGCTGGATGCCCGGCATGCGCGACGCCACCCCCACCAGCTTTCCGGTGGCCAGCGCCAGCGGGTCGCCATCGCGCGCGCCGTGCTGCGCCAGCCGCGGCTGCTGTTGCTGGATGAGCCCACCTCCGCGCTGGACCCGTCGGTGCAGGCTGGCATACTGAACCTGCTGAATCACCTGCAGGCCACCCGCGCCATGACCCTGGTGCTGGTGAGCCATGACACCGATGTGATCGCCTACATGTGCCAGCGCGCCTCGCTGCTGCACGACGGCCGGATCGAACGCACGCTGGATCGCGCGCAACTCAATGACCTGTAGTCCGCTTCAGGAGAGAACCGCATGGCCGCCACCCGGCAATGGACCCTCACGATCATTTCACCCGCCGACGCCCCGCTGCGGATCGAGCGCGACGGCGCCCGGCTGGACCTGAACCAGGTGGGACCCGGCCTTGCGACCCCTGTGGAACTGCTGCTGGCAGCGGTCGGCTCCTGCTTCGCGCTCAGCTGCCACGCGGCTTTCACCACCCGGGGAAAACCACGCACAGGCTTTGAGGTCGTCGTCACCGGCATCAAGGCCGAGCGGCTGCCCAGCCGGCTGGCCCTCATCCGGCAGACCGTGCGTTTCGAACCCAGCCTCGCCACGGAGGATGCCCACGCCATCGCCACCCTGGCGAAGCAGATGTGCACGGTGACCAACACCCTGGCCGCGGTGCCCCCCTGCGAACTGGTGCTGGAGGTTGTGGATTAAGAAGGGCGCACCACCCCGACCACGATGCCCTCGATCATCAGCGGCTCCTGCTTGAGGTCCACGCGGATGGGCTCGAAGTCCTGGTTCTCCGGCATCAGCCATACCACCGAGCCTTCCTGCCGATAGCGCTTCACGGTGACCTCGTTCTCCAGCCGCGCGACCACGATCTGGCGGCTGCGGACTTCCGGCGTGCGATGCACCGCCACGAGGTCCCCATCCAGGATGCCGGCGTCCTTCATGCTCATGCCCACCACCTTGAGCAGGTAGTGCGGCTGGGGGTGGAACAGCGCCGGATCGATCTGGTAGCGGCCCTCGATGTTTTCTTCTGCCAGAATGGGCCGGCCCGCGGCGACGCGGCCGATGAGCGGCAGGCCGATCTGCTCGCGCATGGTGTCCTTGAGCTGGATGCCGCGCGAGGTGCCCGGCACCAGCGCGATCACGCCCTTGCGCGCAAGCGCACGCAGGTGTTCCTCCGCCGCGTTGGCCGAGCGGAACCCCAGCTCACGGGCGATCTCGGCGCGGGTCGGCGGCATGCCGGTCTCGGCGATGAAATGCTGGATCAGGCGCAATATCTGTGTCTGCCGGGGCGTCAGGTCGGACATGTCGGAACCTGCTGTTTTTTTATACAGATACTGTGATTATATCCAGACGGCCTCCGAGCGCAAGCCCTTATGACGTCGCCGTCATCGGCGGCGGCCATAACGGCCTGGTGTGCGCCTGCTACCTGGCCCGCGCCGGCCTGAAGGTCGGCGTCTTCGAGCGCCGGGGGATCGTCGGCGGCGCCGCCGTCACCGAGGAATTCCATCCCGGCTTCCGCAATTCCACGGCGAGCTACACCGTCAGCCTGCTGCACCCCACGGTCATCAGCGACCTGCGCCTGGCCGAGCACGGATTGCGGGTGATCGAACGGCCGATGCAGAATTTTCTGCCCCTGGGCCCGCCCCGCGGCCCCGCACCCGCGGGCCAGGCCACAGCTCCGCGCCACCTGTGCGCGGGCCCGCACTTCAACGACACGCTGGCCGCCGTCGCGGCCCACTCCGTACGCGATGCCGGACGGCTGCCGGCCTTCTTCGCCATGATCGAACGGGTGGTGGCCTTCCTGCGCGGGCTGCTGCTGCGGACCCCGCCGGCAGACCTGAACAAG
>Ga0153956_1003059_pt1 | contig 11322 bp, 12 predicted proteins | sample TSFL040MetaG_FD_104704 | JGI IMG/M metagenome (GOLD analysis project Ga0153956, IMG submission 104704) | Attine ant fungus gardens microbial communities from Florida, USA - TSFL040 MetaG | ecosystem: Host-associated > Fungi > Mycelium > Unclassified | place: USA: Florida, Wekiwa Springs...
ACAGGTGGTGAGCGGCGCCAATATCGGCAATATCTACCGCGCGGTTCTCGCCGCCGGCGGCGGCGCCTTCCATGTGCTGCTCACCCTGCTCTTCATGCTGATCGCGCTGTTCTTCGTCTATCGCGACGGCACGGGCTTCGTGCGCCAGGTCGACCTTCTCGGCGAACGCATCCTGCCGAACCGCTGGGAGCGCATATCGCGCGTCGTGCCGGCCACGATCAGCTCGACGGTCATGGGCATGACGGTGATCGCCATCGGCGAAGGCATCGTGCTCGGCGTCGCCTACTGGATCGCGGGCGTGCCCTCGGCGGTGACGCTCGGCGTGCTGACCGGCCTGATGGCGCTCATTCCGGGCGGAGCGCCGCTCTCCTTCACCCTCGTCTCGATCTACCTGATCGCCAGCGGCTCGCATGTCGCCGGCATTGCGCTTTTCGCCTGGGGCACGGTGGAACTCTTCATCGTCGACAAGACGCTGCGGCCGAAGCTCGTCGGCGGCCCGATCAAGCTGCCCTTCCTGCCGACCTTCTTCGGCCTGGTGGGCGGCGTGAAGACGATGGGCTTTCTCGGCCTGTTCATCGGCCCGGTGCTGATGGCCATCATCGTGGCGATCTGGCGGGAATGGATCCGCGAGGCGGAGCTGGCCGAAGAGCTGGAGCGCCGCGAGCCGGAACTCGCCCTGCGTATCGGGCGCGACGCCGAAGGCTGATCGGCAGGCGGCGACCTTAGAGCGTCTTTTCCATGAAGATGCTCAAGGGATCTGGACGATAGTCGCCGAACGGCGGAGCCTCGACATAGCCAAAAGTCCGGTAGAGACCAATCGCCTCGGGCTGGTAGATACCGGTCTCAAGCCGCAGCGCCGTCAGCCGCTTCTTAACCGCGGCCTCTTCCATCCTGTCCATCAGCCGGCGCGCGACCTTCTGGCCGCGGGCCTGTGGATCGACGAACATGCGTTTGATTTCCGCCGTGCCGTCCCCGGCTTCCACGAGAGCGCCGCAACCGACGATTTCCCCGTCCAGCCGTGCCACCCAGAAGGTGACGCTTTCGCCCTCCAGCGAGCCGAGATCAAGCATATGATTGCTCTCCACCGGATAGAGCGAGGCCGCATACGCATCCGACATTTCGAGCAGACGGATCACACCGTCCTGACGCGGCGCTTCAACTTGAATGGTGACCGGCACGGACATTTTCCTGAAAACGAACAAAAATCCATCGACGAACGTCGAGGATTTCATGCCGCTTCAGGCAAATCAAGAGAGGAGCGCCTGACTAGGCTGCAGCCGGCGCGGAGAGTGCCGCAAACCCTCGTGCGGCCTGGCGATCTTCCGCCATATGCAACCGCTCGACCATGTTGAGCAATTCGCCGGTCGCATCGATCGCGCCTCGCGCCCGTCCGAAGTTCTTCAAGAGCCGCAGCGATACAGAATGTCCCTTACGGCCCGTCGCCGCTCGCGCGGCATTGCGCCAGAGCAGCGTCGCCTCGACGAAGAGGACCGACACGTCCCGCTTCAACCCGGCCGATTCGTAAAGCGCGCGGACGGCGTGCATCCGCCCGGTGGCGAGGATCGAGCGCACGCGGCGCTCGTCGCATCCGGAGAGATTGACGATGGCGGCGGCGAAGAAATCGATCTTGCCGGAGCATAGCGCATGCATCAGGAAGGCCGGCGTCAGGCGTCGTTCGGTCCGCAGATGTTCGACGAGGCCCGGAATATCGTCGTGGGCGACGGTGCCGGCGATGGTGACGGCGGCCGACTCGTTGGCTTCGCGGGTGATGCGCTCCAGACGGTCGGCGCCGATCGTCGCCTGCGCCAGCGGAAAATGCGCCAGCGCATCGCTCACCTGCTGCACCAGAACATGGCGGGCCTCGGCGGGCAGGCTTTCCCGTTCGGTGAGCAGATTGCGCACCTCGGGAAAATGCCCGAGGCGTTCGGCAATGCGCTTCAGCGACGGCGGGGAGATGGAGGCACCCCGGTTTTCGAGCAGGCAGAGAATGCCTTCGATCTCGCCGATTTCGGCAAGAGCGGCGGAAACCATGCGCGACACCTCGCCGCGCGAGGCAATCAGGATGCGGGTGAGATCGCTGCCGTGGACGGCAAGGTCGACCAGATCGGTGTCGTTAAGCACCGGCGAGGCGATCACCACCTGCCCGGCGATTTCGGGCTGATCCTGAGCCAGCGAAAGAATAATGTTGCGGGGAGCGGACTGTCCATGCGCCAGCGCTTCGGCAAGCGCCAGGCGAACCTTGGGCGAAGGGTCGTCCAGCAGATGGGTCATGGCCATGACCGCGGCCTCCCGCTCGGTGGCGGGCATGGTCGACTGCAGATAGGCCCTGCCGAGAGCGCTGGCCGCACGCGCCCGGTCTCCGGCCTTGGCGGTTTCCGCCCAGCGAAGAAATGCCTCAACGATCACGTCTATGTCCCAATCCCCAGCAGGACAACGCGCCCCGCTAACCTATAGGGATTAGACTACGGTGAAATGGTTTATGATTGGTTCACCATGTTCATTAACCGCGCCAACTCACGCAGACGGCGGCTTCGGGCGGAACATCTCGAAGACTTCGCTGGCCTCGCTGTAGTCCATGTAGCCCATGCGGGCGACGGGTCTGGCGAGCGACATGTCGAGCCTTCCGTTGCGGATGATCGCCTCATCGATGTGGATGCCCACCACTTCGCCGAAGACGACGAAGTTTTCCGCCGGCGCGCCGGAGAGCGTCTTCGGCTCGTGGACCTCCGTCACCCGGCATTCGAGGACGGCGAAGGCCTCGCCGACGTAAGGCGCATCCACCAGCCTGCCCGGCAGTGCCGTCAGGCCGGCGAGCGCGAACTCGTCGGTGCCGTAGGGCACGGCGATGGACGAGGCGTTCATCTGTTCGACGAGGTTGCGGCTCACATAGTTGGCGGTGAAGACGCCGGTCTCCTCGACGTTGCGCAGGCTGTCCTTGCGGCCGCTCGAGGAAAACATCACGAGTTTCGGCCGGTCGGAAATGGCGTTGAAGAAGGAATAGGGCGACAGGTTGATCGAACCGTCCCTGCCCTTGCTGCCGATCCAGCCGATCGGCCGCGGCGCGACGATCGCCTTGAAGGGATCGTGCGCGAGGCCGTGCTTGTTCGTGTCCGTCGGGTAGAACATCGCGGGCTATTCGCCTCCGACCCAGGTCACCGTTTCTACAAGCTCCGGCCGCGGCCGCTCGATCGCCGGGAACGTCGTGGAGCCGATATGGATGAAGCCCGCGACCTTCTCGCCGGGCTGCACACCGAGCAGCGGATAGGCGCGCTCGTCATAGGCATACCATTCCGTCAGCCAGTTCGACACGTAGCCGTGGGCGTTGGCCGACATCAGGAGGTTGAGGCAGAGCGCGCCCGCAGACATCATCTGCTCCCATTCGGGAATCTTGACATGCGGCGCCGCCTTGCTGACCACCGCGACCACCACCGGCGCCCGCGTGAAGCGGCTGCGCTCGACGGCGATCATCTCCTCGGAGAGATCGGGCTTCGCTTCCAGCGCAAGCTTCAGCAGTTCCTGACCGATTCGCGCGCGTTCCTCGCCGCGATAGACGATGAAGCGCCACGGCGCGATCTTGCCGTGATCCGGCACGCGCGAGGCAAGCCGCAAAATCTCTTCGATTTCCGCCCGCTCGGGACCGGGTTCTGACATCTGAAAAGCAGGAATGGAGCGCCGGACCGCCAGATAGTCGATCAGCTTGATATCGGATTTCATCGAATGATTGCCTTCATTTTGATATGCCGGAGAAACGAGAGGTCTTGAATTTGCCATCGCATTGGTCTTGAAGTGGCCTTTGTCAGTCAGGAAGTCAATCGGTCGCAGAGTCATGTCAGGCATTCCGCTCATGAGCCAGCTTCGGCTGGCAATCGCACTCGCCGCATTCGCGGCGACCGGCGCATCGGCGCAGGATGCCTTCAAGGAATTCAAGCAGCTCGACACGACGAGCAAGAAGATGCCGAAGCTCAACGCCTTCCTGGCGCCGGGCAGCGTCGAGAGCGTCGAGCCCCTGCATGACGTGGCGCTCGACGCGAAGCTGACGGCGGACGGCGCGCCGATGCAACAGGGCCTGCATTGGTATGTGTTCAGCCCGATCCCCGGCACCGACGGCAAGCTGCCGCTGGTCGCAAGCTCTGAGGGCGGATCGGCGGCGTTCCAGCTCTCGCCCGGCGACTATTTCGTCAACGTCTCCTTCGGCCGCGCCGGCGTCACCAAGAAGCTGAACGTGCCCGCAGCCGGCGATCCGCAGAAGCAGGTGATGGTGCTCGATGCCGGCGGCATGGTGCTGAACGCCGTTTCCGGCTCCGATGTCCGCATCCCGCCGGAGGAGCTGAGCTTCTCCGTCTATTCCAACGACGTGAAGGAAGACGGCGAGCGCGGCCTCGTCATGGAGGACGTCAAGCCGAACACGCTGCTCGGCCTTTCCGCCGGCACCTATCATATCGTTTCCGAATATGGCGACATCAACGCGGTCATCCGCGCCGATATCCAGGTCGAGGCCGGCAAGGTGACCGAGGCGACGATCCAGCACAAGGCGGCGAAGATCACCTTCAAGCTGGTCGCCGAGGCCGGCAGCGAGGCGATCGCCGATACGGCCTGGTCGATCCTCACCTCGGCCGGCGATATCGTCGGCGAAAGCTTGAGCGCCTTCCCGACCATGGTTCTCGCCGAGGGCCAGTATACCGCCGTCGCCCGCAACAAGGACAAGATCTACCAGCGCGATTTCACCGTGCGCGCCGGCAAGAACACCGATGTCGAAGTGCTGATGAAGGCGCAGCAGCCGCAGGAAGCGCCGCAGCCGGAAACGGCGCCCGTCGCCGAACAACTGCCGCCGGAGGCCGCGCCGCAAACGCAGGCCCAGCCGCCCGTTACCGTGCAGCCGACGCCGGAAGAGCAGCAGATCCCCGCAGGCGGCGACGACAGCAGCATGGATTGATGCTGCCGGCGGCCCTGACGGCCCGGCGGAATTGTCAGGTCGGGGTCTTGCGGAACCGCCGCTTCGGCGGGGCCATGCAGAAGACGGCGCTATAGAGCCGCGACAGCAGATCCTTGCGGTCGCCGCCGCTGCTCAAGCTTTCCCAGGGAATGACATTGCCGATGTGAGACGTGATGGTGCTGCCGGACAGCCGGCGGAACTCGCGGATCAGCAGCGAGATGCGCAGCGTCATCGACAGCTTGCTGGCGAGATGGAAGAGCCGGCCGTTCTGCCCCTCGAAATAGATCGGAATGACGCTCGCCTTGGCCGCCTGGATGAGCTTGGCCGGAAAAATCTTCCACGGCAGGTCCTCGGCGCGGCCGAACCCCTTCCTGGCGGTGGCGACGCCGCCGGCCGGAAAGACGATGATCGTCACGCCTTCCTTCAGGAGCCGCACGGCTTCGTGGCGCGTCTGCATGTTGATCGCCATCGCCTCCTTGGTTTCCTCGAAGGAAACCGGCAGCGAATAGTCGGTCATTTCCGGCACTTTCAGAAGCTCGTTGTTGATCAGCACCTTGAAGGGGCGTCCGAGCTGTTCGGCAAGCGCCAGCACGGCGATACCGTCGCCGATGCCGAAGGGATGGTTGGCGACGATGACGATCGGCGCGTCCGGCAGGTCGCGCGGCGGCCATTCGCCGCGCACATCCATGCGCACATCGATCAGGTCGAGCATCTTGCCGAAGACGCGCTCGCTCTTGCCGACGATGTCGCTGCGCCAGATATCGTAGAGACGCGCATAGCGGTCCCGGCCGGAAAGGCCCTCGATGGAGCGGATGAACCAGCGCTTGATGCGCGGGTCGCGTTCATTGGCGTAGGTCAGTTCTTTCAATCGAATCCGCGTCGGGGCTGCCGACCGCTCCTCCACCGTCGATGCTCCAAGTCCCCTTTGGCGGCGCGCAGGGCGCCGCCAAATCCGCAACCGCTTTAGGCGGCTTTCGCCTGCCGGGCTTCGTTCTTGCGGCGGATATCCGGCGGCGTCGCCTCCAGCGAGAGCGAGGCGATCGCCTCGTCGAGCGACATCGCGGTCTGCGCCTGCGAGCCGAGACGACGGATATTGACCGAGCGCTCTTCCGCTTCCTTCTTGCCGCAGACGATGATCACCGGAACCTTCGTCACCGAATGCTCACGGATCTTGTAGTTGATCTTCTCGTTGCGGAAGTCGGTTTCGACGGCAAGGCCCGCCTCGCGGAGCGCCTCGGCCACTTCCATGCCGTAGTCGTCGGCCTCGGAGGTGATTGTCGCGACCACCACCTGCTGCGGCGAAACCCACAGCGGCAGATGGCCGGCGAAGTTCTCGATCAGGATGCCGAGGAAGCGTTCCATCGAGCCGCAGATGGCGCGATGGATCATCACCGGCTGCGTCTTTTCCGAATGCTGGTCGATATAGAAGGCGCCGAAGCGTTCCGGCAGGTTGAAGTCGACCTGCGTGGTGCCGCACTGCCATTCGCGGCCGATGGCGTCCTTCAAGGTATACTCGAACTTCGGCCCGTAAAACGCGCCCTCGCCCGGCAGAATGCCGGTCTTGATGTTGTTCGACTGCTGCTGGATCGTATCGAGCACCTGCGTCATCACGCTCTCGGCGCGATCCCAAAGATCGTCCGAGCCGACGCGCTTGTCGGGCCGGGTGGAGAGCTTGATGGTGATCTCGTCGAAGCCGAAATCCTTGTAGACCGACAGGATGAGGTCGTTGATCTTCAGGCATTCGGCGGCCATCTGCTCGTCGGTGCAGAAGATATGCGCGTCGTCCTGCGTGAAGCCGCGCACGCGCATCAGGCCGTGCAGCGCGCCCGAGGGCTCGTAGCGATGGACGGTGCCGAATTCCGCAAGGCGGATCGGCAGTTCGCGGTAAGACTTCAAGCCGTGCTTGAAGATCTGAACGTGGCCGGGGCAATTCATCGGCTTCAGCGCGAAGACGCGGTCGTCATCCGTCTCGTCGCCGGCGACGGTCACCTTGAACATGTTGTCGCGGTACCAGCCCCAGTGGCCGGAGGTTTCCCAGAGCGACTTGTCGAGCACCTGCGGCGCGTTGACTTCCTGGTAGTCGGCGGCGAGCCGGCGGCGCATATAGGCCACCAGCGTCTGGAACATCCGCCAGCCCTTGCCGTGCCAGAACACCACGCCGGGGCCTTCCTCCTGGAAATGGAAGAGGTCCATTTCGCGGCCGAGGCGGCGATGGTCGCGCTTTTCGGCTTCGGCGAGGATATGCAGATAGTTGTCGAGGTCCGCCTGTTCGGCGAAGGCTGTGCCGTAGATGCGGGTCAGCATCGGATTGTTGCTGTCGCCGCGCCAGTAGGCGCCGGCCACCTTCATCAGCTTGAAGGCGGTGCCGATCTGGCCGGTGGAGGCCATGTGCGGGCCGCGGCAGAGGTCGAACCAGTCGCCCTGATAGTAGATTTTCAGGTCCTGGCCTTCGGGGATCGCGTCGACCAGCTCGACCTTGTAGCTCTCGCCCTTGGCGGCAAAGACCTCTTTCGCCTTCTCGCGCGACCAGACCTGCTTGGTGAACGGGCTGTTGCGCTGGATGATCTCGCGCATCTTCTTCTCGATGACCGGCAGGTCATCGGGCGTGAAGGGCTCGTTCTTGGCGAAGTCGTAATAGAAGCCGTTTTCGATGACCGGGCCGATGGTGACCTGCGTGCCGGGCCAAAGCTCCTGCACCGCTTCGGCCATGACGTGCGCCGCATCGTGGCGGATCAGTTCCAGCGCGCGCGGATCGGCGCGGGTGACGATCTCGATCCTGCCTTGGGTGACCGGGTCGGAGAGATCGCGCACGACGCCGTCGATCGTAACGGCGACGGCCTTCTTGACCAGCGATTTGGAAATGGATTCGGCGACATCGCGACCGGTCGTGCCGGCGTCGAAGACGCGCACGGAACCATCGGGAAATGTCAGGGAAACGGCTTCAGACATCGAATGCTCCTTGTCCAGTCCCGCCAACGAATGCGGGTGGTGTCAATAAGTGATCGGCGCGACGCATCACGCGCGCGCCCTGATACCGATATTTGCGGCTTGAGTAAAGGAAAAGCGGTGATGCCTTAGGCAGCCGGCGCCTTGCGGCCGAACCGGAAATAGCGCCAGGGTGTCCACCAATGCAGCTCGGCGCTAAGCGCCTCGGGCACCGGGTCGAAGCCGCTGGTGCCGCCGGGGCCGCAGCGGGTCACGCGGAACAGCGTCAGCCAGCCGCCGCTCCACAGGCCGTGGCGGGCGATGGCCTCGAAGCCGTATTCGGAACAGGTCGGCAGATGGCGGCAGGAATTGCCGATGAAGCCGGAGAGCGTCAACTGGTAGAGCCGGATGAGGCCCATGCCGGCGAGCCGGCCGGGTGTCCAGCGAAACGGGCCGGAATAGTTGCGGGAGACGCGCGGCGGCTTGCGGGGCGGCGGCGGCGCGGCCCCTCCCTCGTCCTCGTCGCGATCCATCAGGCAGAAATGGCACATCGCGGCTCAGGCCTCGACCGCTTCGGCGCGCTTGGCCTCGATCTGGCCGATGGCGTCGACGACGGCGTCGAAGGTGAGCATGGTGGAGGCGTGGCGGGCCTTGTAATCCTTCACCGGCCGCAGGTAGCGCATCTCCTCGAAGCGGCCGGAAGGCCCCTCGCCGTCTTCCTTCAGCATGGCGAGCATCGCCTCGCGGGCGCTGCGCACTTCCTGCACCGTCGCACCCACCACATGGCGGGCCATCACCGACGAGGAGGCCTGGCCGAGCGCGCACGCCTTGACGTCGTGGGCGAAATCCGTCACCACATCGCCGTCCATCTTCAACCAGATCCTGACGCGGGAGCCGCACAGCTTCGAATGGGCCTGGGCGCTTGCATCCGCGTCGGCAAGGCTCCCGATCCGGGGAATATTGCCGGCAAATTCGAGAATCTTGCTGTTGTAGATGTCATCCATCGTCGATTTTGCTCCGATGCGCGCGCGTTTGCGTATCCTGATAAAAAACACACCGTGTCCCATTCGGACACTTTCACAGTGACGGCGCCTTACTATATGTATGTCGTTCGAAGGCCGTTGAATTGCAATGGTCTTCTGTAAGTTTGATGGGAAACCGTGCCGGATGGCCTTCGAAACGAGGCCGGAAAGCCCCGGAGCCCGCCGAAGGTACAAGAGCCCCTGCCGGGGACAGCCAGTGGCGAGTCCGAAAGATGATGTCCGCAGACGCGGCTCAGGAGACCATATTTATGGACGCCATTATCAAGAATTTTCCGCAGAACGAGCAGGAGTTCGACGACCGCCCGACGCAGAAGGAAGCCGAGGACGCCGTCCGCGTGCTGCTTCGCTGGGCGGGCGACGACCCGGCGCGCGAGGGATTGCTCGATACGCCGGCGCGCGTCGCGAAGGCCTATCGCGAGCTTTTCTCCGGCTACGACAAGAGCCCGGAAGACGTGCTCGGCCGCACCTTCGAAGAGGTCGCCGGCTATGACGACATGGTCGTCGTCAAGGATATTCCGTTCTTTTCCCATTGCGAGCACCACATGGTGCCGATCATCGGCAAGGCGCATGTCGCCTATCTGCCGAACGGGCGGGTGCTCGGCCTTTCGAAGATCGCCCGCGTCGTGGAGATTTTCGGCCGCCGTCTGCAGACGCAGGAAGCCATGACGGCGCAAATCGCCGCAGCCATCGACGACACGTTGCGCCCGCGCGGCGTTGCCATCATGCTCGAAGCCGAGCATATGTGCATGGCGATGCGCGGCGTGCAGAAGCAGGGTTCGACCACCTTGACGACCACCTTCACCGGTGCGTTCAAGACCGAGCCTGCCGAGCAGGCGCGTTTCATGACCATGATCCGGAGCCGATGAGTTCGGCTCCGCAACGGAGCCGACCATGACGCTGACGTTCAATCCGCCATCCGCAGACAAGGCCGAACTCGAAGGTGCTGGCGATTTCACGCCCCGCTTCGACGAGAACGGCCTGATCACCGCCATCGTCACCGACGCCGGGGACGGCGCGCTGCTGATGGTGGCGCATATGAACGCGGAAGCCCTGTCGCTGACGCTGGAGACGGGCATTGCCCACTACTTCAGCCGCTCCCGCCGGAAAATCTGGAAAAAGGGCGAAACCTCCGGCAATTTGCAGAGGGTGAAGGCCATCCATACCGATTGCGATCAGGATGCGCTCTGGCTGAAAGTGGAGGTCGCCGGGCACGATGCGACGTGCCATACTGGCAGACGCTCGTGTTTCTACCGCGCCGTCGCGGTCGAAAACGGCAAGGCGGTCGTGCGCATTACCGACGACAAGCGCCATTTCGATCCGGAAACGGTCTACCGCCAGTAGGCTTGGCCGCGGCGAAACTTACGCAGAATTGCCCGAATATACTATTTGGAAATCAAAAAGGGACACTAATTACGCAAAGGCGCCCGACGTTTGGAGGACTAAGGATGCTGAGTTGGAATTCAAATCGCCCGAATGTAGCGCGCTCGTCGGCGGATTTAAGCCTTCCAACTTCGCAAACTCCAGACACGCCGCCGCTTGATCCGGCCCCTCCCAGGAAGACCAAGATCGCGCTCGCGCTCGGCGGGGGTGCCGCCCGCGGTTGGGCCCATATCGGCGTGCTGCGCGCGCTGGACGAGGCGGGCGTCGAGGTCGGCATGATCGCCGGCACCTCGATCGGCGCGCTCGTCGGCGGCTGCTATCTCGCCGGCAAGCTCGACGAACTCGAAAGCTTCGCCCGCTCGCTGACGATGCGGCGCATCGCGAGCCTGCTCGATCTCACCATCGGCGGCAGCGGCCTCTTCGGCGGCATGCGGCTCACAAAGCGCATGCAGGAGCATCTCGAAGGCTTGAGCATCGACGAACTCGACCGCCCTTTTGTCGCGGTTGCCGCCGAAATCAGCACCGGGCACGAGGTCTGGATCGCCAACGGCTCGCTGATCACGGCGCTGCGCGCCTCCTATGCCCTGCCCGGCATTTTCGAGCCCGTCCGCAGCAACAACCGCCTGCTCGTCGACGGCGCGCTGGTCAATCCCGTCCCGGTTTCCGTCTGCCGTGCCTATGAGGAGCCGCTGGTGGTAGCCGTCAACCTGCATTACGACCTCTATGGCCGCTCGGCGGTGATCAAGCACAATGCCAGCCTGACGCCGCTGGAGCTGCAGCGGCAGCAGTCGGGCCAGACCGGCAAGCTCGGCATGACCGGCATCATGGTGCAGGCCTTCAACATCATCCAGGACAGGATTTCCCGCGCCCGCCTTGCCGGCGACCCGCCGGACCTGGCGCTGCATCCGCGCCTGAGCGATATCGGCCTTTCGGAATTCCACCGCGCGGGAGAGGCGATCGAGCGGGGCTACGAGGAGGCCTCGGTGCGCCTTCCCGAGATCAAGCGCATGCAGGAAGCCTACGCGCCGCAGCATTTATGAG